>Ga0070741_10009245_pt1 | contig 19262 bp, 14 predicted proteins | sample Coa_R1_4_FD_66440 | JGI IMG/M metagenome (GOLD analysis project Ga0070741, IMG submission 66440) | Surface soil microbial communities from Centralia Pennsylvania, which are recovering from an underground coalmine fire - Coalmine... | ecosystem: Environmental > Terrestrial > Soil > Unclassified ...
AATGCGCCGGTTCCCTGCGTCGTCGCGCCGATCGAGGTGAAGTTACCTGCTGCCGGAGTCGTCACACCGATCGGGGTGCTGTTAAGCGTCGATGCGGTGATAGTCGCGCTGTTGATCGCGCCCTGAATTTGGCCCGTGCCTGCGGTATTGAGGGTCGATCCATTACCAACAGTCAGAGTCTGGCCGGTATTTACACCGCTCGTGATATTGGAGAACGGAACGAAAATCGTCGGCGTACTAGACCAGCTCGGGCTGTTACCCGCTCCATTGCTAATAAGCACCTGGCCTGTTGTTCCGGCAGTACCACCGGCCGTAAGCGGCGCAGTCGCTCCCGAGAAGGTCAAACCGGCTGTATTGCTGAGCGTCGTGAATGCGCCCGTGCTCGGAGTCACGCCGCCGATCGCGGTACCGTTGATCGTTCCGCCGGTGATCGTGAAGTTGGAACCCGAAACGTTGTTCGAGTTAAAGGTCGTCACGCCGTTGGTGACGTTGAGTGCGGGGCCGCCCAAGTTACTTAGTGTCAACTCCGCCGCAGCATTATTGCCGGAGAAGCTGTTTCCGGGTCCCGTCATATTGATCGGATCGCCACCGGAAATGAAGCCGCTGTTGAACGATACCGTCGGCGATGAAACGCTCGTGACTCCACCGGAAAGCGTCGTATTGCCGGAGATCGTCGTCGTTCCGCTCAAGGTATTCGTGCCCTGCGCCACGAATGGGCCGGTGACCGTAACGGTCGTGCCGTCGTTGAGCAGGTTGTTGCGCGTTACAAATGCCGTGGCTGTGCTATTGACGCTTAGTTCGGCGTTTGCCGGCGTCGGCGCAGGAAGCACCGGAAGGTTCTGCCATGTAGGAGCCGCAGCGCCGTTCGAGGTCAGGACCTGGCCCGACGTGCCAGCCGCAGTGAACTGATACTGCGTGCCATTGCCATAGGCAATTCCGCCGAGCGTCGGCGCCGCATTGCTGTTCGTGCCGCCATTGGCGATCGGAAGGATTCCCGTGACATCCGAGGTCAGGTTTACAAGCGAACTCGAGATCGTACCTGAAGTCGAGTGCAGCACACCGGTCCCAAGCGGCGAGAAGGTGATCGTACCACCGGAAACCGTAAATCCGTTATTGGCGGTCAGCAGACCGGAGAATGTTCCCGTCGTGCCGCTGATCGCACCGCCCGTGATGGAGCCGGCGCCCGCGTTGATGTTCGCGTTATTCGTCGTAATGCCGCCATTGGCCGACAGAAGGCCCGTAAGAGCCGTTGTGCCAGTTACCGTGGCATTGCCACCGACAGCGAGGTTATTCTGACCCGCTATGCCGTTCAAGTTCAAGCCGCGATTGACGTTAATGCTGCTGTTGGCCGCGGTAAAGGTCGTCAGATTATCGAAGGCTCCCGTCGGTGCACCGATGGTGCCGGTGCTCGTGAGGTTCCCAGCGCTTAACGTTCCGGTTACCTGCGCGTCGCCATTGACGACCAATTCATACTGCCCCGCCAATACCGGCGTCGGGCTGACCTGGCCGTTGATGACCACACGTACGCCGTCCGGCGCGCCCGAGGTGCCGAAGGTGCCGATACCATTGGTCACATTCAATGCATTGCCCGTCGCCGTTGAATTTGTAAGCGTTAAGATCGAAGTTCCCGCGGAGTTACCCGAGAACACATCGCCCGCCGTATTCGACATGAGCGTCGTGAAGGAACCCGTGCTTGGCGTAACGGCGCCAATAGGCGTTCCGTTAATCGCGCCGCCGGTGATCTGGAAGTTCGAGCCGTTATCCGCATTGGCGCCATGGTTGACGACGTTATTGAACGTCGTGATCCCATTGTGCGTCGTCGGAGCGTTGATGACAAGAGAGTTCGTCGTGGCACCGATCGTCGTCGTCGCCGCGCCGGACGTGTTGATGTTCGCCGTACCGGTAATATTATTGGTCGTCGCGGACATATTTGCGGTCAACCCGGAGATCGTCGTCGTCGTATTCCCAGCGACGCTTCCGATATTGACAGCGTTACTCGGATTCAAGCCAAGCGCGCCGATATTGATCGTTGCACCGTGAATGTTATCGGTCAAGCCACTGATCGTGTTCGTGCTGATCGCATTAACACCAATGTTATTGACACCGCCCGCGGTTTGCGTTGTGCCGATATTGTTTGTCTGGCCGAGCAGAGAATTCACCGGCGAAGAGAGCGTCGTTGACGTGCCCGCCGTAACTCCCCATGTCGTTCCAATATTTCCGGCATAAGAACCAACGGTCGTGAGCGTCGCCGAGGAAGCATTTCCAGTCAGCGTATTGCTCGAGTTGCCGATCGAAGTAGCGCCATTACCCGCGCCCGTATTGATATTCGTTGTGCCGGTGAGCCCGATCGTTCCTGCGGAACCCGCGAGGATGGAAACGGAATTCGTTCCGAGTGCCGTGCCATTACCGATCGTCACGTTGCCCGTGCTCGAACCGGTATTGATGTTCGTTGCGAAGTTCGAACTGGCGTTCAAGCTGGCGACGCCACCCGACTGCGTAAGGGCACCGTTGACGGTCGTGGTGTTACCGCCGCCTGCCGCACCAACCGTGAGCGTATTACCTGCCGTGGTTGCGAGAGTAACATTGCCGCCCGATTGATTGAGTGTACCGGACAACGTAGTAGCGCCGGTTTCATTCAAAGCGCCGGTGTTCGCCAATGTACCGTTATCGGTGAGGTTGGTAAAGTTCTGGACGATCGTCCATGTGTTGGGGTGACCAAGATTGAGATCGTAGTTACCAGTGCCACCAAGCTGAACCGTTCCAGGAGCGAGGAGCGTATTGCCCGTGCTCGTAAAGGTCATGAATGGATTGGCGATCTTCGCGTTCGTGACCGAACCGTTCGCCAACTGCACGGTTCCGATGCCGCCAGGCAGAACATACAGGAAATTACCCGCATTGGAAGCCGAGATACCGATCGTCGAATTATCGACGTTCACATCGACGAGCCCAAGCTGGTCCTGCGAAAGACCCGCGCCCGCAATGCCCGTGATCTTCGTTCCAGAGATCGCGCCGTTCGCGATGTCGTTCGCCGTGATCGAGCCAGGTCCGAGACCTAAGAAGATCTGACCGCTCGTGCCGCCGCCAGTTACGCCGTTCGTACCGAAAACACCGGTGATATCACTGGCCCCTGCGGTGCTGCTGATCGTGATCGAGTTCGTTCCGGGAGTGACCGTGATACCCGATCCCGCATTGATCGCAAAATCATTGTTCGTCGCCGGTGCAATACCATTGATCGTTTGGATCGCCGGCGTTTGCAGCAAGCTATTCGGGATTTGAGGCAGGAACGCGGGATCGATCTTCGCGGTCCCGGTATAGCCAGTGCCAATGGGGACTGGGAAAATCTCGCCCGCAACCGGAGTTGCAGACGCCTGCAAACCATTGACGGTCCCCGCATTCAATGCATACGGTACCGACTCAAGTGGTGTCGGCGGTCCCAGGACCACGCCGTTTACGCTAACCTGCAGATAATACTGCGAATTAAAATCCATTGTTGGAGGGAACGGTCCGATAACGTCATTGAAAATGCCGTTCGTCACCTGAAGGTTAGGATCCGTTTGCGTGTAGAGCAACGTCGTTGCTGCCTTATCCGCATAAATGGAATAGGTTACAGTAGTATTATTACTGTTGTAAGGCTGTCCATTCTGCTCGATCAAGCCCTGATAGGTGAACCCGTTCGGTACACCGCCGAAGCTCTCGGGGCTGATTTTTTGCGCCTGAGCCTTCGGAGCGCCGAAAAAGAGTGCAGCGCCAAGAGCAAGCCCCATTAACCACGAACGACGTGATTTCATACGATCTCCTTGAGATTAAAAAAGTTGTAAACGAAGCAATAAATTAAAAACAGTTTTTGCCCTCGTGGACCGATCGGAACTGCACCGCCCGCTCGCGAGAGGGTGCGCGGCAAACCGCTCCGGTCACACAAGCCGCCACGCCACTTCGAAAAATGGCACATCGGCTGGCAAGAAAAAAAACTTTGTCCTTCTGCCAGATTTCGGCCTGATGGCCGCCGGATGGCGCCGGACGCATCTTCGGAAGCCAACTTCCTTCAGATGCGGGAATCACTACAAAAACATCGAATATAAGCCAAAAACGCAACTTTTAGCCCCCCAGCCATGCCAAGAACGAACGGCAAGACCGGGTTTGTACAATTCCTTTGGTGCGAATATATGGAATAAAAATCCAGTATGCAAGAAATTCGATTTTTTTTCTTCCAAAAAAAGGTGGCTTTTGAAACCCCTGTTCGTCTCATCCCCTGGCACCTAACACGGCTCCCGTGAGCGAATCACACCGTCTCCCTCCTATCGTTTCAGGAATATGGCCGCTGCAAAAATAAGAAATACTCCAGCGGTCGCCCTGAAAGCCCACATCCACTCGGCAATGTGCCGCCACGAGCCACGCGTTGCGACACCAGAAAAATAAGCACTCTGGTCCTGCAAATAGATACTCTCAAAAAAAGCGAATCCCGCGATCGCGACAAAGAGTGTCGCAAGCGCTAATCGCGGCAAAAGCCACTCGAGTGTCATTCAGCAATAAGTTTAAGCGGTGCGCCAACCGTATTCCCATCGATCACGAGCCGAGCGAAAAATACGCCGGCAGTTTCGAGTTGCACTTTGGTTTCCTGCTCGCCCCCATTAAGCATCCCGAGCGGTACCTGTTCGATCTCGCGTCCTAAAGCATCCGAAATGAGGAGCATGCCTTGGCCGGCTGTCGGGGCATCGATATGCACGGTTGTCGATACCGAATGCTCGAAGGGATTCGGGTAGTTTGTAAGAAGTGCTCGACTTAAAACAGCGGTTGGCTGTATACCTGCAGTTCCACCCTGGATCAGAGTAATCGCATCGAGATAAGCCGTGCTCGCACCTGAATCCGCCGCAATCGTAATTTGGAGGGCGTTGTACCCGGTGTCGGGAACGTTGATCGTCGTTTCATTTGGGATTTCGAGTGGACCGGTTTCCATTACTCGCACAATCGGCCCAAATCGCGGAACACCGCCGTTGAATCCAAAATACATGAATTGAATGTCCATGCCACATGAATCGGCCGTCTCGCGGATCCAATAAAAATGCAAAGGCGCGTTTTTCTGTAGCGTGACAATATTGCCTCCGGCAGCGAATTGAACCGTGAGAACGGAACTGCTGGAAAGCTGAGCCTGGCTCTTATCCGGTTTTCCATAAACATTTTGCGGATTTTGCACGCCTAAAGTTGTAATTGACGAATCAATCGCCAGAGAGTCGTATGGAGTAACGACCTGAGCCGCTGCCGTTCGGGAGAAGAAAAGAGAAAGGAAAACGGAAAAAAGAAAAAGATGGACTTTCATAGCATTCGAGGATTAACGTTCATGAGAGAGTAACCCGTCCTGAAGCGCAAAGTTACGTAAAAAACAAACCGAAGCTCTAAAGCTCACACCGTTGCGAGCTGCCGGAAGAGTTCGCGCAGCCGCTTCCATTGTTCCGCCATATCCTCGCTAACGACTTTTACATCCGCCAGGATGGGAAGGAAATTTGTGTCGCCATTCCAGCGCGGGACAATATGCCAGTGCAAATGTGCATCGATCCCGGCCCCGGCAACGCGCCCAAGATTCATGCCAAGGTTGAAGGCCTGCGGCTTCGAAAGTTCCTGAAGTGCCCGTTGCGCCGCACCGAGCAGCGACATCATTTCCTGGTGCTCGGCGCTGGTAAGTGAGAGAAAATCGGCCGTGTGCCGCTTCGGAAGGACCATCAGGTGCCCACTGTTATATGGGAACCGGTTCATGAGGACAAACGCCTCGCAGCCGCGGCATACGATGAGCGAGGCTTCGTCATCGCCGGAAGCGAGCGCACTGCAAAAGACGCAATCGGAACCCTTTTCTTCCGTTGCAAAGGAAGAAATATACTGGCTGCGCCACGGCGAAAACAGTTGCTCCATGGTTTAACTTTCGACCGGCGTGACGAGCGGTTTCTCGCGTTTGCCGCGGCGGAGCAGGCGCTCCATCGTGGCCGGGCCGAGCAACCCCTGCGGCCGCGTGATCATGAGCACGATGAGCAAAAGCGAGTATATGATCATGCGGAATTCCGGCACCGAGCGCAGCACTTCCGAAAGCGTCGTAAGCACGATCGCCGCGAGGATCACGCCGACGGTCGATCCCATACCGCCTAAAATCACGATCACGACGATATCGATCGAGGTGAGAAATGTAAAATCGAGCGGCGTGATATCGAAATTCGAATGCGCGAAAAGGCCGCCACCGACCCCGGCAAAAAAAGATCCCACGACAAAGGCGCGAACCTTGAACTTCGTCGTATCGACCCCCATCGCTTCGGCGGCAACCTCATCGTCCCGAACGGCAAGGAACCCTCTGCCGTAGGTCGAATTCACGAGATTCTCGACACAAAAAATCGTTACCGCGGCAACGATAAAGACCCATGTGAACGTCGTGAGCGGCAGCACACTGAACCCTCGCGCGCCGCCGATGTAATCGACACCGTGGATCTTAAAATCGACATTTTGAATGATGACGCGAATGATCTCATTGAAGCCGAGCGTCACGATCGCAAGATAATCGCCGCGAAGTCGAAGGCTTGGGATACCGACGCCAAGGCCCGCCAGTGCCGCCAGCGCTCCGCCGAAGAGCAGGGCGATTAAAAATGCAACGGCGCCCGTAACGCCATTCATCGCGTATCCCTGAGCATTGAGGAACGTCGTGATAACAGCGGAAGCATAGGCGCCGACCGCCATAAAGCCGGCGTGACCGAGCGAGAATTGACCGGTAAATCCATTGATCAGGTTCAAACTGACCGCCAGCGAAATCATAATGCCGATATAAATGATGCGCCCAAGCACATAATCGTTGAGCGACGGCATCACGAAGGAAAGCCCGACAATTGCGGCAATCGAAAGAAAGAGCGCAGGGTAGGATTTCACGTTCAAACTTTTTCTATTTCCCGCTTCCCCAACAAGCCGCTCGGCTTGAATACAAGAATGGCAATGAGGATGGCGAACGCAATGGCATCTCGGTAGGTCGACGCCGCCGTTCCGGAAACGAACGTCTCGACCAGCCCAATAATGAGACCGCCCAGTGCCGCACCCGGAATGCTCCCAATCCCTCCCAAGACCGCGGCCACGAAAGCTTTAAGGCCAGGAAGGATTCCCATGAGTGGCTCGATCGAGGGATATTCCGTCCCGTACAAAACACCGCCGGCGCCGGCGAGCGCGCTTCCGATAAGGAACGTAAAGGTGATGACCTTCGAAATATTGATTCCCATGAGGCTCGCGGCCTGCTGGTTATAACTTACCGCGCGCATTGCCGTCCCGATTTTCGTCCGCATCACGATCACGCGAAGCAGGAACATCAGGACAAGCGAAAGCAGGATGACCACAATTTCGACTGTATCGATCGTCAGCGTTTTTGTGTGTACGACCGCGCGATTCATAATGATCGCAGGAAATCCACGCGGATTCGCCGAAAAAACGAGCTGGCCGCTATATTCCAGAAAAAGCGATACTCCGATCGCCGTAATCAGCACCGTCAGCTTGGGACGCGAACGCAACGGACGATACGCGAGGAATTCGATGATGGCCCCCAATGCCGCACAGATTGCCATCGCGAGGAAAAAAACAAGGACGGTCGATTCGACCGTCCCGATTGGAAAAAAACGTGCAAGCCAGCTCGTTGCCGCAAAATACCCGACGTATGCACCGATCATAAACACGTCGCCATGCGCAAAATTGATAAAGCGCAGGACCCCGTAGATCATCGTATAGCCAAGCGCGATCAGGGCATAGATCGCGCCTAACGATATCCCGTTAATCAGTTGTTGAAGCATTACGGCTGGAACGAACTCATCGGCTCGCCATTCGGTCCGAACCGTTGCGCCAGATGATATGCGCCATTGACGATCTTTATGATCACAATCGGTTTCGAGGCATTCCGCTGGCCATCGATGGTGATGGTTCCCGTTACCCCGGGGAAATTTTTGGTGTTTGCGATCGCCGCACGGAGCTTCGTGCTATCGGTCGTTCCCGCGCGTTTGATCGCGTCCGCTAAAATGCGGGCGGCATCGTAACCCAGGGCGGCCATGGCGTCCGGCACCGTATGATAGGTGTCTTGATATTTTTTGATGAACAGCTGTACCGTCGTGTCCGGATCTTCCGTCGAAAAGTGGTTTGAAAAATAGGTATTGTTGAATTGCTGCTCGGCACCTTTCGTAAGTTCCGGAGAGTCCCATCCGTCGCCACCCAGGATCGGGACGTCGATGCCGAGTTCCCGAGCCTGCCGTACGATAAGTGAAACTTCCGTATAATAGCCCGGAACGAAAATAACTTCTGGATTTGAGCCTTTGATGCTTGTGAGCGCAGCACGAAAATCCTTATCGCCCGTCGAATACGATTGCTCGCTGACGACCACCCCGCCAAGGAACGTAAACATATTCTTGAAGGCATCGTCGAGCCCGACCGAGTAGTCCTGCTTGACATCGGTGAGGATCGCAGCCCGCTTTTTACCGAGCGAATTGACTGCAAATCGCGCCATGGTCTGGCCTTGAAAGGGATCGATGAAGCAAATTCGAAAGATGTAATCTCCTTTTTTGGTCACATCTTCGTTCGTCGAAGCTGGCGTAATCATTGGAACATGAGCATTCTCGCAGATCGGTGCGCCGGCCATAGAACGGGAAGAAGCAACCTCACCGAGCACCGCGATCACATGGTCCGAATTCACGAGTTTCTGGACGCTCGCGACCGCATCTTCGGTTTTCGATTGATCGTCTTCGGTCATCAGATCGATCGGCTTTCCAAGCACGCCGCCGGCATCGTTAATCTCTTTGACGGCAAGCACATCGCCATTGTGGACCGATTGACCGAATGTGGCCGTTCCGCCGGTCAAAGAAGCGAATTCACCGACCGGGATACCGTTCGTCGGGCCGCCCGTCGTTTTGCAACTCGTGATGAAGAGCGGAAGAAGTGCGAAGATCGCCGCACATCGTAAAACAGGGTGTAATCGTGTCGTCATGCTATTTTGAATATGAAGTGAATAGCGAGTTTTCATATTGCCAATGAAAAAAGTACCATTACGAAATCGCAAAAATACGATTAAATAAACGCTGAGAATAGATTTTTGCGGCTGGAGAATATTTATTCCACCACAATGAATATTCGAAATTGGACCTTTATTGGTCCCTGAGGGCCGAATTGTATGATCGCAATAGCTCAGTTGTTACCGCTTATGTTAGATACTAAGCCTATTCCTCATGACACACGGTATCTTCGTGGTGCGGTATCTCCACCGTGCCGAGTTTAACGCGCGCCTAATTTGCGTAACGTTGCAATATATTGGCTATGTGGATATTCGTTCCTAAGCTGTTCGTAATACATGTTGGCGTCCTGGCGATTCCCCAGGTGCAGCGAAGCACGGGAGAGCTTATAAAGTGCTATAGAGCGTTTGTATTGCGGTCCCACACGCGACACATATTCGAAATAAGGCATCGACTCTGCATAGCGGCCCATGGCATAAAACGATTCGCCCATCCAGTAATATGCGTTTGGAACCAATTCCGGGGGGCGTCCGTGAGTAACGATCTGTGAAAATAGCGCAATCGCTTCTTCATAGCGGCGGCCATTATACGCTCCTAACGCCGCTTCATAGAGGCCGTATTCGGTGAGGTTCGGTTGCGGAGTATAGGGCGCACCCCAGGGCGTGCGCATCGGTTCGAAGTTGGGCTGCCCCGGAGGCTCGGCCATGGGCGGCGTCTCGTGGTCTCCATTCGAGAGTTGACCCACCCTCGCCAGCGCGCTATCGGCGTGTGTCAGGACCGACTGTGCACTCGGACCTCCCGGGGATGTCTGCGCAGGCGGCGCCGGCGTACGTCGAGCGGCTGCGCTACGCGAAGATCTTGACGATCGGCAGCCGCCGATCGCAAATGCGAGGAGCACAACAACGAGCGAAAAAAATCGAAGATGGGTTTGCATAGTGCTCCTTAATAAAGATTGTACTTGAATCCGATCGAAAGCGCAACATTCGAAGCCGATCGCGCCTGATCCTTCGGATAGAGTTGCGCCGGATCGTACAACGGATTTTGTTGGGTCGTCGAAGAATTCGAGTTCAGCGTAACATCGTAATTATAGACGTAGGCTGTCATTTCCGTGAGCCGCACTTCGGCAAAGAGATCGAACATGCTGTTGGCATCGTTCGGATCGTACATGAGCGGAAGTTCGAATCCGAGCGCACCGTACAATCCAAATGGGATCGGAGGATGCATTTGGCGCGTAAAGCTGGCGGACGGATTGTTGGAATACGTCACGTTCTCCTGATAATTGCCAACGATATAAACGCCGCCACCCGCACCGATATAAACGGAGGGAAGCCCCCCGCCAAAATTCGTGCGTGCGTTAAGGCCCAGCGTCACGGGAATATACGATGCCGATCGTGTCGTTGTCTGGAAGGAACCGTTCCCAAGTGGGTCGTTGGTCGTTCCACCGGTGGACGGCAAATATCCGGTCGCGGCCTCGAGTTCCAAGCCGACAACGGGAACTGTTCCACTCGCACTCCCGAGCGAATCGACAACGTCGACCGGAATGAGCGGAAGATCGAGCGCGATGTTCAGTTTTACGCCTTGCCCGGTACTCCACCAGACTTCGGACGAACCATCGTAACCATACAGCTGGCGTCCACGCCCCAGCCCATATCCCGCGCTCGCTTTGACACTGAACAAGGTCGGGAGTTCTGCCGGCGGCTGATCGGCATCCTGGGCACGCAGCACATTCGACACCATGATTAACATTGCGCAAAGCGCGATCCGTCGGAGGAGTCCTGTCGGTCTGATCATAAAATTACTATCGTAAAGCTTTTAACCTCGCCTGGGCTCGGGCGCGAAATTCGGAATTTGGATAATCGGCGAGCACGCGTTCGTACGCCGCATGAGCGCTTTGCGGAATATGCAGGCGTTCATAGCACTCACCGAGTTTAAACTGCGCGGCCGCGGCTTTCGTGGAATTCGGATACGATTCGACGACCGCACCAAAGGCTTGCAACGCCATATTATAGTCATGTTCGGCGTAATCACACTCGCCTTCCCAATATTTATAATTGCCAGCGTACGCTCCGTGAGGATCGTCTTTTTCAAGCGACTGAAAAGCCGTAAGGGCGCTTTCGAATTCGTTGCTATTATAAAGCTGGAGGGCCGCACTATATCGTTCCTGCAACGAAGTCGGCGCCGTAACGCTGGGAACCGGTGGCGGGGTGTACGGCGGTTGCGAATACGACGGTTGGATGGACGGTGGCGGGTCGTTTGGCGGTACAGGAGTTCCCATCGTTCGCCCTTCCAGCATCTGGACTTGTTGTTCGAGCGCACGAATGCGTTCGTGGTCGGCGCCGACAAGGTTCGTCATCGAATCGATGACTTCGATCAGCTTATCTTCGACCATAAGAAGAGAATCGACTTCGTGCGCGGAAGCTACGTTGCCACTGCCGACGCGGGCAGCATTGGCGCGGCGGGCTTCCTGCTGCGAGGTGCGGCAGGAACTCAGGGTTGCCGCAGCGGCAAAACTAACGGTCAGCGCGAAAGATAGGAGAGCGTTCGCTCGGTGCATTCGGTTTGGTTGCCAGCGCAAGAATCTTCGTTTTTCTTTTTGAACAGCGCGCCGTACGCAAAGATAATACGTTTTTGGCTGAAATGCAAGCAAACGGCGAATTTTTAGAGTTCCCGGTCCATGAAAATTCTCTCATTTCAGGTAACGGAGCCGAAGTTCTCGCTCCCGCGTTTGCGGGCCTGTTCGACCTTCTGAACCGAAGGAAAGCCAGTTCAACGATGAAAATAACCCCTCCCGGCTATATTGCCTCACTTGAAGCGTACAAACCCGGAAAGCCAATCTCCGACGTTATCGCGGAATACGGCCTAACGGACGTCATAAAACTCGCTTCGAACGAAAATCCACTCGGACCTTCCCCGAAAGCTATCGAAGCCGCTAAAGCCTCCCTTTCCGACCTGCATCATTATCCAAATGGCGGCAAAACGTTGCGCGAGGCGATTGCTCGAAAATACGGACTTTCGATCAATGAGACCATTGCCGGAAGCGGCAGCGAGGGCGTGATGAATACCGTCATGCGTACATTTCTCGAAGCCGGCGATGAAGTGCTGACCAGCGAGGCGACCTTCTCCGGCTTTTACGTTCTCGCCAATGCAATGGGACTTAAGACGATCACTGTTCCCACACGCGATCATGGCTATGATCTTACGTCCATGGCCGACCGGATCACCGAAAACACCCGGCTTATCTATCTTGCCAATCCGAATAACCCCACGGGCACCGTTTTTGGGCGATCGGCTTTCGAGGCCTTTTACAAACAAGTTCCAAAAGATGTTATCCTGCTCTGTGACGAAGCGTATTACGATTATGCGGTTCGCGATGTCCCCGATTATTTTACGATGGTCGATGACATTCGGCCGAATGTCCTGACGCTCCGCACCTTTTCCAAATCGCACGGCCTCGCTGGAATCCGAATCGGTTTTGGCACCGGTCCGAAAGAGCTTATTCTGCCGATGCTCAAGGTAAAACTGCCGTTCGAGCCAAGCACCACGGCGCAGGCCGCCGGCATTGCCGCACTCGACGATGAAGATTTTCTCTCACGTACCATCGAAACAAACCAGATCGGCAAGGAGTATTTTAGACGAGCTTTTTCGTCACTCGGCATTTCGTTTGTCGATACTGCCGCGAACTTCTTCTTGTTGCCATTTCCTTCGGCCGACGATGCTACCGCTTTCGTTTCTGAAATGGAACGCCGCGGCATCATTGTCCGGCCATGCGACGGATCGGGGCTTCCCACTGGCGTTCGGATCTCGATCGGCACCAAAGAGGAGAACCAGCGGGCGATCGAAGCCATCAAAGCGATCTTAAGAACGACGGCGAATCATTCTTCCCTGAGCACTTCAACAACGTAAGTACCCGCCTCGGCGGACCATATTTTATGGCTGATGAACTTACCGACTACCTTCGTCCCGAGATCGCGAGCGGTCTTGGATCGATGGAACTTGTTGCAAAGTTCGTGGTCGAAGGATTCATCACGGGTCTTCACAAATCGCCGTATCATGGATTTTCGGTCGAGTTCGCCGAGCACCGTCCTTACCTGCCGGGCGATGCCATTCGAAACATCGACTGGAAACTATTTGCACGCACGGACCGGCATTATATCAAGCAATTCGAAGAGGAAACGAACCTCAAAGCGCATATCATCGTCGATGCCTCTCGCTCGATGAACTATACGAGCAATCCAAAGCGGATTACGAAGTATAAATATGCGACGATGCTTGCCGCCGCACTTTCGTATTTGCTCATGCGTCAACAGGACGCCGTCGGATTGGCGATCTTCGATGAAGAACTCCGGACCTTCATGCCGGCGCGACTCAAGCAAAGTTACTTACGTGAAATGCTGCGTGTCCTGCAAACAACCGAACCTTCGCATACGACCCGCACCGAGACGGCGCTGCGTCGGGTCGCTGAGCGGCTTACACGGCGCGGACTCGTCATCGTCATCAGTGACTTTCTTGACGATCCCGAACATATAAAATTGCCGCTTGCGCTGATGCAGCACGCAGGGCATGAAGTCATCGCCTTCCAGGTACTCGATCCGGCTGAACGAACGTTAGAACTCGATACGGCAGACGCCACGATCGTCGACGTCGAAACCGGACAACAACTACGCACGCAGCCCTATCAACTTCAGGCGTCATACCAAAAGTCGGTCAATGAATTTTTGGGAACCCTAAAGGACTCCCTTCGTTCGGAAGGCATCGATTACCTTCTGCTCGAAACGACGACCCCATTCGATCGCGCCCTACTCGAGTATCTGCACAAACGACAGCAGATCGGATAACTCCTGTGCATCGCACCAATAGTGCGAGAACATCGTTTTATTGCCATGCCACGTACTCTTATTACCGGCGGCGCCGGATTTCTTGGAAGCCATCTTTGCGAACGGTTCATCTCGGAAGGCCACGATGTCATCTGCATGGACAACCTTTCGACTGGCTCGATGGAGAATATTGCCCACCTCATCGGTTTGCCGAATTTTCGGTTTATCCATTATAACGTCACCGAATATGTTTATATCGAAGGCGAGCTCGACTACCTCTTGCATTTTGCTTCTCCGGCAAGCCCGATCGATTACCTGAAGTTGCCGATCCAAACATTGAAGGTCGGTTCGTTGGGAACTCATAAAACCTTAGGACTGGCCAAAGCGAAAAACGCACGATTCCTGCTGGCCTCGACCAGTGAAACGTACGGCGATCCCGTGGAGCACCCGCAAAAAGAGACCTATTGGGGAAACGTAAATCCCATTGGCATTCGCGGCGTCTATGACGAAGCGAAACGGTTTGCCGAGGCGCTGACAATGGCATACCATCGGTATCATGGCGTCGATACACGGATCATTCGAATTTTCAATACGTATGGAGAGCGAATGCGCGTCAACGATGGCCGGGCCATTCCGGCATTTATGTCGCAGGCTCTTCGTAACGAGCCGATCACGGTCTTTGGCGATGGTTCCCAAACGCGCAGCGTCTGTTACGTGAGCGACCTGATCGAAGGAATCTATCGGCTGTTGATGTCCGATTACAATTTACCGGTCAATATTGGGAACCCAGACGAGGTCTCCATGCTCGACCTTGCGAAAGAAATTCTCGAAATGATCCCTGAAAGCGAAAGCACGATCGTCTTCGAAGATTTGCCGCAGGACGACCCAAAGATTCGACAGCCCGATATCACATTGGCAAAATCGCTGCTCGGATGGGAACCGAAGGTTCCGCGGAAGGAGGGCTTGAAACGAACCCTGGCCTACTTCAGGCACGCGGTTGGCGAGGAACAAAAATCGACAACGCCGGCCGTTAGATAGGACGATGCCACTGGAAAGTGGTTCCGGTCCCCCGAAGGGGCGTAGGAATGTGGGAAGACCTCGCGAACTTTCCCGACCATGGCCCGGTTCGCTTGTTTTGCTTTAGTTTGCAATTTTCGGCGAATGCCAAAACGCCTGCCATATATATATTTTCTGCCGTCCCGGTGGTTTTTGCTCCCGGCCGTTTTCCTTGTGCTTAATCTAAGTATGCCGCTGCTCGTCCGCGCGCAACTTATGATCAATAAAGGCGCGGTGATCGTCACCAAACCGGCTTCTTACACCCAGGTCAACGGCGCCTATGAAAATCAGACGGGTTCTATCGACGATTCCGGAACCGTCACGATCACGACCGATTTTACGAACGATGTTGCAGCAACGTCCAGCAATGCTGGCCTCTACAACATTGGCGGAAATTTTACGAATAATGGGACTTTCAATCGGAAAACTGGAACCGTCGACCTGTACGGAAGTTCTAACCAGAATGTCGGCGGAACGGTCATCACGACGTTCTACAATCTGCAGTTTACGGGCGGCGGCTCGAAAACACTGACCCAAAAAGAGATCGTCGATAGTAATTGCTATTTCACGAACGGCATTTGCTACACCACCCAGACGGACGTTCTCAATTTCGATACGCAGGGAAATTGGGTGAATAATTCCGGAATGCCGACTTCGCCCTGTATCAGCTACGTCAACGGTCCCTGCGAGAAGGACATGAATTCGACGAACCGCTTTTGGTTTCCTGTCGGGAAAGCGCAACGTGCCAATACGTGCGCCATCACGCCCCAATCGGCGACGCCGACGACGTACCGTACGCAATATTTTTGCAGCGCGTATGTGAATACGACGAGCATTCAATCGCCCCTCATCAGCGTAAGTCATATCCAATACTGGCATGGCGATATCGTTACGCCGAACCCAACCGGCGGAGCGGACGCGATCATTCGTTTGTATTGGATTCCGGGCGACTACGTCTCGAGTTGGATGCAGAGCGTTTCGGGTTTACTCGTGGCGCGATGGGATACACTCGCGCCAAACCCTCCGGGTCCGACGCCGGCCTGGGTCACCGCGGGCGTCAGCGCCATTATGCCGGGTGCGACCTATAATTTTGGCTGGATCGAATCGGCCGTCGTTACGGCGGTAAAATATGGCCTCGCAAATTTGAACCGGCCGTTTACGATTTCGTCCGATTCGGCAGATAATTCCCTTCCGGTCGATATGGGGCCGTTCGTTGCCCGGCAGGTCCTGAACCATGTGGTCCTCGATTGGCAGACCTACAGCGAGATCAATGCGCTTGGCTTCGAAGTCGAGCGCCGGGCTCCCGGGAGCGAAAATCCGACTCTCGTGCAGAGCTTTATGGACGATACGACGCTCCTTGCAAAAAATCCGTGGGGAGCGTCCTATGAAACGATCGACAACGACCTTCCGGTCAATGGCCGCTATACCTACGACCTTTACGAGATCGATAAGGACGGACTTCGCAGCCATGCCGGAACACGAACGGTCGATTTCAGCGAGATCGAAGTTCCCAGTTCGCTCGATGTTGCGATCTATCCAAACCCGGTTATCTCGACCGCCCGGCTCGATCTCGAACTTCCGGCCGATTCGCATATCACGATGGCCTTATACGATATTACCGGACGGCTCGTGCTTCCAATCGCCGATCAGGATTTTACAACAGGTATTCATCCTCTTTCTTTCGATGCAAGCCGACTGGCGCGTGGTGCCTATGAACTTGTCACCATCGCCGGTACGAAGCGTGAAATTAAAAGTGTCATTATTCAATAAGCGCGGACGCAGGACGGGGCAATAGCCACCTCTGTTTTTCTCTTTTGCCGGCTTATTCGGAGATGCGTTAGGTTCCGAGTATGACAAATGTGTGCGGACAATTGAACCCATTGCGTTCCGGGGCACCCGTGCATTCCGCGATACGCGTCGCGTGCTTCGCCATTCTTTTCATGGCGTGCGCATTCCGCTCATCCGCGCAGAACGTATCCATTGGCACCGCCGCCGCCAACAATTCGGCTTTGCTGCACCTCGAATCGACCACGCAGGGCTTCCTCGCGCCGCGCATGACGAATACGCAGATGCTCGCAATTTCAACGCCGGCAACCGGCGACATCGTGTATAATACGACCTATGCCAATTTCTATTATTACACGGGAACGGTGTGGATTCCGATGGCCGGCGGAAATAACTGGTCGCTCACGGGGAACTCTGGCACGAGCCCAACCACCTACTTCCTCGGAACGAAAGATTCGGTCGATCTTGTGCAAAAGACCGATAATAACGAGCGCCTTCGCGTCTTCGCCGCCGGGAATGTCGGACTCACGAATGTAACGAATTCCGCAGAAGCCCTCATTTTTTATGAGCCTTCGGGTTCCGGGACGTTATACACCGGTTTCAAAGCCGGCATCCAGTCCGGAACGGTACATTATATACTTCCTCCATCCGATGGACTCCCCAATCAGGCACTTGTAACGGATGGAGCGGGTAATCTAAGCTGGCATACCTTCGCGACGTTCGGCGGAAGCGGTTCGGAATCGTTATGGAAACGTGGATCTGCTTCGGGTGGGGAATATTCCGATAGTACCGGTGCATCGTCTTCCGGTCCCTATTCGCTCGCGGCCGGATATCACACGAACGTAACAGGAAATTATGAAATCGTTTTCGGAGACAGCACGCAGGGTGTTTCCGGCTCGTATGGTGCGGTCAATGGTGGAAGCGGCAACGCTTCCTCGGGCGATAAGGACGTCGTTGCAGGCGGACAGGATAATTCTGCCAGCGCAACATCCAGTTACATTGGCGGTGGAAGTTCGAACAGCACTTCCGGCGATGAAGAAGTCGTCCTCGGGGGGCAGAAAAATAGTTTCAGCGGAAGCAATTCCACGATCATTGGCGGATATAACAATAAAACAAGTTGCAATCAGGAACTACTCTATGGTCTGTTGGGAGCGACCGCCGGAACGTGCGCGTCGGTCGTCTTTAAGGATGGTTCCAATACTCGCATGGGCGTCGGTACCGTCAGCCCAACGCAGGCGCTCGATGTCGTCGGCAATGTACGATTTTCGGGGGCATTGAAACCGGCCGGTTCGGGAGGCTCGAGTGGGTATTATTTATTGTCGGCCGGCACGAACACGGCCCCGACCTGGGGAACGATCGTCGTGCCTTCCACAAGCTGGCGTCTGACGGGAAATATCGGCTCGAACCCCGCAATCAATTTTATTGGGACGACCGATGCACAGGACTTCGTCATGTCTACCAATGCGGTGGCACAAATGCGGATCACTGCCACGGGCTTCATTGGCATTGCGACGAGTTCCCCTTCATACCAACTCACGTCCGTGTATTCCGGCACCGCAACGGAAACGGCCGCGGCATACGGCGCCGCATCCGGCGCAACGTCTTCCCAGTCGATTGCCGGATGGGGAACTGCCAATAACACCAGCACCTCAAATACCGGGAGCATTGGCCTTCTGGGGACCGGGAATGGCAACACGGCCGGTGGATCGACCGACGTCGCGCTTCAGATTTCGCAGGGGGAACTTGCGATGGGACGTACAACCCAAAGCCCTTCGGCGGGTACCGTTACGGAGGGCGCAACGACACATACCGCCTGGTCTCAGCAAGGCCCTTCGGGCGTCATTCAGCTTTCGCTGGGGACCGACCTTAATTCCCTGGCTCCGGTAGCGGGAGTGTTTCAGGATTTAGGGACCGTGACGATCAACAATCAATTTATCACGGCGAACAGTATCATCGTCGTAGCGGTCATTCAGGAGATAAACGGCGGTGGCTCTCCGGACCCAAAGAATTCTGTCTACCAAGTTCAGGTGAAAAGCCGCACCGCCGGTTCCTGCGTTCTTCATCTCTCTCTTATTCCGTATGTCACCGAAGCAAACACCTATCAGGGATCCGATTATATTCGTGTCGGATACGCGATTATCAATCCCGGGCGATAGAATGGCAAAATTATTAGATCGAAACCGCCGCAGCTCGGGACTTAAGAAGTTCCCGGTGTTCGTTGCTTTTCTATTCCTTGTTCTCGCGTCATTTTTTATAGTTCCGGTTTATGGACAAGGGAATGTAGGCATCGGAACCACTTCGCCGGACGCGAGCGCCCTGCTCGACCTCACGAGTACTTCGCGGGGCCTGCTCATCCCCCGCATGACCGAAGCCCAGCGTATCGCGATCTCCTCCCCTGCCACCGGACTCCTCGTCTATGAGACCAATACCTCGACCGCCCTCAGCAATCCCTATTCCGGGTATGCTTCAACGTTCTGGTATTACAACGGAACGATGTGGGTCCCCTTTTTAGGAGGCGGATGGCTCCTGCTCGGTAACTCCGGCACCAGCGCCAGTTCGAATTTTATCGGCACGATCGACTCCGTCGACTGGGTGATCCGCACCA
>Ga0070741_10009246_pt1 | contig 19253 bp, 19 predicted proteins | sample Coa_R1_4_FD_66440 | JGI IMG/M metagenome (GOLD analysis project Ga0070741, IMG submission 66440) | Surface soil microbial communities from Centralia Pennsylvania, which are recovering from an underground coalmine fire - Coalmine... | ecosystem: Environmental > Terrestrial > Soil > Unclassified ...
TCGTGTAGCGGCGGACGCCTCGTCCGCCGTCCGAGCGAGGATGTCAGGCTCCGGCCGCGGCCAAGCTCTACGGCTCCCTCAGGACGAGACCTCCGTCCCTACACGAGAATCCCAAAAGAAAATGGGCGCGGCTGGTTGGCCGCGCCCCTTCCCTATAAGGAGGCAACTGCAATCTGCCTACACCGAACCCCCCTCGGAAGTCAGGTGAACCACAGGCATGACCGGCAATTTCATAGCGGGGATCCGGGGCGCATTCACCCGCACCCGCGGACAAATCCGGGGCGACTGAACCACGACTGGGTTGAAAGCCGCCGCTGGGATGTGAATGCGGGCGACTCGGGCTTCGATTCGGGCGCGATTGGCCTCCAGCCGGGCCAGTTGGGCCTGCTCGCGAGCCGACATGATCTGGATACGTTGAAGCTCAAATTCGTGGGGCGCGACCACCGTTCGCGCTTCAGCCAGTGCGGCCGTCAGAGGACAGGATGGAGCCTCCCGCCGCGGCGCCAACAGGTTCGCTTCGGCCAGGAACTGGTCGGCCCGGCCCGTAGCCAGGGCCATCACCGCGCTACTGTTATGCCTCACCTGTTCCACCGCCCGGTGGGCCCACTGCAATCCGCCATCGTGGTAGCTGGCGTTCAATCCGGCTGCAAGTACTGCTCCCGCCAGCCATCCCCATGCCTGTGTTTTCATCGCCTTAACCCCTTCTGCATGAATAGACGAAGCGCCCGACAATCGGTTAGCAGAAGATACGGACGATACCAAGGATAAGTTCCATCTCCGCCAGGGTGTCTCACCCTTCTCGCGCCCCTGTGAATCTATTTTGTAAAGCGGTTGCCCCACCCTTCTCTTCGCGCCTTATGCGAAGAGAGGGTGGGGTTCTTGACTTACCTCCCGGACACAGCAAAGTCAACTTCCCCACCCTTTTTCGCAAATACCGCGAAAGAAGGGTAGGGCACCCCTGTGTAATTTATTTTGTAAAGCGGGTTGCCCCACCCTTCTCTTCGCGCCTTATGCGAAGAGAGGGTGGGGTTCTTGACTTACCTCCAGACAAATCAAAGTCCACTTCCCCGTAGGATTCGAAGCGGATTCAGGACTGAACTTCCCCCTCTTTCAATTTCTCGAGAATCAGGGGTCCGAGTTGGGAGACGCTACCCGCCCCCAGGGTCAAAATCATGTCGCCCTCTTGGGCGAGGGCAACCGCCGCATCGACCGCCTCGGCTGCGGAAGCCGCGTAGCGGCCGACCTTCACAGTCTTATCCCGGATCTTCCGCGCCAGCCCTTCACCGGTAATTCCTTCGATGGGCTGCTCGCTGGCCGCGTAAATGTCGAGCACCAATAAGGAATCTGCGTCGTCAAAGGCGCTGGTGAATTCTTCCATCAGATCGCGCGTGCGGGTGTAACGGTGAGGCTGGAAAATGACGTGAATTTTGCTGAAGCCGCACTGCCGGGCCGCCGCCAGCGTGGCTTTGATCTCCGTAGGATGATGGCCATAGTCATCGATCACGCTTACCCCGGCGACCCTGCCGCGCAACTGGAAACGGCGGTCCACGCCGCGGAACTGATCAAGCGCCTGGCGGATCGAGGCAACCTCAATGTCGAGCCCTACGCCGACCGCGATAGCCGCCGTGGCATTGAGCACGTTGTGCAGTCCGGGAACGTGCAGCGTGAAATCTCCCAGATCTTTTTCATGGAATCGCACGCGAAAACGGCTTAGGGGACGGGCATCTCCGTGGCTGCTCGGGGCGTTCGCTTGCGGCTTGATCAGGAAATCGGAGCCTCGCCTCGTCCCATACGTCAACGTGCGGCGCTGCACTTCGGGCAGCAAACGCCGCAATAAGGGCTCATCGTTGCAGGCGACGATCATTCCATAGAACGGCACCCGGTCCATGAAGTCGAGAAAAGTTTTCTTCACGTCGCGCATATTGCGGTAGCAGTCCATGTGCTCGCGGTCGATGTTGGTCACCACCGACAGGATGGGCGACAGTTTAAGGAACGAGCGGTCACTTTCGTCGGCCTCAGCTACCAGGTATTGCGACTTGCCCAGCCGCGCGTTCGACCCCATGGCGTCGACCCGGCCTCCGACCACCACCGTGGGGTCGAGCCCTCCGGCGGCGAGTACGGCGGCTACCATCGACGTCGTCGTGGTCTTCCCGTGCATGCCGGCAATGGCGATGCCGTACTTGAGCCGCATCAACTCGGCCAGCATTTCGGCGCGCTGGATGACCGGGATGTGAAGCTCGTGGGCGCGCGCGACCTCCGGATTTTCAGCCGAGATGGCCGAACTGGTAACCACCACTTCGGCCTCGGTCACATTTTCCGCGCGGTGACCTTCGAAAATGATGGCTCCCAGTCCAGCCAGCCGCTGGGTAACGGCGGAGTTCTTAAGGTCCGAGCCCGACACTTTGTAGCCGAGATTGAGCAGCACCTCGGCGATGCCGCTCATCCCGATCCCGCCGATCCCCACGAAGTGAATGCGTTGGATTTTTGCGAACATAGAAAAGAGATTGAGAAAATTGAGTAATTGGGGAAATTGAGCAATTGGGAAATTGAGTAATTGGGTAATTTTGTAATTTTGTAATCTAAAAACCTGGGCAATTTATTTCAATTACCCAATTACTCAATTTCCCAATTCCCCAATTACTCAATTCCCGCGACCCGCGCGGCCATGGCTGCAATGTCGCGGGCGGCATTTGGATGCGCCAATTCGCGCGCGGCCAGGCTCATTCTCCGCAGGCGCTGCGGATCCTGCAGCAAGGTTGCGATGGTCTCGGCCAGCCAGACTCCTTCCAGCTTGGATTCTTCGACAACTACGGCGGCACCGTGCTTGGCCAAGGCCTCGGCATTCACGCGCTGGTGATCATCGGCAGCCCGGGGAAACGGAACGAATACCGCCGGCTTCCCCGCCGCCGCGATCTCGGCGACCGTGCTTGCGCCCGACCGGCATACGACCAAGTCAGCCCGGGCGAAGGCTGCCGGCATGTCTTCAATAAACTTGAACACCTCCGCCGACTCGCCCAGTCCGCCATACGATGCCAGCGCGTCATTATAGTCACGCTCGCCGGTTTGATGAATGATGTGAATTCCCGGCGCCTCGCGCTGCAACACCGGCAGGCAGCGAAACATGGCTTCGTTGATGGCGTGCGCGCCCTGGCTGCCGCCGAAGACCAGCAGCGTCGGCGTCCCTCCGGGCTTGGGCGCGATGTCGAAGAATGCCTGCCGCACCGGAACTCCCGTCACCTCGCCGTGGCGGAAATATTTTGCTGTCTCCTCCAGGTGTACCGCCGCGGCCGAGACAAAGTGGGCCACCATCCGGTTCGCGAATCCCGGCACGGCATTGGGCTCGAAGGCCAGCGTTGGAATGTGCTTCACGACTGCGGCGAGCATGGCAGGTCCCGAGGCATATCCTCCAACGCCGATCACCACGTCGGGGGCGAACTGATTGAGCATGCGCGCCGAATCCCAGACCGCGCGGGGCAGATCGAATGCCGTTTTCAGCCGCGTGACGAAACTTACATTCTTCAGGGCGCCGACGCGCACCAGTTGCAGAGGGTATCCGGCCGCGGGAACCAGGCGGTTCTCAATCCCGCGCGCGGTTCCGATGAACAGCACTTCGGCGCCGTAATCCTGCTTCAGCCGGTTGGCAATGGCAATCGCAGGAATGACGTGCCCTCCGGTGCCTCCGCCCGCCAGAATGACTCGCATGCTCTATACCGGGCCGCTGCCTGCAGAACGCCGGTTTGGGGATCGATGATTGAGGGCGGACAAAGAAGCAGGCCGCTTCGCGTGAGGTCGGGTCACAGAAAGAAGTTAAATCAACCCCCCGGAATCAACAATCGGCAATTTCGTCACTCGGCCTGCTTCGTGATGTTGAGCAGCACCCCAATGCAGGCCAGCGTGACAAACAGGGACGATCCGCCGTAGGAAACCAGCGGCAGGGGAATGCCTTTTGTCGGCATCATGCCCAGCACGACACTCATGTTGATGAAAGCTTGCAGCACAACCATGCTGGTGATGCCCACCGCGAGATAGCGCCCGAATACGTCTTCGGTGCGCCAGCAGGCGCGCATGCCGCGCCACAGAACTACGGCGAACAGCATGACTACAAACAGCGCTCCGACCAGTCCTAATTCTTCAGCCGTCACGGCGAATATGAAATCAGTGTGCGGCTCCGGCAGGTAGAACAGCTTCTGTTTGCCTTCCATCAGGCCCATGCCGGTCACGCCGCCCGTTCCCACTGCAATTAACGACTGGATGATGTGGAACCCGGTCTTCTGGCGGTCGGCGTAGGGATTCAGGAAGGCTAGAATGCGGTCGCGCCGCCAGGCAACGTGAAAGATCAGTCCATACAGTACCGGCAGGGAACCGGCGAACGCGTATCCGAAGTAGCGCAGGCGCATGCCGCCCACGTAAAGAATGCAAGCCGCAATTCCCGCGCAGGCAATCGCCGTGCCCAGGTCGGGTTCCAGCACGATCAGGCCGAGAAAAACCAGGACGGGAGTGGCCGCGGGCACCAGCGTGTTGCGGACATCGTCCATCGTTTTGGTGCGGCTCTCCAGGAAGTACGCGAGAAACAGGATGAGCGCTGGCTTGGCCAGTTCCGACGGCTGGAAGGAGAAGCCTCCCGCATGAATCCAGCGGTGCGTGTTGTGCGAGCGGTCCAGGAAGAACACCGAGATCAGCAGCAGCGTGGTGACTCCCATAAACGAGAAGACCAGCGCCGGGCTGTTGTAGCGCCGGTAGTCCACGCGCATGGTGACCACCATAGCCATAAGTCCGGCGACCGACCAGATGAGCTGTTTGGAAAGGAAGGAGTAAGGCGAACCGAAGCGCTCGCGCGCCATGACGGCCGAGGCAGAAAATACCATCACCAGCCCGACAAAAACCAGCAGCATGGTCACGGCAAACAGCCAACGGTCGACACTCACCCGCTTCGCCATGGGACATTCATTTCACCACGGAGTCATCTGGAAAAATTGTGGATTGTTGCCCTCTGGCTGTTGCTTGTCTTGATTCTCTCAGCCGGACGTCACTGCCTCGAAGCGAGGGACTCCGGAATCGCGACAGATCACCGTCCCGGGTCAGGAGCTCACATGGCCGGCGGAGAGTGCCTGCACCATCTCTTTGAATACCTTGCCGCGGTGTTCGTAGCTTCTGAACTGGTCGAAGCTGGCGCAGGCCGGGGCCAGCAGCACCACGTCCCCGGGTTGGGCCGCGGCGCTGGCTTTGCGAACGGCATTCTCCAGCGTCTCAGCGTGGACCACTTCCGGACCTTTGATCTGCGATTCGATCTTGGCCGCCGCGGCCCCGATGGTGTAGACCCGCTTCACTCGCTGGCGAAGCAGGTTGTTGAGCACGGTATAGTCGCTGCCTTTGTCCTTGCCCCCCAGAATCAGGTGAAGGTTCGCGGGAAACGATTCCAGGGCTTTGATGGTTGCATCCACATTGGTCGCCTTGGAGTCGTTGTAGTAATCGACACCTCGAATGCTGGCCACAAATTCCAGGCGGTGTTCGACGGCTTTAAAGTCGTGGACCGCCTGGCGGATCTTTTCCGGAGCGCATCCCATCAGCGCCCCGGCACAAACAGCGGCCAGCACGTTTTCCAGGTTGTGCGCCCCCTTGAGCGGGATGCCGGAAACCTGCAGAATCTCGCGCTGCCCCGCGGCATCGCGGAAAACGATATTGCCGTCCCGCACCCACGCGCCCCGCTCGACTTCCCTCTGCCGGCTGAACCAGAACACCTGCGCCCGCGTCTTCGCGGCCATGGAAACGCAGGTGGGATCGTCGGCGTTGAGCACCGCGCAGTCGTCCGGCTCCTGGTTCTCAAAAATGCGCGCCTTGGCGGCGGCATAGTTCTCGAACGTCCGATGGCGATCGAGGTGATCGGGGGTGACGTTGAGAATCACCGCGACCTTGGGTCGGAAGGTCTGAATGGTTTCCAGTTGAAAGCTGGAGATCTCGAGCACGATCACGGTGCCTGGTTTAGCGCGTTCGGCCAGGGAGATGGCGGGAGTACCGATGTTGCCGCCGACCAGCGCCGCAATGCCGGCGGCCGTCAGGATTTCGCCGGCGAGCGTAGTGGTAGTGGTTTTGCCGTTCGACCCCGTAATCGCGACGATCGGCCCGGGCAGAAACCGGGCCGCGAGTTCGATCTCTCCAATCACCGTCTCGCCCAGCGATCGCGCCTGCACCAGCGGCGGCGCATCCACCGGCACGCCCGGGCTTACTACGATCAGATCCTGTCCGCGGAAGGTGCGGTCGCCGTGTCCGCCGGTTTCGACGGTGATGCCGTTGTCCAGCAGAACGGGGATTTCATTGCGCAACTCGTCGCCGCTCTTGGTGTCAGACACAGTCACGCGCGCGCCGCGCCCCTTCATGAACAGCGCGGAGGCCACTCCCGACTTGCCCAGGCCAACCACCAGCACGCGTTTTCCGTCCAGTTCCATGCAGATCCATTTCACCACAGAGGCGCGGAGCCCCGGAGAAAAACTTGGGCCTCCGTTTTTGGCTAACGTAATTTCAAGGTCGTCAATGCGAAGAGCGCAAAAATCAACGATGCGATCCAGAAGCGCACGATAATTTTCGATTCCGACCAGCCCATCAATTCGAAATGATGGTGCAAGGGCGCCATCTTGAAGATGCGCTTCTTGCGCAGCTTGTAGGAGCCAACCTGCAGGATCACCGAGATGGCTTCAATTACAAACACTCCGCCGATGAATGGCAGCAGCAGTTCCTGCTTGATGATGACCGCAATGGTGCCGATGGCGCCGCCCAGGGCCAGCGATCCCACGTCGCCCATGAACACTTCCGCCGGATGGGCGTTGTACCAGAGAAAGCCGATGGAGGCTCCCACCATCGCTCCGCAGAAGACGGTCAACTCGGCCACCTGCGGCATGCGCTGCAATTCCAGGTAAGTGGCAAAGGTTGCGTGCCCACTCACGTAAGTGAGTACGGTCAGCGCGCCCGCCGCGATGACCGTGCACCCGATAGCAAGCCCGTCAAGCCCATCTGTCAGGTTGACCGCGTTACTGGATCCGACCAGCACCAATGCGACAAAAGCCAGAAACGGCAGGAAAGCCAACGGCCACATCTGCGGATGATGTTCCAGCGTGCCCACCACCAGATCGGGATGAAATTGCTTGAAGAATGGCACGATGAGGCGCGTGGAATACAGGTTGTAGGTCTGCATCGCGATCAGCAGCGAAGCCACCACGATGCTGGTGGCAATCTGCAGGCCCAGTTTGGCGCGCCCGGTCAGCCCCAGGTTGCGGCGGTGCGTCACCTTGGTGTAATCGTCGGTGAATCCGATTGCGGCATATGCGCAGGTCGAGAATACGGCGATCCACACGAAGCGGTTGGTCAGGTCGGCCCATAGAAGCGTGGGCACGATAATGGCGATGACGATCAGCAGTCCGCCCATCGTGGGCGTGCCCGCCTTCTTCTGGTGGGCTTTCGGACCTTCTTCCCGGATGAATTGCCCGATCTGGAAATCACGCAGCCGTCCGATCACCAACGGGCCCACGATGAGCGCGGTGAACAGCGCGGTCAGGCTGGCAAACGCCGTGCGGAAGGTGACGTAGCGGAAGATGCGGAAGGGAGCGACGTAGTGTTGCAGTTTGAGGAATAAGAGCCAATAGAGCAATCAGCCTCCGGACCGCCGCATGAGCTATGAGGTATGAGTAGCGAACGAACCGCGGCCGCGATCCGCTGCTTAGGAACTCGCCTCACGTCTTGCCTTCCAAATCTCCAGTGCTTTTTCCAGCTTCACGCCGCGGGAGGCCTTTAGAAGCACCACATCGCCGTCGCGGGTTTGCCGCGCCAGCCACTCGCCCGCTTCTTCCGGCGTATCGACAAATTCGGCGCTGGCCCCAGCCTGGCGCGCACCTTCCACCATTTCCTTCGCCAGCCCGCGCACTCCGATCAGCGTGTCCACTCGCTTTTCCGCAACATGCTTCCCGGCCTCGCGGTGCATCTGCTCCCCCGCTGGGCCAAGCTCCAGCATTTCCCCCGCCACCACGATGCGCCGCTTGGCTTTCATCGCTGCCAGCGCGTCGACCATGGCGTGGAGCGCTTTCGGATTCGAATTGTAGCAATCGTTGACCACCGTGATGTTGCCCAACTGGAGAACCTGTCCCCGTTTGTCGGCGGGCTTCAGCGTAGCCAGGGCAGCCACCGCCTCCTGAAATGCCATGCCTCGCGAGCAGGCTACCGATACCGCCGCCAGCCCGTTCAGAACATTGTGGCCCCCGACCAGCGGCAGGCGTGCATGCCCGCGCCCGTAAGGGCTCACGACCTCGAACTCCGACCCTTCCACGCCCTGGGACTGGATATTCTCCGCCCTCACTTCTGCCGTTGGCCGGGTTCCATAGGTGATGACCTTGCCCTTGAAGTCGCGGCCGAATTGCGAAACGTACTCGTCGTCGGCGTTGAGAACTGCGGTTCCGCCCGGCGGCAGGGATTCGATCAACTCGTACTTGGCGCGCGCGATTCCGGCCAGCGAATCGAAAAACTCCAGGTGGACCGGCGCCACGTTAGTCACGACCCCGACTTCAGGCTGGGCAATTTTCGCCAGGGCGCGGATCTCCCCCGCATGCGACATTCCCATCTCGATCACCGCCAGGTCGTGCTCCGGTTCCAGTTTCAACAACATCAGGGGAAGGCCGAAATGGTTGTTGAAGTTTCCCTCCGATTTCAGGATCTTGAACCCGGTGGAAAGCACGTGCGCGATGGCTTCCTTGGTGGTGGTTTTGCCCGCCGATCCGGTAACGCCGACCAGCGGCTTTCCCCAGAGCCGGCGCACGCCTGTCGCCAGCCTCTGCAGCGCCAACAGAGTGTCTTCCACAGGAAGCAGGCGGCTGCGGTCAGGATAGCGCTGCGTTTGATCCTTGTTCACCACCGCGGCCACCGCGCCCTTTTCCAGCGCAGATTCCACATAGTCGTGCCCGTCCAGGCGCTCGCCCTTCACTGCCACGAACAGTTCCCCGGCTTTGATGGTTCGCGAATCGATGGAATAGCCGGCCGCTACGTCACCGGAGGAGATGTTGGGAGCGGAGATGAATTCCGCAATTCGCGAAAGCTTCAGCTTCATGCCGGATGTCCCGTGGCGGCGCCCGACTCGCAGTCGAAGCCGCCGGCTTTCAGAACTTCGCGCGCCACTTCCACGTCGTCAAAGGGCTGAGATCCTTCCTGTGTGACTTGCACTTTTTCGTGTCCTTTGCCCGCCAGCAGAACGATGTCTCCAGGCCGCGCCTGGTTGATCGCCAGCGCGATCGCTTTCCGCCGGTCCCCTTCGATCGTGTACTTCACACCGCTTTTTTGCAGTCCAACCAGGGCGTCGTTGATGATGGCGCGCGGATCTTCGCTGCGCGGGTTGTCGGATGTCAGTACGACAAAATCGCTGCCCCGGCCCGCCGCCTCTCCCATCAGGGGCCGCTTGGCGCGATCGCGGTCTCCGCCGCAACCAAAAACCGTGATCACCCTTCCCGTTGCCTTGTCGCGCGAAACGAACTCGCGGGCCAGCGAGGTGAGATTGCGGAGCGCATCGTCGGTATGGGCGTAGTCCACCACAACCGTAAACGGCTGGCCGCAATCCACGCGCTGAAAACGCCCGGCAACATGCGTCAAGGAGGCGACGCCGCTCGCGATAGCCTGCGCGCTGCAACTGCGCGCGGAGCCCGCCGCTGCCGCGGCCAGGATGTTGTACACGTTCACCCGGCCGATCAGCGGTGTGAACATAGCGATCTTCTCCCCGGACGCCATCAGGTCGAAGCGCGTTCCCCGCGGCGTCATCTCGACGCTCTCCGCGTGGAAATCCCCGCGGTTCCAGCCATACGTCAGCACGACAGAGCCGCGCTTGCGGCTGAACTCGGCCAGCTTCACCCCGTAGGGATCGTCGCAGTTGATGACGGCAACGCGCGGGGCGTCGGTGCCGACTCCTTCGAACAAAGCCCTCTTGGCGAGAAAGTATTCATCCATGCTTTTGTGATAGTCCAGGTGGTCGCGCGTGAGATTGGTAAAGATAGCGACATCGAAAGGAACGCCGAAGACGCGCTGCTGCGCCAATGCGTGCGAGGAAACTTCCATCACCGCGTCCGATGCGCCCTGGGCGACGGCTTCATGAAAGAGGCGGGCCAGTTCGAGAGCCTCCGGAGTAGTGTGCGGCGCCGGATAAATCCGCCCGGCCACGTGATATTCAATGGTTCCGATCAGGGCGCTCTTGCGCCCGGCTGCGCCCAGAATCGCTTCCAGCAGGAACGCCGTGGTGCTCTTCCCATTGGTTCCTGTAATTCCAGTGATTGCCAGCCGCTCCGCGGGGCGCTTGTAGAAATTCTCGCTCACCCGGGCCAGGGCGCGGCGTCCATGCGGCACCAGCGCCCAGGCCACACCTTCGCGCGGAGTCTGCGCCGCAGAATCGGTGATGATGGCGACGGCGCCCGCCTGAATGGCCTGATCGATGAAGCGATTCCCGTCTGACGTCTCCCCCTGCATGGCGACGAAAACCGCGCCCGGCTTCACCCGCCGGGAATCGTATTCCACACTGGTGACGTCCGGGTTCCCGCTCTGGCTGAGAAATTCCGCGCCATCCAGAAGCTGTTGGAAAGTCATTGCTCAAAATTATAGGGCACCGCGGAACTGCGGGGCGGCAGGCGCCTCCCTTTCCCCACGCCCGGCCCATTACGAACGTCATTTTCGGCGGCCACGCTGGCAGGGGTAGATTAGCCGTATGAGCACCTCTGCCACTCCCGCAAGATTCAAGTGCGCGCAATGCGAGCAGCCGGAAAACTCCTGCGCCTGCGAAAAGTTCTGCGTCCTTTGCCAATCCGTTCTCGACATTCGGATTTGTGAAGATGGGCTGATGTATTGCGAGCCCTGCCGCACCGCGTGCGACTACAAGACGTCCGGATAGCGCTTCGCCTCGCTCTCCACATTCGGCACAACGGATTCGCAAAATCGTTCCTCTAAACCAGATGGCAGAAGTGTGATCCGCTTCCTTGGCAAGGCGAGCGATTTTAAGGCAGAATAGAACGTTTTGCGTTAAGCCTTGCGCACTTCCCAGGAGACCTTTCATGGCTACCACCGTGCACATCAGCGACGTTGCCGAGTTGCTGAGCGAGGGCCGGACGCATTTCAATCTCTCTCCCGGACTACTGGTGGAGCACTCCATTCGCCGCAATGAAGCGACCCTGGCGGCCAACGGGGCGATTGTAGGCTATACCAACCGCACCGGCCGGTCTCCCAAAGACAAGTTCATCGTGCGCGACGAAATGACCGAGCACACGGTGAAGTGGGGCGCGGTCAATGCTCCCTTTGAGCCGGGAAAGTTTGACGCCCTCTATGCCCGCGTCATGGAGCACCTGCGCGGGCGTGAGTTGTTTGTCCAGGATCTTTTTTGCGGAGCCGATCCCGCTTACCGTCTTCCGGTGCGGATGGTGAACGAGTACGCCTGGCACAACCTGTTCGTGCGGCAATTATTCATTCGCCCGACTCCGGAGGAATTGAGAAATCATCGTCCCGAATTCACCGTCATCTCGGCTCCGGAGTTCAAGGCTGACCCCAGGCGCGATGGCGTGAACTCCGAGGTCTTCATCCTGCTGAACTTCATGCGGCGCACCGTGCTGATCGGCGGCACCTCCTACGCGGGCGAGATGAAGAAGTCCATCTTCAGCGTAATGAATTATCTTCTGCCGCCGCGCAATGTGTTTCCCATGCACTGCTCGGCTAACGTCGGCCACAATGGCGTGAGCGCGCTGTTTTTCGGATTGTCGGGCACGGGCAAGACCACGCTCTCCGCCGATCCCTCCCGCGATCTGATCGGCGACGACGAACATGGCTGGAGCGCCGATGGCGTTTTCAATTTCGAGGGCGGATGCTACGCCAAATGCATCAAGCTTTCCCGGCAGAACGAGCCGCAGATCTGGAATGCGCTGCGCTTCGGCTGCGTGCTGGAAAATGTGACTCTCGATCCCCATAGCCGCATCCCCGATTACAACGACGACAGCAAGACCGAGAACACGCGCGCCGCCTATCCGGTCGACTTCATCGAGAACGCGGTCATTCCCGGCATCGGCGGACATCCTAAGAATGTCGTGTTCCTGACTGCGGATGCCTTCGGCGTCCTGCCGCCGATCGCGAAACTCTCGCCCGAACAGGCCATGTATCACTTCCTGTCGGGCTACACCGCGAAGGTCGCCGGCACAGAAGCGGGAGTAAAAGAACCTTCCGCAACCTTCTCCACCTGTTTCGGATCTCCGTTCCTCCCCTTGGCTCCCAAGGTCTATGCGGAAATGCTTGGCCGCCGGTTGCGCGAGCACAACGCGCAATGCTGGCTGGTGAATACGGGATGGCAAGGCGGTCCCTACGGCGTAGGCCGGCGCATGAGCATTCCCTATACCCGCGCCATGGTCGATGCCGCGGTCGAGGGCGAACTGATCCGGGAGGCATTCGAGGTCGAGCCCACGTTCGGTTTCACCATTCCTAAAGCCTGCCCCGGCGTGCCCCCGCAGGTGCTGAATCCCCGCCATGCCTGGCCGGATAAAGCTGCCTATGACAAGGCCGCCGAAGATCTGCGCCAGCGCTTCGCCCAGAATTTCGAAAATTTCGATGTCCCCCCAGAAGTAAAAGCAGCAGGTCCAAAGCCACAAAAATAACCCCGAGGGTGCCCCGCCCTTGTCGCGTTCTATGCGACAGGGTGGGGTTTTTGACGTCCGGGATAATTACGACCAGCCCGGGAGCCAAAACAAAATTCAAAATGGCCATCCTCAACAACGATCGACGAGGTTGCCCCACCCTTGTCGCGTTCTATGCGACAGGGTGGGGTTTTTGACGTCCGGGATAATTGCGACCAGCCCGGACCACAAACGAGATTCAAAATCCCCACCCGGAGCTGTGTTTAAATCAGGGCATGTTCGCCCGTAAGATTCGCGTGGAATACGAACTGAACGGCATTCGCGTTCCCTGTCCCGTGAAATGGCTCGACTCCTTTTCCATGCGGAACTTCACCAATGCCAGCATCTTCGACGACACGCTTCCAGTCTCCGACGGCTGCCTGGAAATCGGCTCGGCGGTCCCCGTCGAGGAGTTGCGAAACTCGATGGAGGATTGGTTCCGCCGCAAGGGCTACCTCCCGAAAGACTCCCGCCTGGTCCTGGCGGAGAGCTGAGGCAAGCGGCCGAAACTTTCCCCGGCGTTGAGGGTTTTTCAAGACCAGGAGTTCGGCATCACCAGGAAGGCTGCTGCGCGTTGGGTGACATTGCGCAAAATTGTCAGCCGGGCTGATGGATTTTCGACAGGAGCAGGAACCGAGGCAACCTCTCAACCGCAACTAGCGTCATATTTTCAAGGGGTTGGCAACGCTTACTGAACTGGCAGTTGAGTTGCAAACAAGATTACGGAGGTGCTTCATGAAACTGATCCCGTTTTCCCCCCATGCCAGCACCCGCGCCATTCACAGCAGGATCACAGCACCCTCGGAAACTTGGAGCAGCACCGCCTTAAGAGCGGGAGATATTGGGTTTCTCCATTCCTGGTTCGAACCTGACCTCGATTTTGGGGACAAGCCCTCAGCAGGAGTGAACTGGGGCGCAATTTCCGGACTAGCCCTCTGCTTTGCAGTGAGCGGCGGATTTTGGGCTGGATTGGTTCTGCTCTTGCAGCACATCTGGAAGTAGAGAGAATTTTTTCGACACCAGGTCGAACATAGAAACGGGCCGGACGCTAACCAGCGCTGGCCCTTTCTTCTGCTTGCGATCCGGTCATTTATCGTAGCGGAGCAGCGACATCACATCGTAGCCCTTGAGCCGCTCCCGCCCTTTGAGGAAATTCAGTTCTACCACGAAGCCCAGGCCTGCGATCCTGGCCCCTAACCTCTCCGCCAGCTTGGCAGTAGCTTCGGCGGTGCCTCCCGTAGCGAGCAAATCGTCCACGATAAGCACGCGCTGCCCTTTCTCAATGGCGTCCTTGTGGATCTCTAGCGTATTGCTGCCATACTCGAGGGCATAGTCATAGCGCACGCACTCCGCGGGAAGCTTGCCCGGCTTGCGCACGGGAACGAATCCGGCATTCAAGCGGTAGGCCAGGGCCGGCGCAAAGATGAAGCCGCGCGCCTCCATCCCCAGTACCAGGTCGATATCCTGCGAGATGTAATGCTCGGAGAGTTTGTCGATCAGGGTGGCGAATCCGGTTTTATCTTTGAGCAGCGTTGTGATGTCGTAGAAGAGAATCCCTTTTTTGGGAAAGTCCGGGACCTCGCGAATGAGTTTCTTCAGATGATCGGCATCCATCGCCGGGGCTTTGGACATCTACCACGCTCCTTCAATGCGAAATGAGTTGAGCCCCTGCGCCGGAGGGGCCTCGGAGACTTCGACCGCATCGACGCGGGCTGCGCGCGGGCCTTCGCGCAGCCGGGAATGCAGGCCGGAGAGCTGGTCGCGGGTTCCCTGCGCCAGCACTTCTACGCTGCCGTCATGATTGTTGCGCACCCAGCCCGCGATTCCGAGCAGGTGAGCTTCGCGCTCGACGAACCAGCGGAAACCGACGCCCTGCACGCGTCCGCGAATGAGATAGCGCCGGGCCTCGATCGGTTTTGGGTTCGAAGTCACTTTAGGAAAATAGCTGGAAGTCAGATCTCACAATCAACCAATTGCTGTCGACGCCGCTCCGGCCATTACTTCTGCATTCTGATTTCTGAACTCGGGCTTGGCTAAGCCCGCGACAGGTACGCGCCGTCCGAAGTATCTACCTTGATCTTCTCGCCTTCGTTGATGAAGGGCGGCACTTGTACCACGAGTCCAGTTTCCGTCTTGGCGGGCTTGGTGACGCTGGAGGCGGTGGCGCTCTTCAGTCCCGGCTCGGTTTCGATCACGGTCAACTCTACGGTCTGCGGCAGCTCGATCCCGACCGCCTTGCCATCGAAGAATTCCACTTTGATCTGCAGGTTGGGAATCAGATAGTCGACGGCGTCGCCCAGGATCTCCTTGGTGAGGTGCGTTTGCTCGTAGTTTGAGGTGTCCATGAAATAGTAGCTGTCGCCGTCATTGTAGAGATATTCCATCTCCACTTCGTCGACATTGATCTTTTCGATGGGATCGGGCGAGCGGAAACGGTGTTCGAACATGGCGCCAGTGCGAAGGTTGCGCAGTTTGGCCTGGATGAAGGCGCGCAGGTTGCCGGGAGTGCGGTGTTCCACACTGAATACGGAGTGCAGATCATTGTTGTGCTTGATGATCATGCCGGGACGCAGCTGGGTGGCAGGGATCGACATCGCTTGAAAACTCTCCTTGTACGATTGCGGTTTGACGCCGGCGGAAGGCGGGGCGAGCCACACAAGTTCCGCCGCCACGAGGGCTAAAGCGTTATTTTACACTCAGCTGCGCCGGAAAAGAAACCTTACCAATGCGGAACTCATCGTAAAGCCGCGGGATGCCCGCTGCCGAATCAGGCCTGTTCCAGGCGGCACGCCGGATTAGAATGGTGTGCAGGATCGTGGCGGAGTTTTCGCGAATCAGCCCGCACGTTGCCGGGCGGAAAAGTGAGGTCTTTATCATGCGCACCAGCGGACGTTATGAATCTTCCGAGAGCAGCAGCAACATCGGCACCGCCGTTACCTTTCTTCTGATCGGTTTAGGAGCGGGGGCTTTAGTAGGCCTGATGTTCGCGCCGAAAACTGGTAAACAATTCCGCCGCGATTTACAGCGCGGTTACGAGGACGCCCGGGAGAATTTTGGCGACTGGGCCGAGGAAGCGAAAGACCGCGTGCGGGAAGTCAGCGACCGGGTTCGCGATGCCGCCAGCCGCGGCGTCGATTTCGCGGAAGAATTGCGCGACCGCGCCGAGCCCCTCCGCCGGGCCATCAAGCGCTAACCCTGAATGACACGTCCCCGCAGCACTCCGCGGGGACGGTTCTTACTTGAATAATCCCGAAAAGACCTGCCCAATGCGCCCGAAGAAACCCGGGTGCGCCGCTTTCTTCTGCTTTCCCGGTGGGCCAGGATCTACCAACGGGGCGGGAGCCTGCACCACGGGATCAAGATGCACCTGGCGCTCAGCCAGGTCATCCAGCGGCAGATCCCTGGCAGCTTCAATTGGGGGAGGCGGGGCATTGCTGCGGGTCCTTCCCGTAAAGACCAGGGGAGCATCGACCTGGACTTTGCCGGCCTTCGCGGTGGGCAACGCAGCCAGTTCGGCGCTGCTGGCTACAGGCTTACTTTCCGCAGTCGAACCGGCGGAGATTGCTGGCGAGCCAGCCGCACCCAGCGTCACTTTCGAACCCAGCTGAGACTCAGGAACGGTCTGCGCCGGAGCAGCCGTTCGCATTACGGGAACCGGCGGAGGGCACCCGCACTCGAGGGGAACTTCGGTGTCAATCTTATCGATCTGCCCGGAGCGGAAAACGACCTGCTCCCTCGGGCGTACCTGGTAAATCCGATCTCCCATCAGTTCCGAGACGATGGCTGACGACGTATTTCCCGGCAGCGAGCGGACACAGGTATTGCCGTGCGAGTCTGCGCTGATGGCGAAATGGAAGTCTCCCGGGCCGGCAAACATGATGCGGAAGTCAGGCGTTAATACTGCATTCGCGGAGGACGAGAGACTGTAATGAGCTTCGATGGTGCCGCTGCCCATGCCAAACATCAGGTCGCGCTGGCTCTTGGAGGGAGTCACCGACAAGGTCGTTCCTGGACAGACACGCACCTCGCCTCCCTGGGGAAGCCGCAGAACAGTAGTATCGGAGCCCGCCGTCACCGAGGAGCCTGCCGCCAGATGGCTGGCATCCATCACAGCCGCCCCGGATTCCCCGCTCACCGGAACCACGGCAGCATTGGCGCTCAGCGAAAATTCTCCGTTGGTCTGCGGCTCAGCTTGCACGGGTTTCTTGCCGGCATTCTCGTCGCCTGGAGGCCTCAGGCGCACCAGCAGGCGCTTGTCGGCGCTCTCCCAGGAGTGGCCATAGGGCGCCTTGAGGTCGAGTACGATGCGCGTGATCGGCGGGTTGCTCTGGTACTGCCGCACGCGGATGGCGAGAATATTGTCCTTGCGCACCTCAATTCGATCCTGCGCCATTGCGACCCGGGAGTTCGGCAGGTCGATGACCAGCCGCGGCGGCGAATCCAGGCTTTGAATCTCCGGAATCAGCGTGGCGCTGGCCAGGATTTCTATGGCGGGAGCCCCCTTTTCGCGCACCACTCGCACGCTTCTGATTTGCCGCGCCGGGCCGAAGTTCTGCCCCATGCTTTCAAGCGCTGTCAGGACCAGCAATAGCGCGCACCACAACTTGACTGGGGTTCGATACAAAACTTCCTCGCTGGGAGCTTGAGGAAAACATTATCACTTGTGGAGAGCACAGAGAAGAAGCAGTTAGCAGGAGGAATCACGCCGCGTCACTTGGATCGGAGCCCAAGGCCCGCGCTTCGAACTTACGGCTGGGACAGGAATTCGTATTCTTCGATCACGGCAGCGACGGAGACTTTCCCCTCGGGCTTCGAATCCTCCACCCTTACCACTCGACCTTTGCACTGCACTCGAATGCTCTCGGTGAGGGTAATCTCGGGCGGCAGAGTCAAGGTAAACCCGATGGGGGAACCCTCAATAATTGCTGAATCCAAATAAAAACAAATCCCTCGCGCGCTGACGTCGCGAATCTGCGCCGGCTCGTGCGAGCCATTCATGTCCCGATTGACGCTGACTGGAACGCGAAGAGCAAACCTCCGCGCTGCTCGTTTCTCGTGCTGCGGCTCGGCCATGCCTCCTCCAAAGTGGCGTTAAAGTGTTGATTTACGATTCAGAATGCGCTGAGTTGACGCAGGGGTCAATACCACCCTTGGGGAGGGCATGGCCCGTTCAGGCGGTCAAGATTGGCCGCGATGCTTCCCCCGAATTCGCGCTTTTTCGGTGTAAGCTGATTTCAGGAGTTCCCCCACCTTGGTTTTCGTGCTCGACAATTACGACTCGTTTACCTACAACCTGGTTCAATACATTGGAGAACTGGGCGCCCAGGTCGAGGTACGCCGCAACGATCAGGTATCGGTCGCACAGGTGGAAGACATGCATCCCGAGCGGATCGTCGTTTCCCCCGGACCCTGTACCCCGCACGAAGCTGGCATCAGCATCGAACTGATCCGCCACTTTGCGGGAAAAGTACCCGTGCTAGGCGTGTGCCTGGGACACCAGGCGATCGGCGAAGCGTTTGGCGGGCGGGTCATCCGCGCACCCCACCTGATGCACGGCAAGACCAGTCCCGTCATGCATGACAACCGCACCGTCTTTCGCGGCCTGCCCATGCCTATGACCGCCACCCGCTACCACTCCCTGATCGTGGAAGAAAAAGATCTTCCCCCGGAGCTCGAGGTAAGCGCGTGGACTACGGAAAAGGATGGCACTCGAACCATCATGGGATTGCGCCACAAGCGCCACGAAGTCGAGGGCGTGCAGTTTCATCCCGAGAGCGTGTTGACGGATGCAGGTAAGAAATTAGTGGAAAATTTTCTACACATTCCCTGAGATACTGAGGCAGGGGACAGGGATCAGGAATACAGAGCCTTCCCATTTCGGTTTTCCCGGTGCGGTCAGGGGTGACCTCAATCACTGCCGGAAAGGTTCGCGTTCAGCCAGGATATGCCATGGCAACCTCTCCGAGCATCCCCGTGCAATCCTACCGTGACCTGATCGCCTGGCAAAAAGCTATGGCATTAGCCCGGGAAGTCTACCGGATCACAGAAACTTTTCCGCGAGTCGAAACCTACGGACTGATCGCTCAACTGAGGCGGGCAGCGGTTTCTATTCCGAGCAAAATTGCCGAAGGTCACGAGCACGCCACAGGCGATTACCGGAACTTCCTGGGGCACGCGTTGGGGGCTCTTATGGAAATCGAGACGCAACTTCTACTTTCAGAAGATCTCAGTTACCTGGAAAAACAGAAAGCAGAGTGCCTCCTGGCGAGAACCGCAGAACTCGCAAAAATTCTTCATGGCTTGTCGCGATCTTTGAGAATCCGAATAAATAGCGCTTCCTAATCCCTGAACCCTATACCCTGGTTCTAGCCATTTCGACCGCCCGCAGTAAAGCCTGAGCCTTATTCATGGATTCCTGAAACTCAGCGGCCGGATCGGAATCCGCAACAATTCCCGCTCCAGCCTGCAAATATGCCTTTTCCCCCTGCATCAGCATGGTTCGAATGCCGATACAGGAATCCAGATTGCCCGCGAAATCGGCGTACAGCACGGATCCCCCGTAGATGCCGCGCCGGGTTGGCTCCAATTCCT
>Ga0070741_10009247_pt1 | contig 19249 bp, 16 predicted proteins | sample Coa_R1_4_FD_66440 | JGI IMG/M metagenome (GOLD analysis project Ga0070741, IMG submission 66440) | Surface soil microbial communities from Centralia Pennsylvania, which are recovering from an underground coalmine fire - Coalmine... | ecosystem: Environmental > Terrestrial > Soil > Unclassified ...
CTCTGCCCCCGCCCGCACCGCCGACAGCAGGCGCAACGTCCCGCAGCGGCGCTGGTGGCCGGGCCCTGCGCCCGGGCTGGCGAGGAGCTCGTCCTCGCCCCACTCCCCTCCCCGCGAGGCGCTCATCGGCCGTCCGGTCAGCGCGTACGGGTTTCCCCGAACGAGCGAGCACGGGAAACTACGGACGGATCGCGAAGATGCGCCGTAATACGGTGTAAGTCGGTGCTCCGGTACGGCGACCCGCAGATCGCGGTCGGCGCTGTCTTCGCGGCGCTTGCGCTCCTGCTCGCGGCGGCCTTCACGCTGATCGGTGTGCAGGCGGGCTCGGACGTGCCGTTCGAGCGTGTGCACCGGGTCGGTTACTGGCTGCGCAAGCGCTGGCTGGGCCTGCTGCTGGTGGTCGGGGTGGTGGTGGTCGGGATCACGTTCTTCGACCTGCCGTACGCGAGCGGCGGCGGGGCAGGGCGGACGCTGGTGAAGGTGACCGGCGGGCAGTTCTTCTGGTCGCTCGCCCCCGACCAGGTGCCGGCGGGCACACGGGTGCGCTTCGACGTCACCTCGCTCGACGTCAACCACGGCTTCGGCCTGTACGACCCCCACGGGCACCTGGTCGGGTCCGTGCAGGCGATGCCCGGCTACCACAACCGGCTCGACCTCACCCTGGGCGAGGCCGGCGTGTACCGCATCCGCTGCCTGGAGCTGTGCGGGCTCAACCACTCGACCATGGAGAGCACGTTCACGGTGACGCCGCGCTGATGGAAGCCGCAACGACCGCCGTCCACTCGCAGGTGCTGCACCCGCGCGCGGCCGCGTTCACCGTCCGGGCGCGCAGCGTCGAGCGCCGGATCGGCCTGCTGTTCGCGGCGAGCGGCCTGGCGCTGGTGCTGCTGATGGGCGTGCTCGGCCTGGTCATGCGCCTGACCCAGGCAACGGTCGTCGACCTCTCCCCCGGCTGGTTCTACCGACTGCTGACCCTGCACGGGGCGGGGATGATCACCGGCGTCCTGCTGGTGATGATGGGCGCGCTCTGGTACGTGCTCCACCAGACGGTGCCGCTCAGGGTCGGCCGCATGCTCGCCACGTACGGGCTGATCGTCCTCGGCGCGCTCGCCGTCCTGGTCGCGACGCTGGTCGGCGGCTTCGGAGCCGGCTGGACGTTCCTGCCACCGCTTCCCTCCTACCCGGCCGGCCAGTGGTCGACCTGGTCGGAGAGCCTCTTCTTCGTCGGCGTCCTGCTCGTCGACGCCGGCTTCTTCGTCTACTGCCTGGACGTGCTCGAGCAGACCACGGGCCGCTACGGCGGTCTCGCGCGCACGCTCGGCTGGCACTTCCTGCGCGGCCGCGAGGACAGCGCCCCGCCGCCGCAGGCGATCGCCGCCACCGCGGTCGCGATCGACGGGCTGCTGTCGAGCGCGGCCGCGACCGCGATCCTCGCCGGCCTGCTCGGCCGCACCTACGACTCGACGGCCGGGATCGACGCGCTCGTGGCCAAGAACCTCGTCTACTTCTTCGGCCACTCGATGGCGAACCTGACCATCTACCTCGCCGCCGGCGCCGCCTACGTGCTCATCCCCCGCTACGCCGGCCGGCCGTACGAGACGACGAAGGTATTCGTCGCCGGCTGGGCCGGCTCGCTCGTCTTCGTCGCCACCGCCTACTCGCACCACCTGTACATGGACTTCGTCCAGCCGACCTGGGCACAGGGAGTCTCCGAGATCGCCTCCTACGGTGCGGTCATCCCCGTGGCCGTGGTCACGATCTACTCGATGACGATGCTCGTCTGGGGCTCCTCCTACCGGTGGACGCTCGCCTCGCTCCTGTTCTACGTCGGCCTCGCGGGCTGGGCGATCGGCGGCGTCGGCGCCGTCATCGACTCCCTCATCCCGATCAACTTCCGCCTGCACAACACCGACTGGGTCGTCGCCCACTTCCACACGTATCTCATCCTCTGCGTCGTCGTCTGGTCGTTCGCCTTCCTCGCCCACCTGCTCGAGCGAGGCGCGGACCGCACCACCCCGGCCGGTGGGCGCGCCTGGACGGTCACGCTGATCCTCGTCGGCGGCTACGGGCTCACCGGCACCTGGTTCCTGGAGGGGGTGCTCGGCGTGCCGCGCCGGTACGCGATCCAGCCTCCGGGCACGACCGGGTACAGCCTCGCCGGCTCGATCTTCGCTCTCGTGCTCGCGGTCGGTATCGGGTCGCTGTGCCTGCAGCTCGTGGCACTCGCCCGCGAGGCCTGGCAGCGGCGCCGCTACACGCTCGTCGAGCGAACCGACAGCTGGACCGGAGGCCGCTACCAGGCGCGCGTCGGCCGCGGCCCGGACGAGCCGCCGGCGGCCGAAGCGCTCACCGACTCCGGTCTCCCGCTCGCCAGCCCAGCCCAGCTCGCGCTCGGCGCCGCCGCGTTCGTCGTCGCCCTGGCCGCCTTCTTCCCGCAGGTCGTCGACGCCGCCGACACGAACATCCGCTTCCACCATCTCGACCACGCCGGCCAGTTCCTGCTCGGCGTCGCGCTCGGCCTCCTGCTCGGCTCGCTGCCGGCCGTCTCCCGGACGCTGGGGAAGAAGCCGAGCGCGGGCCTCGCGGCCGTGATCGGCGCGCCAGCGCTGATGATGCTCGTCATGCTCCCCCGTTTCTACGAGCCGCTCGAGGGCGACCCCGCCGGGCACGCGCTCTACCACCTCGCCATGGCCGCGCTCGGCCTTGCCGCCGGCCTCGGCGCGACGAGGCTCGGCCGCGTCGCCGGCCGGCTCGCCGCGTTCCTCGCCGTCGGCATGTGCGTCATGTTCGCCGCCGCCATGAAATGACAGAGCGAAGGAGCGAGATGACACAGCCGACCGTACCCACCCACCCGACAGCCGACGGGCTCTGGCGCTGGCTGGTCGGCGGCCTCGCCGCCGGCGGCATCGTCCTCGGCCTGCTCATCGGCGCCTACGCGATCGGCTACCACCGCGGCCGACAGCACGCACGCGCGGCCGCCCCCGCCCCGCCGGCGACCACCGCCGCCACGACAACCGCGACGACAACCGTGCCGGCGCCGGCCACCGGCCCCGTCCCGGTCACCCCGGCCCTCGTCACCCGCGGCAAGACGCTCTACCAGGCCGACGGCTGCTCCGCCTGCCACTCCCTCACCGGCGGCGCCGGCGTCGGCCCCAGCTTCAAGGGCCTCGCCGGCAGCACCGTCACCCTGTCCAGCGGCCAGACCGTCACCGCCGACGACGCCTACCTCGAGCGATCGATCGTCGACGGCGACGCCCAGATCGTCAAGGGCTACCGCGCCGGCATCATGCCAGCCGCCATCGCCAGCTACCGCCTCGACTCGAAGCCCGCCGACGTCCGCGCTCTCGTCGCCTTCATCAAGTCCCACAAGTAGAGCGCACGTCTGCGAGCAGCGCCGGCCGCGCCAGGTAGTAGCCCTGGCCGTAGTCGACGCCGAGCTCGCGCAGGCTGGCGAGCTCGCCCTCCGTCTCGATCCCCTCGGCGACGATGGTGGCGCCGACGTCGCTCGCGAAGGAGATCAGCCCCGACGCCAAGGCGCGCTGCCTGCGGTTTCCGTCGATGCCGCGGATGAGCGAGATGTCGAGCTTGATGAAGTCGGGCGCGAGCTGCAGTGCGTGGCGAAGGCTCGCGAACCCGGCGCCCGCGTCGTCGACGGCGAGCCGCGCGCCCTGCGCGCGCAGGCGGTCGAGGACGGGGCGGAGCGCCTGGTAATCCTCGATCGCGTGGTGCTCGGTGATCTCGAAGACGACGCGTCCCGTCTCCAGCTCCTCGACCAGCTCGTGGCAGCGGCCGAGGGTCGCCGCCGAGGCGTTGAGGGCGAGGTAGCCGGCCGTCCCGCTGCTGCGAAAGCGCGTGACGGCGATGCGGGCGGCGACGAGCTCGAGCTCGGTTCGCATGCCGACGCACTCGGCGTCGGCGAGCCAGCGATCGGGAGGGCGGAAAGGCTCGGCGTCGAACCGGCTGAGCGCCTCGTATCCGACCGGCACTCCCCGCCGGAGATCGACGATCGGCTGGAACACCGGTTGCACGCGCCCCTCCCGGATGATGTCGCGCACCAGCTGACCGAGCGGGAGCTCGACCTGTGCGCACGCCTGCCGGTCGAGGTGGCTCGTGAGCTCTCCGAGCACCGACGCCGCGACCTCGGGCGCCAAGATGCTGGCTCCGCTCGCCGAGCGCAGGACCGTCTCGGCGATGACGGCGATGTCGACGCCCTTGACGAGGTAGCTCGTCGCCCCGGCACGAAGCATCTCCAGGACGACCTGGCGCTCGGACGACCCGGAGAGCGCCACGACCCGCGTCGCCGGCGAGCGCTCGAGGATGCCGCGGACGGCTTCGTGGCCACCACCCGGCATGCCGAAGTCGACGAGCGCCACGTCCGGCCTCGTCTCCGCCGCCAGCGCGACCGCCTCCTCGGCGCTCGCTGCGCTCCCGGCGAGCGCGAACAGCGGCTCGAGCGCGAGGCAGGCGGCGAGGGCGCTGCGCACCGCCGGCTCGTCGTCGACGATCAGCACCCTGATCTCCTCGGGGCGGGTCGCGCCGGACATCCCGTCTCGTCTCAGACGACCGGCCCCCGTCGAGGCGCGCCCGCATTCCCGATCGCGCAGACCGGGACGCCGCGCTCCTCGGCGCAGGCCGCGACCTTCCGGATCACGGCCGAGGACCGCCTGCGCTCGGGATGCCGGTCACGGCCGCCGGCCTGTGTCGAGAACCTCGCGAACCTTCGCCGCCAGCTCGTCCGGGAGGTACGGCTTCTCGATGAACGCCGCCGTGGCATCGGCGATACCGTGCCGTACGACCGTGTCGGACGGGTAGCCGGACGTGAACAGCACGCGCAGCCCGGGCCTCTTCGCCACGAGCTGCTCGGCGAGCTCGCGGCCGTTCATGCCGGGCATGACGACGTCCGTCAGCAGCAGCGAGATGTCCGCCCCCGTGCGGTCGACCAGCTCGAGCGCCTCCTGGCCGCTCGCGGCAGCGAGGACCGTGTACCCGTACGCCTCGAGGGTCGAGCTGACGAGCTCGCGCACCATGGCGGTGTCCTCGACGAGCAGGATCGTCTCGTTCCCGGCGAGCGAGGCAGGGTCGGCGGCCGACGCCACGGCGGCGATCTCCTTGCTCGCGGCGGGCAGGTAGATCTTGAACGTCGTCCCGAGCCCCGGCTCGCTGTACAGCCAGATGTGGCCGCCGCTCTGGTTCACGAGCCCGTACACGCTGGCGAGGCCGAGGCCGGTGCCGTCCTCCTTGGTCGTGAAGAACGGGTCGAACGCGCGCCGTCTCGTCTCCTCGTCCATGCCGATCCCGGTGTCGGTGATCTGCAGGAAGGCAAACAACCCGGGCGTGACGCCCTCGTGCGTGGCAGCGTACGCCTCGTCGACATCCACGCCGCCGGTCTTGATCGTCAGCCGGCCGCCGTCCGGCATCGCGTCGCGCGCGTTGATCGCCAGGTTGAGCACGGCCTGCGCGAGCTGGCTCCGGTCGGCGAGCACGGTAGGGGCATTCGGGTCGAGGTCGGTCTCCACCTCGACGTCGGCGCCGAGCGTCCGCTCGAGCAGGCGCAACGTCTCCTCGACGACCGAGCCCAGGGACGTCACCTCCGGCTTCAGGACCTGCTGGCGGCTGAAGGCGAGGAGCTGGTGAGTAAACTCCCCCGCTCGCCTCGCCGCGTCGTCGATCTGCTGGGCGCTCTCGCGCAGTCCCTCGTCCGTCAGCCGCCGCAGCAGGACGGCGCTGTAGCCGCGGATGACGAGCAGGAGGTTGTTGAAGTCGTGCGCGATCCCGCCCGTCAGGCGGCCGATCGCCTCCATCTTCTGCGCCTGCCGCAGCTGCTCCTCGAGCCGCCGGGACTCGGTCACGTCCTGCGCCAGGACGAGCCGGGCGGGGCGCCCCCCGAACTCGAGCACGCTGGCCATGATCGCCACGTCGATCAAGGTGCCGTCCTTGCGGCGGTGCCGCCAGATCTCCGGTCCCACGTTCGGCTGCGGGCCGATCGCCCGCCGCAGCGCGTCGCGATCCTCGGGCGGGCGGATCTCCTCGATCGTCATCGCGAGGAACTCCTCTCGCGAGTAGCCGTACGTCCGCACGGCGGCGTCGTTCACCTCCAGGAAGCGCAGTGACTCGGGGTCGAACAGCCACATCGGCGCGGGGTGCCGCTCGAACAGCTCGCGGTAGCTCTCCTCCGAGCGGCGCAGCGCCTCCTCCGCCCGCAGCCGCGGGCCGATGTCGCGCGCGATCGCCGACGAGCCCACGATCGCACCGCTCCTGTCCCTGATCGGGGAGATCGTCAGCGACACGTCGAGGAGTGTCCCGTCCTTGCGCACGCGGACCGTCTCGTACCCGTCCACCACCTCGCCGGCGCGCACCCGCTCGAGCAGGCGCGCGGCTTCGTCCCTGCGCTCCTCGGGCGCGAGCGTCTCCACCGGCCGGCCGACCGCCTCCGACTCCGTGTAGCCGTACAGTTGCGCAGCCGCCTGGTTCCAGCTCGTGATCGTCCCCTCGAGCGAGGTGGCGAAGATGGCCAGGTTCGAGGACTCGACGATCGCGGCCAGGTCGCGCGCGTGCGCCTCGGCCTCCTCCCGCCCGGCGAGCTCCCGCCGGCCGGCGGCGACGAGCACGTTCACGTCCTCGCTGAGCGAGCGCACCTCCGCCGGGCCGCGGACGGCGACGGGATCCGCCGCCTCGTCGAGGCTCGTCGAGCGCACGGCCGTCGCCAGCTCCGCAACCGGACGGCCGGCGCGCCGGTAGACGAACCACAGCCCGGCAAGCACCAGCACCAGCCCGGCGACGATGATCTCGAGCTCCCGGCGGGCCAGGGCGCGGGCGTCGTGGAGCACGGCCGCCTCGTCGTCGCCGACGAACACGCGCCAGCCCGTCCCGGGGACGCTTGCTGTCTCGTAGATCCGCGTCTTGCCGTCGAGGTCGCGAAACGTGCCCGACCGCTCCCGGGCAAACGGGGTGCCCGCAAGCGACGACCCGCTCCAGCGCGCCGGCTGCAGCGAGCGCGACAGGGCGATGCGGCCGTTGCGGCTCGTCAGCAGCAGCGCCACCGGCTCGCCCTGGCCGTAGCGGTCGACGAGCGCGCGGGCGAGCGGCGCCAGCGCCAGCGAGGCCGCGACGACGCCGGCCCGGTGCACCGCCGGCGCCGCGTAGCGAACCACCTGCGCGCCCGTCAGCGCGTCCCGCGCCGGCGCTTCGAACAGGGGCCCCTCGAGCGCACGCCGGACCCACGGCTGCCCGGCGCCGCCGGCGAACGAGCCGCCGGGAAGGGCATGGGACGAGCAGACGACGACGCCGTCCGGGCGCACCAGGTCGAGGTGCCCGCCACCCGCCTCGCTCGCGAACGTGAGCGTGCACCCGGCGGGATGGCTGAACGCCGTCTCGATCTGCGCGTTCGCGGCCAGATTCGCGACGGTGGCGCGCAGCGTCCGTACGTCGCTCGCGAGCTGCCCTGCGACGACGTCGGCGATCGCCCGCGAGCGCCGCTCGGCGTCGTGCCGGGCGTCGTCTTCGGACTGCACGTAGACGTAGACGACCGACGCTGCGGACAAGGCGACGACGAGCGCGGCCAGCACGCCGAAGTACGTTCGCAGCGAGAAACCCCGCCAGCTGCGACTCGCCCCGGCGGGTAACCCTTCCGCTTTGTCGGCAGCGAATGTCGAGCTTTCGTCGCCCAGTGGCTGCTGCTCCTGTCGGGAACCCCAGCCGGTCGAACAGACCGGACTCCAGAAAATTCTAGATCGTCCTTTCCACTTGTCATCCATCTGCGTGGCAATTTGCACCAAGAAGGAGCTGCGATTTGTCGGGCAATTACCTTGCGCGGAAGGCCTGGCAGGTACGTGCCGTGCGGGGCCACCTGCTCGCTGGGCTCGCGGCGCGCCCGCGGCTGCGGTTAGCCGATCGCAGGCGCGCGGTCTCGCGGCCGGCCGGACGAGCGCGACCGTCGCGGCAGCCTGAGCTCGAAGGTGGCGCCGCCGCCGGGCGTGTCGCGGACGGTCAGGGAGCCGCCGTGGGCGGCGACGATCGTGCGGCTGACGTGCAGCCCGAGGCCGCTGCCGGGGGCCGTGGCGCGCGCCGCCTGGGCGCGGAAGAACGGGTCGAAGACGCGCTCCTTGTCCTCGCCGCCGATGCCGATCCCGTCGTCGGCGACCCTGAGCACGACGTCGTCCTGAGCGACGCCGGCGGCGACCTCGACGCGCCCTCCCGCCCCCGTGTACTTGATCGCGTTCGCGACGAGGTTGTCGAGCACCTGCGCCAACCGGACCCGGTCGCCGTCGACGACGAGAGGCCCGGGCTCGGACGCGCTCAGCACAACGAGCTTGGCGTCGGCGGCCGCTCCGTACGCTGCGAGCGAGTCGGAGACGAGCGCCGCCACGTCGACCTCCTCCCTGCGCAGGTGGATCTGTTCCTGCTCGAGATCGGCGCTCGCAACGAGATCGTCGACGACGGCCGAGATCCGGGCCGCGCTGCGGCGGATCTGCTCCGCCTGCTCCTTGTCGATGTTGTCTCCCAGACGGCCGGCGAGGCTGTCCGAGAACCAGCAGATGGCGACCAGCGCGTTGCGGAGCTCGTGCGAGGCGGAGTGGACGAGACGCCGCCGCAGCTCGTCCAGCTCGGCGAGGCGGGCGTTCGTCGCCTCGAGCTCGGTCGTCCGGGCGCGCACCCGCTGCTCCAGCTCCGCGTAGACGCGGATCCGCTCGATCGCCACCGCCGTCGAGTCGGCGAGGGCCTGCAGCAGCCGCCTCTCCTGCTCGCTCGCAAGGTGCGCCGCCGCCCAGTAGTTCCCGATCGCGCCCAGGGGGTCGCGCGTGCGGATCGGCACCATCAGCAGGCTCCTGACAAACGTCGGCCGGTACGCCTCGTGCGGGATGCGATCGTCCTCGTAGATGTCCTCGATCGCCGCCGCTCGCCGGTTGAGCATCGCCCAGCCGCTGATGCAGCTCTCGAGCGGGAATCGCCGCCCCTTCCACAGTGGGCTGATCGCGTCCTCGTCGACGTAGTAGCAGCAGTCGCCGTCACGGATGACGAAGGTGGCGCCGTCTGCGCCCGTCAGCCTGCGCGCGGCGCTGCGCACGATCTCCTGCACATCCCGCAGCGTGGTCGCGAGCGACAGGCGCTGCACCGCGCCGACCAGCTCCTGCAGCTCCTGCTGGCGCAGAGGCGCCTCCTGCGCCGCGGCGGAGGGCTGCGTGCCAACAGTCATCTCCGTCACGGAGATGCGTATCGCACAAGCGAGGCCGGCCCACGATCCCTCCTGTCAGCGAACCGCTCGAGTGAGCCCACTCGCTCGCGCCCGCGATAGGCTCGGCTGGTCAGCGAGACGAGGGGAGGTCGGCGTGAACGTCTCCGCACGGTTCGACGTGACCGGCTTCGGCGCAGTGGTCACCGGCGGCGCGAGCGGAATCGGGCTCGCCTACGCGGAGGTGCTCGCGGCGCACGGCGCCCGGGTGACGCTGGTCGACGTCGACGCGGACGGGGTCGAGACGCAGGCGGCGCGCCTGAGCGCCGAGGGACTCGACGTGCGCGCGGCGGTGGCCGACGTGACGGATCGCACCGCGCTCGACCGGGCGATCGACGGGGCGGCCGAGGCGTACGGCCGGCTCGACGTCGCCTTCGCAAACGCGGGCATCGACCCGGGTCCCGGCTTCGTCGGAGCGTGGGCGGGCGGGCGGCGTGCGCGCGTTCCCGAGGGGGCGGTCGAGCGCTACGCGGACGAGCGCTGGAACCGGGTGGTCGACGTCAACCTGAACGGCGTCTTCGCGACCGCGCGCGCCGCCGTCCGGCACATGCGTCCCCGCAGGTTCGGTCGGATCGTCGTCACGACGTCGCTCGCCGCGACGCGGGTCGAGCCCGCGATCGGCGCCGCGTACATGGCAGCGAAGGCCGGCGCCCGCCAGCTCGTGCGCTGCCTCGCGCTCGAGCTCGCCGCCGACGGCATCGCCGTCAATGCGATCGCGCCCGGCTTCTTCGTCACCAACATCGGCGGCGGTCACGCGCACGACCCGCAGCTGCAGGCGGCGGTCGCGAAGGACATCCCCATGCACCGCGTCGGCCGGCCCGACGACATCAAGGCGCTCGCCCTCTTCCTCGCCTCGCCCGCCTCGGACTACATCACCGGCCAGGAGATCGTGATCGACGGCGGCTGGGGCCTCGGCGTCGCCGACTGAGCCGCCCCGACGGCTGCCCGCGTCGAAGGGCGAGACCCGGGCAGACGCCCGGGGCGCGGGCGCGCATCTGGCAGCATCGAGCCGTGCAGGATCAGCGCCAGGAGCTCGCCGCGCGGCTCGACCGCGCCCGTCGCGACGCGGCCGCGCCGCTCGGAGGCATCCTCGAGCGGGCGGACGACCCGGCGGCGACCGATCCGGCGCTCGCAGCAGGCGGCGACGCGAACGCGCTCGTGCAGCGTGCGCAGGCGGGCGACGCGGCCTCTCGTGCGGAGCTCGTCGACCGTCTCCTCGGGCTCGTCGCCTCGCACGCACGCCGCTTCCGCACCGACGGCCTCGACCAGACCGACCTCGTCCAGGAGGGCATCGTCGGTCTGCTCCGCGCGCTCGAGCGCTACGACCCCGGCCGCGGTGTCCCCTTCCCGGCGTACGCCGTGTGGTGGATCCGGCAGGCGCTCCAGGAAGCGCGCGGCGACTTCATCCGCCCCTTTCGGCTGCCGCCCAAGGCGCTGCGGCAGCTGTCGAAGCTGAAGTCGGAGCACCAGCGTATCTACCAGGCGGAGCAGCGCTCGGCCGGCGTCGACGAGCTCGCCGAGCGCACCAGCATCGACCGCGACCAGGCCCGTGCGCTCGTCGTCGCCGACGCGCGCGTGCGCAGCCTCGACGAGCCGGTCGAGGGTGGCGAGGGAGAGGTCGGCTCGCTCGGCGACCTGCTCGAGGATCCCCTCTCGGCGGAGGCGTACGAGGAGGTGATCGACGCCGTCGCCGGCGAGCAGCTGCGGACGCTCCTGTCCAGGCTCACCGAGCGCGAGCGTGACGTCGTCCGCTCCCGCTTCGGCTTCGACGGCGAGCCCGAGAAGCTGGCCGAGATCGGCGAGCGCCTCGGCGTGAGCGCCGAGCGGGTGCGGCAGATCGAGGAGCGCGCGCTCGCGAAGCTCCGGCGCACGGCCTGAGCACAGGCGCAAGCGCGGGCTCAGCGCTGGACCGGCGCGCCGCTCACGGCCCGCCTGCCTGCCGGCAGCCCGCTCCGGGTCGTGCTCAGGGGCCGGCTCGCCCCCGGCCGGCGCCGCCTGTCAGCCGCCCCGCGACTCGAGCGCCTCCAGGCGCTGCCAGCGCTCGTCGACGTGCGCCTGGATCGTGTCGATCTCGTCCGCCGAGAGGTGCTCGAACCGCCCCTGCGTGGCGAGGAAGTCCCGCACCGCGACAGGGTGCTTCGGACGGTAGGTGATGCGCAGCTCGCCCGCCTCCCACTCGCAGAGCGGAAAGGAGCGCGACTCGACGGCGAGTCGGACGATCTCGACCGACCGCTCGCTGGGATGGCGCCAGCCGGGAGGACAGGCGCCGAGGACGTGCAGGAAGCGGAAGCCCCGCACCCCGGCGGCGCGCGCGACCTTGGCCCGGAAGTCGCGCAGCATCGGCACCGAGCCGGCGGCGAGCGTCGCCACGTACGGGACGCGATGCGCGGCCATGATCGCCGCGATCTCCTTCTTCTGCCCCGCCCGCGGGGCGTCCGCCGGCGTCGTCGTCGTCCACGCTCCTTCCGGCGTCGCGCCCGACTTCTGCACGCCGGTGTTCATGTACGCCTCGTTGTCGTTCAGCACGTAGACGATGTCCTCGTTGCGCTCCGCCGCCGCCGAGACGGCCGACAGACCGATGTCGCAGGTCGCGCCGTCCCCGCCCCAGACGACGACGGTCGTGTCTCCGAGCCCCCGCAGGCGCAGCGCCGCCTTGATCCCCGAGGCCTCCGCCGCCGCGGACGCGAAAGGCGTCAGGTGGACGGCGACCCCGAACGCGTTCACCGGGTACACCCCGGCGATGATCGTCCAGCACGAGGCCGGCACGACGAGGACGAGCTTCGAGCCGGGCGACGCGGCGGCCAGCCCGCCGAGCACGTGGCGGACGTTGATCGCTGGGCCGCAGCCGGCGCACGCGCCGTGGCCCGGAAGGAGGAGCTTCTCCTCGTCGACGAGCTCGTCGAGCCAGGCGGCCGTCGCTACACCTCCTCGGGCACGTAGATCGGGGCCGGGACGCCGACGTTCGCGCCGGCCGAGCGTGCTTGGCGCAGCGCCCAGCGCAGCGTCGCCGGGGTGACGTCGGCGCCGCCGAGCCCGCAGACGACGTTGACCGCTCGCGCGAGCTCGGCTTGTCCGAGCGCGCGCACGTCGCTCCCGAGCGGGCCGAGCGAGCCGAACGCGGCGGCGCGGTCGACGACGGCGACGCGGGACACACCCGCGAGCGCGGCCGCGAGCTCCGCCCCCGGGAAGGGACGGTACGCGTGCACACGCACGACGAGCAGGTCGCCGTCGTCGTCGAGGAGCTCCCGCGCCGAGTCGGCTATCGTGCCGATCGCGACGAGAGCTGTCGTCGCCTGCCGGTTGCCGGCGAGCTCGAGGGCGGCGACCTTCTCCCGCCCGAAGTGCGACGTGAACTGCGAGGCGACCGCGCCGACGATTCCGCGCGCCTCGTCGAGCGCGTCGACCACGTTGCGCTGGAAGGCGTAGTAGTCCCTCGGCTCGGGCAGCGACGAGAACACCCGCGGCCTCGCCGGGTCGAGCACCCACTCCTGCGGCGGCCGAAACGGCGGCAGGAAAGCGTCGACGGCATCCTGGTCTGGGACGTCCACGACCTCGGACGTGTGCGACAGCAGGAACCCTTCCGCGCACACCATCACCGGCAGGAGCGCCGTCTCGGCGATGCGGTAGGCGCAGAGCACGCTGTCCAGCACCTCCTGCGCCGAGGAGCAGTACAGCTGCACCCAGCCGGTGTCGCGCTGACTCATGCTGTCCGTCAGGTCGGGCTCGATGCTCCACGGGGCGAAGACGGCGCGATTGACGTCGACGACCACGAGCGGGACGCGCTCCCGCGAAGCCCGGTGCAACTGCTCGTGCGCGTAGAGCAGACCCTGCGAGGAGGTGGCCGTGAACGTGCGCGCGCCCGCGCGCGCGGCGGCGATCACGTACCCGAACATGGAGTGCTCGCTCTCGACGTTCGCGTACTCGACGTCCTCGCGCCCGGCGACCAGCTCGGCGAGGCGCTCCACGATCGCGGTCTGCGGCGTGATCGGATAGCAGGCGATCGCCTGCACGCGCGCAAGCACCGCCGCGTAGGCGGCGGCCTCGTTGGCCGTCAGCACGGTCCGTCCGCGGGGCGGCGCCTGCGTCACGTCCGCACCGCCTCCATCTCGACCGCGCCCCGCACCGGGCAGACCTCCTCGCAGATGCCGCAGCCCTTGCAGTAGAGCTCGTCGATCGTCATCGTCGCCCCGTGCCGCGAGATCACCCCCTCCGGGCAGAAAAGCGCGCAGACGGCGCAGGCGGTGCACGCCTCGGTGATCACCGGCCGCTCGGTCGACCACGTGCCCGTGTGGTTGCCGCGGGAGTCGACGGTGCTGACCGCGAACGCGGGCCGTGTCCACGAGGCGGCGGCTCGGCCCGGGCGGAGCTCCGGCTCGACCCTGGCGTCGGCAGGCAGCGGGCGCTGCCGCGTGCAGCGCCGGTATCCCTCTCTCGCCACTGCCACGTTTCGAGCGGCCCGTGCGCCCAGACGGGCACAGACGGCCTCCTCCAGGGCGCCGAGCCCCTGCGGCAGGAGGAGCCGCACGCAGGCGCCGAGCACGGCCACGTTGCCCATCGGCCGCCCCTCGGAGGAGAGGGCGCCGTGCTGTTCGGCGATGCGGGAGGCGGGGACACGCGCCAGCCGGAAGGAGCCGGAAGAGGGAAACCGCGTCTCGCGGTTGAGGACGACGAGGCCGTCCGGCCGTACCGCCGCCAGCGCCTCGGCCGGCGGGGGAGCGGGCGAGACGACGGCGAGGACGTCGCAGGCGCGCACCTTGTAGCGGCGATGGATGGGGCCCGTCTCGTCCCAGCGCAGGAAGGCGGAGATCGGCGCCCCTCGCCGCTCGGCCTTGAACTCGGGGAAGCTCTGCACCCAGAAGCCTGCGCGCGCGAACGTCTCGGCCAGGATCTGCGAGGCGAGCACCACCCCCTCGCCGCCGCGGCCGACGACGATCATCTCCTTCACGCGTCCGCTCCCTCGCGCGCCAGCTCGATCGTCGAGGCGGCCGATCGGCCCATCTCGACTCGATACTCGGCCCCTCGACGCGGCCGGTCATCGGGGAGATCGCTGATGCCGCTGCGTAGTTGCGCCATGCGCGATCCGCCGCTCTTCGCGGCCCGGGCAGCAGCGTGCTGGCCCGGGCGGCCGCCCCGCCGCCCCCGCGGGGCGCGGTCAGGCGTCGAGCCTGAGCGGCAGGCCGAAGAGCGGGAAGACGGCGCCCGTGTCGAGGAAGAAGGTGAGCTCGGCGATGCGCCCGCCTGAGAGCTCGACCACCTGCAGCGCCCAAGGGTCGTAGCCCGCTCCCGTCGGGCTCGGCTTGTACTGGCCGAAGGCGGGCGCGCCGTTCGCCGCCGGGGCGGAAAGGACGCGCGAGCCGCGGCAGCCCGCGCCGGGCCCGAGCCACCAGGTGAGGATGTCGGCGCGGCCGCGCAGCCACAGGTCGTACGGGGGCATCGACTGCGTGGCGTCCTCGCGGATGAGCTCGACGAGCGCCTCCATGTCGTAGCGCTCGAAGGCGTCCACGTAGCGCGCGAGCAGCTCCGCGTCGACCTCGTCCAGCGCGGTCGGCTCGGCGACCGCGGTCACATCCGTCCGCGCCAGCGTGCCCCTGGCCCGCTGCAAGGCGCTGTTCACCGAGGCGACCGTCGTCTCGAGCAGCTCCGCCACCTCCGCCGCCCGCCAGCGCAACACCTCGCAGAGGATGAGCACGGCGCGCTGGCGCGGCGGGAGGTGCTGGAGGGCCGCGACGAAGGCGAGCCGGACCGTCTCCCTTGCCAGGGCCACCTCGGCCGGGTCGCCCTCGGGGACGACGAGGCGGTCCGGCACCGGCTGGATCCACCTCTCCTCCGGGAGCGCGTGCAGGTTGGCGGCGTCCGGCTCGCGGGCGGCGCCGAGGTCCATCGGCCGGGCGCGCCGCTTGCGCCCCTCGAGGAGGTCGAAACAGACGTTCGTGGCGATGCGGTACAGCCACGAGCGGAGCGCCGAGCGCCCCTCGAAGCGCTCGTAGCCGCGCCAGGCGCGGACGAGCGTCTCCTGCACCGCATCCTCGGCCTCGAAGGCCGAGCCGAGCATCCGGTAGCAGTAGCCGGTCAGCTCGGGGCGATGGCGCTCGAGCTCGAGCTCGACGCCGGCCGGCGCGCCCGAAGCGGCCTCCCGGGCCGCTGCTCTCGTCTGCTTCGTCTCAGGCACGAGCCTGCGTCGTGAGCACAGTGCAGCGGCCCGTGCAGACGGCGCTGCGGCGCCGGGCAGGCGGCGGGCCGCCCGTAGGCGGCCCGCACGCTCGGTGCCCTCGGCCGGCGGTCAGCTCGGCTGCGGCACGATGCGGATGTACGGTCGTGGCGCCTTCCACTCGCCGAACAGCTCCTTCGCCTCGTCGTTCGACACCGATCCGGAGATGATCACGTCGTCGCCCGGCTGCCAGTTCACGGGAGTCGACACCTTGTGCTTCGCGGTCAGCTGCAGCGAGTCGATCACCCGCAGCACCTCGTCGAAGTTGCGCCCGGTCGTCATCGGGTAGACGAGCACGAGCTTGATCTTCTTGTCGGGACCGATCACGAACACGTTGCGGACGGTCTGGTTGTCGGCCGGCGTGCGCGCGAGCGGGTCGCCTTCGGTGCTCGCCGGCAGCATCCCGTACAGCTTCGAGACGGCGAAGTCGGCGTCGCCGATGATCGGGTAGTTGGGTGCGTGCCCCTGCGTGTCCTCGATGTCCTTGGCCCAGTCGGAGTGGTGGTCGACCGGGTCGACGGAGAGCCCGATGATCTTCACGTTGCGGCGGTCGAACTCGGGCTTGATCTTCGCCATGTAGCCGAGTTCGGTCGTGCACACCGGCGTGAAGTCCTTGGGATGCGAGAACAGCACCGCCCAGGAGTCGCCGATCCACTCGTGGAAGCGGATCGGCCCCTCGGTCGTCTGCGCCTCGAAGTCGGGTGCGGTGTCACCAAGCTGCAGGGCCATCTTCCTCCCCTCGTCGAACGTGGACGCGCCTGCGGCGCCCGTCTGCCGCGGGCGACGGTGGACACAGTGTGTAGCAAACGCGGGGCGCGCCGTCCGCCTTCCGCCCGTCTCCGCCTCGGATCAGGCGGCGTGCGCGCGCGGCGGGGTCGCCGCCTCGGGCGGATCCTCCGGAATGCCCAGCAGCCGCGCCGCCTCCGCCCTCGTCGAGGCAAGCGAGAAGCGGCTGGCGAGCTGCAGCACCTCGAACCGGCGGCGGAGCGAGGGCTGCAGGACGACGGCCATTTCGCCGCGCCCGACCAGGCCGGCCCGGGCGGCGAGGAGGGCGTTCATGCCCGCGGTCGTCACCTCGTGCGCCTCGCGAAGGTCGACGAGGAGCCTCGTTGCGCCGGCGGAGAGCGCGGCCGCCAGCTCGCGCGCGAGCGAGGCGGCGTGGCCAGCGTCGACGACCCCGCGGGCGCTCACCTCGGCGACGAGGACGTGCCCGGCCGCCCCGAGCCCGGCCGCCTCGGCCGGCCCGGTTGCCCGCGCGCCGGCGGCCGCGTGGGCGACAACACCTCCGGACACGACTCGGTCGTCGTTCCCGGAAGCGTCTGCGCCGGGCCGCGACTGACTCCAGGTCGACCTCATGCAGGCACCCGGGCGAGCGCCGCCGCGCGGATGCTCTCGATCTCGGCGGCCCAGCTCTGGGCCTGCGGTCCCTCGAGCGGCGGCGAGAAGTAGGAGCCCTGCGCGGCGTCGCAGTGGAGCGCGGCGAGGACGGCCCCCGCCTCCTCCGTCTCCACGCCCTCGGCCACCACCTGGAGCCCGAGGTTGTGCGCCAGGTCGATCGTCGAGCGGACGATCGCCGGGTTGTCGCCGTCGTCGTGCAGCATCCCGAGCACGAACGACTTGTCGATCTTGAGCACGTCGAGGGGGAGCCGCTTCAGGTAGCCGAGCGACGAGTAGCCGCTGCCGAAGTCGTCGATCGCGAGGCGGACGCCGAGGCCCTTGAGCCGCTCGAGGATCGCGCGCGTGCGGACCGGGTCGGTCAGGATCGTGTTCTCGGTGATCTCCAGCTCGAGACGGTGCGGCTCGAGCCGGGCCTCACGCAAGACGCGCGCCACGTCGTCGGGAAGGTGGAGGTCGAGCAGGTCGCGGCCGGAGAGGTTGACCGCCACCGTCAGGTCGAGCCCCAGGCGCCTCCAGGCTGTGCACTGCGCGACCGCCTCCCGCAGCACGTAGCGCGTAAGCGGCTTGATCAGGCCCGTGTGCTCGGCGAACGGGACGAAGCGGTCGGGCGGCAGGAGCCCCTGCTCGGGATGGAGCCAGCGGACGAGCGCCTCGAACCCGATCACCTCGCACGTGCGGAGGTTGACCTTGGGCTGGTAGTGGAGGACGAGCTCGCGGCGGGTGATCGCACGGCGGAGCTCGCCGAGCAGCTTCAGCCGGTCCGGCGAGTACACGTCCCGCTCGGGTACGTACACCTCGATGCCCGAGTGCGTCTCCTTGCTCAGGTACATGGCCACGTCGGCGTGGCGGAGGAGCGTCTCCGCGTCCGTGCCGTGCTCGGGGAAGAGGGCGATGCCGATGCTCGCCTCGACCTCGAGCGTCAGCCCGCGCAGGGAGAACGGCCATTCCACCGCCTGCCTGAGCGTGCGGGCGAGGGCGATCGCCGACTCGTCCTGCCCGATCTCCACCGTCAGGATGGCGAACTCGTCGCCGCCGAGCCGAGCGACCGTGTCCACCGCGCGGAGGCTCTTCGTCAGCCGCTGACCCACCTCGCGCAGGAGCTGGTCGCCGCTCTCGTGCCCGAGCGTGTCGTTGACCTCCTTGAAACGGTCGAGGTCGAGGAACATGACGGCGAGGCCGCCGTCGCTGCGGCGGGCCGCGTGCAGGGCCCGGTCGAGCCGGTCGCGGAAGAGCAGGCGGTTCGGAAGCCCCGTCAGGTGGTCGTGCAGAGCCTGGTGCTCGATCTCCTGCACGTGCCGCCGCAGACGCTTCGTCACGCGGCGCAGGAGCGGGAACAGCGACAGGGAGAGCCCGAGCAGGATCGCGCCGAGGGCTCCCGCGATCGGCCACGTCGTCGACGCCGCCGACGCCGCCACCGGCCCGTAATCCTGGTAGATCTCGACGACACCCACCCGGCGCCCGGCGAGCGTCACCGGCGCGTACGTCTCGAGCGCTTTCGTGTGTGGGCCCCCGCCGCCCTCCGCGTCCAGCCGGCTCACGTCCGTGGCGGCACCCTCGGACAGCGCCTTGTGGACGCTGTCCTCGGTCAGCGTCGTGCCGATGAGGTCGTGCCGGTTCGAGTAGGTGACGAGCCCGTCCGGCCGGTACAGCTTCACCCGCAGCGCGCCGTCCACGAGGATCTCGCGCGTGAACAGCCGGTCGAGGCGTGACCTGCGCGCGGCCGTGACCGGCGCCGCGAAGTCGGAGGGCAGGAGGTGGTCGGGCAGGATCGCCCGCGCGACGAAGCTCGTGTGCGCGCTCGCGTCCTCCTCCGCCCGCTCGAGCGCATAGCGGCGCGTGTAGAGGATCATGACGACCGCGGCGAGCGCGAGCGCGACCGCCGCGGTGACGGCCACGCGCAAGACGAGGCGCGGGGGCCTCGTCGTATCCGCCCGTCCGCCGCTCACTGCCCCTATGTCGGCAGCACCTCGGCGCCGCTTGATCCCGTGCGAGCGGGCGCACAGCGGGCGGTGGCCGCCGACGCGGCGGTGCGCCGAGTAGACGCCGCCGGAGGCGAGCGCGAGCTCACACGCTGACGAAGTTGACACCGGCGAGCAGGCGCGCCGGCCTTCGGCTCGTCCCAGCCGCTCCAGCGGTCAGCGCGACCGAGCCGGTGGCACGAGCGACGGCCACGATCGCGGCCGCCGCGAGCAGCAACCGCGGCACCCGCCTGCTCCTGCTCATCGTCCGTACCTCCTTCCCTCGTGGTCGGCGGCGGCAGCATCGGACATCCGTGCGAAGGCCCCGCAAGCCGTGGGTACAGCCGTTGTCATTCGATCGATCGCGAGAGCGGGGGCGCGGGTCAAGTTGCCTCGGCGAGGAGCCGATAGCTACGCGGTCCCCCCGGCCAGATGGACCATGCCCTTCGCGACTTC
>Ga0070741_10009248_pt1 | contig 19248 bp, 14 predicted proteins | sample Coa_R1_4_FD_66440 | JGI IMG/M metagenome (GOLD analysis project Ga0070741, IMG submission 66440) | Surface soil microbial communities from Centralia Pennsylvania, which are recovering from an underground coalmine fire - Coalmine... | ecosystem: Environmental > Terrestrial > Soil > Unclassified ...
CGCAGCTCGGGGAAGTCGTACCGCGGCATGGGGATGGAGAAAGGGCTCGAGATTCTCGCCGACGTGAAGAAGCAGATCGGCGTCCCGGTGCTGACCGACGTGCACGAGAGCGCCGACGTCCCCGACGTGGCGGCGGTCGTCGACGTGCTCCAGACGCCGGCGTTTCTCTGCCGCCAGACCGACTTCATCCACACGGTGGCGGCGAGCGGCAAGCCGGTGAACATCAAGAAAGGGCAGTTCCTGTCGCCGCGCGAGATGAAGAACGTGGTGGACAAGGCGCGCGAGGCGGCCGGCCGCAGCGACACCATCCTGGTGTGCGAGCGCGGCGCCTCGTTCGGCTACAACAACCTCGTCTCCGACATGCGCTCGCTCGCGATCATGCGCGAGACCGGGTGCCCTGTCGTCTTCGACGCGACGCACTCGGTGCAGCTGCCGGGCGGGCAGGGCACCGCCTCGGGAGGCCAGCGCGAGTTCGTCCCGGTGCTCGCGCGCGCGGCGGTCGCGAGCGGCGTCGCGGGCGTGTTCATGGAGACGCACCCCGATCCCGACAAGGCGCTTTCGGACGGCCCGAACGCGTGGCCGCTCGGCCGCATGGCGGACCTGCTCGGGACGCTCAAGGAGCTGGATCAGCTGGTGAAGCGCCGCGGCCTCGCGGAGCAGGCGCTCGGCCGGCACTGACCCTCACAAGGATGAAAAGATGAGCTCCATCGTGGACGTCGTCGCAAGAGAGATCCTCGATTCGCGCGGGAATCCCACGGTCGAGGCCGACGTGCTCATCGAGTCGGGCGTGATGGGCCGCGCCGCGGTGCCGTCGGGGGCCTCGACCGGAACGCGCGAGGCGCTCGAGCTGCGCGACAAGGACACGAGCCGCTACGGCGGCAAGGGCGTGCTCAAGGCGGTCGAGCACATCAATACCGAGATCTCCGAGGCGATCATGGGCCTCGACGCCCAGGAGCAGAGCTTCATCGACAAGACGCTGATCGAGCTCGACGGCACCGAGAACAAGTCGCGGCTCGGCGCGAACGCGCTGCTCGCGGTGTCGATGGCCGTCGCCAAGGCCGCCGCCGAGGAGTCGGGGCTGCCCCTGTACCGCTACTTCGGCGGCTCGGGCGGCATGCAGATGCCGGTGCCGATGATGAACGTGATCAACGGCGGCGCGCACGCGAACAACAGCCTCGACATCCAGGAGTTCATGATCGTGCCGGTGGGCGCGTCGACGTTCCGCGACGCCTTGCGCTGCGGCACCGAGATCTTCCAGGCGCTCAAGAAGCTGCTCGATGCGAAAGGCCTGTCGACGACGGTCGGCGACGAAGGCGGCTTCGCGCCGAGCCTGCCGAACAACGAGGCCGCCATCAAGCTCGCGCTCGAGGCGATCTCGAAAGCGGGCTACCAGCCGGGAACCGACGTGCTGCTCGCGCTCGACTGCGCGAGCTCGGAGTTCTTCAAGGACGGCAAGTACGTGCTCGAGTCCGAGAACCAGTCGCTCGCGCCGGGCAAGTTCGCGGACGTGCTCGCGTCGTGGGCGGACAAGTACCCGATCATCAGCATCGAGGACGGCATGGCCGAGTCCGATTGGGACGGCTGGCGCGGCCTCACCGAGCGTCTCGGCGCGAAGGTCCAGCTCGTCGGCGACGATCTCTTCGTGACCAACACCAAGATCCTGCGCGAAGGGATCCAGCGCGGCATCGCCAACTCGATCCTGATCAAGGTCAACCAGATCGGGACCCTGACCGAGACCTTCGCCGCCATCGAGATGGCCAAGCGCGCCGGCTACACCGCGGTCATCTCGCACCGCTCGGGCGAGACCGAGGACACGACCATCGCGGACATCGCCGTCGGCATGAACACGCTGCAGATCAAGACCGGATCGCTCTCGCGCTCCGACCGCATCGCCAAATACAACCAGCTGCTGCGGATCGAAGAGGATCTCGGGGACGCGGTCGGCTATCCCGGCCGCGGGGCCTTCTACCAGCTGAGATGAGACCGCTCGCCGCCGTCCTGGCCGCGCTCGTGCTGCTGCTGCAGTACCCGCTGTGGCTCGGGAAGGGCGGCTGGCTGCGCGTTTGGGATCTCGACCGCCAGGTCCAGGCGCAGAAGGACAAGAACGCGAAGCTGCGTCTGCGCAACGAGGCTCTCGACGCCGAGGTGCGCGACCTCAAGCAGGGGCTGGACGCGCTCGAGGAGCGCGCGCGGTACGAGCTGGGAATGGTCGGCTACGAGGAGACGTTTTTTCAGTTGGTGCCGCGGCCGGCCGACGGGCGCAAATAAGGAGAGGTTTCCCGCGGGCGGCGGGCGTCACTTCGGCGGGAAACGCGCCTGGAAGCGTGCGGCAAAGCGCTCCACGTCGGCGTCGGGCAAGTCATTGATTCCGCCCGCCGACTTGCGGCCGCCCCCGGTCGCGAAATCGCTGCAGAAGTCCGCCGCGCTGACGTCGCTCGTCGCAGGCACGCGGACGCTGACCGTGTATCCGCCGGCCGACTTGGGGGAAAGTATTGCGAGCGCGACATTCGGCCGCTCCCGGGCGAGCTCGTTGATGAGGACGCCGATGGCGCGCCTCGCCCACGGCGCGTTCGGGAGGACGACGATGCCACTCGATCCATAGACGCGGCGGGCCGCGGCACGCGCCTTCGCCATGTCGTCCTCGTAACCCGCGCGCAATTTCTCGTAGATGGGCGCGTCGGCCATGAAGGCGAAGGGGTCCGCGTAGGGCAGCAGACGCGTCGAGAGCTCCGCCGGGTGGAAATGCAGATCGTCCACCGACTCACCGTACGCGTTGTAGTTCAGGCAAACCCCGAGGCTCTCCAGATCTGCAACCTGGGCTGCGGTCAGTCCCGCCTCCTTCGCCATGGCGTGCGCCACGCCGGTGAGGTTGTCTCCGTACGCGGCCACCACCGCCCACGGCCGGTAGCGCCCCCCGAGATGGCGGTCGACCAGGATGCTCGTGCAGACGTCGGCCGACTCGTCGATATGGGCATCGAGGCCGGGGTGCGCCGGTATCGCGCCGGCCCGATGATGATCGAAGTAAGTCACGCGGACACCCGATTCGAGCAACCGCATGAGCTCCCCTCGATTCTCGTGCATAGAAACGTCCAAGACGAAGACGTCGTCGCTCGCGCGGGGCGCGAGATGCCTCAGCAAGGTGATGTCGCGCTTCACTCCGGTGACCAGGTTGGCCGGCCCGGGTTGCGCCAGGCGCAGCTGCTGGACAGCGCATAGCCCGTCCGCGTCGCCGTTGAACGCGAAATGTCGCAATCTCCGGGAATGCGCATTTTCTCCGAGGGTCAGCACGCCCCGCTGGCGATGAGGGGCGGCAAACGCGATCGGTTTCAGATTGACCGCATTCGGCATCACGCTCGCGGCAAACGCGCTCCCCGATCTCGCCTTGAAGAACAGCGAAAGCAGGTAAATGTCCAGAAGAATCGCGGCGGCCATCGGACCATAGGCCAGCGGCGATCCCGCCAGCTGCAGATTGATGAGCACCCTGGACAGGCCGAACCCCACTACCCACAGATCGAAGCTCATGCAAATGCGTCTGAACACCTCGGAGTTCAAGCGACGCAATGCAAAGGCACCGAGGGGGATTCCGATGAGCAGGCCGGGAACGATGAGAGCGGTGATTTCGAGCGCATCTCCGGCGAACAGACCCAGCTGCAGATACGCAACAGCAGTGAGAGACGACTCCACCACCCTTATGAGCCCGAGGCCGGCGCGGAAATCCTGCTTCACGAGGCCCTGGTTGTTGAAGAACAGCGCCAGAGGTGGCCCTGAGATCGTGCTGACCGAGTATAGGAAACCCAACCCAGCTCCGAAGGGAGCCGCCACGAGCCGCTCCGAATGGATCGGTCTTCTTATTCCGGACGCTTGCAGAAGAATCAGAGGCAAGAGGAACGCGTATGTGGCGAACTTCAGCCACCCAGGATGAATCGATGCGAGGAAGTAGCTCCCGGCCGCTACGCCGGGCACCAGACCGAACAGTATCGGATACACCCGCTTCCATACCCTGGGGATGCTGGCCCGATTGATGAAGAGAACGTAGATGTTCACGAACACTTCGATCAGCACCAGCGCGGGATTCAGAACGCGGTTCGTGTAGAACAGGAGGCCCACAGGCACGGTGAGCGAGGAGAAGCCGTACCCCAGCGCGCCGTTGACGAAAGCGGCGAAGAACGTGATGGCGATCAGAGCGACCGAAGCAGTGTCGAAGTGCGGCATGATGGGGAGGGGCGCGGCGATCGCGGGTTCAGAAGTACCCCTCGCGCTTCTTCCGCTCCATGGCGCCGATCTGGTCCTTGTCGATCAGTCGGCCCTGCCGCTCGGAAGCGGGAGAAGCCTCGAGCTCGGCAATGATCTGGTCGAGGGTCGTCGCGCGCGACACCAGGGCTGCGCTGAGCGGATAGCACCCCAACGTCCGGAACCGGATCATGCGGTCCTCCGGCGTCTCGCCGGAGGCCAGGGGCAGCCGCTCGTCGTCGACCATGATGATCATGCCGTCCCTGATGACGGTCGGTCTACGCTTCGCGAAGTAGAGCCCGACGACCGGGATCTGCTCCCGACGCACGTACTTCCAGACATCGAGTTCGGTCCAATTGCTGAGCGGAAACACCCGCATGCTTTCGCCGGCACCGACGCGTGCGTTGTACAGCCTCCACAGCTCCGGGCGCTGATGTCGCGGATCCCATTGATGGTGGGCGTCCCGATACGAGAAGATCCGCTCCTTCGCCCGGCTGGCCTCCTCGTCGCGCCGAGCGCCACCGATGACGCAGTCGTAGCTGCCGGCCTCGAGCGCCTGGCGCAGCGCCAGCGTCTTCATGATTTCCGTATGGACCCGGCTGCCGTGGTCGATCGGATTGATGCCTTGCGCGAACCCGTCGGGATTGGTGTGAACGAGAAGATTGAAGCCAAGGCGCTTCGCCTCGGCGTCCCGGAAGGCGATCATCTCCCTGAACTTCCACTTGGTATCGATATGAAGGACGGGAAACGGCAGCGGCGCTGGAAAAAAAGCCTTGCGCGCCAGGTGCAGCAGCACGCAGGAGTCCTTCCCAATGGAAAATAGCAGCACGGGCCACTTCGCCTGGGCTATCGCCTCGCGCAGTATGTAGATGGCCTCGGCCTCGAGCTCGTCGAGGTAAGCGTCGCTCTTTTCAGACATGGATCCCTCGCGCCTTCAGCGACTCCAGGATGCTGTGAACGCTATCCGCGACCGTGGCCGTGGACGTGTCGATCCTCACTTCGGGGCTGGGAGGCGGCTCGTAGGCCTGCGAGACGCCGGTGAATTCGGCCAGCTGACCGCGCCGGGCCCGCTTGTACAGGCCCTTCGGATCGCGCTGCTCGCACACGGCGAGCGGCGCATCCACGAAGATCTCGAGGAATTCGCCCTCGGGGACCAGCTCCCGGACGAGCTCTCGCTCTCGCCGGAATGGCGATATGAACGCCGTGATCACGACGAGGCCGGCATCGAGCAGCAGCTTCACTGTTTCTCCCACACGACGGATGTTCTCTGTCCTGTCAGCCTCGGAAAATCCCAGATCGCGGTTGAGCCCGTGGCGGACGTTGTCGCCGTCGAGCAGCATCGTGTGCACGCCCGCTGCGTTGAGTCGCGCCTCGAGGGCGTTCGCTATGGTGGACTTCCCGGCGCCGCTCAGACCGGTCAGCCAGAGGACCTGCGGCGAGTGACCCTTGATGGACGCGCGCGCGCTCCGGGTGACCTCGGTCTCGTGCCAGGAGATGCTCTTGGGGGCGACCGCCGATACCATCGCGGCGCCTTCCGTCCGGAACGTCGACCGGTCGATGAATATGAGCGATCCGGTCTGGACTGAATCGGCATACGCGTCGACCGGGATGGAGCGCTCGAGAACGATCTCGCAGGTGCCGACGTCGTTGCACGCCAAACGGGAGGCGTCCTGCGCCTCGAGCGTCTCGACGTTCAGCTTGTGGATGATGCGACGCACGGACCCCGGCACGACCGTGCATCCCGCCTGGAAATCGTATCGGCGACCGGGTACCAACGGCGTATCGGACATCCAGACCACGTTCGCCTCGATATGGTCGGTCACCGCGGGCGGCACATCGGTCGCCTTGACCAGCCAGTCGCCGCGGGCGACGTCCAGCTCTTTGTCCAGAACGACCGTGACGGCCTGCCCGGGGCGGACGACGGGAAGATCGCCGCCGAAAGTGCAAATCCGCTCGATTCGGGCGCAGGCCCCCGAGGGCAGCGCGCGGATGGCGTCGCCGACGCGAAGCGGGGCGCCCAGGACCTCTCCCGCGATGCCGCGGAAATCCTGGTTCGGTCGATTGACCCATTGGGCGACGAGCCGGGCGGAGCAACTCGGCGGCCGGCGGTTCGGCATGGCTTCCAGTGCTTCGGAGATCGTGAGCCCGGTATACCAGGCAGTCTCTGCCGCCTTGCGGACGACGTTGCCACCGTGCGTCGCGCTGGTCGGGATGACGATCACTTCGTTCAGTCCCAGCTTGCGCGCGTAGTCGAGCGCTTCCCGCCGGATGGCGTCGAAGCGCACGCGGTCCCAATCGACCAGGTCCATCTTATTGACGGCGATCAACACCGACCCGACCCGCATCATCGCCACCACGGAGAGATGGCGGCGGGTCTGCGCCAGCACGCCTTTGCGGGCGTCTATCAACACAAGCGCGCCGTCGCAGTGCGAGGCGCCGGTCACCATGTTCCGCGTGTAATGCTCGTGGCCCGGGCAGTCCGCGACGATGAACTTCCGTCCCGGAGTCGCGAAATATCGCCAAGCGATGTCGACCGTGATGCCTTGCTCGCGTTCGATGAGCAGGCCATCGAGCAGGAGCGAGTAATCGGGATTGCTGCGGGAGAAGTTGCGCCGCTCGCTTTCGCGCAGGACGCTTTCCCAGGTGTCTTCCGGAACGAGGGCGAGATCCTTGAGCAGACGCCCGATCAGGCTGCTCTTGCCGTCATCGACGCTGCCGCACGTGAGAAATCTGAAGATCTGCGCGTTCGATATGTCTTTGGACCGATCGACGTGTTGCCTGCCGCGTCGGGTCTGTGCCTCGGAGACACCACCGCGACCGCTTTTGCTGAAGACTTGCTGATCACCGTAAGCCACGTGAACCTCACCATGGGGGTGCGATTGCGCAATACCGGAGCATGTTTGCGTACATACGTCCGGTCATCCCAGAGCTGCGGCCGCCGGGCCTCGCGCAGCGATTTCCCTGATCAGACCCTCCTGGACGCCCCGGCGCTTCAAGTCGGCGGGATCGATGCTCTTACGGACGTCTTCTTTCAGCCGCTTGTTTTCCGTGTCGAACTGGCGGATTTGCTCGTTGCTGAAGCGGAGCTCCCCGCCCTTCCTCGCAAAGACTCGTTCGTAACCGAGCCGGTCCATGGCTTCGCCGGCGACGGACTCGAAAATCCGGACGTCGTCTTCGCGGGCCTCCTTCATGAATTTGCCGGTGTTCTGGCGCATCACGGGATTCGTTACGTTCTCCCAGAGGTTGCTCGCCGAGGCTGCCCGTTTGGCTTCGCCCGACTTGTAGAACTCGAGCATGGCCGGCCGGTAGCTCACCTCGAGGAAGTTGCATAGGGCATGCGCCGTCCTTTCGGGATCAGCGGTCAATGCCTCGTAGCTCAGGTTGAAGAATCGCTTCGCCGGCACGTTCGCCCGGAAATCGAGGGCCAGACGCTGCGCTTCCTCCCATTCCTTGGCGATGTGGTAGAAGTGCTTTTCTCCGACCACGGCTTTCCGGAACGAAAGGGCGACGTCCCGGCCGTCCCGGTACAGGTAGATATACTTCGCCTGATCGAAGTATTCCTCGATCTGGGGGAGGTAATAGACGTTCGCCAGGCTTTTGCAGCACCACGTCCTGGCCTTCCACGCTTCTGCCATCACGTCGTACACCGCGCCGAAGACCGCAACCAGGCTGCGCTTCCGGCAGCGAGCAGCGACCTCCTTGCGATCCAGAACGACACCTTCCCACGGCACGGGATTCAATTCGACCAGCCGGCAGACGTCGTCGACCAGCAGAGAGAACGACTGGCTTCTGCCCAGATCGCCGTAATGCGGAACGAGGGGCATCAATCGCTGCAGGATGTGCGGCGGATGCGGCGCGGCGATCTCGGGCAGCTCGTTGAGCATCAGCCGCAGCAAATTTGACCCGGACCGCTGTATCCCGATCATGAAAATCGCCATATGCTTTCTTGCGCCTCCTCAGTGCTTCAATAGAGCATCAAGCCGATCAGGCCGGCCGACGGTATGACCCACGCCACATCGATACGGAACCGGAACAAGGCCGCGAGCACCGCGACGAAGATCAGCGCCGATTGCCATCCCATCGCGGCGGTCGAGCCGACGCTCCACGCGGCCGCCGCCACCATGCCGATGACGCCCGCCCGGATTCCACGCAGGGCCGCCTGGACCGTGAGCGCTTCGCGCACGCGGGCCAGCGCTTTCGTGCCGAGGATCATCAGCACCGCGGGCGGCAGGAAGATGGCTACTGTCGCTATGGCCGCGCCGGCCAGCCCCATCAATTTGTAGCCGATGAAGGCGGCGCTTATGAGGATGGGCCCCGGCGTGACCTGACCGAGGGCGATAGCGTCGACGAACTCCTGGTGCGTCAGCCACAAGTGCTCATGCACCACGATTTGCTCGATCAGCGGAATGAAGACGAATCCGCCGCCGAAAAGGAGCACGCTCATCCCGGCGAGAGTGAAGAAAAGCTTGGTGGCCACGCCGGTATCGAACGCGAGCATGGCCGCGGCGGCGAGCACCGGAGCATCCAGGGACAGCAACTTCGCGTGGCGCGGTTTCGCCGTATGGCTCCGTCGACCGGCCCCCGGGCGGGACGCCGCCTGGCCGCGCGAGAACAACAGCCAGCCGGCGAGGCCCGATGCGGCAACGACGATCAGTGTCACGTAGAAGCCGCCTTTCACCGCGAGGGCGAGGAAGGCAACCGCCGCGATCGCGAGTTCGGGTGGGCCCAGCTTGGCCTTGCGTGCCATCCCCCAGGCCGCGTGAACGATCACAGCGGTGACGGCCGGAACGAACCCCATGAAGGCCTTGCTGACCGCGGGGAGCTGTCCCCAGCGGAAATACGCATAGCTGAGGAAAACGATGAGGACGAATGCTGGGAGGATTACAGCTACCGCCGAGACGATCGCGCCCAATGTGCCGCGCACTTTGTACCCCGTGTACGCGACGACGTTCACTGCGACGGGACCGGGAAGAATGGTAGCGAGCGATATGCCGTCCAACATCTCGCGCTGGGACAACAGATGTCTTCGGTCGACGATCTGGTGCTGGACGACCGATATCAGCGCCATGAACCCCCCGAAGGCGGTCGCGCCGATCTTCAGGAAGTCAAGGAATAGCCATAACAGGGAAGGAACGGCCTTTGCCTTTCGGTTCCGTTCCTTTTGCATGGCGCCCCCACTATTCCTTGGGCACGTCCAGATCGCCTAGCCAGGTAATGAGCTCGATCAGCGACTGCGAAGAAGCTTCTTTGAATCCCGGAACGCCAATGTCCTTCAGCACCGCGGCCCCGTTCTCGCTGTTGCGAAGCGCGATAAGGGCGCTACGGAGCTTCTGGATCTGGGCAGGCGAAATCTTTTGCGACGCGATCATTGGCGTGTTGGGCAGCTCAGGACTGCGCGCGATGACCCGCCCGCCGTTCTTCTCCCAGGTTCGCCCTACACCCGAGAACGATGCGACGACGCCAACATCGAAGAAACCTCCCTCCATGGACCACCCGATGGCCGCCTGGTCGCTCATCGCGCGAACTTGCTCCTGCGCCATCGAAATCTTGTTGTCGCGCATCATCGCATTGGCGATACGCCACATGTATGCATAGCGGTCCGGGGTAAGAATGCTCTTGCCTTTGACATCGCCGATCGTCTTGAGGGGGGAATCCTTCCTCACGATGAAAAGCGCGTGCGCCGGCTCTTGCGATACGACGATCGCCTGGTAGCCATAATCACGGACGGCTTCCGCCAACACGTCTGCCGGCCTGGACAGAATGATTGCGAAGGTCGAGCTTTGAACCGACTTTCGAAGCATCCGCGCGTCACGGACTCCGACCAGCGTGACCGGAGCTCCGAGCGCTTTCTCGACGATCTGCTTGAACTGCTCGTACCGGAAGCTGATGTCGGTCGCCGTTACGTTTCCGGCCGCGCCTTCGTTTATCGCTAGGATCAGCCTGCCTTTGGGATCGGCGCCGGAGCCGCCGTTTTTCTGCGCTAGGGCGTTCGTGCCGCCGCTCAGGGCCAACCCGAGGATCATGGCGTAGATGGAGTTCGCAATCGTTTTTTTCATTTTCCTGCTCCCGTGATTGGACCGAGGGTGGTCATATGATGCGAGCATATGACACGGTGTTATTGAGGAACGTCAGGAAATACCCGGTTCATGCTTCGGAAAATGTGAACGCTCATGTAATAGGTCACGAAGCTGCCGCCGACCGTGTCGCTACCGCCGAGCGAGCAACGAAGCGCATGTCGCGAACTAGAATGAAGTTGTCCATGCAACGACCTGTAATCTTTCGTGTAATCGGTAGCCGAAAATGCCGACGTAGGATGTTATGAACTGCGAGGCACGGTCAATCCTGTAAGAAATATCAGCTGTAAGAAGTGGCAGGGATCCGTGCGAAAGAAGGATGAATCACAAGCACAAAAAGACGCGACAGCGACATGCAGGAAAGTTCACCTCGAGGCTGCGAAGCGCAGTTCCCCTCGTTTTGGCGATCGGCGTCACAACTGCCTTGCCCCAGAACTACAAAAGAAAACGGCTTCGCGCCTTTCGGCGGCGAAGCCGTTGCTGACGACGCGAAGCGATGCTAGGCGGAGTGCGCCCGGCGGCAGCCGAACTTGGCGCGAACGACGGCCATTCCGTCACTGCCGTCGTCGATCCCGGGGCCTTCGCCGCGCATCGCCTCGCCGGTCTCCTTGGCGATTGCCATGCGGTAGTACTCCAGAGATTGCGACAACGCGGCACAGGCGGCGCCGTTCTCATCGAGACGATAACGCGCCGTTGCCAGCAGGAACGCCGTATTACTCGCCGAGCGGTAGTCCTGCGACGATACCAGCGTGGGAATGGCCTTCTCGAGAGACAGCGCAACCTGGCCCAAGCCGGTCTGGCTTTGCGCCGCCCCCGAGCTTGCCGGCACCAGCGCCGGCACGGCGAAGATGAGGCATACGGCCATCAACTGTAAGGACCTCATGAACCTGTACATAGTCTCCTCCTGAAAGTTGAGTTCGAGGCTGTGTTGAGGTCGCGACACAGACGTCAGTCGGCTGATGCTGCACCGGCGTCGTCCGTGCCAGACCTTCCACGCAGCGGCCTTTGTAGGGCCTTGCCCGACAACACTATCGGAACCTTGCCTACCATTAAGCAATTGGAATGCCAGGGGCTCGGACGACGCTGTCATATAATCACGCTCCGGCCGCTTATCCCGGTGCCCCAGGAAAAGGCATGAAACTCACCGTCGAGCAGCTCTCGCGATTCGATGATCAGGGCTACCTCTTCTTCCCGGCCTTGTTCTCGGCCGAAGAGATCCAAGTCCTCACCGACGAAGTCCCGCGCCTATATGCCCAGCGCCGCCCCGAGAACGTGCGCGAAAAGACCAACGACGAATTGGTTCGAACGAATTTTGCAGCCCACCTCTACAGCTATCCTTTCGCCAAGCTCGCGCGCCATCCCCGGCTCGTGGAGCCGGTGAAGCAGATCTTCGGCGAAGACGTCTACATGCATCAGTTCAAGATCAACGGAAAGATGGCTTTCGACGGCGACGTCTGGCAATGGCACCAGGACTACGGTACCTGGAAGAACGACGACCTCATGCCGGAAGCGCGCGCGATGAACGTGGCCATCTTTCTGGACGACGTCAACGAGTTCAACGGCCCGCTCATGTTCATCCCGGGCAGCCACAAGCTCGGAGTCATCGACGCCGCGCACGACATCACCACTACCAGCTATCCGCTGTGGACGATCAACGACGACACCATCCGCAAGCTGGTGGAACGCGGCGGCATCGTGGCTCCCAAAGGGAAGGCCGGTTCGATGATCGTCTTCCATTCCTGTCTCGTGCACGCCTCGACGTCGAATCTTTCGCCCTGGAACCGCGTGAGCGTGTATCTCAGCCTGTGCGCGGTGTCCAATCACATACGGCGGTTCAAGCGCCCGGAATACATCGCGCACCGCGATTTCGCGCCGATCCAGTGCCTGCCGGAGGATTGCCTGATCAAGGATTACGACGTGCCGCTGCCGTGGAAGAACGGCACGCCTGCCGAGGCCTTGCAACCGCAGCTCGCCGCGTGAGGCCGTAAGCATGAACCTTCACAGCAAGCTGTGCGAGCGCGAAGCGCGGGAGGAGCCTCTCCGCGTCGGCGTCATCGGAGCAGGCAAATTCGGGGCGATGTACATCGCGCAAATCCCGAGGACGCCAGGGGTGCATCTCGTTGGAATCGCGGACCTCTCGCCCGCGAACGCGAGCGCGAATTTGGCGCGCGTGGGTTGGAAGCGGGAGATGTACGGGGCGTCATCGCTCGATGCGGCGCTTAGCGAGCGACGCACGCACGTGTCCGACGACTGGGAGGCGCTGGTGGCTCATCCGGCCGTCGACATCGTGATCGAGGCGACGGGCAATCCTGCAGCTGCCGTCGTCCATGCGCTGGCGGCATTCCAGAGCGGCAAGCACGTCGTCATGGTGACGGTAGAGGCCGACGCCTTCTGCGGACCGCTGCTGGCACACAAGGCTCGACAGGCAGGCGTCGTCTACAGCCTGGCTTACGGCGATCAGCCCGCGATCATCTGCGATCTCGTGGATTGGGCGCGGGCAGCGGGCTTTCCGGTGGTCGCCGCCGGCCGCGGGCACAAATGGCTTCCTCACTTCGCCCAGTCCACGCCGGAGACGGTCTGGGAATATTACGGCCTCACGCCCGAGCAGGCGCGCGTCGGCGGCTTGAACCCGAAAATGTTCAATTCCTTCCTCGACGGATCAAAGCCTGCGATCGAGTCCACGGCGGTGTGCAATGCGACGGGGCTCACGCCCGCACCGGACGGGCTTGCGTACCCGCCGGCGTCGATCGACGCGCTTCCGAGCGTGATGCGGCCGCGCGCGGAGGGCGGGCTGCTGCATCACAAAGGGCAGGTGGAGGTCGTTTCTTCGCTCGAGCGGGACGGTGGACCGATCCCGTACGACATTCGCTTCGGCGTCTGGGTGGTCTTCGAGGGCGAGACCGATTACATCCGAAGGTGCTTCGCGGAGTACGGAGTGCGAACCGACCCCTCGGGCCGCTACGCGTCGATGTACAAGCGCTGGCATCTGATCGGGCTGGAGGTCGGGATCTCGGTCGCCTCGGTGGGATTGCGCCTCGAGCCGACCGGCTGCCCCACCGGTTTTCGCGCCGACGCCGTTGCGGCCGCCAAGCGCGATCTGCGGGCGGGCGAGATGCTGGACGGCGAGGGCGGCTATACCGTCGTGGGAAAACTGATGCCCGCGGAGGACTCCATCCGCGCCGGCGCGCTGCCCCTGGGGTTGGCGCACCGGTTGAAGCTGCTGAATTCCGTCCGACAAGGCCAGCCGGTGCGCTGGACCGACGTGGCCGTCGATCCCAATGACAACGCCATAAGGGCCCGCCGCGAGATGGAGGCTCTTTTTGGTGCATCGCAGAAGCGTGCCGCGCAGGCGCCGGGTGAAAAACGTCACGTCGATCAGGCGCTTCCGGAAACGTTCTCGCAATTTCCCCTCAAATAGGGTCTAATTCTCCGAGAGGGATGAGGACGGAGCTCCAGCGCTCCTTGGGAGGAAAATGAAGCCCACCAGCAGGTCACTTACGCTGGTCCACGACGCCGGGGAAGCCAAGCTCGCGCCGCTTACCGTGATGATCATCGATGATCAGTCGACGGGCCGTCTCGTTCTCAGCGAGATCATCCGGGGTCTCGACAACAGCATCGAGGTCGTCACGTTTTCCGAGCCGGTCGAGGCGATCGAGTACGCGCGCAAGCACGGCGTCGATATGGTTCTCACCGACTACAAGATGCCGAACATGGATGGCATCGAGGCCATTCGCCGCCTGCGCCGTATCTTCGGCTACGAGGACATTCCCATCGTATGCGTGACGGTGGTGAGCGACCGCGAGGTGCGGTACCGGGCCCTGGAGGCGGGCGCCACCGATTTCCTGATCAGACCCATCGATCGGCTGGAGTGCGGCGCGCGTTGCCGCAACCTGTTGAGCCTTCGTCGGCACGAAATATTGAAAAAGAACCGGACGCGCATTCTCGAGCAGAAGATCGACGAGGCGACGCGCGAGCTGCGCCGGCGCGAGGTCGATACGCTGTTCCGCCTTGCGCGCGCAGCCGAGCAGCGCGACAAAGTGACCGGCATGCACCTGGTCCGCATGGCCAAGTACTCGTCGCTGCTCGCGCGTGGCCTGGGGCTCTCCGTGGCCGAGCAGGACGCCATCGAGCTCGCGGCGCCGATGCACGACATCGGCAAGATCGGGATTCCCGACCGGATCCTGCAGAATCCGGGCAGCTTGAGCGGCGAGGATCTGCGCACGATGCAGTCACACGCTCGTATCGGGTACGACCTTCTCAAAGACAGCTCGTCCGGATACTTGCAGATGGCGGCGGTCATCGCGCTAGGGCACCACGAGCGCTTCGACGGGTCGGGCTACCCCAACGGATTGAAAGGCGAGCACATCCCGCTCGAGGCTCGCATCGTCGCGCTCGCCGATGTCTACGATGCGCTCACGTCGGTCAGACCGTACAAGCCCGCATGGCCGGTGGCCGACGCTCTCACATTCGTGAAGGATCAGAAGGCCCGCCATTTCGATCCCAAGCTCGTGGAGATCCTGCTCGACAATCGGGACGAAGTGATCGCCATCGGTGAAAAATTCGCCGATCAGGCCGTTCAATAGCCGCATACCGGGAGCCGCGTTGAAGCCCTTCTTGTCTGCCGTTCGCGGTCGGGGTCGCTTCAGCGGCACCGCGGGCAGCGAGCACGAGCAGGCGATCGTCCGGCTGTTCGTCGGGATGGTTTTGTTCATCTACCTCCTGCCGCAAGCCTTCCATGCATCCAGCGCCAGCGCATCCACCGACATGCTGTTCATGGTCGCGATGGTGCTTTATCTGGTCTGCGCGGCGGTCATATTCGGCTGGATCCATCTGTTCCCGAAACCCTCGGCAATCCGGCCGGTCGGCGCCGCCCTGCTCGACATGGGGGCCGTCACGTTCTTCATGTACAACACGGGGCAATACGGCGCTCCGCTGTATTGCGTCTACCTGCTCACGGTTTTCGGCCATGGCTTCCGTTACGGCATCGCGTACCTGTACAACTCTCTGATCCTCGCCGTCGCGGGCTTCGTCCTGGTCCTGTTGTCCAACCCGTACTGGATCGCGAATCGAACGCTGGGCATCGGGCTGCTGGTCGGCATGGTCGTCCTTTCGCTCTTCGTCGGGAAGCTCGTCACTCGGTTGTTCGATTCCTTGCGTCGCGAAGAGGCGGCGAACCAGGCGAAGCGACGCTTCCTCTCGACCATTAGCCACGAGATGCGTACGCCGCTGAACGCGATCATCGGAATGAACGACCTGCTCATGGATACGTCGCTGAATCCCGAGCAGACGGAAATGGCCAGGGCGATGCACGAAGCTTCGCGCTCGATGCTCAAGCTGGTCGAGGATGTCCTCGACATCTCCAAGATCGAGGCCGGGAAGCTGACCCTCGAGGAGACCGATTTCGACCTGCATGGCGTGATCAACAGCACGACCGCGGTTTTGACGCACCAGGCGGAATTGAGGAAGCTCTACCTCACGACGCACATCATGCCGGAGGTTCCGCACGCGCTGCGGGGCGACCCTTACCACCTCCGCCAGGTTCTCTACAACTTGATCGGCAACGGCATCAAATTCACCGAGTCGGGCGGCGTCACGCTGATCGTGTCGTCCAAAGGCGAGAGCGACCATGCCGTGCGGCTGCATTTCGCGATTCGCGATACCGGGATCGGGATACCGCCGGACGCGCAAGATCGTATCTTCGAGAGCTTTACGCAGGCCGACGACTCGACGACCCGGCGCTATGGTGGCACCGGCCTGGGCACCACGATTTCAAAGCAGCTCGTCGAGATGATGGGCGGGCAAATCGGCCTACAAAGCGAGGCGGGGAAGGGCAGCACGTTCTGGTTCGAGCTGCCGCTGAAGAAGCAGGTCAGCACGCAGGACCTCGAAAGTACATTCCGCTTGAATGATATCCGGGTCATGTTGCTCCGATTCACGGAGCAGCAATACGAGCCCATCGAACGGGACATCTCGACCTGGGGCGCGCAGACGAGCCGGGCTCCGAGCCCGGAAAGCGCGGCCGCGCGCATTTCGGAAGCCCAATCCCTGGGCCGCCCCTATCACCTCGTGATGGTGCACGACGACGGGGAAGACATCGCAGCGACTCTTGCGGCCGTTCGCGGCAATCGGGCCAAGCTGCCCGCCGTGCTCTGCGTCGACCATGTGAACGAAACCCGCCGCGCGGATGCGCTTGCGGCGGGTTACGTCTCGGTATTGCAAGTCCCCTGCGAAAAGCGGCTTCTGTTCAACGCGATTCACGCGGTGTCGACCGCTCAGTCGGGCCGTGAAGGCGTCATCTCGCTCAGCGACTACTACGCCGCCCGGGACACCAATCGGCGCCGTCACCAGGTGCTCGTCGCGGAAGACAATCCGACCAACCAGCGGGTGATCCGCGGCATTCTCGAGCGCGCCGGCCACCAGGTAAAGCTCGCCGCCAACGGTCAGGAGGCGCTCGACATCCTGGAAAGCGAGCGCTTCGACGTGCTCGTGCTGGATTTCAACATGCCCGAGCTCGGCGGGCTCGACGTTGTGCGAGCCTATCGGTTCATCGACCCGGAGGCGGCCGAGGTCCCCGTCATCATGTTGTCGGCCGACGTCACTCCAGACGCCATCAAGGACTGCAGAGAGGCCGGGGTCGATGCCTTCCTGCCGAAGCCCATTGAAGCGCGACGCCTTCTCGACGAGATCGCCGCGCTGCTCGCCAAGCGCAGTGCCGCGCGGTCCTCGACCTCGGCCAAGCTCGAGCCGGGTGATGCTGCCGTGCTCAACACGAAGACGATATCCGACCTGGAGCTGATCGGATCGGGCGGTCGTTTCATGACCGAGCTGGTAAACGGCTTCCTCCAGGACGGCGAAGCCCTGCTGCGCCAGATGGAAACCGCGATGAAGGAAGGGAATTTCGAAACGCTGCGGGACATCATGCACGCGATGAAGGGATCTGCAGCCACGCTCGGTACGGACCTACTGTTCCGCACCTGCTCGGATATCACCGCACTGACGCGGTCGGAGCTGCAGGCGGCTGCTCCTCACGTGCTGAGAAATGTGCAGGATCAGTTCCAGCAGGCGCGTATGGCGCTGCTCGAGTATCTCAAGAAAAACCAGACCCTGGCCCGTTAGGCCACTGCCACCACCGCCCTTGGGCGAATCGCCGGCGAGCGGTCCCGGCGCTTACGCCGTGGCGAGCTCCAGTTCCCGGACGGGCTCGCCGCCGACGGGCTTCGCGCCCCGCTTGAGTTGCGAGCGTGCAAGGCGGGTCATCAGCTTGAGATCCTTTTCCTCGAGCCGTAGCGCGGCGTTGACCCAGAGGGTCGTGATCTTGAGCAGCTCCTCGTACGAAATCGGGTTCACGTACTGCCGGCATTCGAGCACCGCTTGGAGCCCGTTGCGACGCCGCTCGTTCTGCCGGACATAGTCGTAGATCGCGGATTCGCCCGTGCCGTCTTCCACCAGCACGTCGACGACGCCCATCTGATGCAGCTCGGACGCGGTGTAGATTCTTCCAGACAGGATCATCTCCTCGGCGCACCTCATCCCGACGCGTCGTGCGAGCAGGCTGTAAGCGCCCATGCCCGGGAACAAATTGAACATGATTTCAGGCAAGCCCATCCTTGCGCGCTTTTCGGCGACGATCACGCTGGAGGACAGGGCGGTCTCGAATCCCCCGCCCAGGGCCTCGCCCTGGACCAGCGAAATCGTGATGATCTGGCTGTGATAGCCGCAGATCCTCGGATACAGCGCGTCGATGCAAAGCTTCGAATAGCGCATCAGCGTGTCGCGGTCGCCGGACTTGATCAGCGGCAGGAGGATATTGAGATTGCCTCCGAGGCTGAAGACGTTTTCGATCCGGGATGCACCGACGTAGTAACGGATCTGATGCAATTCATCCCCGTGCAGCACGCGGCCGGCGCTCGACTGGATGGCTCCATCGTGTGCTTTCAGCTCCTCGAGCATCTCCGGGTTGAAGCAGGGAGCGCCCGCAGGATTCATGTAGGTCCACGCGATTGCGTGCTCTGGGTCGAAGCTCGTCTCGATCTGGCGGTATTTCGTTTGGAAAGGAGAGGGGGAGAGGCCGAAGTCCACGCGTGCGTTCATGGGAATCCTCCCGGCAAGTGAAAGGGGATCTCGTAACCAGGTGCGGCTTCAGCGGGAATATACATCAAACGATGCCGGCGGCATAAGCCGTTGCTCAACGTACGCCGTCGCGCCGCCGCGGGGTAGGGCCACGCCGCAGGGGGCCGTCGCGTCGGGGGTGCGCCCGCGTAGGGAGGCGCGGACTTACAGCGAAGGATTGGCTCCCCGACCAGGGCTCGAACCTGGGACCTGCGGATTAACAGTCCGTCGCTCTACCAACTGAGCTATCGGGGAAACGTGATGCCCGGACCTGAGATGTCCGGAACGTTTCGGGAAGGCGCGTATTTTAGTGATAGCCCCCCCGAGGGTCAATTCGGGAGAACCGGTGGCCGGGAAACCGACTCAAAGCACGTTCGCTATCGACTCGGCCACGTAGTCGACGTTCCGGCCGTTGAGCGCCGCGACGCAGATGCGACCGCTCTCGATCGCGTATACGCCGAATTCCTCGCGAAGCCGCACCACCTGCTCCCGGGTCAGTCCCGAGTACGAGAACATGCCACGCTGCTTCGGCACGAAGCTGAAATCGACGCGCGGCGCGCGCTGCCGCAGCCGCTCGACGAGCGCGGCGCGCATTTCCTTGATCCGGTCGCGCATCTGCGTCAGCTCGCGTTCCCATAGCGCGCGCAGGTCGGGCGTCGTCAGGACGGTGGCTACGACGCGGCCGCCGTGCGTCGGCGGATTCGAGTAATTGGTGCGAACGAGGCGCTTGAGCTGGCTCAGCACGCGGTTCGCCTCGTCCGCCGTCGGCGCGACCACGCTGAGCGAGCCGACGCGTTCGCCATAGAGCGACAAGGACTTGGAGAACGAGCTGGAG
>Ga0070741_10009249_pt1 | contig 19248 bp, 13 predicted proteins | sample Coa_R1_4_FD_66440 | JGI IMG/M metagenome (GOLD analysis project Ga0070741, IMG submission 66440) | Surface soil microbial communities from Centralia Pennsylvania, which are recovering from an underground coalmine fire - Coalmine... | ecosystem: Environmental > Terrestrial > Soil > Unclassified ...
CAGGGCGCGCTCATCGTCGCCTCGCAGCTCGTCGGCGCCGTCCCGTGGATCGATGCCAAGTACTACGCGGGCACCCAGACGATGGACGAGGCGCGGCACGTCGAGGTCTTCAGCCGCTACCTCCGGGAGAAGCTCGAGTGGCAGTGGCCGGTGAACGAGAGCCTCAAGGAGCTCCTCGACGCAACCATCAAGGACGCGCGCTGGGACTTCAAGTACCTGGGCATGCAGATCATCATCGAAGGCCTCGCGATGGCGGCGTTCGGGAACCTGTTCCAGATCGCGCAGGAGCCGCTCTTGAAGGAGCTCGTCCGCTACGTGATGAAGGACGAGTCGCGCCACGTCGCGTTCGGGATGCTGTCGCTCTCGGACTACTACCGCGACATGCCGGCGGGCGAGATGGCGGACCGCGAGGACTTCATCATCTATGCGTGCGAGCTCATGCGGAACCGGCTCGTCGGCGACCAGATCTCGCGCGTCATGGGCTGGGACGCGAACGAAGTCCGCGACGCCGTGCTCGCGTCGCCGGCGTCGCAGATGTTCCGCCGGATGCTCTTCGCCCGCGTCGTGCCGAACCTGCGGCGCCTCGGGCTCTTGACGCCGAAGGTCCGCGCGGCGTTCGAGGAGCTCGGCATCCTCGAGTTCGAGCACGCGGATCCCGAAGCGCAGGATCGCGCGCTCGGGCTCGCGTGACGCTCCGGCTCAGCGACCGCGTGTAGCCCGCGCGCGAAACAGCGACAGATCGATCGCGTTCGCGATCGCCTCGGCACCCGCGTCCGACGGGTGGAGGGCGTCCCCGCTGAGGCCGGGCCGCCAGTGCGCCGGATCGGCGGGATCGCTCACCGCGGCGGCGAAATCGAGGACCGCGTCGAAGGCACCGCCCTCGCGGATGAACCGGTTGATCGCGACCCGCTTCGTCTCGTCGTACGGTGCGTAGAATGGGTACGGGTTGTCCTTCGCCGGCGTCAGCGTGCCGCCGAAGATGCGAAGCCCGGCGGCGTGTGCGCGCGCGATGAGCTCGCGGTAGCCGGCGATCACCTGGTCGGCGCTGACGTCCGGACTGCCGAGGCCGATGTCGTTGATGCCCTCGAGCAGGATCACGTCGCGGACGCCCGACTGACCGAGCACGTCGCGATCGAAGCGGACGAGCGCCGAGTCGCCGAGCAAGGAGTTCAGGACCTTGTTGCCGTTGATACCCTGGTTCAGCACGCCGAGGGGCTCGTTCGCCGCCACGAGCCGGCGCGCGAGGAAATCGGGCCAGCGCGTGTTCGCGTCGTACGTCGAGCCGGCGCCGTCGATGATCGAGTCGCCGAACGCGACGACCGCTCCCGCCTCGCGAGACGCGAGCACGTCGACCGCATCGAGGAAGACCCACTGGCGGAGGCGCGTCGGGAAGGACGCCGCGTCGGTCGAGTGCGTGAAGTCGCCTGCCGCGGAGAGATACCCGGTCGCGGCCTGCGGATGCGACGTGGTCGGGACGGTCGCGTCCGGCAGGTACAGGGTGATCACGAGGTCCGTGAGCGCCGGAAGGCCGAGCGGCACCGGGTCGCTCGTCACGGTCGAGCCCGCCGGGACCACGACGCTCGCGTCGCCGGAGAACGCGAGGGAGCGCAGCGTGTCCGCCCTGATTCCCGCCCCGGCCTCGCGGATGCCGACCGTCGCCGCGCCGATGCGGAGCGGACCCGTCCCGCACTGGTTCGTCAGCCGCACGCGCACGAGCTCGCCGGCCACGCTCGTGTGGACGATCATGCGTACGGACTGGTCGGCGAATCGCAACGTGCGCGGGAGGCCGAGGAGCGTCGCGGCCTGGTAACACAGGGGACTCGCGCTCCACGTCCCGACCCATCGGTCTTGCGGCGCGGCGCGGAAGCCGTCCGCGTCGTTCCGCTTCACGGTCGCGGTGCCGTACACCGCCTCGAGACAGAGGTCCGTCGTGCTGCTGACGAGCTGCACCGTCACCGGCAACGCCAGCGGTCCCGCGGGACGGGGAAGCGCGGCGCCGCTGCCCCGGAGGATCGCCTTCGCCGTCCCGGCGCGTCCCGCCTTCAGAACGGCCGTCCGGACCCCGGTCGTCGCATCCCGGTACCGGAATCCTCGCGACCCGTCGGCCGTCCACGACGTCTTGCTCGCCGGGATCTCCGCGACGGCAACCGCCGACGTCGACGTTCCCGCATAGACGCAGAGCGCGTACGCCGTCCCTCCCGTCGGCTCGCCCAGGTCGGCGAGCCCCGTCGGTCCACCGTCGAGCCACTCCCAGGAGAGCCGGGCCTCCACCGCGTTCCGCGGATGGCGGGCGACGAGCCGCGACCATCCCGCGGCACGACAGCTCGCGCGGAGCCCGGCGTCGCACGGCGACGCCCCGGACGCCCGACCGGCGAGCGCCGCGCACAGCACCGCGGCCGCGACGAGACCCCGCTCACGGGACCGCATAGGCGATGAACCCGCCCGTCGGCGTCGGCGGCGGTGTCATGAACCAGAAGCCGCGCCCGACGTACAGCGTTCCGCCGGCGACCGAGAATCCGCCGGCGATGCCGCCGCCGGGCGTGTCGCTCCAGAGCTCCGTGCCGTCCGCGGCGGACAGCGCGTGGACCGTCCCGTCGATCGTGCCCTGATAGACGACGCCGTTGGCGAAGGTCATCGCACCGAACATGGGGGCCGGCATCGGCCGCTCCCAGATGATCCTTCCCGTTCGTGCGTCGAGCGCGAACGTCGACGACGTGTCGAGCGGCGAATTGACGCCGCGGAAGATGCCGAACACCTTCCATTTGTTCGAGTTGACGTAGACGACGTGGTCGCTCACGGCCGCAGTCACCATGACACCGCCGAGGGGACTCCCGCCGGTCAGCTGCCGCTCCCAGATCGTCTCGCCCGTGTCGCGGTCGAGCACGTGGTAGAAGCCGTTCTTCTGTCCGACGCCGACGGCGTCCCGGCCGAAGATCGTGAAGAGATTCGGCGACGCGCCGACGTCGGCGTCCGGGCCGCCGCCGCGTCCCACCGTGAAGACGTCGTTCGCCGTGAACTGATGGACCCAGGCGACGGCGCCGGTCTCGTAGTCGATGGCGACGAGCGCGTCACCGCGCGGGCTCGCGGGCTGCTCGTACGTCTGCCCGGTGCCGATGAAGACGAGCTTCCGCGCGTCGTCGACGGCCGCCGAGGACCAGACCGATACGCCGGCGCCGGACGTCGCATCGTTCTGCGTCATGTACACGCGCCACCGCTCCGTGCCGGTCTCGGCGTCGAGGCCGAGCACGTTCCCGCGGAAGTTGTAGTTCGCCTTCGCGAACACCTGCTCGAACGACTCGATCCCGATGACGATCGTCTGGCCGGCGAGGGTCGGCGACGAGTCGATGCTGAGGAACGCTTGGGTGTCGAGGGCTTTGGTCCAGAGGACGTCACCGGTCTCGCGGGCGAGCGCGAAGAGCGTCCCGCCGTTGACGGCGGCATACACGCGACCGCCGGAGACGAGCGGCGAGCCGTTGATCTGCGCGCCGAGCTTCCGGCTCCATATCTCCGAGCCGTCGCTCGTCCGGAGCGCGTGAACGACGCCGCTCCAGTCGGCGAAGTACACCGCGCCGTCCACGACCGCCGGCGTGCTCGTGACGCCCGAGAGCCCGTCGACGCGCCAACGCGGCGCGAGACGCCCGACGGTTCGCGGCGAGATCTTCCGTTCCGCCGGATTCGCCCGGCTGTTCTGGTGGTCGCGATTGACGACCGGCCAATCGTCCAACGCGTTCCGGCTCGCCGCCGCGAACAGGTCGAGACCGTTGATCTTCACGTCGCCGGCGCCGTAGACGGCCTCGAAGCAGACCTCGTCGTTCACCAGCTGGACGGTCACGGGCAGGGGCAACGGTCCGGTCGGACGGGGCAGCGCACCGCGCCCGCCGCGTACGAGGACCCTCGCTCGGCCCGTCGGTCCCGCCTTGAGGATCACGCTCCGGATGCCGCCCGGGCTCGCGGGATCCTCGTACCGGAACGTCCCCGTCCCGGCGCGCGTCCACAGCGTCGGGCTCGAACGAATGTCGGCGGCGGCGACCGCCCTCGTCGACGTGCCGGCGTACAGACACAGTCCGTATGCCGTCGTCGTGCTCGGCGCGCCGAAGTCCGCGGGCGTCGTCGCCGCACCATCCCGCCATTCCCACGAGAGCACGGTCGTTGCCCGACCGGCGTCGTCTCCGATCGCGAGCCGCGATCGGCCGGCGGCTCGGCAACCGCCGCGCAAGCCGCCATCGCAGAGCGAGGCGGCGCCCGCGACGTGGGCCACGCCCGCGAGGAGCACGCCGACGGGAACGATCGCGCGAAGAAAACGCCTCGACGTGTACTGCGCATTCCACGCGGCCATGCGTTCCTCCCGGGGTTGTGGACGTGTGACGAATGCGACCCTGCGCTTCCTTATGCGACGCCATCACTCCTTGTCCATCCATCACCCGACGAAGAGCGCGTACGTCAACGTCCCGAGGACGACCCCCGTGAAAACGGCATATTTCACGTTGCGATCGACGAACAGGAAGTACAGCATCGATACGAGCACGCGGACGTAGGGCGTGAGCATCAGGACCCCGATCCCGAGGTTGACCAGGAGACGCGGCCGCGCGGCGGCGGTCGCTGCCTGCTGCACGTCGCTGACGATGAACGCGCCGACGCTGGTCGCCGGCAGCGTGTAATCGAACTGCAGCGTTCCCCAGAGCGCCCAGTGCCACGCGAGCCCGACGACGATCAGCCCGAGGCTCAGGAGCACGCCCGTCAGCAGCGTGTACCCGACCACGGCCTCGACATCGACGTGCACGCGACGCATCGTCACTCGCTCACCCGCGGAGACCGCGCACGAGCATCTCGACGCCCAGGATCCCGAGCACGCCGAGGAAGAACAGCCGGACGACACGATTCGGCAGCCGCACGAGCACGCGCGTCCCGGCGAACGCCCCCGACGTGATGCCGAGGATGACCGGTGCCGCGAGCCCCGGATCGATCAGGCCCGCGCGTAGGTAGACGCTCGCCCCGGCGAGCGCCGTCACCCCGATGATGAGATTGCTGGTCGTGGTCGAGACCTTGGGGGGCAAGCGCATCACGAGGTCGTGAATCAAAACCTTCAGCGCGCCCGCGCCGATGCCGAGCAGGCCGGCGACGACGCCCGCCCCGAACATGAGCGGGGCACCGAGATAGGCGCGCGTACCGCGATAGCGGACGTCTTTTCCGACCGCCTCGTCGTGGTAGCTGCCGCGGAATTCGAGCCAGCGCGAGACTGCGTCCTGTGAACCGGGCGGTTGCCACTCCTCCTTCCGCTGCAGCCACAGGGACACCCAAGACGCGAGGAGCACGATCCCGAAGGTGACGAAGAGTGCACGCTGGCCCGAGGCGAGCGTCAGCGACGCGCCGACGAGCGCACCGACCATCGTGAACATCTCGAGGAACATGCCGATCTTCACGTTCGTGATCCGGTCGCGGACGTAGGCGGACGCCGCACCGCTCGAGGTCGCGATGACGGACACGATGCTGATGGCGATCGCCCGCTTGATGTCGACGCCGAAGAACGTCAGCGCCGGGATCAAGACGACCCCACCGCCCATGCCGCTCATCGCACCGACGAACCCCGCGGCGATCGAGAGAACGAGCGTCAGGGGGACCGGCACGGGGATCGCCGCCGATCGTCCGACGGCGCGGCGTAGCGGACAATCCCGCCGAGTCGGCGCTACACGCCGTCCCGTGGGATCCGGCGGGCCGACCGGCGCGTGAAGACGGGCGCGCCGTTCTCGTACGCCGCGACGGTCGCGTCGAGCGCGAACTCGTCCTTGCCCGCGCGGCACGAGACGTCGACCTCGACGCGCACCGCCCAGTCGCCCCGCGCGAGCTCGAACGTCTGGGCGATCATGGCGCGCGCCGACGACGGGTCGTCGTCGCGGATCGCATAGCGCCGGCGCATGACGTGTCGCACCTCGAGGTCGATCGCCGCGATCCGGCTCGGTCCGGCGCTGCCGAAGCCGCCGCCCTCGCTCTCCGCGGCCTGCACGACCTCACCGGTCGCGGCGTCACGGTGGACGGTGCGCTCGCTCCGCGCCGGCCGGAGCTCGGCGTACGCGAGCGGCGGCGCGCTCTCCGGCGCGGCGAACGGCGCGAGGTCGGCGTCCTCGGCACGCGCGGGTCGCACTGGCAGCTCGAGGACGCTCGTGCCGGTGAAGACCGTCAGCGTGCTCGCCTCGGCCGACGGCCACACGATCGGCCAGTAGCTGGTCGAGATCGCCACGCGGAGGCGGCTGCGCGCGGCGAAGGCGTGTGCGACGTCGCCGAGCGGGATCGCGACGGTGTATCGCGCGCCGGGCTCGAGCGGCTCGGGATGCTCGTGGCCCGCCCGATGCGTCAGGTTGAGCACGCCGTACGCGACCCGAACGGATCGTCCGTCGGCGAACACCTCGTTCAACCGGACGGCGACGAACCCCGCGGCCCCGTCGAGGGCGACGTCGAGAACGACGCGCGGCGCCCCGAAGACCTCGAGCGGCTCGCGAAGCGGCGCGGAGTCGAACGTCAGCGAGCGCGCGTCGTCGTCGCGCTGGTCGCCGGGCAGCTCGTCGGCCGCCCCGACGCTGCACCAGTCGCCCGCCGCCGCACCGACCGACTGCGGCGATCGGCACGCCAGCCGCGTCGCCGGCTGGGCGCGCTCGTCGAGCCGACCCGCGTTCAGCGTCCAGCGGCGCGGCACGATCCGCGGCGAGGGCCACGACGTCTCCGCGACCCATCGACCACCCATCCACACGCGATACATCGGCTCGTCCATCACGCCGGTGTCGACGTCCTTCAGCCACCGGTCCCACCAGCGGAGCGCCTCCTGCAGGAACCCGATTGCCGGCCCGGGGAGGCCGTTGTGCGGATAGTTGTGGCTCCACGGGCCGACGAGTCCCTTCCGGGGCACGCCGAGCCGGGCGAGGAGCCGCGGGATCGCGTTCGTGTAGGCGTCCGCCCATCCGCCGACGGCGTAAACCGGACACGCGATCGCCGCGTAGTCCTCACAGACGGAGCCGCGCTGCCAGTACGCGTCGCGACGCTGGTGCTCGAGCCAGAGCGCGGGGAAGAAGACGCCCGCCTCGAGCCGCTCGCGCCACATCGGGCGCCAGCGCTCGCCGACGAGCGCCGGATCGGGCGGCAGCGCGGCGACGGCCATCAGCACGGAGCCCCAGACGAGGTTCTCGTTCAGGAGGCAGCCGCCCATGTAGTGCGCGTCGTCGGCGTACCGGTCGTCCGAGCCGCACACGGTGATGACGGCGCCGAGCGCCGGCGGGCGTCGCGCGGCGATCTGGAGCGCATTGAACCCGCCCCACGACTTCCCGATCATCCCGACCCGCCCCGTGCACCAGGGCTGCGCCGCGATCCACGCGATCACGTCCAGCCCGTCGTCGATCTCCTGGTCCGAGTACTCGTCGCCGAGCGCGCCCTCCGAGTCTCCCGACCCGCGCACGTCGACGCGCACCGCCGCGTACCCGTGCCCCGCGAAGTACGTGTGCATCGGCTCGTCCCGCGCTCGCGTGAGATCCCGCTTCCGGTACGGGATGTACTCGAGGATCCCCGGCACCGGCGCCGCGTCCGCATCCTCCGGCAACCACACCCGCGCGGCCAGCCGACACCCGTCGCGCACGGCGATCCAGCAATGCTCGATCGTCCGCACCCCCCGCGGCAGCCGACTGACGACTCGCACGACGCTGGGCTCAGGCTGCGGACGGCCAGCGCCCGTCGTCGCAAACGGGTTCGCGGGCGGGGGGTACCCCCGAGCGCCGCCTCTGAGCGCGCGCCCGTGCCCTGCGTACGAGGTAGTGTCCGCCCCCGCGCGCGAAGCGAAGGCGAGCGGGGGTACCCCCCGCCCGCGAACCCGTTCCCCGCCGCTCGGCGACGTCTGGCCGCATCCTAGACCCGAACCGAAGTGCGAGACGGCGGCAGGCGAAACATGAGCGCGAGGCGCTCCCGCGCGAGGAGCCCGGCGGCGAGGTCCCAGCAGTTGACGATCGCCAGCCGGAACCCGCCCGGGGGCATCGCGTGCGCCTCGAGCGCCTTGTCGCCGTGAAAGGTGATCTGGATGCTCGACACCTCCGGCAGCCGCCGGAGCTCCGCGACGCCGGCCGGATCGATCTCGTAGCGGACGCCGTGATCGCCGAACAGCACGACGCTGTACCCGGTCCTCCGCGCGACGTCGTCGAACCGCCACCGTCCGCGGACGTACAGCTCGACGACGCTGTCGAGCCAGCCCGGTCCATACAGATCGACCCACTGATCGGCGAAGCGGAGGTGCCCCTCGATGATCGTCCCGCCGATCGTCTCCAGGTTCACGAGCCCGTCGTAGCCGCGGAGGTGCTGCGCGAGCCACGCGCCGCACCGGGCTTCGAGCGCGGGCCGGGACTCGGCGAGCACCGTCCAGTAGTCGAACATGCCGTGCTCGAGCGCGGTCCCGACCGTGTGCCGCCACCACACCGGCGCGCCGTCGACGACCGCGACGTCGCTGCTCACGTGCTCGCCGGCGAGGAGCGGCATCCAGAGATGTCCGGGTGTCTGCGCCGCCTCGTACTCCTCGCGCGATCGGAGGACGCGTCCGCCGACGCCCATCCCACGGAGGTTGTAGATCGGCTTCGAGAAGACGGGGAAGCGCGCGGGCGGCATGCCGTGCGGCCCGTGCTCGAGCCCCTGCGTCTCGCAGATGAGTAGCTTGTTGTAGATCCAGCGGTGCGCCGGATAGAGGCGATACGCCTCCTCGTCGTCCGTCGGGACGACGACGTCGTCCGGACAGGTGACGCCTTCGAAGTATTGCATCCGCCATGGGTCTTTCTCGACGATCGGCACCGGCGCGCACCCCTCCGCCGTCCAATATCGGCAGCGTCGCGGAGGGACGTGAGCGCCAACGCGTCAGCGGAGCCGACCCTTCTCGTCGCGCAGCTCCGGACCCTGGACGCGGGCACGCCCGTCGCCGAACTTCTCGTCGCGCTCGCGGAGCGCGGCGCGGAGCCCCTTCTCGCGGGCCGTCAGGCGGAATTGGCGCGCGCTCTCGGCGAGGTGTGCGCGGGCGTCGTTCTCGGCCGCGAGCCGCTGCACGGTCCGCGCGCCCATCAGCTCGAGGGCGATGTTGACGATGCGCTTGTTCGCCGAGAGCAGGTCCGGGTCGATGAGCGCCATGCGGTCTGCGAGGCCTTCGACCTCCGCCCCGAGGAGGTCCGCGGGAACGGCCTTCAGCGCGAGGCCGATCTGCGCCGCCTCCGCACCCGTGATCGTGTCGCCCGTCAGCGTGAGGCGCTTCGCCCACTGCGGACCCACGTGGTAGAGCCACATGTTGTTCGGGAGCGCGCCGAGGTCGCGGGCCGGCGGAAAGCCGAAGACGGCATCCTCCGCCGCGATCACGATGTCGCAGAGGAGTGCCAGGTCCGTCCCGCCGGCGAGGCAGTGGCCGTGGACCTGCGCGATGACCGGCTTGTGCATGTCGAAGAGCGCCATCCGAAGGCGCTGCGCGCGCTCGAGCTGCCACGCGTCGTCGTCGATCGTTCGGCTGCCGCGGTAGCGCTCGCGGCGCGCCGCGGCGTCGGGGGACGGCGGCGGCGGCGAGAGATCGTAGCCCGCGCTGAACGACCGGCCGGCGCCGCGCAGGACGACGGCGTGCACCGCCCGGTCGTCGTCCGCCTCCCAGAGCGCCTCGTGCAGCTCGGTCAGGAGCTCCATCGAGAGCGCGTTCAGCTTCTCCGGACGGTTCAGCGTGATGCGGGCGCGCCCGCGCTCCACCTCGTAGAGGATCGTGTTCATCGAAGCCTCCTCGTGCGCTTGTAAAGCGGAAGCGATCTCGGCGACAAGTCGTTCGGCGCCGATGCTGCGCGTCCTGACGCTCAATTGTTGGAACGTCTCGGAGCCGTTCGCGGAGCGGATGGCGGTCCTCCGCGCCGGCGTCCAGACGCTCGCGCCGGACGTCGTCGGATTCCAGGAGATCATCGTCCGCCGGGACGGGTTCGACCAGGCCGCGCTCGTCCTCGACGGCCTCGGCTACGATCACGTGTTCGGACCGGCGTTCCGCTGGAACGAGCGCGGGACGTTTCTCCCGCTCGACGACCCCGATAGCGACGGCTTCGGCAACGTCGTCGCGTCGCGCTGGCCGATCCGCCGCACGCGCATCGGCGCGCTGCCGGGCGGCGAGACGGGCGAGCGACGGAGCGTCGTCGGCGCGATCATCGAGTCGCCCTCGGGGCGCCTGCCGTTCTTCGCGACGCACCTCAACTGGAAGCTCGACCACGGCCACGTGCGCGAGCGGCAGGTCGTCGCGATCGCGGACTTCGTCCGCGACCTCGCGCGCGACGCCGCGCTGCCGCCGATCGTCGTCGGTGACTTCAACGCCGAGCCCGACTCGACGGAGATGCGCTTCCTCTGCGGCCTCGCGTCGCTCGGCGGCCGGAGCGTCTACTTCCAGGACGCCTGGCGCGTCGCGGGCGACGGTGGTCCCGGCTTCACGTGGGACAACCGGAACTGCTTCGCGGCATTCGGCTGCGAGCCGGACCGCCGGATCGACTACGTCCTCGTCGCGCTGCCGGACCGGCCGAGCGGTCGCGGCCGGATCGCGCGGACGGCCCTCGCCTTCACGGCGCCGGTCGGCGACGTGTTCGCGAGCGATCACTTCGGCGTCGTCGTCGACGTGCACACCTGACGTGATCGACGCCGCAGCGTCGGCTGTGCCGGATGCTGTGTCGTCGCGCCGACCCTCGCAGCCCGCTGCGAACCGAGCCAGAAAAAAAGCATTTGCCGTGATGTTTTCCGTAGGCTTCCTTCGCTTCGCCGTGTTAGGTGACCAAGCGCGCAGCACGGTGCGAACCGCCCGCGCAGCACGCTGCGATCGGAGGAAGGGAAATGCGCGACGCGCGATTGCTTCTCACCACGGCGCTCCTCACGGCGCTCGCCGTGTGCGGTGCGCCCGAGGCCGCCGCGCGGATGGCCGCGCCGCCGACGCTCGCCGAGATGACGAAGAGCGCGGCACGCGTCTTCCGCGGTCACTGCACGGCGGTGAAGACGGGCGTCGCGACGATCGCGGGCGCGCGCCTTCCCGTCACGACGTATCGCTTCCGCGTCCGCGAACATCTGAAGGGGCGTCGCCGCGCGACCGTCACGTTCCGGCAGGTCGGGCGGCCCGACGGCGGTCCGCGCGACCTCGGCCGGCTCGCGGGCCTGCCCGTCTACGCGGCGGGCTCCGAGTACGTCCTCTTCCTCCTTCCGGTGAGCACCGCCGGCATGACGTCGCCCGCCGGCGCCGGCGACGGCGCGTTCGTCGTGAGCGGCGACATGGTCCGCGCGGTCCACGCCGGACCGCGGACGTCGGGCCCCGGCGGCCTCGCGCCGCAGGCGCTCCGCGCCGCCGGACCGAGCACGACCGACGCGATGTCCTACGCCGACCTCCGACGCGCCGTGCTCGCGGAGGTCCGTCGATGAGAGCGCTCCTCGCAATCGTCGCGCTCGCACTCGCGGGCGGCGCGGCGCGCGCCGGCGGCCCGCTCGTCGTCACGACCGACGGCGTACCGGTCGGCTGGGACACGACGAGCCCGATCCCGTACCACACGGATCTCGGCACCCTCGGCGTCCTCTCGAACGCGAGCGCGACCGCGATGGTCGACCGCCTGTTCGGGACGTGGGCCGGGCTCCCGACCGTGACGATTCGTTTCGCGCGCACCGGGACGACCGCCGTCAACGTCGACGTGACGAACTTCGGGCCGTACCTCGGGCCGTACGGCGGCGCGACCGCGCCGCGGCACGAGAACGTCGTCGTGTTCGACGCCGACGGGAGCATCTTCGACACGCTCTTCGGCGTCGGGACGGGCGTCGTCGGCTTCGCGGGTCCCGCGTTTCTCTCGAACGGGACGACCACGGTCCCGATCGACGATCCGGTCCCGCCGGGCGCTGCGATCGTCGAGGGCCTCGCCTTCCTGAACGGCAAGTGGATCGACGGCATCGACGATCCGGCGAACCGCAACGGCGAGATGTCGCAGCCGCGCTTCGAGGCGGTGATCGTCCACGAGCTCGGCCACTTCTCCGGCCTCGACCACACGCAGATCCACGGCCTCTACGGCCCACCGTCGTCCGACAGCTTCCAGCTGACGACGCCGATCGAGACCATGTTCCCCTTCGCGGTCGACGAGACGCAGGCGACGCCCGGCCGGGACGACGTGGTCGCGCTGTCGACGCTGTACCCGACCCCGGCGTTCGCGGCGTCGACGGGCCGGATCACGGGTCGCGTGCTGACCGCGGACGGCGTGCCGCTCTCGGGGGTCGACGTGATCGCGCGGAACGTCGCCGACGACGCCGACGCGATCTCGTACGTCTCGGGCGCGACGCTCGTCCGTCCGGGCGAGTACACGCTCGCCGGGCTGACCCCGGGCGCGCGCTACACGGTCGAGGTGCAGGAGATCGACGCGTTCCACAGCGGCGGCAGCCGCGTCGGGCCGTTCTCGCCGCCGATGCTCGTCCCCGGCCCGCCGGAGTTCTGGAGCGGCGCCGCGGAGAGCGCCGATCCCGTGGTCGACGACCCGAACGCACGCACGACCATCACCGCCGCCGCCGGCGCGACGACGGCGGGCGTCGACGTCGTGCTGAACCGGCAGCGCTTCTCGGTGACGAACGTCCCGCTCGAGGCGGGCAGCCAGCCGAACGCGATCGCGATCGCCGACTTCGACCGGGACGGCATCCCCGATTTCGTCGTGTCGCAGCTCGGCTTCAATCCCGGCAACGTCATCCGGTTCTTCCGCGGCGTCGGCGGTGGGGGCTTCGCGCCGCCGGTGCTGGTCGCGAGCTTTCCGGGGAACGCGTTCCTCGTCGCCGGGCAGCTGAACCCGGCCATCGACGACTTCCTCGACCTCGCGGTCGTCAGCATCTCGCTGAACCAGGTGCGCGTCTACCTCGGCGACGGGACGGGTCACTTCGGGGCGCCGACGACCGTTCTCCAGGCGCCGACGGGCGGCGCGGTCGTCCGCGGTCTCGCCCTCGGCGACGTCGACGGCGACGCGTTTCCCGATCTGGTCACGGTCGTCGAGCAGCCGGACGCGAGCGGGATCGTCTACGCGCTCCGCGGAGACGGCGCCGGCGGGTTCTCGGTCGTACAGACGCCGCTCGCCGCCGGCAGCGGCTATCCGCGGGGCGGCCTCCGCATCCGTCCCCTCGCGCCCGGCGGCGCGGCGGCCGTCGTCGGCATCGCCTCGACCGGCGGCGTGGCGTTCGGCCCGCCGGCGCTCGGCGTCCTCCTCGGCGATGGTCACGGCGGATTCGTCCCGGCGCCGGTCTCGCTCGCCGCGATCACGACCGGCGTCGGGCTCTCGGCCCTGGCGGTCGGCGATTTCGACGAGAACGGCACGCTCGACGTCGCGCTGTCGGACATTGGGCCGGTCGGGGGGCCGAGCAACTGGACGCGCTCCTTCGTCGACGTGCTCCTCGGCGACGGCGCCGGCGGCTTTCGTTTCTTCACGCGCTACGCCGTCCCGGAGTCGTCGCAGGACGACATCATAGCGGCGGACCTCGACGGCGACGGCCATCTCGACCTCGCATCGACGGGAGCCTGGTACGCGCCGGGACGGCCGGGCGCGAAGGTGTCGCTCGCGTTCGGCGACGGCACCGGCGGGATCCGGGAGACCGCTGCCGTGTGGGGGCTCGCGGAGTTTCCGAGCCAGCTCGCCGCGGCGGACCTCGATGGCGACGGCCTCACCGACCTCCTGGTGAACGACGGCCAGTCGAGCGCCTTCGGTCTCGCGCCCGCGCCCGCGTACTCCGTCCTTCGCCACCCGGGCGGGCCATCGCCCAGCACCACGATCCCACCGACGACGACGAGCGCACCGCCCCCGACGACGACCAGCACGATGTCGACATCCACGACCACGACGTCCACGTCGACGTCGACGACCACCACGACGCGGGCGCCGATCACGCTGAGCTTCACGTCGACTGCGGACGCGTACGTGACGAACGATTCGCCGAAGTCGAGCTTCGGGACGAAGGCGGTCATGATCGTCGACGCGAGCCCGCTCGCGATCGGCTACCTGCGCTTCACCGTCACGGGCGTCACCGGCGCGGTGGCGCGCGCCATCCTCCGTCTGACGGTCGACTCGGGCTCCGGCTCGGACAGCGCGAGCGGCGGCCGCGTCCACGCGATCTCGAACCACACGTGGCAGGAGAAGACGCTCACGGCGAAGACCCGTCCGGCCGTCGACGGGCCGGTGCTCGCGACCGCGGCCGCGGTCAAGGTGAAGCAGGTCGTCGACTTCGACGTGACCGCGGCCGTGATCTCGAACGGCACCTACGACTTCGCGATCGACACCGCGTCGTCGAACGACGTCCGTTACCGGACCCGAGAGGCGTCGACCGGGAAGCCGACGCTCATCCTGACCGTCCGCTGACGCGGAACGGCTGGTTCCCGTACCGGTCGACGTGCACGATTTCGCCGACCGGCCGCCGCGTCGTCGCGCCGTAGCGGCCGCGTGGCCACCCGATCGGGACGACGGCGCACGGCGCGATCGACCACGGGAGACCGAGCGCCCGCCGGGCGAGGAACGTGCTCCAGAGCGGCAGCGTGATGAGCGCCGCGCCGAGCCCCGCCGCACGCGCCGCGAGGAGCAGGTTCTGCACCGACGGGTAGATCGAGCCGTAGTAGCTCGTCGCCGCGATCGGCGGGAACGGCACCCGCGGTCCGCGGAGGCACGCGACGATCACCACGGGAATGTCGGCGAAGTGATCGGCCTGCCACTGCACCGCCTCGATGATGCGCATCATGCGCGGGTCGTTTCTCGCGACCCACCGACCGATCGCGCCGTAGATGCGGAAGGCGCCGCGGTTCAGCGCGCCGAGGCGCGCCTTCACCGCGCGGTCCTTCACGACGATGAACTCCCAGTTCTGGGCGTTGCTCCCGGTCGGCGCCTTCTCGGCGAGCGCGATCAGCTCGAGAACGAGCGCGTCGTCGACCGGATCGGGCTTCAGGCGGCGGATCGCGCGCTGCGTCCGCATCGCCTCGCCGAGGGGCATCGCGAACGGATCGGTGGCCGCGGGTCGTGCAGGGTTCGGTTCCGGCATGGTGTCGCCCTCCCGCGGCGGACCCTAGCACTGGCCGGTCGCGAATGGCAGTTTACCGGCCGCTCGCCGCTCCGGCGGGCAGGAGGAGGAGAAGACCGCATGCGATCGTTCATGGGTGGAAGCCTGTTCGTCGTCCTCGCCGTCCCGTTCGCCGTGCACGCCGCGACCTGGGAGATCGACCCCGCGCACACGAGCGTCCAGTTCGCGATCCGGCACATGATGGTGAGCAACGTCCGCGGCGAGTTCAGCAAGGTCTCGGGCACCGCCGAGGCCGACGAGAAGGACCTGACCAAGTCGAAGCTCCAGGCAACGATCGACGCGGCGAGCATCGACACGCGCGTCGAGAAGCGCGACGAGCATTTGAAGAGCGCCGACTTCTTCGACGTCGCCAAGTATCCGACGATCACCTTCACGTCGAAGCGGATCGAGCCGGCCGGCGCCGGTCACTGGAGGGTCACCGGCGACCTGACGCTCCACGGCGTCACGAAGGAGGTGACGCTCGACGTCGAGGGCCCGACCGCCGAGGTCAAGGACCCGATGGGCAAGGTCCGCGCCGGCGCGCAGGCGACGACGAAGATCAACCGGAAGGATTTCGGCCTCACCTGGAACAAGGCGCTCGACGCGGGCGGCGTCGCCGTCGGCGACGAGGTGACGATCACGATCGACGTCGAAGCGACGAAGCGTCAGGCCGCCGGCGGCTGATCTCCGGAGCCGGCGGTCCGTCGACGGCGGGCCGCCGGCTACAGATTGAACGCGCGGCGCATCGTCCGTGCCTTCCGCGCGAGCCCGAGGTGCTTCCGGATGCCGAGCAGTTGCTCCGTCGTCCGGAGCAGAGAGTAGTGATTGAAGAGCCTGTCGGACGTGACGCCGGTGGGCGTATAGGGGCTCACGACGATCGTCGGGATGTCGCACGACCGCTGGGTGGTGTTGTTCGCGCAGTCGCGTCCTATGAAGATGCCGAGCGAGCCCTCGTCGAACGTGATGAAGAGCACGGTCTGCCCGCTCTGGTAGGCGTTGCTCGCGAGGATCTTCGGGACCTCGGTCGAGAGCCAGGTGTCCCCGGCCGTCACGGGGCAGCTGTGGATGTCATCGCAGATGTCCGGCGTGATGAAGGCGAACGCCGGCAGCGTGTCGTTGTCGAGGTCGGTCTGGAGCTCGGTATACGGCACGTCGAACTGCGAGCAGCCGGTGAGCGTCGTGAAGTACGGCGGCGGGTTGTGACGGACGGCGTACTGGCCGTCGTTCATCGGCTCGCAGTTCGTCGTCATCGACTCCTCGTACGCCTTCCAGCTCGGGACCTGCGAGAAGATGCTCGGCGCCGTCGTGGTGCAGTCGCCGGTGGGATCGCAGTCGCCGAAGAACGGCTCGAGCGCCGAAAGCCGGAGACCCGACGTCGCGCCGATGTAGTTCGGCAGGCTCGGGTGCGTGATGTTGTGGTAGTTGGTCGCCAATCCGCAGCTGTTCGCGAGATCGTTGAAGAACGGCGCCGCCGGCGAGCCGATGATCGTGTCGGTGCTGTGGTTCTCCATCCAGATCCAAATGACGTGCGCGTAGTGGCGCGGCGGGTTCGAAAGGAACCCGCACGCGTTCGGCACCGCACGCACGACCGCCGGCACCGCGAGGGCGAGCACGAGGACGGCGACCCGGAAGATTTTCATGCCGGCAAGCTCCTCCAGTTCCGTGCGGCGTGTCAACCGAAAACTGCAGGGTCCCGCGGGCGAATCAGCACCGATCGGAGCGCGTGCGCGGGGATATCGACCGCGAGGGCCCCGTTTCGGACGCCGATCGGCGCGCCGTCGCGCGTCTCGTCGAGCCGGACGGGGAGCGCGTCCAACACGTCGAATCCGAGCGTCACGTGCGCGACGAGCGACGCATCGGTCGGGTTCTGCAGCCGAAGGACGACGCCGGCGCCGTCCTCGGCGGGTTTGAGGGCCGTCCACACGACGTCGCGCGGCGCGACGTCGAGGAGTGCACGCCCGGGCGGCAGGAGCGGCATGTCGCCCGCGGCGACGGCGCGGAACCCGAGCTCCGCGTCGCGCGCGACGCGCGGATCGAGCCCGGGAACGAGCCACAGCGCGGCGTCGATCGTCCCGAAGCACTGCGCCCCCGCCGTCGGCATCGCGGGTCCGGCGGGCTGCGGGCGCGTCGTGAGATCCAGGCGCGCGAGCCAGCCGACCGCCCGCACGAGCGTCACGGCGATCACGCCGTCCGCCGTCACCTCGGCTTCCGGAAGACCGGGCGCGATGATCATCAGACCGTTCGCACCGACGAAGCCCTGGTGCGGGAACGTTCGCGGCGCGGGGTGAACCCAGCGGATCGCGTCCGGCGGCCGTGTCCCGCGGCGCGTGACGTCGAACGTCGTCGCGGCGTGGAACGCTTCGAGCGGTCGCCCGGTCGGGAACAGGAGCCGCAGCCGGTGGTCCCGCGCGCCATTCACCACCCGGACGCGCAGATCGACGCGCTCCGGTCCCGGCACGATCCGAACGTCGGTCTCGACGGCGATCGGAACGCTCTCGACGCTCCGCCGCGTCCGATCGCCGTCGAGGCCCGCCGGCACCGCGAGCGTGCGGTGGACGCGCAGATACTCGACACCCGTGGGCTCCCGGCGGCGCACCACCCGTACGTCGGTCACGCGTACGGCGCCGCCCAGGACCGGGTCGAAGTCGTACGTGTCGCCGCGGTCGCCGACGTCCTCCAGCGCGCCGAGCCCCGCCCAGACGCCATCCCCGAACCGGACCGCGAGCGTCCCGTCGGCGGCGGCCTTCACGGTCGTCGTAGCGCACGCGATCTCGCGGCCCTCGTCTTCCTCGGCGGGATGCGCCGTCGATGGCGCGACGCGGCAGCGCTTCCAGCCGAACGCCGGCACGTCGGCGGCGACGAACTCGATCGTCACCGGCGGAGATTCCGGTACGAGCCGGATGCGATCGGTCCCCTCGTCGGGGAGGAGCGACGCGGGCCGCCCGTCGACGGTGTACCCGGGCGCGGCCTGCAGCCACGGATGGAGCGCGATCTCCCGCGTCGGGGTGGCACGGAACTCGATCCAACGCGACGGCACGAGCGGAAAGCGCACGACGTCCGTCCGCGGATGTGGGGACGGGTTGAAGACCGCGACGTCGAACGCCTCCGTCCACGGCGAGCGGCGCTCGCTCCCGAGCCCCGCGACGCGCTCGAGGACGCGGGTGGTCGTTTCGGTCGCGAGCTCCTCGGCGGTGTCGTACCGCGCCTGCATCTGCTCGTGGACGCGGTCCTGCGAGCACCCGCCGATCGAGTCGTGCGCCTGGTTCTGGAGGAGCGCTCGCCAGGCTGCCCGGAGCGCGGGTCGCTCGTCCGGCACCCCGAGCACAGCGCCGAGCGCGGCCCAGGGCTCGGCCCAGCCTTCGAGCAGCGTTTCGGCGCGGCGGTTCCGGAGCTTCAGCGGAAGACGCGCCGACCAAACGCCGGGCAGCAGGTTCGCGACGCGCGCCCCCGTGAGCTCGCCGCGAAGGCGCGGCGCGTCCGGTGCGAGGCGTGCGGCAAAGTCCTCGAGGAGACCGCGCACGACGGTCCAGCCCGTCTCACGCGCGAGCGCGTCGGCCGCCGCGCCCGCGTGCGCTTCGGGGAGCGCGTGGTCGAAGCCGTTCATCAAGAGCACGACGTCGTTCCGGCTCCGCGCGGCGAGCCGCGTGGCGAGCTCGCGGAGGCAGCCGGCCGCCGACGTCGGGTCCTCCGCCAGACCGCAGGCGCCGAAGTACGACTCGGCGAGCTGGTGCGCGAGGACGGCGCTCCCGTCGGGCGCTTCCCAGGCGAACTCCGCCGGCAGCCCCTCGTACTCGTCGCCGATGCCGCGCCAGAAGACGAACGGCCCGAGGCCGAACCCGCGGAAGAGCTGCGGGAATTGCGCGGGGTGTCCGAAGGAGTCGGGACAGTACGCGACCCGCGAGACCGGTCCGATCGCGGCAGCGGTTCGCCGTCCCTCGAGCAGGTTCCGGACGTGCGACTCGCCCGATGGCAGCAGGGAGTCGGGCTGCACGTACCACGGCCCGATCGCGAGGCGACCCGCGCGGCACGCCGCCTCGAGCCCCGCGCGCCGACCGGGACGGATCGCCAGGTAGTCGTCGACGACGATCGACTGGCCGTCGAGCAGGAAGCGGAAGCCGGGATCCGCCGCCACCAGATCGAGCACGCGGTCGATCATGTCGACGAGACGGGCGCGGAACGCCTCGAAGG
>Ga0070741_10009250_pt1 | contig 19248 bp, 15 predicted proteins | sample Coa_R1_4_FD_66440 | JGI IMG/M metagenome (GOLD analysis project Ga0070741, IMG submission 66440) | Surface soil microbial communities from Centralia Pennsylvania, which are recovering from an underground coalmine fire - Coalmine... | ecosystem: Environmental > Terrestrial > Soil > Unclassified ...
CGCTTGCCTGTGGGCTTCGACAAAGAGTTGCGTTAGTTCTTCGCGTAGATCTTTCGTGGTCATTGCCGGAAACGGCAATGGCAGTTCGGACACTTGATAACCATACTTGAGGTCGATCTGTCGTTCAAAGCGAATTGCTTCGCTGGCAACACCCTCTTCTAAGAGTTCCGCTCGTGCTGCGGCTTCCATAGATTCATACTGTCGTTGCAGACCTTCGAGATTCACCTTATCGAGCGCGATGGCGATCGAGCGTACGTAATCGTGACGATAATCAGCGAGCAGCAGTCCTAATGCACTAAAAAGGCCGGGGAAAAGCGGCACCAAGACCCGGCTGATCCCTAAACTCTCTGCTAGTGATGCAGCATGCACCGGGCCGGAGCCGCCAAAGGCGACGAGCGTAAACTCACGCGGGTCACGTCCACGCTCGGTCGAAACTGCACGGAGCGCGCGCATCATCGTCGCGTTCGCAACTTGTGTCACGCCATAAGCCGCGCGGAATACGTCAACCTTCATCGGCGTTGCCAATTTCTGTTCGATCGCCTCCACAGCCGCTTGGCTATTGATCCGTAGCGTCGATCCGGCAATTGCCTCCGGGTTCATATATCCAAGTACAACGTTCGCATCTGTCACTGTCGGTTCGTGCCCGCCGCGACCATAGCAGACCGGACCGGGGTCAGCGCCAGCGCTATGCGGACCGACCCGTAGCGCACCGCCGTCATCAATCCACGCGACGCTCCCACCACCGGCACCGACTTCAACAATATCGAGCGACGGCACCCGCAACGCGTGCCCTCCTCCGCCAAATAGGCGCGTGGTCATCGTTGTGCCGCCACCAACTTCACCACCAGATTTCTCCAGCGGGACCCCACTTTCGATAAGGCACGCCTTTGCCGTCGTTCCACCCATATCAAAAGACAGCACCTGGTCGAGGCCGGACTCCGCCGCTAAACGAGAAGCAGCCAAGACACCCGCGGCCGGTCCTGACTCAATCATGTATGCCGGTCGCCGCCGCGCTCCGTGCGCAGTCATGATGCCGCCGTTCGACTGCATGATGAGCAGTCGATTACTATACGCCGCTAGATGCTTCTCTAACTGATTCAGGTAACGGTCGACCACCGGAATGAGCGACGCATTGATAACTGTCGTACTGGTTCGTTCGTACTCACGAATCTCCGGGTGAATATCTGATGACAAGCACACCACCATGCGTGGGGCGACCTCGGCGATGAGCCGGCCGATCTGCTTTTCGTGGCTCGCATTCAAGTACGAATTGACCAGAGCTACAGCAATCGCTTCGACCCGCGCATCAAGTAGCGTACGAATCACTGCTTGTACCTCTTTCGGATCGAGAGGTTTCTCGATGCTCCCGTCGCCGAGCGCGCGTTCGTTGACTTCAAGGCGCAGGGAACGTGGAACCAGCGGCGGCAACCGGTCCCACGAGGCGTCATAAATGTTCGGCCGTCGCTGGCCGCGCATCTCCAACTCATCGCGGAACCCTTTGGTCGTAATGAGGCCGGTCAGCGCAGTTTTGTTTTCAATCACCGCGTTCGAGCCGATCGTCGTACCGTGGACAAAACTCTCAACCCTCGCCTGTGGCGCTGAGCGTTGTACGCAGGCAGCTATGTCTTCCCCCACACGATCTAAAAGAGACAACACTTTTGCCGTCGTTAGACGACCATCATCGCCGAGCACGATCACGTCTGTAAACGTGCCACCAATATCAAAACCTACGCGCACGTATGCACCTCACACCGCCCTCCGACAGGCTCAGGGCGTACGGGTTATGAACTTATCGGTTTTAGAGACCGTTCGTGCTGAGCCTGTCGAAGCACGGTTTCCTCACAGTCATTAATCAGCTGCTGCAACAGGTGTCCTGCGTTGCTCCCGTAGCCCAGCGGTCTTCTCCCAATCCACACTCAGATCTTGTGTGTCAATAACCACACCGTATTGCTCTTGCGCCGCCTTCGCCGTCAGTTTCTCATCCTTCACGTCAGCAAGAACTTTTGCCGGTTCTCGTTCCCAGGGGTCACCGTGGCCGCCGGATGCACTGATCACATGGTAAATCCGATCTCCTGGTTTCACCTCCATGTGCATGTGCGCCTTACGGGGTAACTCTTTGTTCTCATCACCTGGATTCAAGATGTTATTCGACAACGATCCTGGGCGCCCCCCAGCCATGCCATCAGACGCGCGTAACAGCCTGTTTGTTCGTACCATGACGTGGCCAGGTCGTAGGAAACGCCATTGCTTGTAAATCGACAGTGAGCCGCGATGTTTCCCCGCACCAGCCGTGTCCGGGACGTAGCCAAAGCCGTCGACTACAAGGGGGTACTCGCGTTCAAGCAATTCAGCAGGAATCGTTCCATACGAACCGAACGACATCGGCGCGACACCGTCGATGCCATCTTTCTGTGGTCGCCCACCCCAGCCGCCAAAATAAATGTCCATCACCGCGAAATTCGTCCCGTCGGCTTTTTGTCCGGTAAAATGGAGAACGTCTCCCCCCTCCCCAGGAATCGGTACCTGATCGGGCAACGCTTTCGCCAGTGCACGAAACAACACGTCAAACACGCGGAAGAATAATGGCGCCCGCCCACCGACAGCAGCAGGGAAACGCGGATGGACAATCGTTCCCTCCGGGGCGACCACCGTAATCGGACGAACAAAACCAACGTTGGTCAGGACGTCCATCCCAACAATACTCTTGATGGTACCGAAGACCGTAGCCTTCGTCATACTCAGCGGCAGGTTGATCGCGCCGCGCGCTTGCGGGGCAGAGCCGGTAAAATCGACCGTCAGCGTTTCGCCCTCCGCTCGCAAGGTCACTTTTAGTGGCATCGCGATACCGTCGCTACCAAAACCGTCGTCCTCGAAAATATCTTCGTAACGGTACTCCCCCGGGGGAATGGCTTTCAGTGCCGCACGTGTTGCTTTCTCGGCGTAGTCGATCAAATACTCACAGGATGATTCGTACGTTTCTAATCCATACTTATCAAGCAGCGCGCAGACTTCCCGTTCGCCACGCCAACATCCGGCAATCTTGGCCTCCACATCGCCGAGCCATTCGTCAGACACACGCACGTTCGCGAGAATCGTTTCCACTAACGCTTCGTTGCGCTTGCCGGCTTCATACAGCTTCAGTGTTGGTAGTCGCAGGCCTTCTTCGAACGTCTCAGTACACTGACTGCTAAAACCGCCGGGAAACCGTCCGCCGATATCAGTGTGGTGCGAGTACGCCAACGTGAACGCAACCAGTTGATCCTTCCAGAACGCCGGCGCGATAATCGCAACGTCAGGCATATGCGTAATACCGGCGTAGGGGTCGTTGGTAATAATCACATCGCCAGGTTTGAAATTGCCGCCATACTTGTTGATGATGTACGGCATCATCTCGATGAAAAAGGCAAGCTGGAACGGCGCGGCATACCCTTGACCAATCAGCCGCCCCTGGCCGTCACACATGGCGGTGGCAAAGTCTCCGGTCTTCATCATCGCCGACCGACCGGTCTTCCACACCGCAATCGCCATCTCCTCGGTAATCGCGGCCAATTCATTCTTAATCACTTCGACGAGAATGGGATCGAAGGTTCGTACCATACACACTCCAGATGTGGATTATTTCGCTCTTCGAGGCAGAGCATCCGAATCGGTCTCATTGATCATATAAGACAGATAAGAATAACGTCATTTCCGCGAAAGCGGGAATCAAGGGGACTTAATCCGAAACTACTGCGTGAGGTTCCTGGATGCCCGCTCTCCTACGAGACCGGAGACGAGCTACACGGGCGTGACAGAAACAGATCTTTCCAAATCAAGCTAACTAACTACTACCTTCTTACTCCTTAACCATCGCCACAACCTCGACTTCAATCAGCAACCCCTCGAACGCCAGCGCCTGGACGCCAACTAACGTACTGGCTGGCATATTCTCAAACGGAAAGTACAGTCCCCGGACTTCGCGAATGATTGCCAGATCAGCCGGTTTGAAATCAACCACGTAGGTATTTACTTTTACGACGTCCGCAGTGGTCGCCCCTGCCGCGGCCAAAGCATTCTGCAAATTTTCATAGACCTGTGTGGTTTGCGCACGCAGGTCACCTTTGCCAACCAGTTCACCTTTGGCATTGAACGCGACTTGGCCGGAGATCCATATCATCCTCCCGCCGGTCGCAGTCACTATGTGTGTATATCCCCGCGGAGCCGCAATCGTCGACGGATTAATAAATTTCTTTTCCATGGGCGTGTTCTTCTCTCTCTGACACTCTATGGTCGCACTTCATAATAGGCATTGAACGGGTTATCAAAATCTTTCGTCTGAAAGCGAGTGAAGCCGGCGGCGGCAGTCATCGCGCGGGCGACCGGTTCATTAAAACCCAACGTTCCGAGTCCTGCCCCCCCAGGCACGGAGAGCGCAGACGACATACAACTGAGGACGGAGAAAGCGTACATCATGCCTGCCATAGGGTTATCCGCAAGATTTTCTTCAAACGTTCCCTTGCCATGGATATCAGCGATGAGCCAGGTTCCATCTCGATGTATCGCTTTGCGAATGGCACGAATGACGGAATCTGGGTTCGGCATATCGTGAATGCAATCGAAGGTAGTAATGAAATCAAAACTCGCGTCTTCGGGTAGAGCGTCGCCGTTGACATTATGGAAAGTCGCGTTACGTACCCCGCTTTGCGCTTTGTGGGCTTCTGCACGTGCCAGCGCGTGCGCGGAGATGTCGTAGCCATGGAAGGCCGTCTTTGGATACGCTTTGGCCATTTCCACTAACGCCACTCCTGAGCCGCATCCGACATCGGCTACTTTCGCACCAGCCTCAAGCTTGGCGACGACTCCGTCGAGTCGCGGTAAAGCCACTGGCACAAGTTGTGTGCGGAACCAGGGAGCAAACAACCGCTCGACTCCACGTGCTCCTTCCGGCCCGAATGCATCATACGGGAGACCAAGTCCACTCTTGAAGGACTCCGGCAGCCGCTCTAACACTGCCATCCACTGCGGTAAGGCACAGAAACCGCCGGCAACAAAGGCAGGGTTATTTTCATTAGCCAAAACCAATGCCGCCTCAGGTGATAAAGCAAATCGGCCATTCCCTTGGTAATCGATCAGCCTGGCCGCAGCCTGCCCTTGCAACCATTCACGTACCCAACGCTCATGCAAACCGGTCTTCTTGGCTAATTCCTCGCTCGTCATTGGGCCGGAGTTTTGTAACACTTGGTAGAGCCCCATGCGATCGCCGAGGTAGATCATCCCCGAAATCACCGTACCACCGAGAAAGCCAAACACCTGCTCAGCAAACGCCTTCAGTTTTTCTTTGTCGATCGACTGAGAGTCTGTCATGATAACCTACCTCTCTTTCTGCATAGATTTCCGGCTTATTGAACACGGAGGGAGGATCTGCCCTCTGTGTTCAACAGACAAGCAAATTTCCCCTCTCTGCAGGAGCTATACAAAAGTGCCTTAACTATGCTCTCTACGGACGCACTTCATAGTACGCATTCAGCGGATTTTCAAAGTCATGTCGAGTGAAACGGGTAAATCCGGCTTCCGCGGTCATGCGTCGCGCTACCGCCTCATTGAACCCCAAAGTCCCGAGCCCCGCCCCTCCCGGTTCAGACAAGGCCGAGGACATGCAGCCCATGACTGAGAACGCATACATCAAGGCCGTCATAGGGTTCTTCGCTAAGTTCTCCTCAAAGGTTGGCGCGCTCTTGGGATCGGCAATGAACCACGTACCATCAGGCTTGATTGCCTTGCGGATGGCGTGAATCATGTCCATCGGGTGCGTCATGTCATGGATACAGTCAAAGGTCGTAATGAAATCAACACTATTATTAGCCGGCAAACGATCAACTGCCGCATCATGATAGGTAACATTTTTCACTCCAGCAGCGGCCTTGTTCGTTGCGGCTCGTGCTAGCGCATGCTGAGAAATGTCATAGCCGTGGAACTGAGAGTGAGGAAACGCCTTTGCCATGATAATGAGCGCCATTCCTGCTCCACAACCAATATCCACCGCAGTGGCCCCGGAGCGGAGCTTGTCGATTACGCCTTCTAGCTTCGGCAGCACTTGCTGCACGAGGGAAAAACGGTACCAGTTACCAAATACACGCTCGATGCCGATCGCCCCCTGTGGTCCGCGCGCGTCATATTTTAGCCCGATGCCAGTCTTAAACGATTCCGGGAGGCGTTCCACTACCGCCATCCGTTGCGGCAGATCACTAAAAATTCCTACTGCCAACTTCGGACTATCTGGATCAGCCAAAAACATTCCCGTCTCTACAGATAACTCGAAGCGCTCGTCCCCGACGTAATCTAAGATTCCAGCCGCGGCCTGGCCTCGCAGCCACTCCCGCACCCACCGCTCGTGCAATCCTGTTTTCTGCGCCAATTCTTCGCTCGTTAACGGTCCAGTGTGCTGCATAGCCCGATAGAGTCCCAGCGTATCGCCAAGGTAAATCATCGCTGAAACGCCCATCCCTTTCAGATAGCCAAAAATTCGCTCTCCACTGGCTTTCACTTTTGCGGGGTCGACCGGACGATCTGTCGCCATTGAGTCTCTCCTCCTTGCGTCGAGAAAAGGTGGGCAGTGCCCACCCTACGTCTTCTTTACTGATAACTGACGACTGACAACTACTTTCTACATCCCGCTGATGAGTTCAAGAATCGTCCCATCCGGATCTTTGAAACACACAACCCCGATCTTCGCTCCCCCCGGACCATCGATCTTCTTGAGTGGTGCGACGAAATCGACTTTGAGCGCTTTGAGCTGCTCATAGGTTTTGTCGATGTCATCAACAGTGAAGGCGATGCGACAGATGCCTACATTGTTGAGCGTCGGGTACGGCTGCCCCTGCGTCGGCGGGTCGATGAACTGCACCAGATCGAGAACTGGCGCGTTCTCATCATTCCCCAAGCGCATGAACACACCACGTAATTTCTTTGCCTTGATTCCCAGCGCATCGCCTACGCTAGGGTCATCGAGGGTAAAATCGTTGACCTTGGTAAAGCCTAGAGATTGATAGAAGCGGATCGACCGCTCCATATCGCGTACACAGACATTGACGTGAAAAAGTCGTTGCAGCATTGTAGGTCCTCCTTCTTTGATTGCGATTAGCTGTCAGCCTTCAGCTTTCAGCCAAAAAAAGAAAAAGACTATAACCCCAAATGCGTAGGGTGGGCATTGCCCACCCTACGCTAGCTGACCACTGATCGCTGACGGCGGACGGCTTCTTTACGCTTGCCCAGAACGCAGCACTTGTCCAGGGAACGCGCCGGAGTGCTTACCGTGCTCATACAACACGGTGCCGTTCACCACTGTGTATTGCACCCCTTGTGCAGGCATGATGAGTCGTTTTCCGCCACCCGGGAGGTCATTGACCATGTCGCCACGTTTCTTTGATCCCACCGTCTTGAAGTCAAAGATGGCAAAATCAGCAGCTAAACCTTTCTTGATCATACCGCGTTGGGTAATACCGAAAAAGGCCGCCGGCTCAGAGGTGATGCGTTTGATCGCATGCTCTAAAGTGAGAACACCCTTGTCGCGCACCCAGGTCCCCAACAGATACGTGCAGTACCCGACGTCGCACAGCATATCGCAGTGGGCGCCGCCGTCAGAGAGGCCGATCATCGCGCGTGGCTCGAGGATCAGCTCCGGGATATTCTCTTCCTTCGCGTTGAACAATTCATAGGTGTACAGGAGTCGCAGATCATCCTCGATCGCCAGATCCAGGAAGGTGTCGAGGCCATCCTTACCACGCTCTTTGGCGATCTGCGCCACGGACTTCCCGATCAGCGATTGCATTGCCGGATTTCCTACTTCGTGCACAACACACCGTTCCCATTTGCCGCCGAACACCTTGGGCGCTTCCATCTCCTTACGGAAGCCCGCACGGAAGTTTTCATCACGGTAGAATTGTTTCTGTTCCTCCACCGGGCGCTGGAAGGCGGGTTTCCAACACGGCAGGTTCGCGAAAATGAAAGGCACGCGCAAATCGATCTGGATAATGAGCGGCCGACAGCTTACTTGCGGCACCGCTCCTTTCTTGCATAGGGCGTCAGTCGCCTCGAGCGTCTTCTTCCAAGAGCCGGGTCTATCATCACGATCGAGCAGCGCCAGCCACGTGACCGGGCGGCCGCTTTCGGTGAGCAGCAAGTCTAATAACGCGTACTCTTGCTCGTCGATGCTCCCGACGTCGTTCGTCAGCGCCAGTTCCATGCACCCCTTGCCTAGCTCTTTAAGGGCGTTGGCGTACGCCTTAAATTCATTGCGATCCGCCTGCCGGCAGGCAATCGGACGGCCTTTGTAGCCGATGTGCTGCGCAACATTAGTCGTGGTGAAGCCGAACGCTCCCGCTGCCACGGCTTCTTTGATCAACGCCTTGATCTGCGCGGTTTCTTGCGGCGTTGCCGCTCGATCCATTGATTCCTCGCCCATCACAAAGTGGCGGAACGGCGTCAGCGGCGCCATGAACCCAACGTTGATGCCGCAGCCTCGCTTCTGCGCCGCATCCATGTACTCTGGAAACGTCACCCAATCCCACGTTATACCCTTGGTTAGCACGTCAAAGGGAATGGCTTCGACATTGACGAGGTCCCACGCGGCGATTTCTCGCGCTTCGGGTTTGCAGGGGGCAATACCAACGCCACAGTTCCCCATTACGAGACTCGTCACTCCATGCCACGACGACGAGGTAATGAGAGGATCCCAACAAATCTGTGCATCATAATGAGTGTGCGGATCGACAAATCCCGGCGCAACGATCAGATCGGAGGCGTCGATGGTTTTCTTCGCACCCTCGGTGATTTTGCCAATCTCAGCAATTTTGCCATTGGCGACCGCGACATCCGCCCGATACTGCGGCGCGCCAGTGCCATCCACAACCGTCCCGTTTTTTATAAGTAGATCGTAAGACATTACTGACCTCCTTTGCTTTACGGGATCTAGGAACTGGGAGTGAGGATCTGGCTTTCTTCTCCCAAATCCCACATCCTAGCTCCCAAATCCTAGATTACTCCTTCTTCCTCCAACTCCGCCTTTTCCTGCTTGGTTAGCTTGAGCAGCTCATCATACACATAGTCACTATCTTCACCATAGCATGGTGCTGCACGTTCAGTCGGGCCACCTTGGTTGACAAGACCATTAGTGAAATGGAACGGAACATCTTTGATCGGCCATTCGCCAATCTCACTGTGGCGCAAGGGAATCAACCACTTCAGATGCTGTAGTTGCGGATCACGTTCGACGCGATCTTGCGCGGTCTGACAGACGCCAGCCGGAACTCCAGCTTTCTGTAACCGCGCTTGCAGAGCAAACGGCTCTAGGTCGTTCGTCCATTGGCCGACGAGTTGGTCAAGTTCATCTTGATGTATCAATCGTGCTGTGAGTGAACTGAATTTTCCCTCCTGACTCCACGTCGGCGTCCCCATTTCGCGTACGAGTGATTTCCATTCTTCGTCATTAGTCACTGCAATTGCAATCCAACGGTCAGCCCCACGACAACGATACGCACCATGTGGCGCGGCAAGCTTGTACGGCGAACGATTCCCCGTCCGCTCCCACGAACGCCCGTTGATCAGCGAATCGAGTACCGCCGTGCCGGTCATGTAAATTCCAGGCTCAACCTGTGAGCAATCGATGTACTGCCCTTTGCCCGTGCGTTTTTTATAATAAATTGCACATAGCATGGTGATGGCACAGTAATACGCCCCGCTCCAGTCCATATAAGAAAATCCCCAGCCTGCTGGTGGGTATGGAGCCGGCAGCCCAGACTGTTCAGTCAAGCCACTCGCAGCTTGTGCGATCGGGCCGTAGGAGACGAATTTGACGTACGGACCTTTGTACCCCCACCCCGGTTGTTGGATGTAAATGATATCGTTCTTAATAGCTTTGAGTTCTTCGTAGCCTAAGCCCCACTTGCGCATTGTCTCAGCGGTGAAGGCCTCCACGACCACATCGCTAATCCCCACGAGTCGTTTGAACAGTTCGCGGCCCTTGGGATGTCCCATGTTCAGGCTGATACCATGTTTCCCGGCGTTAACATCGTTAAAAAAGCCGGCACGATTCACGCTTTTCACGCCGCCTTTGTTGAGGCCAGTCATCTCCAGGGCACCGGCTTTTTCCGCCCGCTCGCCTTTATTCGGTGCAAACGGCGGCATATAGCGGAGGAAATCAAGGCGATCTTTCCATTCGATGCGGATAATCTCAGCGCCAAGACTGGCCAGTAGCCGAGGTCCACCAGCACCGGCAAGCAACCAAGTCAGATCAGTAACTCGTACGCCTTCCAATGGTCTCTTTCCCATTTTTTATCCCTAATTAGTCCATTTCGCCATTTCCCCGGTTCGCCTTTTCGCCCTTAGATGATCCCACGCTCTTTCAACGTTGCTAGCTCATCTTGGCTCATCCCTAACCCATCACCATATACCGCCTGGTTGTGTTCCCCAATAAGTGGTGCCCGCGGCCCTGTCCGCCATGAGACTTCATTCGGTAGCATCGGAGCACCAACATAGGTAAAACGTTCACCAAGCTCTGGATGTTCAACTTCAGTAAACGTCGCCCGCATTTGCCACTGCTCGTCTCGCAAGTTTTCTTCCGGCTTGCGAATCGGCGACCAGGGAATGCCGAGACTCTGACCTTCGCGCCAGATCTCTTCCATACCAAATGCGGCGACGCACTCAGCTTGCACGTCCGCGAAGTGCTTGGCAAACGTTAACCCCTTGCGATTATTAGGATCGTCGTACTTCTTGTCAGTGAGGTCCCCGGCCTTCCCTTTGCCGTCAAGAAAACTCACAATCGTTTCGTAGCCGCCAGGAAACGGATTCGGCAGAATGATCGAGTGGCGTCCGTCTTTGGTCGGAAACTGCACCTCGGGACCAATCACAGGTTGGGCATGGCGCCCCGTCTGCCGATAACAAGCTGTTTGGTTATATATCCAATTGGGGACATCAATCTCCGTACACACACTCACCGCTTGATGAATCGGCACGTCTATCATCTCACCTTGGTCGTGGGCCTCGCGCCCGATCAGCGCACCGACCGTGGCTATAAACGCTTGATTGCCGGCAATGTGATAGGCATGCCACATCTGCGGCGCGATCGGCGGCGTATCGTACTTCCCATCCGCTTGCGGATTGTAACCGCAACACATCATCTGCCCACCGAGTGCCAGGTGAACAAGATCGGTCGCTTTGTAATCACGCCACGGCCCGCTGCGGCCGAACGGCGTCAGCACGACATAAATCAGCCGGGGATTCAATTTTTGCAGATCTTGCCAATCCAGCCCAAGTTTCTTTAGCGTGTCCAGCGCAAGGGAATCAACCAGCACATCGCATTGCGCGACGAGTTTCTTGAGAATTGTTATGCCTTCGGGAGCATGAATATCGAGGGTCACCCCCCGTTTGCCAAAATTATAGTGCCAAAAATAGAGGCTACGGTCCGGGTGATTTTGATCGTGGTAGAAAGGGCCAAGAGTACGAGTCGAATTTCCCCCAGGCGGTTCAACTTTTAGAACATCAGCTCCGGCTCCCGCTAACAGTTTCCCGAGGAATTCGCCTCTCTCATCTGCAAGTTCCAAAACTTTCACGTCGAAGAGAAATCCCGACATAGTTACAGCTCCGAGTTCAAAGCTCCGCGCTTCGAGAGAAAGAGCACTATACGCAGTTTCCTCGAATCCCGAAGCTCATGACTCATTCCTCACATAAGTGAAGTGCCGGCCGACTCACCGCCATAACTCGCAAACGGCACGGTCTGCGCTCGCGCGGTTGGCTCGGTAATTACATTAATAAGAGCCGGGCGTCCTTTTTCTATTTCTTTCACCGCACGTTCAATCGCCGGTCGAATCGCATTGGGGTCTTCAACAAGTTCACCGTACGCACCCAATCCTTGCGCGACCTGATCATAGCGGACATGGCCGAGTTCACGTCCCGGTACATGCATCCCATTGGCGCGCGCTGTCCACCCGGCGTTATTACTGACGATCACAAGCACCGGCAATTGGTTACGCACCGCCGTGTCCAGTTCCATCACATTCATTCCCAATGAACCATCGCCGTGGAGGACAACGACCATCTTGTCCGGTGCCGCGGCTTTGGCTCCCACGCCAAATGGTAGTCCGACTCCCATACACCCATTCGGCCCCGGATTGAGTCGCGCGCCAGGAACAAATGACGGGATCACCTGCCGTGACATATTCATGATCTCATGGCCGTCAACCGCCAAAATGCCGTTGCGCGGCATGAAGTCACGTATCTCTTTACATAACCGCATCGGATGCACCGGCGTCTGCGCAGAGTTCAGAATCGGCAGCATTTTCTCCCGGTTCTCGCGGTCCTTGGCACCGAGCTGTTGTACCCACACCGAGTCATCGCCGAAACGTACACGCCCCCTTGCCACCTGTGTAAGTTGCTCGAACACAGCCTTGGCGTCACCCACGATTCCCAGTTCGACACTTCGCGTCCGTCCGATTTCTTCTGAATCGACATCCACCTGGATAAATTTCGCCTCCGGAGAAAAGCGCGGCGCCCGGCCGTAACCAATAATAAAATTGACTCGCGTCCCGACGACGAGAACCACATCGGCTTCTTTGAAAGCGAACGAACGAGCGCCGAGAAGCGACAGCGGGTGGTCATCTGGGACGACACCGCGTCCTTGCGGAGTCGTAAAAAAGGGAATGCCGGTAGTTTCGACAAATTCTTGCATCGCCTTCCCCGCACTCGCCCAAAATATCCCACTTCCTGTGACGAGCAAGGGTTTCTTCGCTGCCTTGAGCAGGTCAACCGCTCTCTCGATGGACCGGCTGTCAGCCATCAATGTCGACTTCTGGCCAATCGTTGGACGTGGCGACACACGACGTTCATCGATCTTCTCGACCAACATGTTACCTGGCATGTCCAAGTACACAGGCCCGGGTTTACCTTGGCGGGCCTTGAGCATTCCCATATGGACGTATTCCTTCGCGCGCCGGGCCTCATAAATGCGCACCGCCCATTTTGAAATGGGCTTAAAAACGGCGAGCTGATCGAACTCTTGGAAATCTCCCAAGTCGTAATAATTCACCGCCGAAGAGCCACCTAACGCGAGGACCGGACACGCATCAAGAAAGGCGTTGGATATGCCGGTCAGGAGATTTGCCGCCCCAGGGCCACCGGCTCCCATACACACCCCGACTTTGCCGGTCACACGCGAATAGGCATGTGCCATCATCGCTGCGGCCTGTTCGTGTCGCACGTCGATCAGCCGGATACCGAGCCGTTCCGCATGCATGGACAGCAGGATATTTGGTCCGCCCATGATGTAGAAAATGGTATCGACGCCTTCTTCTTTGAGACCCTCGGCCATCAGTTGGCTGCCATCTACTTGAGCCATTGCATGCTCCTCAGCTACGTTTCTATACAGATCTGCCTCATCTCAGGAGGTCTATTGCAGGCGATCTACAAATTCGGTCCCAGACTTTCACGTTCTCCTCGTAGACTTGTTCTCGCCCGGCGGCAAGAGATACTTCAGGGACGGTGGGAAACGCAAGAGGATAGGGAAACCACCGGAGGCGCCTCCCGATTCCCTTGACTGATATCAAACAGGGGGAATATTACCAACTAGCGGATATGTTCTCACTCCGGGAAGGGAGGCTCTTATGAGCCTTCCCCTCCTTCTTCCCGGAGGTCCCCGAGCCGCCGACGCCTTCACCTCCGTAGTACGCCGCGACTTACCAACAAAGCGTCTAACGCTTGACTACGTGCTCGGTGTCTACGCTAGAGATCCTCGCGGCTGAATTACGGCGATGCGCGATTCTCCTCCAGCAAATATCACTCCATTAGTGTGAGGCGTTGCACTTTCCACCACGCCGAGAATAATAGCCTTGAGTGCCATCAAATAGTCATCCACGCCCGCAAAACGCTTCAACGCCCAGTGCCGTACGGCCCAAGATTGAGACAGTACCATCAGGCTGTGCGCTTTCAGATCAATATTCCCCGGCGGGAACGCCTCTCGCTCCACCCCATAGGCGATAATCTCTTCCAAGAACCGTTGGATTCGCTCCTCACCTTCGAGAAGGCGTCGCCGCTCTGCCGCCGTCAAAGACTTCAGTTCTTGGTATCCAAGGACGATATAACGACGCAGCTCCTCAACAAGATGGACATACGACTGATAGGCCAACCACAATAGCTCTTTCGGGTCGACCCCCTCCGCCTTGAGCCGCTCAAACTCCGCCTGCTGATCGCGGAGTATCGCTTCTGTTCGTTGTTGATTCCGAGAGAATAAAAAGAAGAGGATCTCCTCTTTACTAGTGAAGTAGTTGAAGACCGAACCAACACTCAGTCCGGCCTTTTGCGCTATTTCGCGAACACTTGTGCTGTGGTAGCCACCACTTAGAAATAAGGTCGCGGCAGCGTCGGCAATACGTTCTTTCCCTTCGGACAGCCGTTTTTCGTCAGCAACTTGCGAAACCGCCTTGCGTTTCTTTCGCAGGACTTGTGCCTTCACTCGCCTGTTCCTTTCACGACTGTTTCCATAACATTTGCTGAGTGAGTGTTCATTCCATTTGCCTCATATGCCACAACGCGCAAACTTGTCAAGGAGAACACGCTTTTTACATTAGCTTCCAATTCCTGGCTTCATCAGTTTCCCAGGAAGTCCACCTTGATAAACTCCGTCAGAAAACAAGACCTCTCCGTCAACGATTGTATGACAAATTCCCTGGGATCGTTCGATGAGACGAGGTTTTCCAGCGGGTAAGTCATTGACCCATTCAGGGGGATGCACCCCAACTGTTCCGGGATCGAATATGGCAAAGTCTGCGTCCATACCCACCGCCACTCGTCCCTTCTTCGTTTGCCCCAGGAACCCTGCCGGCTCGCTCGTCAATCTCCGAACCCCTTCCTCCAAACTCATCACCTGCTGCCTCCGCACCCACTCTCCCAGCAAGTACGTCGGCACTCCCGCATCACAGTGTTGGTCTACATGTGCTCCAGCATCCGAAAGGCCAATCAACACGTCCGGATGTGTGATCAACTCTCGCACCTCGTCCGGGTTCGTGTTAATCACCGACAGTGTTATTCCGAGGTCAAGGTCCTCATCAATTGCCAAGTCGAGGATGGTATCAACCGTGTCTCGCTCCCATAGCTGCGCAATGTCCGCAATGCTTTTATTGAGATATCGTCGATTATGCCCCTTCCCGACCCGCACGACATGCACGCGGTCCCACTGGTTAGTAAAAATTGCCCCTCCCACTTTTAAGTCACGCCGAAACGCCTCACGAAAATCGACCCTTCGATACAACGCTATTTGTTCCGCCACCGGGCGATTAAACGCGTCCCGCCACGACGGCAAGCTGGCGAAGATAAACGGCACCTTCATCGTGTAGTATTGCTGGATTGGTCGCGGCGTCACTTGCGGCGGGATTCGCAATCCTTTGTTGAGGAACGGTTCGATCCGTGTCAGCGTGGATCGGCAGACCCCCGGCATGTCCGATCGTCCGAGCAACCCGAGCCACGTCACCGGTCGTTGGCTTTCGGTCGCGATAGCCACTAAAAGGTCTAGCTCTTCATCCGTCAAGACACTCACACTCCTAGTGAGGGCGATCTCGATAACGCCGCGCCCAAACTCCCGCATCACTCGTCCCAATGCGCACAGCTCGTCTTTCGTCGCCAACCGACTGGCGAGAGGCCTCCCTTGATAGCCAATGTGTTGATTCAATAGACTCAACGAAAAACCAGAGGCCCCCGCTTCCATCGCCTCTCGAAACAGGGCCGTCATACGTTCGAGTTCCGCAGCATTTGCGGCCCGCTCCGACGCCGCACTCCCCATCACGTAGTATCGAAAACTGGAGAGCGGCACCAAAAATCCCACATTGAGCGCCATCCCGCGCCGCGATATCGCACCCATGTATTGAGGAAAACTTTCCCACTCGTCCCAAGCCACGCCCCCCAGTAGCACTTCGTGCGGCATCGCTTCTACGTTCACTAAATCCCACGACACCACATCTTTTTCACTCGGGCGGCACGGAGCTACACCTACTCCACAATTACCCATGAGCACCGACGTTACGCCATGCCACGGCGAGCAGGTTAACAACGGGTCCCAGGAAATCTGCGCGTCATAGTGCGTATGAATGTCAATAAAGCCCGGCGCCACTACCAAACCATCGGCGTCGATTATTCGTGCCGCGTTCCCCGAGACGTCCCCGACCTCAACGATCACCCCATCACGCACTCCAATTGATCCACGGAACCGCGGCTTTCCAGTTCCGTCACAAACCTCTGCATCCTTAATCAGGAGACCGTAACTCATGGTGCCCCTCCTTTTTATTCTTTCACTTCTCCCATTACTCGCTCCTCATTACTCGTTACTCATTCCTTCTGCTGCTCCTGCACATACCGCGCGATTTGCTCATGCGTCGCAAACCATACCCCCGGCTTCTTTTTCATGTACGTAACCAGGCGTTCCAGCATCTGCATCCGGTACCGGTGGCCAATCACCTGGGGGTGCATGACGAGAATAAACGTCGATCCCTCGGCATACGCGCCATCAAACTCCGAGGCCCATACCGAATACACATCGTTCGGATTCCGCAGCCCCACATGATGGCTCGCCCAGCTCAATTGGAAATACGGCCAATCATCCAGAATCCATTCCACCGGCAACTCGGTGACTCCAGAAGCCTGCCCTTCCGTCACCAACTCATACGGTCGGTCGTCGGCCATCATACTACTGTCATAGAGAAAGCCCATTTCTTTCACTAGCCGTATAGTTGCCGGCGTCAAATCCCATGCCGCTGACCGAAATCCAACCGGACGCTTACCAATCTTCTCAACAAAAATCCTCATCGCCTTCTCGTAAACTTCCCGCTCTTCCTTCTCTGTCAGCTCTAACGGGTTCTCATGCACATAGGAATGAAACGCAAACTCATGTTGCGGACGTTTCTTGATATCTTCGATACGGTCCGGGTGCAGGACCATCGACATTGCCGGAATAAAAAACGTCGCCGGGATCTTGTACTTATCAAGCATCGCTAAAATGCGCGGCATTCCCGCCCGTGCCCCGTACTCTCCGCGAGACATGTAAGATGGGCTTTGCTGCTTCTGAAATCCCAGCCATGCTGGCTCGGTATCGAAATCGAAGGATAGACTGACGGCCACGCGCGCGCCATTGGGCCAGCGTTTAGGCGTCAAATCTTTTCCACTCCGCACCTTATTGACATGATTCTGAATCTGCTCCGGCGTCCACTTCCATACAGGTTCCTCTTGCTGCGCACGTACCGTTGGTGCTGACCACACCAAGACCCCTAGCGCGAATAACACGAAGGCACATCGTTGCCACCCCCGCTCTCTATCCTTATCCCTGGCTCTATCTGGCCTTCTCATCTTCTCTCTCCCTTTACCGACTCCTCCTCTTTCACTATGATCCCCGCCATTCTATCTGGAGGAGGGGAATGTATGCTGGAAAATCTCTTGCTCTCAACTTCTGACTCGTGGCTGAACTTCGCGCTCTTTATGGTCCGTGTTGCCCTTGGTATCTGCATCGTGGTTCATGGCAGCGGCAAACTCGGCTATCACCCGACCAACCCGGGTGGAGTTCCCGCGTTCGCCGGCTGGCTAAAGGATCTTGGCATGCCTTTTCCGCTCCTCAACGCCTGGATCGCCACGCTCATTGAATTCGGCGGCGGCATCCTTTTTACCTTGGGTTTCCTCACTCGCCCTATTGCTCTCGCGCTTGCTATCAATATGTTGATCGCCTCTCTAACCGGTCATCGCGGCGGTGGCTACCTTATCTTGAATAACCCTCCCGGCGCAGAGTATGCGATCAACCTTACCATCCTCTTCGCCATGTTCGTTCTCACCGGCCCCGGTTGGTGGTCCCTCGATTACTTTTTGTTCCGCCATTAAGAACCGCCGACCTGGACTTTCTAAACTTTAAACCTTGAACTTTGAACTTTTCCTCACGATCGCGCAAATATCTGTACGACATTCCCTTCTGGGTCTCTCACAGTGAAGTATTTTCCATGTCCCCCCATGTCAACAATGTCATTCACCGGCGCCCCGCTGCTGATCAGTTTTTCCCGCGTCTCCATGAGGTTGTCGACTTCAAGCACAACGGTGCCGCCCCCCCCTGCCGGCACCGTTCCTTCACTCGGGTCCGCTAACGCGACTCCCACTCCGTTGACGTCAAACTGCGTCCACCGATTCCCATCCCGAAACTTGACGTTCATGCCCAGCACATCCCGATAGAACGTCACTGCTTGGTCCATATCCTTCACAACATAGTAGGCACTCGAAAATTTCTTAATCGCCATATTTCCTCCTTATGTATTTTCCTTCTCCTATCTCACAACCCTCACCCCGCGCAAGGAACTCGCCCGAACGAAGAGGGGCTCTCCGCGTGCGCCTGCGGCGCACGCGGAGAGCCCCTATGAGAGAGGGCGTCGAAAAAACCACCGCTCAGCCCCCCGCTTCACTACCACAAGTGAGATACCAGTCTCTCCTTGACGCTCAGACCCGAACACACTACCTTCTCGTCCGGGAGGAATTTGCATGGCCGCACAGCAAAAAATGATTACCGGTGCCGAGGCAATCCTGAAAGTCGCCGCCGCCGGCGGCGTTAACGTATGCTTTGCCAATCCTGGGACCACCGAACTCTCCCTGGTTGAAGCCCTTGATCGTAATCCCGCTATTCACTCAGTGTTAGCAGTATTTGAGGGAGTATGTACCGGGGCGGCGGACGGATACGCGCGCGTCTCCGGGAAGCCTGCGCTCGCACTCCTCCATTTGGGCCCGGGCCTCGCCAACGGCCTCGCCAACCTCCACAACGCCCGTAAGGCAGGAACCCCCGTCATTTCGGTTGTCGGCGAACACGCATCCTGGCATATCGCAGCGAATGCTCCCTTGACCTCAGACATCGACACCCTCGCCCGCCCGATGTCGAAGTATGTACATACGACTACTCGTCCGGAATCCGCCGCTGCCGATATGGCCGCCGCGCTTACCCGAGCCCTTCAACTTCCGAGTGGTCCTGCTACCCTCATTGTTCCCGGAGATATTCAATGGGCCCAAGTCCCAGACCAGCCAGTGCCCCTCCAACTCCCGGCTCCGGCGGCCCCAAACCCCGCAGACATTGAAACTGCGGCCAAAGCCCTCCGCTCAGGCGATGCCGCGCTCGTCCTCAGTGGCACCGCTCTTCGTCAATCCGGCTTACGCTCTGCCGACCGCATCGCCCGCGTAACTGGCTGCAGAGTCCTCGCCCCAACGTTTCCCCCC
>Ga0070741_10009251_pt1 | contig 19247 bp, 23 predicted proteins | sample Coa_R1_4_FD_66440 | JGI IMG/M metagenome (GOLD analysis project Ga0070741, IMG submission 66440) | Surface soil microbial communities from Centralia Pennsylvania, which are recovering from an underground coalmine fire - Coalmine... | ecosystem: Environmental > Terrestrial > Soil > Unclassified ...
CGGACGCCGAGTCGACGCTCACCGGCGGCGGCCGGGACGCGCTGCTGGCCCTGCGCGGCGCGACCCAGCGCCTCTCGGTTCGTCACGAGTCCGCGCAGCGTCTGCTCGCCGAGCTTCGGGCGGACCTGGAGGAGGCGCGGCGCGCGCCGTCCGGGCCGACACCCGACGCGCTCGGCAAGGCGGCGGACGAGGCGGATGCGGCCGCGCGGGCGGCGACCCGCGAGCACGACGATCTCGAAGCCCGCGTCGTCCTGGCCCGCGAGCGCCTCACGGCGCTCGAGCAATCGCTCGCCGAGCGCGAGGGACTGCCGCCCGCGGCACGTGCGCTCGCCGAGGAGGGCGAGCTGCTCGCGCTGCAACAGCTCGAAGTCGAGGCGGGGCGCGAGCGGTCGACGGCCGCCGCGCTCGGCCACCGTGCCTCGGCCGTTCTCGCGGGCACCCCCGAACGCGGCCTCGAGCTCGTCGAGAAGGCGAGGGCGTCCGGGCTCGGCTCGGTGCTGGTCCTCGTCGACTGCGACCCGCAGCGGCTCGCGTCGCTGCCGGTCGTCCCGCACGAGCAGCTGCTCGCGTCGACCGTCCCCGCGGTGACCGAGGACGGGATCGGCTGGGACCCGACGCGCGGCGAGCTCTGGTTCGCAGGCGAGACCGCCGAGGCGGTGCTCCTCGAGCTCGATGCGCGCCGCCGGGCGCTCCGCACCGAGGTCGACGAGCTCGTGACGCGCGCGGCAGCCGCGGCCGAGCACGCGCTCGCCGCGCAGGAGGCGGCCCGGCGCGCCGCCGAGGCATTCGCCCCCGTCGCGCACCTCCGGAGCATCCGGAGGGCGGACGCCGGAACCCTCGAGCGCCTCGTCCGAAGCGGCGAGCGGCTCGACGAGACGTTGCGGGTCGCTGCGAGCGTCGCCGGCAGGCTCGAGGGGCCGCTCGCCGAGCGCGCGGGCAGGCTCGCCGGCGAGCTCCGCGAGATCGCGACGCGAGAGGCCGACCTTCGCCGCTCGGCGGCGGAGGCCGACCAGCGGGCCCGTGCCGCCGAGCAGCTCGCAGGCGGCCGGAGCGCCGAGGCGGCCGGCGACGTCGCATCGCTACGCGCCGAGGCCGAGGATCTGTCCGCCCGCGCCGCCGAGGCCGCCCGTGCCGCCGAGGATGCGGCCGAGCGCGCCGGGAGCGCGGCGCGCGCGCTCGCGGACGCCGACCCCGCCCGCCGCGGCCGGCCGAGCGAGCTCGTGCTCGAGCGGCTCGTTCGCGGTGCCGGCCGGCTCGAGAGCGCGCTCGAGGTCGACGTTGCGCGCTTCGAGGCCCCGGTGCGCGAGCGCGCCGAGGCACAGGCGGCACGCACGGGCGAGCTCGGCGCGGAGCTGCGGCGGCTCGGAGCCGCCGAGGTCGAGCTCCGCCAGGACGCATCGACCGCGGGCGAGAAGCTCACCGCAATCGACGTGGAGCTGGCGCGCACCGACGCCGAGCGGGACGAGGCGCAGCGCCGGCTCGAGGCCGCGGCTTCCGAGCCGGCCGAAGGCGGGGACCGCGACGAGCTCGCCGAGAAGCTGACGCGCTACGAGAAGCGCCGTGAGCAGCTCGGGCAGGTGAATCCGCTCGCGAAGGAGGAGTACGAGGCGGAGAAGGTGCGCCTCGAGGAGCTCTCGACGCAGCGAGCCGATCTCGAGCGCAGCCTCGCCGAGCTCGAGAAGCTGCGCGACGACCTCACGCGTACCGTCGAGACGCGCTTCGCCGAGACGTTCGCGGCGGTCGAGCACCACTTCCACGAGGTCGCGCTCACGCTCTTCCCCGGCGGTGAGGGCCGCCTGCGGCTCACCGAGCCCGAGGACGAGGACGGCGAGGAGCCGGGGATCGAGGTGGAGCTTCGCCCGGCCGGCAAGCGCGTGACGCGGCTGTCGCTCCTCTCGGGCGGCGAGAAGGCGCTCGGCGCGATCGCGTTCCTGTTCGCGCTGTTCCTCGCGCGGCCGAGCCCGTTCTACCTCCTCGACGAGGTCGAGGCCGCGCTCGACGACACGAACATCGGGCGCTTCACGCAGCTGCTGCGCACGTACGCCGATCGCGCGCAGTTCATCGTCATCACGCACCAGAAGCGCACGATGGAAGCAGCGGACGTGCTGTACGGCGTGACGATGGGTCAGGACGGCGTGTCGCAGATCGTGTCGCGTCGGCTGCCGCGCGAAGAGGAAGCGGCCGCGACGGCATGAACGACCTCGACTTCGTGCACGACGTCGTGCAGATGCTCGGCGGGCGCGGAGTGAAGGTCTGGGTGTTCGGAGGGTGGGCCGAGCAGCTCGTCGGTCTCGCGGAGCCCCGGCGTCACGTCGACGTCGACCTGCTGTATCCGGCCGAGTCGTTCGACAGGCTCGACGCACTGCAGCTCCCGTGGATCGACGCGAAGCGCGTCGCGCACAAGCGCGCGTTCGCGCACGACGGCGTGATGGTCGAGGTGTTCCTGGTGAAGCGCGACGACCTGGGGTACTACACGCAGCTGCCGACCGGCACGTTCCGCTGGCCGCGCGACGTGCTTTCGGGCGTGCACGGCCTGCGCGTCTGCGGTCCGGACGCGCTTACGCGTTACCGCGCTTCGTACGCGGCCTGAGCGGTTTCTTCGCCCGCTGATACTCGTAGGCATCTTCGATCGCGCCGGCGAGCTCGTTCTCGTCTGCGGCATCGAGACGGAGCAGGACGCCCCAGCCTTCGTAGTGCGGAGTCACGAAGTAGACGTCGGGCTTCGCGCGCATGAGCAGTTGCGCATCGTCCTCGGCGAGCGGTAGGGCGATGGCGCCGTCGACGCGGCCGCGATGGACGAACCCGCGGCCGTTGATCTTGTACGTGGGGCTGCCGTACGACAGACCCGGCTCGACGTCGGGCAGGGAGGCGGCGATGCGACAGACGTCGTCCCAGGTGAGCACGCTGTGAGGCTAACGTGCTGCGGTTATGGCGAGAAGCTGGCCGGAGCTGCTGGGCGACACGGATGTGCCCGTCGAGACCGAGGAGGAGCGCCGCGGGTTGTTCGGCCGCCTGCGGGACTCGCTCGGGAAGTCGCGGCGCGCGCTCACCGAGCAGCTCGCCGTCGCCGCGTTCGACCCGGCAGACGACGCGTCGTGGGAGCGGCTCGAGGAGGCGCTCATCTACGCCGACGTCGGTGTTCGTGCGACCGCCGAGCTCGTACGGCGGCTCGAGGCGCGGCAGGACCTCTCGGATCTCAACGTCGCGCTCGCCGAGGAGATCGCGTCGTTGTTCGGCGACGCGCCGACGCTCGACGTGGGTCACGCGCCGTCGGTGATCCTCGTCGTCGGCGTGAACGGCACCGGCAAGACGACGACGATCGGCAAGCTCGCGCAGAAGCTGCGCCAGCACGGCCGTGCCGTCACGCTCGGCGCGGCCGACACGTTCCGCGCCGCGGCCGAAGAGCAGCTGGAGATCTGGGCCGAGCGCTCGGGCGCCACCTTCGTCGGCGGCGCGCGCGGGGCGGACCCGGCGGCGGTCGCGTACGACGCGGTCGGTGCCGGCGGCGACGTCGTCATCGTCGACACGGCGGGACGTCTGCACACGCAGGCGAACCTGATGGACGAGCTGGCGAAGGTGCGCCGCGTGATCGCAGGTCGGCTGGACGGCGCGCCGCACGAGACGCTGCTCGTCGTGGATGCGACGACGGGCCAGAACGGTCTGCAGCAGGCGCGGCTCTTCAACGAAGCTGTGGGCGTGACCGGGGTGGCGCTGACGAAGCTCGACGGTTCCGCGAAAGGCGGCATCGCCGTCGCGATCGCTTACGAGCTGGGGTTGCCGGTGAAGCTCGTCGGCGTGGGCGAAGGGCTCGACGACCTGCGGCCCTTCGACGCGCAGGACTTTGCGCGTGCGCTGGTGGCGGCGTGAGCGTCGAGCTCGTTCCTGCGTCGACGGTCGAGCGTGCCGTGCACGCGGCGGTGTTCAACGAGGCGTACTCCGACTACTTCGTGCCGTTCCACATCGACGAGCCGACGCTCGCGGTCATCGTCGACACCTGGGACGTCGATCTCTACCGCTCGCGCATCGCGTTCCAGGCGGGCGAGCCGGCCGGGTTCGCGAACCTCGCCGTCCGCGGGACCGAGAGCTGGATCGGCGGCGTGGGCGTCGTGCCGTCGGCGCGCCGGCGAGGGATCGCACGGCTGCTGATGGAGGCTGTGGTCGACGAGGCGCCGGGCGACGTGTGGCTCGAGGTGATCGAGGAGAACGTCGCCGCGAGCTCGCTCTACGAAGACCTGGGCTTCGTCGACACGCGGCTGCTCGAGGTGTGGGTGCTGCCGGAGGTTCCCGAGGTGCCGGCGCGCAGCGTCGAGGCCGCGCCGCTCGGCCAGCGCGACCTGCCGTGGCAGCGGCAGGACCCGTCGTTGCCGCCGGACTACGAGCGGCTCGAGGTCGACGGCGGCGCGATCTTGTTGAAGGGCGGCAACGTGCTGCAGCTCGAGGCGCGTGACCTCGACGCGGCGACCGCGCTCTTGTCGCGCGGCAAGCAGCTGAGCTACGTCAACGTGCCGGAAGGCGACGTCGCGAGCGCCGCGCTCGCGATGCTCGGCGGCGAGCTGCGCTTCCGCCAGCGCGAGATGCGGCTCAGCCGTTCGTAGCGGCGCGGCGACACCCGCCAGGGCGGCAGCCGAAACCCGCCGTCGTCCGTCATCACTCGGCTGACGAGCGCGCCCAGAGGTTGATGTCGGCCTCGGTTGCGTACTGGTCGATCTCGGTCAGCTCCTCCGCCGAGAACGAGAGGTTGTCGAGCGCGCCGAGCGAGTCGTCGAGCTGCTCGATGCTGGAGACACCGATGAGCGTCGACGTCATGCGCTCGTCGCGCAGCGTCCACGCAAGCGCCATCTGCGCGAGCGTCTGTCCACGGCGCTGCGCGATCTCGTCGAGCGCGCGGATCTTCGCCAGCGACTGCTCGTTGATCAGATCCGGCGACAGCGACGAGTTCTCCGCGGCGCGCGAGTTCTCGGGGATGCCGTTCAGGTACTTCGACGTGAGCATCCCCTGCGCAAGCGGCGAGAAGCAGATGCACCCGACGCCGAGTTGGCCGAGCGTGTCGACGAGCTCCGGCTCGATCCACCGGTTGAGCATCGAGTACGACGGCTGGTGGATGAGCAGCGGCGTGCCGAGCGCCTCGAGGATCTCGTACGCCTCACGCGTGCGCTCCGGCGAGTACGACGAGATGCCCGCGTAGAGCGCGCGCCCGGAGCGCACCGCGGTGTCGAGCGCGCCCATCGTCTCCTCGAGCGGCGTTTCGGGATCGAAACGGTGCGAGTAGAAGATGTCGACGTAGTCGAGCCCCATCCGCCGGAGCGACTGGTCGAGCGACGCGAGGACGTACTTGCGCGAGCCCCATTCGCCGTACGGCCCGGGCCACATGTCGTACCCCGCTTTCGTCGAGATGACGAGCTCGTCGCGATACGGGCGCAGGTCGTCGCGCATCGCCTTGCCGAACGTCTCCTCCGCCGAGCCGTACGGCGGGCCGTAGTTGTTGGCGAGATCGATGTGCGTGACGCCCCGGTCGAGCGCGCGACGCAGAATCGCACGGCTCGTCTCGTAGGGGCGGTCGCCGCCGAAGTTGTGCCAGAGGCCGAGCGAGATCGCAGGAAGCTTCAGCCCGCTGTGCCCGCACCGGCGGTACTGCATCGAGTCGTAGCGATCGTCGGCGGCGGTGTACGGCATCAGGCGTGCTGCGTGACGTTGATGACAGCGCCGTTCGGGTCGCGGACGAAGAAGCGCCGCAGACCCCACGGCTCGTCGGTGAGCGGATAGACGATCTCACAGCCGGCCGCGACGGCGCGGTCGTGCACGTCGTCGACGTCGTCGACCTCGATCGACACGTCGGGATGCACGTGCGCATGGACGTCGAGCTTCATGACGCTGAGCTGCACCTCGCGCTTTTCGGTTCCGAAGAACAGGATCCAGTCGAGCCCATCGCCGCCGCCAAGACCGATCACGTCCTTGTAGAACGTGCAGCTGGCGTCGAAGTCGTCGGAGAGGATGTTCGGCTTGATCCGTTGGACGGCCATCGGGGCGCAGTCTAGGCGCGCAGACGCGCCGGTATGAATCGCGTCTGACTCCGCCACCTGTCACCCAAAAGGGTGACAGGCGTGTCTATGGTCTGCAGGCGGGCCGGTAGCTCCCTGCGGCAACTCGGAGCCGCGGCCTCGAACCCCCCAACTCAGGAGGCATTGTGAAACTGATCGCGGTCCTGGCCGCCGTCGCGGCGTGCGCTGCGGCGCTCTCGACGTCTGCGGGCGCGGCCGGCGCGGCGTGCTCGGCGTCGGTCCCCGCGGGCGCAACGCTCGTGGCATCGACGACGGTCGACTCGAGGTCGATCCCCGGCACGACCGTCGCGCTGCCTGCTTCGGCGAACTACGCCGTCGTTGCGTGCGGCGTCTGGAGCAACACACCGCACGGGTACGTCGACGCCGCGTACAACAGCGGCGACGCATGGAGCTGGTCGAGCTACCAGCAGGGCTGGCCCGGCATCGGGTCGACGTGGGGCGAGCTCGAGATCAACGGCGCAACCCCGAACTGGGGCGCGTACAGCGCGAGCCACGTGTACACGACGACGCTGAACGGCGCGAGCGGAAGCCTGAACCTCGCGATCTTCGACGGGTACACGGGCAGCGGGCCTGTCGCCGACTGGTACGGCGACAACAGCGGCTCGCTCTCGGTCGACGTCTATCAGCTCGCTCCGCCGCGGCCGACGACGACCGACCAGTGCAAGAACGGCGGCTGGCAGAGCTACGGCGGCATCTTCAAGAACCAGGGCGACTGCGTCAGCTACGTCGCCACGCACGGCAAGAACCCGCCGGCGAACGCATAGCGCAGCTTGACGGGGGCCTCCGCGAGGAGGCCCCCGCTACCATCCGCAGCCCGTGTTCGACAGCCTTTCCGACAAGCTGCAGAGCGCCCTCGGCGACCTTCGCAAGCGCGGCAAGCTCGACGAGGAAGTGATCTCGCGTGCGATGCGCGAGATCCGGCTTGCGCTGCTCGAAGCCGACGTGAACTTCACGGTCGTCCGCGACTTCGTGGCGCACGTGCGCGAGCGCGCGCTCGGCGAGGAGGTGCTGAAGAGCCTCACGCCCGGCCAGCAGGTCGTGAAGGTCGTGCACGACGAGCTGACGTCGCTGATGGGCGAGGGCGAGTCGGGCCTCGCGCTCGGCAAGTTCAGCGTCATCCTGCTCGCCGGCCTGCAGGGCTCGGGCAAGACGACCACCGCGGCGAAGCTCGCGCTGCACCTCCGCAAGCAAGGGCGCAAGCCCGGCCTTGTCGCAGCCGACCTGCAGCGGCCGGCTGCGATCGACCAGCTGGAGCAGCTCGGCAGGCAGATTCAGGTGCCGGTGTTCCGCACCGACACGAAGGACGCGGTCGAGGCGACGCGCCGCGGCATCGAGCGCGCGCGCGAGGACGGGCTCGACACGGTGATCGTCGATACCGCCGGCCGTCTGCAGATCGACGAAGAGCTGATGGACGAGCTCGCGCGTGTGCGCGACGGGGCGAAGCCGCACAACGTGCTGCTCGTCGTCGACGCGATGACGGGCCAGGAAGCGGTGAACGTCGCCGAGGCGTTCCAGGAGCGCGTCGCGTTCGACGGCGTGATCCTGACGAAGCTCGACGGCGACGCGCGCGGCGGCGCGGCGCTTTCCGTGAAGGCGATCACCGGCAAGCCGATCAAGTTCGCGTCGACCGGCGAGAAGGTCGACGCACTCGAGGTGTTCCACCCCGACCGGATGGCGTCGCGCATCCTCGGCATGGGCGACGTGCTCACGCTGATCGAGCGCGCCGAGCAGGCGGTCGAGGAGGACGAGCAGGCCGAGATGGAGAAGCGCCTGCGCGCCGGCCAGTTCACGTTCGACGACTTCCTGCGGGCGTTCAAGATGCTGCGGCGCATGGGGCCGCTCCAGGGGGTGCTCAAGATGATCCCCGGCATGGGGCAGCAGCTCGGCGACCTCGACGTCGACGACAGCCAGATGAGCCGGGTCGAGGCGATCGTCCTCTCGATGACGCCGCTGGAGCGCTCCCGGCCGATCGTGATCGACGGCAAGCGCCGCCAGCGCATCGCCCGGGGCTCCGGCACGACCGTCGAGCAGGTGAACCAGCTGCTCGAGGGCCGGAAGCAGATGGAGAAGATGATGAAGCAGCTCGGGCGGGGCAAAATGCCCGCCCTGTCGCCCGATCAGGCACTATCCGGGGCGGCGCGGCCCTCCATGACCCGGAAGGCGTCGTCCAAGCGCAAGAAGCGCAAGACAAAGAGGTAAAAGGAGACAGATGGCAGTCAAGCTGAGGCTCACGCGTGTGGGCTCGAAGAAGAACCCGATCTACCGCGTGGTCGCAGCCGACTCCCGCTCGCCGCGCGACGGGAAGTTCCTGGACATCGTCGGGCGCTACAACCCGCAGACCGACCCGTCGACGATCGAGCTCGACGAGGCGAAGGTCAAGGACTGGCTCGGCAAGGGCGCGCAGCCGACGGAAGCGGTTGCGAAGCTGATCAAGACCCAGGGCATCTCGAAGTAGCGATGGCAGAGCTGCTCGCGTATCTCGCGCGCGAGCTCGTCGACGATCCGGAGGCGGTTCGCGTGGAGCAGGAGGAGCGCGACGGCGCGCTCGTCCTCGTGCTGCACGTCGCCGCCGACGACATCGGCAAGGTGATCGGCCGCCAGGGTCGTATCGCGCGCTCGCTGCGCACGCTCGTCCGTGCGAGCTCCGCGCGCGACGGTCGGCGCGTGCTCGTCGAGATCGCCGACCCGGAATGACCGGCGTAGACTCGGCGGAGCCGGCCAGGAGCGGAGCCGCCGGCATGTACGGCGCCGGAGCGGGATGAAGGTCGCCGCGCTGTACGACGTCCACGCGATGCCGTGGGCGCTCGAGGCGGTGCTGTCGGAGGTCGATGCGGACGCGATCGTGTTCGGCGGCGACTTCGTGGGCGGCCCGTACGTCGAGGAGACGCTCGCGCTGATGGATTCGGTGGACGCGACGCGGATCCGCGGCAACGCGGAGGACGAGTGTTTCCCCGAGCTGCCGCTGACCGCCGAGCTCGACGGCGTCGTCTACTGCCACGCGACGCCCACCGACAACACGACGATGACGACGGTGTTCACGCCGGACGTCGATCTCGTGCGCATGTTCGGCGAGTCGGGGACGTTCGTCATCGGCCACACGCACCATCAGTTCGATCGGCGCGTCGGCGACCTGCGTGTCGTCAACGCCGGTTCCGTCGGCATGGCGTACGAGGGGGAGGTCGCCGCGTTCTGGGCGCTCGTCGTCGACGGCGAGGCGCAGTTCCGCAAGACGCCGTTCGACGTCGACCTCGCCGTGCGCGAGGTGCGGGCGAGCGACTGGCCCGGCGCCGCGGAGTTCGTCGCCGAGAACCTCTTGGCGGCGGTTGGGCGCGACGAGGCCGCCTCGTACTTCGAGTCGCAACGGTGAGGGTGCGCATCGGCACGGTCGGCCGCCCGCATGGGCTCGACGGCGCGTTCGTGGTCGAGCATCCCAGCGAGGACAAGCGCTGGTGGCAGGTGGGCGCACGCTTCCTCGCCGCCGGCGAGCCGGTCGAGGTCGTCGTGAAGCGCACGTCGTCCGGCCGGCCGGTCGTGAAGCTCGACAAGCCCGTCGAGCGCGGCACGGTGCTCGAGGTCGAGCGCGACGAGCTGCCGCCGACGGGGAACGACGAGTACTACGTCTTCGAGCTCGTCGGCCTCGACGTGGTGGAGGAGAACGGCCGCAGCCTCGGAAGGGTCAAGACCGTGACGCCCGGCGTCGCCAACGACGTGCTCGAGCTCGACACGGACGTGCTGCTGCCGATGGTCGAGGACTGCGTGCTGCAGGTGGATCTCGACGCGCGCCGCATCGTCGTCGCGGAGGGGTTCGCGCAGTAGATGCGCCTCGACGTCTTCACCCTGCTCCCGCATGCGTTCGCGTGGCTCACCGAGCAGCGGCCGGTGGCGACGGTGCTCGGCGGCGAGCTCGACCTTCGTCTCTTCTCGTACCGTGACTTCACGCCGCTCCGCAACGGGCAGGTGGACGACGAGCCGTACGGCGGCGGGGCGGGCATGGTGCTGCGCGTCGACGTCGTCGCGGCCGCGCTCGGCGCCGTCTACGGCGGCCGGCCGGACGGTCCCGTGATCGCGCTCACGCCGCAAGGGCGCCAGCTGACGCAGTCCGTGGTGGAGGAGCTGGCGACACACGAGCGCGTCACGCTGCTTTCGGCGCGCTTCGAAGGCTTCGACGAGCGCATCGTCGAGCATCTCGCCAGCGACGCGATCTCGATCGGCCCGTACGTGCTCTCGAACGGTGACCTGCCGGCCATGGTTCTCGTCGACGCGATCGCCCGCCGGCTTCCCGGAGCGCTCAGCGAAGGGTCGGGCGAGGTGGAGTCGTTCTCGGCCGAACTGTCCGGCGCGCTCGAGTATCCGCACTACACTCGTCCCCCGGAGTACGAGGGGTGGCGCGTTCCGGACGTGCTGCTGTCAGGCGATCATGCACGCATTGAACGCTGGCGAAGGGAGCACGTCCGTTGAGGAACCCGATCGACCGTTTGACGAGGGGCCTGCCGCGCACCTGGCGGCTCACGATCGACTGGCTGGTCACGATCCTGGGCGCGATCGCGATCGTCATCGCGATCAAGATGTGGGTCGTCAACCCGTACCGGATCCCGTCGAGCTCGATGGAGCCGACGCTGCACTGCGCACGGCCCGACCCGGGTTGCGAGGCAAGCTTCTCCGACCGCGTGCTCGCCTGCCGCTTCTGTTACGACTTCGGCAGCCCGAAGCGCGGCGACATCATCGTCTTCAAGACGCCGCCGCTGGCCGCGATCAAGTGCGGCGCCGGCGGGACGTTCGTCAAACGGCTGATCGGCCTGCCGGGGGAGACGATCTCCGAGCGGAAGGGCGGCTGGATCTACATCGACGGCAAACGCCTCGACGAGCCGTACATCCAGCCGGACCGGCGCGCCCAGGACCAGCAGGTCTTCAAACCGATCCACATCCCGCCCGGCCACTACTTCTTCATGGGCGACAACCGAGGCTCCTCGTGCGACTCGCGGGAGTGGGGGACGGTGCCGCGCAAGAACCTGATCGGCAAGGTCTTCGCCACGTACTGGCCGCCCAGCCGGATCCGGATCTTCTGACATGCCGGTGCTGTCGGTCGCTTGGCCGCCGGCGCCGCTCACGACGGAACGCCTCGTTCTGCGCAAGCCGGAGGCGAGCGACCGCTCCGGTTTGATCGAGCTGCTCTGCTCGGAGGACGTGCGCCGGTTCCTGGGCGGCCCGCGGCCGCGTGAGGCGGTCGAGGCGATGCCGGAGGTGCCCGCCGACCACCCCGGGGTCTTCGCGGTCGAGCGTGACGGGTGCTTCGTCGGCGCCGTCACGATCGATCGCCGAGATCCCGACCGGCTCGGGCATCTCGACGCCGCCGGCGGCGAGCTGGAGGTGAGCTACGCGTTCCTTCCCGCGTACTGGGGCCAGGGTCTCGCGTTCGAGGCCGTCGAGGCCGCGCTCGAGTGGGCACGGAACCGGTTCCCCGAGGAGCCCGTGCTGCTGGTCACGCAGGTCGCCAACGCCCGGTCGATGGCGCTGGCAGCGCGTCTCGGGTTCACCGAGCACGCTCGGTTCGTGGAACACGGAGCGGAACAGTGGCTCGGCGTGAGGTGGCCGACAGGACGGGAGGCGCCGGCGATTTCCGCTACCATGCCGCACGGCCTCCGGCCTCCTTTGCCATGAGCACGACGATCCAGGACATCGAACGCCGCCAGCTGCGTGAGGTCCCGCAGTTCAAGGCGGGCGATACCGTGCGCGTCCACTTCCGCGTCATCGAGGGCTCGCGCCAGCGGATCCAGGTGTTCGAGGGCATCGTCATCAAGCGCCAGGGCGCCGGCGCCCGCGAGACGTTCACCGTCCGCAAGAACTCGTTTGGCGTCGGCGTCGAGCGGACGTTCCCGCTCCATTCGCCGAAGATCGACAAGATCGAGGTGCAGTCGATCGGCGACGTCAACCGCGCGAAGCTCTACTACCTGCGCGGCAAGGTCGGCAAGAAGGCTCGCGTCCGCGAGCTGCGTCAGAGCTGAAGCTCGGGCTCGCGCTCCTCTTCGTTGCGGTTTGTTGCACCGCCTGCGGCACGCGGGCGCATCAGCGCGCGCTGACCGTCGCCCGGGCGTGGGCCGCGGCTCACGGGTACACCGGCCAGGTGACGTGCTCGAACGGGATCGGCGGCATCCACACGCGGTCGCCGGACTTCGTCTGCGACGTGCGCCTGAAGGGCGAGACCTGCGACGAGCTCGAGGTGCACCGCACCGGCGGCCGCTGGCACGTGCGCATCCGGCGCCACGGCGTCGACTGTGTGCTCCCAGCGTGAAAAGAGTGTGACTTCTGCTGATGGCTGCCGGGGGCGGCGCTACTCTCGGTCGCATGGCGAAGAAGACCGGCCAGCGGCTGCTGAGGTTCGATCGGAGCCTCGGCGCGCGGCTCGTGGCCGGAGCGGACGAGGCCGGCCGCGGGCCGCTCGCGGGCCCGCTGGTCGTGGCGGGCGTGCTGCTCGACTACGACTGTCTCCGCGACCACAAGGTGCGGCCGCTCGCGCTGCTCAACGACTCGAAGCAGGTCGACCCGCAGACGCGCGACGTGCTCTACCGTGCCGTGCTCGCCTGCGCGGAGCGCGTGTCGGTGCACGTGTACCCGCCGGGCGTCATCGACCGCGACGGCTTGCACCGCTGCAACCTCGCCGGCCTGCGCGCGGCGCTTTGGGCGTGCCAGCCCGCCGACGTCTGCCTCGTCGACGGCTTCAAGCTGGGGCCGCTCGCGCCGCCGCACCGCGCGGTCGTCGACGGCGACACGAAGAGCGCCGCGATCGCCGCCGCGTCGATCGTCGCCAAGGTCACGCGCGACCGTTACATGCGCACGGCGGACGCGCTCTACCCGGCGTACGGGTTCGGCTCGCACGTCGGCTACATCACGCCCGGCCACACCAAGGTCGTGCGCGAGCGAGGGCCCTGCGAGATCCATCGCCGGTCATGGCGTGCCCGCGCGTACCTCCCGGCCGAGGCCTAGAGACCCCTCCGAGCTGCGAGCCGCGCGCTGGTACCGCCGGCGCGGCTACCGCGTGCTCGCTGCGAACGTCTGGGTCGGCGGCTACGAGCTCGACCTGGTCGTGCGCCGCGGCCGCGTGGTGGCGTTCTGCGAGGTGAAGGCCAAGCGCGGGCCGGCATTCGGCGACCCGGTCGAGATGGTGACGGCCGAGAAGGCCCGGCGGGTGCGTTGGGCCGCGGCGGCCTGGCTGGCCGGCCGCCCGGAGCTGGCGGGCCTCGAGCCCCGGTTCGACGTCGTCGTCGAGCGGGAGGGCCGGCTCGATCACATCGGAGGAGCGTTCTGAGCGCCGCAGAACTTCCCATGGATGAGCGCGACGCAGGAGCAGCTCTACGCGGGCCTGCAGCTCGACCTGTCGTGGTCGGAGCGCGAGCTGCCGGAGCGCGAGCGGACGAAGCACGTCCACCGCCTCCACCCGTACCTGGGCAAGTACATCCCACAGCTGGTCGAGGAGCTCTTCCGGCGGCACGTGCCTCCGGGCGGCCGGGTGCTGGACCCGTTCGCCGGCTCGGGCACGACGCTCGTGCAGGCGCTCGAGAGCGGCTACGACTCGGTCGGGGTGGACATCGCCGCGTTCAACTGCCTGCTGATGCGCGTGAAGACCGCGGAGTACAACCCGTTCGTGCTTGAGCACGAGCTGCGCGAGGTGCTGGACCGGTTCGCGCGCGGCGAGGGCCGTGCCGGTGCGTCGCCCCCGTACGTGCGTCGCTGGTTCGCGGCCGGTGCGCGACGCGACCTGCTGCGCTTCCGCTCGCTGGCGGAGGAGTACGAGCACGCGGACGTGCTCCGCGTGGTGCTCGCGCGCGCGGCGCGCAGCGCGCGCCTGACGACGCACTTCGACCTCGACTTTCCGCGCGAGCCGCAGACGGAGCCGTACTGGTGCTACAAGCATCGCCGCGAGTGCCGGCCGATCGATCATGCCGATCACTTCCTGCGTCGCTACACACTCGACACGTTGAAGCGGCTGAAGGAGTTCGCGCGCGTGCGGAAGTCACGCGCGGTCGGCGTCATGCACGGCGACGCGCGTGAGCTCGAGCTGCCGCGGCGCCTCGACGCGGTCGTCACGTCGCCGCCCTATCCCGGGTTGATCGACTACCACGAGCAGCACCGGTACGCGTACGAGCTGCTGGGCCTGGACGACCGCCGCGGCAGCGAGATCGGCGCCGCCGCGGGCGGCACGTCGCGCGCGGCGATCGCCGCCTACGTCGAGGGGATCGCCGGCGTGCTCGCCGCGTCTCGCGACGCGTTGCGGCCGACCGGGCGCGTCGTGATCGTCGTGAACGACCGCCGCAACCTGTACCCGGCGATCCTCGAGCGCGCGGGGCTCGAGCTTGAGCAGCGGTACCAGCGTCATGTGAACCGCCGCACGGGCCGGCGCGCCGGCGAGTACTTCGAAGACGTGCTCGTCGCCCGGCGCGCGTAGTTTCGTCACAGAGTCGGCACAGACACGCGCGCAGTTGCCGCCTAGCGTGGCAACGTGCTCGCCCGCACCGTCACACACGCGCTCGTCGGCCTCAATCCGTGCGCCGTCGAGGTCGAGGCGCATCTCCAGCGCGGCATCCCGTCGTTCGCGATCGTCGGCCTCGCCGACCGCGCCTGCCAGGAGGCGAAGCACCGCGTCCGCTCCGGCATCGCCTCCGCCGAGCTCGACTGGCCCACCAAGCGCATCACGGTCAACCTCGCGCCGGCCGGGCTGCGCAAGGAGGGCTCGGCCTTCGACCTGCCGATCGCGCTCGCCGTGCTCGCCGCGTCCGACCAGCTGCCGCCCGACGCGCTCGAGGACCACGCCGCGTTCGGCGAGCTCGCGCTCGACGGGAGGCTGCGACCGGTCGCCGGCGCGCTCGTCGCGGCCGAGGGCGCCCGCCGTGCCGGGCTGACGCGGCTCGTCTGCCCGCTCGAGTCGGCGCCCGAGGTCGCGCTCGCAGGCGTCGAGCCGGTCGCGGCCCATCACCTCGCCGAGGCCGTTGCCTACCTGCGGGGCGAGCGCGACCCGCCTGCGGCGCCGGCCGTCTACGACCTGCCGGATGCTCCGCCGGGCCCCGACCTTGCCGACGTGCGCGGCCAGGAGCGCGCACGACGTGCGCTCGAGATCGCGGCCGCCGGCGGGCACAACCTGCTGCTCGTCGGCCCGCCGGGCATCGGCAAGACGATGCTCGCGCGCCGCTTGCCGGGCATCCTGCCGCCGCTCGACGACGACGCGGCGCTGCAGGTCACGCGCATCCATTCCGTGGCCGGCGTCCTGCCGCCCGGCGCGGGCCTCGTGCGTGTGCCGCCGTTCCGGGCGCCGCACCACACCGCGTCGGCGGCTGCGGTCGTCGGCGGCGGGCCCGGTCCACGCCCCGGCGAGGCGAGCCTCGCGCACGGCGGCGTCCTGTATCTCGACGAGCTACCGGAGTTCCCGCGGCCGGTGCTCGAGGCGCTGCGGGAGCCGCTCGAGGACGGCGTCGTCTCCGTCGTTCGCGTCGGCGGCCGCGCCGTCTTCCCGGCGCGGTTCCAGCTCGTCGGGACGATGAACCTCTGCCCGTGCGGCGCGCGCGGCGACCCTGGCACGGCGTGCGTCTGCACGCCGCAACGCATCGAGCGCTACCGCGAGCGCCTGTCGCGAGCGCTCCTCGACCGGTTCGATCTCGTCCTCGCCGTGCCGCGTCCGCGCGGCAGCGAGCTGGCCGGCGCGCGCGGCGAGTCGTCCACGGACGTGCGCACGCGGGTCCTGCTCGCACGCGAGCACCTCGCGCTCGTCTCGTCGCCGCTCGCGGACGACGCCTCCGCGTTGCTGACAGCCGCGGTCGAGCGCCTGTCGCTCTCGGCGCGCGGCCGCGCGCGGACGTTGCGCGTCGCGCACACGATCGCCGCGCTCGCGGGTGCCGACGTCGTGGGCGCGTCGCACGTCGGCGAGGCGCTCTCGTACCGCCCGCCCGCGGAGCTGACCGCATGAGCGAGCTCGCCGTCGCGGTGTTCGCCGCCGAGACCGGCTCGCACCTGATCAGGGCGCCGCGCGATCCGCGCTTCCGCTCGTTCTGTGCGTCGTTCGACGAGGCCGCGTACCGCGCGCGGCTCGCCGCTGCGGGCTTGCGCTGGGTTGCGCGCACCGCGGCGAGTTTCCCGGCGCGGCTGCGCGCGATCCACGACCCGCCGCCCGGCCTGTTCGTCCGTGGCGCTGCCGAGCTCTCGCTGCTCGATCGGCCGAGCGTGGCCGTGGTCGGCGCCCGCGCCTGCTCGTCGTACGGCGCCGAGGTCGCCGGGCAGCTCGCGTCGGAGCTTGCGCGAGCCGGCGTCCTCGTCGTGTCGGGGCTCGCCCGAGGTGTCGATGCGGCGGCGCACCGCGGCGCTCTCGACGCGGGGCGCACCGTCGCCGTGCTGGGCTGCGGCATCGACCGCGACTACCCGCGCGCGCACGCGCACCTCGCGAGTCGCATCGCGGCGGACGGGCTGATCCTGTCCGAGTACGCGCCCGGCGTGGAGCCGGCGCCGTGGCGGTTCCCGGCTCGTAACCGGATCGTGGCGGGCCTGGCTCGCGCGACGGTCGTGGTCGAGGCGCGCGAGCGAAGCGGCGCGCTCATCACCGCCGATCTCGCGCTCGACGAGGGCCGCGAGGTGATGGCGGTCCCCGGTGAGATCACGTCGCACCTGAGCCACGGCACGAACGCGTTGCTGCGACTGGGCGCGACACCGGTCACGTGCGCGGCCGACGTGCTCGAGGCGATCGGCGTCGAGCCGGCGCCTCAGACCCCTGTCCCACCGGTCGAACCGCGCCTTGCCGTTATCCACGCGTCGGTGGTCGATGCGCCCGCGGGTGTCGACGAGCTCGTCCGCCGGACCGGGCTCGACGCGGCACATGTCTCGGCCGTGTTGACGGAGCTCGAGCTCCTGGGTCTCGTCGCCGAGGCCGGCGGGGTCTACCGAGGGGTGATGCGGTAGCGGACTAGCATCGGCCGTTGTGACGACAACTTCATATTGGCTCGACGAGCCGGCCGAACCGCTGCCGCGGCGCCCAATCACGGGCAGGGCGGAGGTCGCGGTGATCGGCGGCGGCGTCACCGGCTGCTCGGCGGCGCTCACCCTGGCGGAGCGCGGGACTCGCGTGCGCCTGTACGAAGCGCGCGAGATCGCCGGCGGGGCCAGCGGGCGCAACGGGGGGTTCGCGCTGCGGGGAGCTGCGGTGCCGTACGACGTTGCACGCGCCCAACTCGGCCGGGACCGCGCGAAGCGCTACATGGCGCTCACCGAGCACGCGCTCGACCGTATGGCCGCCCTCGCCGGCGACGCCCTGCGCCGGATCGGCAGCCTGCGGCTCGCCTACGACGACGCTGAGCTCGATGCGCTGCGCGCCGAGCACGACGCGCTGCGCGAGGACGGGTTCGCAGTCGAGTGGTTCGACGAGCTCGAGCCGCCGCTGGACAGGCTCTACCGCGGCGCGATCCTGCATCCGCATGACGCGGCGCTCGTCCCTGCGCGCTGGGTGCGACGGCTCGCGCGGCTCGCGGTCGAGGCCGGCGCGGACATGCGCGAGCACACGCGGGTCGAAGTCGACGAGGTCGACGCCGACCTCGTGATCGTCGCCGCCGACGGCTTCACCGCCTCGGTGCTGCCCGAGCTCGCCGCGCTGGTGGTGCCGACGCGTGGGCAGGTGCTGGTCACGGAGCCGCTCGCCGAGCTGCGCTACCCGCGGCCGCACTACGCGCGCCAGGGGTACGACTACTGGCAGCAGCTCCCGGACGGCCGGCTCGTGATCGGCGGCCAGCGCGACGCGTCGTTCGCGACCGAGGACACCGACGTCGAGGAGCCGACCGAGCCGATCCAGGCGCGACTCGACGATCTCGTCGAGCAGCTCGTCGGCGGTCGCCCACGGGTCGAGAAGCGCTGGGCAGGCATCTGGGGCACGACGCCCGACCTGATGCCGCTCGTCGGCACCGTCGCCGGGCGTGAGAACGTCTGGGTCGCCGGTGGCTACTCCGGCCACGGCAACGTCCCCGGCTTCGCCTGCGGCGACCTGGTCGCCCGCGCGATCCTCGGCGAGCGCCCGGCCGAGCTCGAGCTGCTCGACCCGGAACGCCTCGCCTGATCCGTCCGCCCGGCGGCGGACAATCGGAGCATGAGTCCAATCGTCGCCATGTCCGTCCACGACGGCGTTCGCACCGCCGAGGTGGGCTACCTGTTCATGTTGATCGCAGGTGTGTGGTTCGCGGCAGCAGAGCTCCCGACGTTCCCGTTCGCGCGCGGCCGCCGGATGGTCGCGGGCGTGCTGCTGGCGATCGCCGCGATCCTGCTGATCGTCGCTTCGCACTGGGGCCACTACTAGCCCCGCGCAGAACCTAGAGCGTCAGCGTCGGCAGCTCGAGCTCGCCGGCACGCTCGAGCGCGGCCAATGCGATGGCGAGGTCTTGAATCGCGAGCCCCGTCGAGTCGAAGAGCGTGATCTCGTCCGCGTCGGCGCGACCCGGCGCGTCCCCGGCCAGCACGTCGCCGAGGTTCACGACGTCCTCGTGCCGAACCAGCCCCGCCGCCACCGCGTGGGCGAACTCGCCGCCGTGGGACGCCTGCTCCCAGTCGTCGCAGAAGAGGCGGCCCCGGAGCAGCTCGCCGTCGGTCGCCTCGGCCTTGCCGGGGCCGTCGGCGCCCATCAGCGACACGTGCTGGCCGGGCCGCAGCGTGCCGTCCGTGAGCAGCACCTCGTGCCCGGGCGTGACGGTGACGAGCAGGTCGGCGGCCAGCGCCTCCTCGAGCGAGCCCGCGACGGTCGCGCCCAGCTCATCTGCCGCGGCGACCGCGCGTGCGGGCTCGACGTCCCAGAGCACTACGTCGCGGCCGCGTGCGACGAACGTCCGCGCCGCCGCGCGTCCGTTCACGCCCGTCCCGATCACCGCCGCCGAGGAAGCGTCCGGACGGCCCAGCGACTCCGCCGCGAGCACCGCCGCGGCACCCGTACGCAGCGCGGTCACCGTCGCCGCGTCGAGCACCGCGCGCAGCCGGCCGTTCTCGGCGTCCGAGACCAGCACGACGCCGGTGACCGTCGGTAGCCCGTGCGCGGGGTTCCCGGGGAACGACGTCACCCACTTCAGCAGCGCATGGCCGCCTCCGAGCGCCGGCATGGCGCGGAAGTCGCCGGCCGGATAGTTCGTGACGTAGACCTTCGGCGGCATCTGCCACTCGCCGCGCGCGTGCGCGACGAAG
>Ga0070741_10009252_pt1 | contig 19247 bp, 19 predicted proteins | sample Coa_R1_4_FD_66440 | JGI IMG/M metagenome (GOLD analysis project Ga0070741, IMG submission 66440) | Surface soil microbial communities from Centralia Pennsylvania, which are recovering from an underground coalmine fire - Coalmine... | ecosystem: Environmental > Terrestrial > Soil > Unclassified ...
GGCAATGAGCGCGACTCGAGAATATCGCTCCATGTCCGGAAAACGGCCGGCTCGCGGGCGGGTTCCGTAGCCACTGGACGCAGGAACCACAGCGCCCGAGCGCACGTTGAATTTGATTGCCTATCCTGCAAACACGGCATCGGGAGCGATCGATGGACGGCCACGATCAAAGCCAGAAATCCCCCTCAGTCAGACCCGTGCTCAGCGCCAACAAGGCGCGGCAAGGCGTTACCGGGCAGAACGTGCGCTATGTGCTTTATATCGGCACCGGGGCGGTGATCGTGCTCTTTGCCGTCGTGTATATTCTCTTTTTCGGTCACTGAGCCGGACGATTTTTCAGGAGATTTCATGACTCCGCGCGCGATCTGGAAAGGGTATCTGCGTCTCTCCTTGGTTAATTGTGCTGTCGAGCTTTTCCCCGCTGTTACCGAAGTCAACAAAACCCACTTTCACAAGCTGAACCGGGAGACCGGTCACCGGCTGCGCATGCGCATGGTGGACGAGGAGACGGGGGAAGAGGTTCCTGCCGAAGATCAGGTCAAAGGCTACGAGATTCGCAAAGGCGAGACCGTCCAAGTCGAAGACGAAGAGCTCGATACCATTGCGCTCGAAGTGTCGCATGTCATGGAGATCACGGAGTTCGTCCCACGCGAGGAAATCGACCCGCTCTATTTCGAACGCCCCTATTTCCTGGCACCCGGGGACGATGCCTCGCAGGAAGCTTTCGCCGTGCTGCGCGAAGCCATGCGGCGCAAGAAGATCGGCGCGCTGGCCACGCTCATCATGCACGAGCGCGATCATATCGTGCTGGTCGAGCCGCGCGACAAAGGCATGACGGCGACGGTGCTGCGGTCGCCGGAGGAACTACGCGACGCCAAGGAAATATTCGCCGGCATCAAGAATAAAAAAATTACTGGCGAGCTGGTGGACGTGGCCGAGATGCTCATCGAGCGCAAGATGGGTAAATTCGATCCCGCAAAATTCAAGGATCGCTACGAGGAGGCGCTGAAAGCGCTGCTCAAGGCCAAGCACGCCGGCCGCAAGATCAAGGCGCCGAAGTCGCCGCCAATGCCGGCGACGCCGAGCTCCATCCTCGACGCGTTGAAGAAGAGCCTTGCCGAAAGCGGCGGCCGCGCTCATCCGCGCCGGCAGCGCGGCGCCCGCGCGCATGCGCGGCGCTCCTCGCGGCACCGCGCGCGACATACCGCCAAGAAACGGGCTTGATCCCGGCTTTCCTATTACTTGATCGCGGAACCGTTCCGCGCAAGGCCGAGAGGCACACTGGCGGAATAGCGGCCGTCGCGATAGAGCAACGGCGAAACGTCGTCGCGCGCCCGCGCTTCCAGCACACGTCCGATGAAGATCGTGTGCGAGCCGTAGGCAATTTCCTTCTCCTTGACGCAGAATAGAATGGCCTGGGCGTCGGCCAGGTAAGGCGTGCCGTCGGGGCCGGTGCGCCAGTCGCCGCGATTGAACCGATCGGCGCCCATCCCCGGATCGCTGAAGGCTTTCGAGGTTTCCAAATTGTCCGTATGCAGCACGTTGACGCAGAAACGGTCCTGCTTGATCAGAAAGTCATGCAGGCGGCTGGTCCGATTCAAGCATACCAGCAGTGACGGGGGCTCTATGCTGATAGATGCAACCGACGTCGCCGTGGTGCCATGCCGTTCCGTTCCGCTTTGGGCGGAGATGATGTTCACCGTGGTGGCGACGCGGCGCATGGCCTGTCGAAACGAGTCTTGGAGCGCCTTGTCGTCGGCGGCCGTCACGGCGTCACCTGCTGGTCGAGAAAGGCAAGTACGCGTTCGTTGAATTCATCCGCGCATTCGATGTTTCCCATGTGGCCGGCGCGCTCGAATACATGCAGCGAGGCTTTGGGAATAAGCGGCACGAACGCGTCGGTGTAGCCAGGCTTGCGCAGGGTGTCCAATTTTCCGGCCATGACCAAAACCGGCACGCGAATAGCGCGGTAATCGATCAGGTCGCGCTCGCGGCGGCCGCTGGGCTGGCGAAAGGGAGCCTTGAAGCGCGCCGCCGAGGTCGCCTCCCAGGCGCCGGGCACGTGCGCCATTTCCTGGCGGCGGTCGAGATAGTCGTCGCCGTGCCATTGCGGATCGATGAACATGACCTGGAGAATGCGCCGCATGTGCTCGCGCGTGCCGTCATAGCTGTTGATGATCTGCCGCGCCTCGTTGTTGGGCGCATCGCCGCCGCCCGAGCAGACGACAAGGCTTGCCATTGGCCAGTCCGGTTTCTCGCGCGCCGCCACCGTCAAACTCATGCCGCCGGACATCGAACTGCCGATGACATGCGCCGGCGCCACGCCGAGCGCTTCCAGAAAACGGCGGATATGCGTAATGCGGCGGTCAAACTGACCGTTGAAGTCGAAAATCTTGTCGGTAAGGCCAAAGCCGAGATGGTCGGGCGCCAGCACGTGATAGCGTCGCGCCAGCGCCGCCATGTTGAACTCCCAGGAGAACTCGGCCGCGCCGCCGTATTCGGCCGAATGCAACAGCAGCACGCTCGGACGCCTGCCGCGATGTTCCGTCCCCGCCTCGAAATAATGGGTGCGGATACCGTCGACGAGAATGAATTTGTCTTGCCGCATCACGCCATCGCTCTGGCTTTCTCGACGGTGCTCGGCGGCAGGTCCTTGATTTGCGGATAAACCTCCTTGGCGAACAGCGTCATGCTGCGCACCGTGCGCTGGTGGTCGAGGAAGCCCGCCTGCTGCATCATGAGCAGATGATCGAAGCCGCCGACGAGATCGTAATAGCGCTTCACCTGCTTGGTGACCGAATCCGGCGTGCCGTACATCAGCACGCCCTGCTCGCGCAGATAGTCCATCCCTTTCGCGCGCACCGCATCGGTGCGTCCGGTGTAGGCGCCCTGCAGCGCCTTCACGTTGACGTCGACTCCCACATAGCCGGGCGGATTACGGAACTGGGGCGGCGTTTTGGTCTGCATATACCAGGTCAATTCCTTGGCGCCCTTCTCCGCTTCCTCCTCGGAATCGGCGGTATAGACGAGCGGCATGAAGGCCATCCCTGCCCCGCCCGGCAGATGCGATTCCACCATGGCCGAGCGGTAGGCGTCGAACATCAGCTTCACCTTGTCGTGCGGCTGCAGGAAGGTCGCAAAAACGTAGCCGCGGCTCGCGACTTTCTTGATGTTCTCGTAGTCGCTCGATCCTGTGATCCAGATCATCGGATGCGGCTGCTGATACGGCCGCGGCCATAGATTGACCAGCCGGCGATGGGTGAAGCGGCCTTCGAAGTTGAACGGCCCATCGTGGCTGGTCCACGCCTTCACGATGAGATCGACGCCCTCCCACAGCCGGTCGAGGGTCTGCGTCGGGTTGGTATTGGCGGCGAAGACCTCGTAAGGCACGCCGCGCACGATGCCGACGTCGAGGCGGCCGCGCGAGATATTATCGATGATCGCCATCTCCTCGGCGATGCGGATCGGATCGCCGCGGTTGGCGATGGGGTTGCCGAGGATGCAGATGCGCGCCTTCTTCGTCTGTCGCGCCAGGATCGCCGCCATCAGCGGCGCGGCGGCGTCGAGGCAGGTGGCGGTCTGGTGGTGCTCGTTGAGCATGATGTTCAGCCCGAGCTCGTCGGCGATCATGTGCTCGTCGAGATAGCGGTTGTAGAGGTCCGAACCGATCTTCGGATCGTAGAGCTTGCTCGGTATCGTCACCCGCATCGAGTCGATCTCGTCCTGCGGGACGTGCGGATACGGCATCTCGGTGAAGTGCCAGGCTTTCATCGTGTTCGTCCTGTCTGAAAGGCTGCGCGTTAGCGCAGGAACTCGCGCAATTGCGCCATGAAGACTTCGGGTTGTTCGATGTGTGGGAAGTGTCCGGCATTGGGCACGGTCTTGAGGCTCGCGCCCGGGATGAGCGCGGCATAGGCTTTGCCGTAGGCCGGACTGACGATGCCGTCGCGCTCGCCCCAGATGAACTGCGTCGGCACCTTGATGCGGTGCAGCCGGTGCATCAGCCGCGGATTATGCATGAACGGTTCCCAGCAGAAGCGCGCCAGGGATTCGGTGTTGCGCGCGATGATGGTCAGCTTCTCTTCCGGCATAGAAGGAAAGTCGCGCTTGCCTTTTTCGGGGTCATGCCACTTGCGCTTCAGCACTTCCGATGGATGCAGCGACCAGAAATCCGCGATGTCGCGGTCGAACGGCCCCCCGATCTTCACGCCATAGGCGCCGATCAGGGCGAGCTTGGAGATGAAGGAGTCGTCCTTCACGGCCATTTCCGCGGCGATCCAGCCGCCAAGGGAGAAGCCGAGGACCGGCGCCCGGCCGATTCCGAGCTGCTCCACAAGATCGAGATAGACATAGGAAATGTCATCGACATTGGTGATCCAGTCGGGCCGGTCCGAGGTGCCGAAGCCGGGTGGCGACGGGATCAGCAATTCGTAATCCTTGGCCAGGTCATCGAGGAATGGCGCTTCGGTCTCCAGCGCCTCCTCTCCATAGAGCAGCAGCATGGGCTTGCCTTGCCCGCGGCGCTCCAGCTCGATCTTCATTCCGCTGACGGTCAGGTGCGATTTTTTCGCTGGGTCGAGGGGTGACATCAAAACGCGGCCTCGCAATGACGCTGGGTCCAGGTGGACCGGGGGCGGCATTTGAAAATCGCCTTGGCGGAGTTGTCTACACGCTCCGCGCAATTGATTTGCTGAGGCCGCAATTATTTGCGCTGGAGTGCAAATTTACGGAAGCCGGCCTATACTAGCGTCAATGACCCTCGCCCCGCTTACCTCCGCGACGCTCTCGGTCTCCGAGTGGATCAAAAGTTGCTCGGAGCTCATGCTGCGCGGCGAGCATTTTTCCGCCGCCGACATCCTTTCCACCCGGCAGCGCATTCTTGAATTCTCCGCCGGCCGCAGCTCTTTCGCCGTGACCGACCGCGGCCGGTTCTTCGGCTATGGCGAGGCCCACGCGCGGATGGGGCGCGTGGCGCTACGCTTCCTTAGTTGGAACTGCGAAGCGAAATGCGAGACCGAGACTTTCCGCACCCCGGACCACCATATCGTGGTGCATATCCCGCTGCGCGGCGAGTTCGAGGCGAGCCAGGATGCCGGCTGGCTGCGCGTGGAACCAGGAAATGCGCTGGTCGTGAGCAGCGCCGGCGTGTTGCGCCGGCGATGGGAAGGTCAATGCGACCTGCTCAACCTGCGGATCGAACGCGACCTGATCAATCATGTTCTTGCCGACAAGAACAATGATGCGCTCCATGATCTGCCGCTGACGATCATCAATCTCAATCAGGCGCTGCCGCTCGCGCGTTTTGTGGAGACCATCATTCACGATCTGGGCAGCGCACGCTCGGCGCTGGCCGACACGGCCGCCGCGGCGGCGGCGGAAAAACTGCTCGCGCTGTTACTGCTGCACAGCCTGAACAAGGCGGAACGCCCGGCCGTCGCCAACGGCGCCCCGGCGCTCGCTCCCTATTACGTGCGGCGCGCCGAACAATATGTCGCCGACAATTATATGAAATCGATCGGCGTCGCCGATCTGGAAACGGCGACCGGCGTCAGCGCGCGCACGCTCTACTACGGGTTCAAGCAGTATCGGGGCGCCAGCCCGATGAAATACCTAAAAGGCGTGCGCCTGATGCACGCGCGCCGGCGGCTTCTGGAGGCACAGATGCGGGGTGGCCGCGTTGGCGATATCGCCGCCGCGGTCGGTTACGGCAACAAGAGCCAATTCGCGCGGGATTACAAAGGATATTTTGGCGAAAGCCCCGCCGCCACCTTGCGCGGTCAAGGCCGCTAACCAAGCGCCGCGGGCGTTATTGTCGCGGCACGATAGGGTGGCTAATACAGAGCCCTTATGGTCATATTCGCCGCAATAACGTCAGCATTTTTAATACGGAAACGGCCGCGCCAACCGGCACGCTTAAAACGGGAGGATGGAATGGAAAGAAAGTCGGCTTTACTCGTGCTCGGATTTGCCACCGTGCTCGCAGCGGTTGCGACACCGGCGGCCGCGCAGCAAGCCTCCGGCTATTTCGCCGGCAAGACCGTGCAAATGATCATCGGTTTCGGACCGGGCGGCGGCTATGACCGCTGGGGCCGCACGGTGGCGCAGCACATGGCCAAGCACCTGCCCGGAAATCCCACGATCGTATCGAAGAACCTGCCCGGCGCCGGCAGCTTCGTTGCCGCAGGCACGCTTTACAACACCTCACCTAAAGACGGCACCGCGATCGGCATCATCGCCCGCGACGCGCCGCTCGGGCCGTTGACCGGCCAGCCCGGCGCCAATTTCGATCCGCTGAAATTGACGTGGCTCGGGTCGCCGACGACGGAGACCAATGTCTGCATTTCCTATAAGACGTCGAAGGTGAAGACCGCACAGGACCTGCTGACCACCGAACTGATCGTCGGTGACACGGGGCCGGGAACCGGTACCCATGCATATCCGAAGGCGCTGAATGGCCTGATCGGCACGAAGTTCAAGCTGATCGGCGGCTATCCTTCATCGTCGGACGTATTCCTCGCCATGGAGCGCGGCGAAGTCGAGGGGATTTGCGAAAGTCTCGACAGCGTGAGCGGCAAGCGGCCGACCTGGATTAAGGACAAGACCGTCAATGTCCTTGTGCAATCGGGCGAGCAACGGGACGAGGCTTTGAAGGACGTTCCCACCGTGCTCGAATTGGCGAAGACACCCGAGCAGAAACAGGCGATCACCTTCCTCTACGCCGGCCAGAAGATCGGACGTCCCTTCGTCGCGCCGCCCGGACTCCCGCAAAACGTGGAAAAGATGCTGCGCGATGCGTTTAGCGCAACCATGAAGGACCCCGAGTTCATCGCGGATGCGAAGAAGCAGAAACTGGAAGTTGAGCCGGTAACCGGCGCGGATCTCGAAGCCTGGATCAAGAAGGTCTATGCGACGCCGAAGCCGCTGGTGGAAAAGGTCGGCGAACTGATCAAATAAGCCAACGCTTTTTTGGCGAAGACCTCGGCGGCGGCAGCGCGCTCACGCTGCCGCCGTTTTCGGTCGAGCCATGGGCGAGTGACGCCCTTGGCCAATGGTCTCATTCTTCGAACCCTCAGCCTTGGGTTACACTGTCGTGGGTCATCCAGGGGGACCGACATGCCGTTGGCCCAATCATTTTCGATCCCGTCCGCTGCGGCGATCGGATTCATGCTTTTCGGCGGGCTTAGTTTTGCCCAGACGGATCAGCAGATCGGTTGGTGCTCGGGCGACGGCCACCCGACTGCGCAACAGACCATCAGCGGCTGTACCGCGATTATTCGCAATGGCCGCGGTCTAAGCCGCCATCTTTTGGCCGTGGCGTATTTTGCCCGCGGCAATGGCTATTTGAACGCCCAGGATCAGGACGCGGCGATCGCCGACTACAATGAGGCGCTCCGTCTGGAGGCCACATTCGTGGATGCGATCTTCAATCGCGGTCTGGCCTATAGCCTGAAGCACGATTTCGCATCGGCTATCGCTGACATTGGCGAGGCGATCCGGCGCAATCCCAAGGATTCCTCCTATAAGAAAGGTTTAGCATCCGTCTATTACGACCGCAGCCTCGGCTATGTCGACGCCAAGGAATATGATCGCGCGCTGGCGGACCTGAATGACGCGATCCGGCTGATGCCGCACGACACGGATTCACTCCTGGAACGCGGTTACGTCTATCTTCAGATGGACAAGGACGACCTCGCCATCGCCGATTACAGCACGGTCATCAAGATCGACCCGAAAAGCGACAGCGCCTTTTTCAACCGCGGGCTGGCTTACCAGGACAAGGGCGAGCAAGACCGCGCAATTGCGGACCTGTCGCGGGCCATCCAGCTCGCTCCCACGGCCAAATATTACGCGACCCGCGGCTATTGCTATTATCTGAAGAATGACGACGACCGCGCGGTCGCCGATTACAACGAAGCCATTCGGCTCGATCCCAACGATTTCCAGTTCTTTTATCGTCGCGGTGTTGCCTATAGCGACAAGGGGGACGGCGATCGCGCGCTCGCAGATTTTGACAAAGCCATTGCGATGAATCGGAATCAGGCCGCGATCTTTTTCAATCGCGGCAAGGTTTTCGCCGAGAAAAAACAAATGGACCGCGCGATTGCCGACTTTTCCGAAGCATTGCGGCTTCAACCGGCATATAGCGACGCCCTGGTCGAGCGGGGTATCGCCTACAAAGCCAAGGGCGATTACGACCGGGCGGTTGCCGATTACAATGAAGCGATCCGCCTCGACCCGACGGACCCTGTGCCGCTCTATGATCGCGGCGTCGCTTACCGAAAAAAAGGGGATTTGGATCGCGCCTTAGCCGATCTCAACGAAGCGATCAGGCTCGATCCAAAAGATGCGCCGTCCTATCAGTTCCGCGGAGAAATCTATGCCGATAAACATGATCTGGATCATGCGATCGCCGATTATTCCGAAGCGATCCGGCTCGATCCAAAAGACTCCGACAGTTTCCGCTTCAGGGGCGACGCATATGCGGATAAGGGCGACCCCGATCGCGCCCTCGCCGATTACGACAAAGCGGCGCAACTTAATCCCAAGGACAAGTCCATCTTCAACGATCGCGGCACCGCTTATGAGCAAAAGAAAGACTATGATCGCGCAATCGCCGATTATTCGGAGGCAATCCGCCTCGATCCCCAATACGCCCTGGCGTTTCGCAACCGCGGCGATGCCTATTATGGAAAGAAAGACTACGACCGCAGCTTGAGCGACTACGGCGAGGCCATCAGGCTCAATCCACAGGACGCCGATGCTTATTCGAGTCGCGCAGACGTCTATGCCGAAAAGGACGACTATGACCGAGCCATCGCCGATTACAGCGCAGCGATTCGCATCGCGCCGGCCCACGGCTCTTATCTGATCGGCCGTGGTATCGTCTATCGCCGCAAAGGCGATTACGACCACGCCATCGCCGACTACAGCGAGGCGATCCGCCTCGATCCGAAGGACAAAGTCGCTTTCAACGACCGCGGCTTTGCTTATTACAAAAAGAACGATGTCGACCGCGCTCTCGCCGACTACAACGAAGCGATCCGTCTCGACTCAAAATACGCCGCCGCGTTGCGCAATCGCCTTGACGCCTACGAGAAGAAAAACCGCTATGATCTGGCCGTGCAGGACGCCGCCGAACTCACGCGGCTGACGCCCAACGATGCCGGCGTCTGGAACAGCCTGTGCTGGTCGCGTGCCATTGTCGGCGAAGCGCAACAGGCGATCAGCGACTGCAATCAAGCGCTGCGCTTGCGGGCCAACGATGCGAATTTCATCGACAGCCTGGCCTTCGCTTATCTGAAGCTGGGGCAATTTCCGCGCGCGATCGAGCAATATCAAGCTGCGCTGAAACTCAATCCCAAGCTCGCCGCCTCGCGCTATGGCCTGGGTATCGCGAAGTTGAATGCGGCCGATCATGCCGGCGGCAACGCCGATATCGCCGCCGCCAAGGTCATCGATCCCGGCATTGCCGACCGTTTTGCGAATTTCGGCGTTGACCCCTCGGGAAAGATCAAGCTGGCATCGGCGCCCGCCGCGCAGGCCCGGGCGGGGCCGCGTGCCGTCTTCTACGAGGACCGGGATAGTCCCGCAGGCCGGCAATTCGCCGGCACCGTGGAATGGAAGACAGAAAAGCTTCCGGGGACCGCGGGCGCGCTAGCAAGCATCGTCGTCCGCGCCGATGTGAAAATTCCCGAACGCGACATGACGCTCACGTGGCTCCTGCGCCGCAATGACGATCCAGCATTGCCGGCCAGTCATGTCATCGAGATGACCTTTGGCGATCCGGCGCAGCACGGCGCCGCAGTGCATGACGTCACCAACGTGCTGATGCAAGAGGGCGAAGGAACCGCACCCGCACCGCTTTCCGGCTCCACCGTTAAAGTCACGCCGGGATATTTCCTGATGGGCCTTTCCGCCGCGCCGGCGGAGTTGCAGCAAAACATTTTGCTGCTCAAGCGCGGGTGGATCGAAATTCCTTTCGCCGACGGAGCCGATGCCCACGCCGCGATCGCCATTCAGAAAGGCGCCGCAGGCGAAAAGGCTTTTGCCGACGCCTTCGCGGCGTGGAAGAATTGAGACCCGCGACTTTGTGAGAGGTCTTGGTAGCGGGGGAGGGATTTGAACCCCCGACACACGGATTATGATTCCGCTGCTCTGACCAACTGAGCTACCCCGCCATCAGGTCCGCGATGGAACGCCGGATATAGGAACCCGGCTGAAATGCTGTCAAGGCAAAGCCTTGATACAAAAGGCCCGAACGTCGTCAAACCGGCGAATCCGCGCCTCCTTATTCCGCCGCGAGACCTTTGGCCAGCGGAGCGCCATCCGCCTCCTTGCGGAAGCGGATCAACGAAAAATGCCCGAGAGGCGGCATGGGCCGCCTCTCCACGAGGCGGACACCGCCGCGGCGTTCAGCCCATTGGCGCAGGCGTTCGAAACGGAATTCCGGGCGCCATCCCAGGCGCCGCGCCAGCGGGGCGAACCCCTGCTCGAAAGCCCGCCGCAGCCCCTGCTCCGCGCCGATGTGGTTGACCAGGACCATCTCGCCGCCCGGCCGCAGCACCCGGGCGAATTCGTCGAGCGTGGCCTCGGGGTCGGGCACCGCGGTGATCACGTATTGCCCTACAACCACGTCGAAATAGCCGTCGGGAAACGCGAGATTGGCGGCGTCCATCACCGCCAGAATCGAAACATTGCCGAGACCATGCTCGGCGACGCGATGACGCGCCTTGCGCAGCATGGCCTCCGAAATATCGATGCCGGCGATGCAATTGCCGCGCGAATAGGCGGGCAGTGAAATCCCGGTGCCGACACCGACTTCGAGAATACGGCCGCCGATCCGTTCGGCCGCGGCGATGGCGGCCCGGCGGCCGCGCTCGAACACCGGCCCGAAAACAAAGTCGTAAACCGGCGCCCAGCGCGTATAGGCTCTGGCAACAGCATCCCTGTCGAGTTCGGCTTCCATCGCCCCCGTTTTCGTCCTCAGCCCTTCAATACATCCGCCGGATCAGCGAGCGGACAAGATCAGCGCACGACGGCCTGGAGCCGCCGGTTTTCGCGATGCGGAATTTCCGCCGTGGTGGCGCTCTTGATGAAACCACCGCCGAGCACGCGGGCCTGGCCGTCGCCGCCATCATAAAAGACACAGGCTTGACCAGGTGAAATGCCGTCCTCGCCTTCCACCAATTCGACTTCGATCGCCCCATTTTCGTTGGACAGCCAAGCCGGTTGCGGCGAGCGCGTGGAGCGGATTTTGACAAAGACGTCCAACCGCTGCTCCGCAAGCGCCAGATCGAGCGCGCCTTCGCCGAGCCAATTCACATCGCGCAGGCGCATGCGCGTCGTGCGCAACGCCTCGCGCGGGCCGACGACGACCCGCCGCTGCCCTGCATCGAGCTTCACCACATACAGGGGGGCGCCGGTGGCGAGACCGAGGCCGCGCCGCTGACCGACGGTGAAGTGGATGATGCCGGCATGACGGCCCAGCACATTGCCGAAGAGGTCGACGATCTCGCCGGCCTCCGCGGCACCGGGCTTCAGCCGCTCGACCACGTCGCTGTAGCGCCCGGTCGGGACGAAGCAGATGTCCTGGCTGTCGTGCTTCTCCGCCACCGGCAAACCAAAGCGGCGCGCCAGTTCGCGCGTTTCAGCCTTTGTCTTGTCGCCGAGAGGAAAGCGCAGCCGATCGAGCTGTTCCTGGGTGGTGGCGAAGAGAAAATAGCTCTGGTCGCGCTCCGCGTCGCGTGCGCGGTAGAGTGCGCGGCGGCCGCCCGGCAGCGCACGGGAGGCGACGTAATGACCGGTGGCCAGAACCTTGGCGCCCAGTTCCTGGGCGGTGGTCAATAAATCGCGAAACTTGATGGACTGATTGCAGTCGACGCAGGGCACCGGCGTCTCGCCGGCAGCATAGCTCTCGGCAAATCGGTCAATCACCGCTTCCTTGAAGCGGCTTTCGTAGTCCAAGACGTAATGCGGAATGCCGATGCGCTCGGCGACCGCGCGCGCGTCATAGATATCCTGGCCGGCGCAACAGGCGCCCTTGCGATGGGTCGCGGCGCCATGATCGTAAAGCTGCAAAGTGACGCCGACGACGTCGTAGCCTTCGGCCTTCAGCAGCGCGGCCACGACAGACGAATCGACGCCACCCGACATGGCCACGACCACACGGGTGTCCTGCGGCCGCCCTTCGATATCGAGGCTGTTTGACATCGACTTACTATAGGTCGCGAAGGCGGCGGCGCAATGTCGGGCCATCGGGCCGATTGCCTGTGGGTGGACGCCGATCCCGGCAGTTCTTGCCGCCGCGCGGCAGCCCCTGCCGCCCTCTCCGTCCGGGGCGGCCGAGGAAGTATCTAAGATACTGAAATTGCTTCGCTAATCTTCCAAGCAGGCTGGCCCGCGGCTTGCAGGCTAAGCGGCGAGCGTTGCTTCAGGGAGGTCAGTCCGTGGCTAGCGTTGTTCACGAAAACCGCATGTTTCCCGCCCCTTCCCATGCACCGGGGCCGCGGGACCATTCGCCAGCCGCTTTTTCCGGCGGCTGCCCGTTTTCTCAGATACTCGAAAGCTCCGATCCGCCGGAAGCCGACGAAACGCGAATCCGTGCCGCCACAGACCGCCCACCGGCAAAGCCGGAGCGCGGCAAAGATTCCGGCGGCCCCCCCAAAAACGCCTCCCCATCTAAAGCCGAGGCGACGACTGCCGAGACAAGAGACGCCGCCCTGCGCGATCGCGACGCTCCCAATCGCGCCGCGGCAAACCCCACCGCGCTGCCAATGCCTGCCCCTGCTGCCGCCCCCGTGGCCAAGCCGACGGATGCCGCAGCAGATATCGAAACTCAGAAGCCGGCAAAGCCGCAAAACGACACGCAAGATGCGCAGACCGACGCCACCCTGGCGCTGCTGACCATACCGCCCGCTGCCGATAAAGGCGGCACCACCGTTGCCGCTGCACCCGCAGGGCAGCCGGTTGCGGTCGCGATTGCCGCGCCTGTTCCGATTCCTGGCGTGCCCGCTTTGCCGGCGATCGACGCCAGCGAATCGACGAAAGAAATCATCCCGCCCCAACTCGCTTCGGCGCAGCCCGAAGCGACGGCGCCGTTGTCGATCTTTACCAATGCTCCAGCCGCGCGCGGAAAAGCCGAAGCGAGCGCCGCTTCGGCCGGTGCGGAAAAGAAAATCGCCGACCCCTCCGTTGCTGCCGGCCTCACGGCACAGGATGCCGAATCTGACGACGACGCGGCAAAGGTTTCTTCGAATCAAACATCCGATCAGCGGCCATCGAACACCGATTCCGCGCCGGCCGCGAAAGCGCAGCAGGACGCACCGCAGCCTGTTGCCGGCAAGGATGAACGCCGCATCCTGACAGAAAAAATCGAAGTGCCGCTGAACAATGGCGACGATGCAGCATCGGCCGGACTGCCAGCGACGAAAGTCGCGACCGACGGGACGAACCCAGCCGCCGCATCGCCGTCGGCGCCGCCCGCCGCTGCGGCCGCGCCGCCGGCCCCTGCCGTTGCCGCCGCCCCTATGGCGGCAGCCGTTCCGCTCAATGGTGTTGCCGTCGAGATTGCGGCGCGGGCGCAAAGCGGCAAAAACCGGTTCGAGATCCGTCTCGATCCGCCGGAACTGGGACGCATCGATGTGAGGCTGCATGTCGACCGCGACGGCACGATCACCTCACGGCTGGTGGTCGATCGCGCGGAGACGCTCGATCTTCTTCGCAGCGACGCCGCCAATCTGGAGCGCGCGCTGCAGCAGGCTGGCCTGAAGACATCCGATAACGGATTGCAATTCTCGCTCCGCGATCAGAGCTTCGGCGGCCGCGATCAAGGTGGCACGCCGCGGAACGCGGCGCGGCTGCTCTTTACCGACCAACCAGGAGCCGCCGCGGATTTGCAGCCGGTCTACGGACGGCTGCTGCGAATCGGCGGCCTCGACATCCGCGTCTAAAGGGATCGGCCATGTCCAGCATCGTCGCCGCGACCACCTCCCCCGTCCCCCCGTCCTCGGGCGCGGCGGCTCCCCCGCCCAGCGACGTGCCGACGATCGCCAGTAATTTCACCGCCTTTTTGCAACTGCTGACAACGCAATTGCAAAACCAGAATCCGCTGGATCCGCTCGACACCAATCAATTCACCCAGCAACTCGTGCAATTCGCCCAGGTCGAGCAACAGCTCAAATCGAACGATCAACTGGCGACTTTGGTTTCGCTGCAAAAGACCGCGCAATCGACGGCGGCCCTCAACTACGTCGGCAAGACCGTCGTCGTGGACGGTGCAACGGCGCAGCTGACCAGCGGACGCGCGGCATGGAGCTTTTCAGCGCCACGGCCGGCCACCGCCACGATCAACATCAAGGACGCGACCGGACAGGTCGCCTATTCGACCAAATTGACGGTCAATCCCGGGCAGCAGGATTTCATTTGGGATGGCCACGGGACGGACGGCACGCAGTGGCCCCGCGGCAGCTACACGATGTCGATCACGGCGGTCGACGCCAACAATCAGCCAATCGCCATCTCGACGGAGATTCAAGGCATGGTCGATTCAGCGGATTTGAGCCAGACTCCGCCGGTGCTGTCGATCGGCCAGCAGACCTTCCGTCTCGACCAGATCAAGCGCGTCGTCCAGGGCGCGCTCTGATACCGCTTTGCGCAACAGCGCGGCCCGTCAATCGTGCACGATTCGTTAAAGGAGCCGAGCGCGCGGGGCAGGTTCAAGCATTCGCACCCGGAGAAAAGGCGCGAAAAGGCCGGATAAATCTGCTAAATTGGTATTTAGGAGCAATCTTTTCCCATTTGAATCATGAGGCTTAGGCAATTTTTAAGCGGCAGAAGATAGGTTTGCTTCGATAGTTGGTCGAGTGTGTGAGAGTAACAATGACAGAGCCCCATCGCCCGAGGGTGAAATACGTCATCGGGCCGGATGGTAGTCCCCTGACAATCGCGGATCTTCCCGCACCGGGGACGAAGCGTTGGGTCATCCGTCGAAAGGCGGAGGTCGTAGCCGCCGTGCGTGGCGGCCTCCTCTCCCTGGAGGAAGCTTGCGGACGCTATACGCTGACCGTCGAGGAATTTCTCTCCTGGCAATATTCCATCGATCAGCACGGCCTTGCCGGCCTGCGTACTACGCGCATCCAGCAATATCGCTCCTAATCTTTCCCGCGTTTGTTTCTGCAATGTGTCGCGCCGCAAACAGCGCGGCCTGCAAGCGTGAACGCGCGTTCAGGCTGGCAAAAGGTCCAAGACCGCGGACATTTCCCGGCTAACTTTTTTGTGTGGCCGGGCGTTTCGAAGATCGGAACATCGATTTCCCGCCTGACGTTCGCCTCTTAGCGCCGCTCCCTCGGCGCTTGCAGCAACATCTCTTGAGGAGGCGAACGATGCAGAAATTCCGTATTGCGGCACTTGCGGCAACCTTCCTCGCCGGAAGCGCGGTTCTCGTTTACGCGCAATCGAGCAGCACTATCGGCGCCGGCGGCTCGGCCGCGGGTCAAGGAGAGACAAGCACGACTTTAGGAACCGGCGGCTCGTCCGCGGGCGGTTCGGCAGGCGCTGGCTCCGCGTCGACGCTCGGCGTCGGCGGTTCCACCGCGGGCAATGGATCGAGCAGCACGACGCTCGGCACCGGGGGTTCGGCGGCGGGCAGCGGCTCGGGTTCCGGCTCCGCCTCGACACTCGGCGTCGGCGGTTCCACCGCGGGCAGTGGCTCCAGCAGCACGACCCTCGGCACCGGGGGCTCGGCCGCAGGCAGTGGCGGCAAGTCCGGCAGTTCCTCCAGCCTGAGCAGCGGCGGCTCTTCGGCCGGCAAATCGGGGTCGTCATCGACGCTGGGTACCGGCAGCTCCACCTCCGGTATGGGCAATTCCGGCGACGACAAGAAGACCGGTCTCGATCGTGCAGATGAGGCAGCAGGTCGCCACGGCGCCAAGGGCCGCGAAAAGGCTCGCGAGCATCAAGGCGACCGGCGGCACGAGGACTGAACGCCCGATCCAAGCACCAACGGCACGGCCTCGTCCCGCGAGGCCGCGCCTCTCTCTGTTTTGCAAAGGAAAAGCGGCAATGTGGCGAACAATCATTCCCATCCTCGCCGTCGGTCTCTGCGCAGGCGCCTATGGCGCGCGCGCGGCGGATGACTCATCGACCTCTGCGAGAACTAAGGATGGCTGCAAGGTGATCGAAAGAAAAGCTGACAACGATACTGCGCCGGGCACGCTGAGCAGTTCGGTCACCGCCGGCAATGGCAAAGTGTCTGGATACACCACCGGAGACAATTCGGTGACGATCCATTCCGGCGATGGAAAGACAAGCAGCAGCGTTGCGACCGCGGGATCTTCCGGCGGTTCAACGGTAGTGGCCGGATCCGGAAATGGCGACTGCACAATCTATGTGGATCCGGGCCACAAAAGTTCCGATAGGAAATAGGATCGACATACACAGGAGCGAAAGATGAACCGGACGTTTCGGATCGCTTTTTTGAGCGCTGCCTTCGCGGCCGGCGCGGGCGGGCTGGTTTTTGCGCAGAGCGCTTCAACCATCGGCAGCACCGGCGCCTCGGTGACGCCGGGCAGTTCCAGCGCCACCGGCGGAACCGCCGGCAGTGCGGCGGCGGGCGGCACCTCGGCCTCGACGCTCGGGACTGGCGGAACCTCTACCAGCCCGACAGAATCCTCCTCGACGATCGGCAGCGCCGGCAGCGCTGCGGGAGGCACCAAGGACACCAGCAGCACAAAAATTCACGGCAATGAGAATAAATTGCACGCCATGTCAAAGGCGCGTGCCCAGGATAAAGGCACCTGGAGCAAGTCCATGACCAAGACCAAAGTGCACAAGCGTGAAGTGGCTTCGGAGACCAAGTCCATGGCGCACGAGCCAGGCGGCAAGCCAGTGAAGTCCATAACCGGGGTCGACAGCGCCTACTAGCGGCAGCACGGGACTTTTCCGCCGTTCGGGCGAGGAGCGCCGGCCGCGGGCCGCCGCTCCTCTTTTCTTTTTGCACGCAAGGCGCCGTCGACGCGCCGTTAACCCAGCAGTAACCATAAACCGGGCAATTCTTGCCGGGTCGATTGATCACGTCGATTCATAGGCAGGGAGAGCCGTGCAAGGCTTTGCGGAATTCATCAAATCGCTCGGCGCCTCGCGGATCGCGGCGATGGGCGCCGTCACACTCGCGCTGGTCGGGTTTTTCGCCTTCGTGATCCTGCGCGTGACAGCGCCGCAGATGACGCCACTGTTCACCGATCTCACCTTGGATGATTCCGCCGCGATCGCTTCCGAGCTCGAACACCAGGGCGTGCAATACGAGCTGCGCAACGATGGCGCCAGCATCTTCGTTCCGAAGGACATGGTGCCTCGGCTGCGAATGAAGCTTGCAGAAGGCGGCCTGCCAAAGGGCGGCGGCATCGGCTACGAGATCTTCGATAAAAGCGACGCGCTCGGCGCCACCAGTTTCGTGCAGAACATCAATCACCTGCGCGCGCTCGAAGGTGAACTGTCCCGTACAATCCAGGCGATCGATCGCGTCCAGGCAGCGCGCGTGCATCTGGTATTGCCCGAACGGCCATTGTTCTCGCGCGACAAGAACGAGGCTACCGCCTCTATCGTGCTCAAGGTGCGCGGCATGCTTGAACCGCAGCAGGTGCGCGCCATCCGCCATCTGGTGGCCACAGCCGTCACCGGGCTGAAGCCCGAGCGCATTTCCATTGTCGACGAATCCGGACGGCTTCTGGCCGATGGCGCGGCGACAGACGAGGCCGGCGGCGCCGGCGCCGACGATCGCAAAACCGCATTCGAACGCCGCATGCGCGAGCAGGTCGAATCGATCGTCTCCTCGGTGGTCGGTCCCGGCCGCGCCCGCGTCGAGCTAACAGCCGATTTCGACCTCAACCGCATCACCCAGACGTCCGATAGCTTCGATCCGAATGGACGGGTGGTACGCTCGAGCCAGACCCGCGAGGAAACCTCGTCCACGGCGGCGAGCAATTCGGGCCAGGTTACGGTCAGCAACCAGCTTCCCGGCGGGCAATCGGCTCCGGAAGCCGCGGCCCACGATGAGAACCGCAAGACCGAGGAAGTGGTCAATTACGAGATCTCGCGCACCACCAAGACCGAAGTGATCGAGGCCGGCCGCGTCAACCGCATCTCGGTGGCCGTGCTGGTCGATGGCACCTACGCGAAGAACGACAAAGGCGAGATGGTCTATACACCGCGCGGCAAAGAGGAGATCGACCGCATCGCCGCGCTGGTGCGCTCGGCGATCGGATACAACGAAAAGCGCGGCGATCAGGTCGAAGTGGTCAACCTGCGCTTCGCCGAGGCGCCGATTACGGCGATTCCCTCGGCGAATAGCTGGTGGTCGATGCTGCAATTCACCAAGGACGATATCCTGCGCGGCATCGAGCTAGCGGTGATGGCCGTGCTCGGCCTGCTGGTGCTGCTGCTGGTGGTCCGTCCGCTGGTGCGCCGCATCCTGACGACCGAACAACCGGCGCCGAGCAGCACCGCGCTTCTCGCGGCGGCGGTGGCCGGTGCCGCCGGGCAAAATGGGCCGCTGCCACCCGACGTTCAAGCTGCGATCGCTTCCGTCGACACCGAGGAATTGAAGGCGGTGCCTAACCACACCGCCAAGATGATCGACATCGCCCAGGTCCAGGGACAGGTGCACGCGCAATCCGTGCAGAAGGTGGGCGAGCTCGCGGACAAGAATCCCAATGAGACCGTATCCATCATCCGTCAATGGCTGCATGAAGCCGCATAGCCCTTAGAACCATGGCCGCCGCAACCGCGCAGAGGACACAAGGACCCAACGACATCGCTTCGCTGGTGGCAACGCTTGCCAGCCGGCAGCAGCAGAACAGCGCCTCGCGTCAACTGACCGGCCCGGAACGCGCCGCAGTGCTGATGCTCGCGCTCGGCGAGCAATACGGCGGCAAGATCTGGGGCATGCTCGATGACGACGAGCTGCGCGAACTTTCCATCATCATGTCGACCATTGGCACGGTGGAAGCAGCCTCGGTCGAGGGGCTGCTGCTGGAATTCGTCTCCCGCATGTCGGCGTCGGGCGCGTTGATGGGCAATTACGACTCCACCGAGCGGCTGCTGCAGCAATATCTGCCGCCCGAGCGCGTCAGCGGGATCATGGACGAAATCCGCGGCCCGGCCGGCCGCAACATGTGGGAGAAGCTTTCCAACGTCCAGGAAGAGGTGTTGGCGAATTATCTGAAGAACGAATATCCGCAGACCATCGCCGT
>Ga0070741_10009253_pt1 | contig 19243 bp, 18 predicted proteins | sample Coa_R1_4_FD_66440 | JGI IMG/M metagenome (GOLD analysis project Ga0070741, IMG submission 66440) | Surface soil microbial communities from Centralia Pennsylvania, which are recovering from an underground coalmine fire - Coalmine... | ecosystem: Environmental > Terrestrial > Soil > Unclassified ...
AGAGCGGCGGGTTGCCCACCCGCCGCTCTTCTTTTTTTTGCCCGCACGGATCCGCTAGAGTCGCGCCCGGTGCCGCTCCGCCAGAAGATCGACTGCCCGCAGTGCGGCGCGCCGCTCGTCCGGAAGCCGGGTGGCCGGTGTCCTTCCTGCGGCACGGCCGTCGCGGCGCACGTCGAGCGGGTGCGGACGCGCGAGGAACGCATCGAGCGCATTGTCGCCGTCGTCGGTACGGTCCTCGTCGTCGCCGTCTTCTCGATGACCGCCGGGCTCGGCCTGGTCGAGGGCGTGCTCGCGTACGCCGGCGCCGGCGCGGCGATGTTCTACCTGGCGAAGAGGACGTTCGGCTGAGGAGGGGGACGACGTGGTGAAGGTGCAGACGCTGCGCGGCGGACCGCGCGCCGCCCAAGGGGACGTCGTCGTGCTCCCGGTCGTCGAGGGCGAGGCGGAGGCGGTCGTCCGACGGCTCGATCGCCGCCTCGCGGGCGTGCTCGGACGCCGTGTCCGGGAGCTCGGCTGGCGCGGGCGCACGGACGAGACGCTCCTCCACACCGCGGAGCGGACGGTCGCTCTCCTCGGGCTCGGCGCGGCGCCGGCGACCGCGGACGCGTGGCGGCGCGCCGGCGCGCGCGCCCGGCAGGAGGCCGAACGGCAGCGCGCGCGCCGCGCCGCGGCGTGGGTCGCCGACACCGGGTCGTCGTCGGAGGCGCTCGCGGCGTTCGTCGAGGGATTCCTCCTCGCCGGGTACCGGTTCGACCGCTACCGCTCGGACGAGAACGGAAAGCCGCAGACCCGAAGCCTCACCGTCGTCGGCGCGACCGTGCCCCGGGGCGCCGAGGCCCGCGCGCTGGTCGCCGGCGTGGACGCGCTCGTGGCGGAGGTCTTCCGTGCCCGCGACCTCGTGAACGAGCCGGCGTCCGTGAAGACGCCGCGGTTCATCGCCGAGGAGATCAGGCGTGCCGCGAAGGAGATTCCCGGCCTGACGGTCGAGGTGTGGGATCCCCCCCGCATCGCCAGGGAAGGGCTGAACGGCCTGCTCGCCGTGGCCCGGGGCACGCGGGAAGAGCCGCGCTTCATCACCGTGCGGTCGGCGGCGAAGGGCGCGCGGCGGCGGGTCGCGCTCGTCGGGAAGGGGATCACGTTCGACTCCGGCGGCTTGTCGCTCAAGCCGCCGAAGTCGATGGAGACGATGAAGTACGACATGGCCGGCGGTGCCGCCGTGCTCGCCGCGGTCGCGACGGCGGCGCGCCTCGCGCTCCCGGTCGACGTGACCGGGTACGTGCCCGTCACGGAGAACCTGCCCGGCGGCGGCGCACAGAAGCCGGGCGACGTGATCCGCTATCTGAACGGCAAGACGGTCGAGGTCCTCAACACCGACGCCGAGGGCCGCCTGATCCTCGCCGACGCGCTCGCGCTCGCGAGCCGCGCGAAGCCCGACGTCGTCATCGACCTCGCGACGCTGACGGGCGCGTGTCGCGTCGCCCTCGGCACGCTGCTCGCGGGCGTCATGGGGAACGACCAGGCGCTCGTGGACGCGCTCCTCGCCGCGGGGCGCGCGAGCGGCGAGCCGCTCTGGCAGCTGCCGCTCGTCCGCGAGTACCGCGACGACCTGAAGAGCCCGATCGCGGATCTGAAGAACGTCGGCGGCGACGCCGGGACGATCATCGCGGGCCTCTTCCTCCAGGAGTTCGTCGAGGGGGTCCCGTGGGCGCACCTCGACATCGCGGGCCCCGCCTTCACGGAGAAGGACCTTCCGCTCGCGCCGCGCGGGGGCACGGGGTTCGGCGTGCGCCTCCTCGTCCGCTACCTCGGCGATCTGGCCGCCCGGCAGGGCTGACGGCTGACGGCGCTCGCCCGGGCGGCTCCTCCACGCCGGGGCTCAGCGCGGAAACGTGGTGGTGACGAAGCGCTCCGCGTCCGCGCGCGAGCGAACCGTTCCTTCGAGCTGCGCTTCCTCGAGCGCGCGGAGGATCTCGCCGAGGCGGGGACCCTCCGGGTAGCCGAGGGCCTTCAGGTCGTCGCCGCCGAGGAGGCGCGGCGGCTTCACCTCCTCGTGCGACAGCTCGGCGCGGCGGCGCTCGCAGAACTCGACGTACCGGAGGTCGCGATTCGACGCGAGCGCGTTCATGCGCGCGAGCGCGAGGAGCTCCTCGAAGCCGGGCGCGCGGAGCATCTTCTTCAACGTCGAGAGGCGCATCTCCGGGGCCTGCACGAGCCGGAGGTGGTCGCGGACGAGGTACTCGACGCGCTCCCACGTCGCGCGGCTCCGGCGGAGGCGCTGGCAGATCGCGACCGCCATCTTCGCGCCCTCCGGCGCGTGCCCGTAGAACGTGATGCGCCCGTCGTGGACGCCGGCACAGTCCGGCTTCGCGACGTCGTGCAGGAGCGCCCCGAGCGCGAGCGTCTCCGACGCGCCCGCGGGGAGCTGCTCGAGCAGGAGCAGCGTGTGCGTGAAGACGTCGCCCTCGGGGTGGAAGTCCGGCGACTGCGCGACCCCACGCATGCGAGCGACCTCGGGGAGGATCGGCTCGAGCAGCCCGAGCTCGGCGAGGAGCTCGAAGCCGCGCCGGGCGCCGCCCTCGGTGAGGATCATGACGATCTCGTCGCCGATGCGCTCGGCGGCGATGTCGACGATCGACGGGGCGCCGGCGACGATCGCCGCCCGGGTCTCCGCCTCGATCGTGAAGCGGAGCCGCGCCGCGAAGCGGACGGCGCGAAGCATCCGCAGCCGGTCCTCGGCGATGCGCGCGCCGGGGTCGCCGATCGCGCGCAGGATCCCGGCGCGGAGGTCGGCGACGCCGCCGACGAGGTCGACGACGTCGCCCGTCTCCGGGTCGAGGAAGAGCGCGTTGACGGTGAAGTCACGGCGCCGGGCGTCTTCGGCCGCCGAGCCGAAATGCACGGCGCTCGGCCGGCGGCCGTCGACGTACGCCGCGTCCGAGCGGAACGTGGCGACCTCGAACGCACGGCCCTCGAGGACGACCAGGACGACCCCGAACTGCGCGCCGACGGGCACGGTCCGCGGGAAGAGCCCCTGGACCTGCTCGGGGCGCGCGCTCGTCGCGACGTCGAAATCGACGGGCGCGCGGCCGAGAAGCTGGTCGCGGACGCACCCGCCGGCGAAGTACGCCGTGTGGCCGGCCTCCCGGAGCCGGCGGACGATCTGCGTGGCGAGCGCGCGCGCGTCGGCCATCGCCTGCCAGGGTAGGCCGCGGCCGTCGCGGCCGCAACGCTCAGGCGTCGTACGCGAAGAGCACCTTCACCGCGCCCGAGTCGCCCTGCTTTCCGCAGGCGAGGAACGCCTCGCGATAGTCGTCGAGCGTGAAGCGGTGGGTGAGGATGGGCGTCGCGTCGATGCGGCGGCTCGCGACGAGGTCGAGGTAGATCTCCATCGCGTGGCGGCGGCGGCCCTCGAACTCCTCGACCCCGAACGCGTTCGACCCGATGACGGCGATCTCCTTGAAGTAGAGCGGCGTCCATTCGAAGCGGCGCGGCGCCTCGACGCCCGTCACGACGATCGCCCCGCGCGCGGCCGCGATCCGGATGCCGACCTCGATCGTCTCGGGCAGCCCCACCGTGTCGTACACGACGTCGACTCCGCCGCCGTGGAGCCAGGGATGTCCGTACCACGGCTTCATCACCTGCGCGCCCGTCTCCGCGGCGACGCGGGTCACGATCTCCGCGACCGGCGCGTGCGGGAGGACGGCGGCGGCGCCGAACCGCTCCGCGAGCGCCTTCTGGTGCGGAAAGCGCGCGATCGCGAGGACCCGCGTCGCGGGATGGAGCGCGCGGAGGATCGCGATCGCCAGGAGGCCGAGCGTGCCGCAGCCGTACACGAGCGCCGTCCCGCCCGGGGCGGGCGGCCGCTTGAGGATGCCATGCAGCGACACCGAGAACGGGTCGGCGAGCACCGCCTGCTCGTCGGTCACGCCGTCGGGGATCGGGATGCACATCGACTCGTGCGCGGGCACGAGCGGCGCGAACCCCCCCGTCGCTGCGCTGCTGTTCCCGGTGTGGATGCCGGGCGGGAGCCGCCCGCGGGCGAAGTTGCGGCAGATCGAGTACTGGCCGTCCGCGCACTCCGGACACGGCGGCGCGATGCCGCGCGGGCCGCAGGAGAGCCAGGGGTTGAGCACGACGCGCTCGCCGACCTTCCGCCGCTCGACGCCCGGGCCGACGCGCTCGATGCGTCCGACGACCTCGTGGCCGAGGACCTGCGGGAACGAGATGAGCGCGGTCATCGGGTTGTCCATGTTCCCGTTCAGGAAGAGCTGCTTGTAGTCGCTGCCGCAGATGCCGCAGAGGCGCGTGCGGATCACGAGCCAGTCGGGTCCCGGGAGCTCCGGCTCCGGGATCTCCTTCAAGGCTGCGGTGGAGAACGGACCGAAGAAGAAGCGCTTGTCGAGCCGGCCGAGCAGGCTCGTGAGGATCTGCCGCGGAACGCTGACGTCGCAGACGAGCGCGCGCATCGGGTCGGTACCAAGCACGCGACGCGCGGGCGAATCAAGCTCGCCCTTGTCGGCCGGCGGGGCCTGAGGCACGATGCCGCCGTGGCCAGGCCGGCGCCCCGGAACGCGCGCCGCGCGATCCCGTCCGTCGCGCGTCTCGTCGACGCGCCGTCCGCCGCGGCGCTGCTCGCCCGCTGGCGTCGGGATCGGGTCGTCGCGGTGACGCGGACCGTCCTCGAGGAGCTGCGCCGCGAGGCCGCCGCCGGCACGCCGGTCCCGTCCGACGACGCGATCCTCACCCGCGTCGCGGCGCGCCTCGACGCGCTCGGGGCCCCGCGCCTCGTCCCGGTCGTGAACGCGACCGGCGTCGTGCTCCACACGAACCTCGGCCGCGCGCCGCTCCCGGAGGACGCGGTCGCGGCGCTCGTCGCGGCCGCGCGGGGCGCGACGAACCTCGAGCTCGACCTCGTGACCGGCCGCCGCGGCGAGCGCGACGCGGTCGTCGCCGACGACCTCTGTGCGCTCGCGGGCGCCGAGGCGGCGCTCGTCGTGAACAACAACGCGGCCGCCGTGCTCCTCGTCCTCAACACGCTCGCGGCCGACCGCGAAGTCGTCGTGTCGCGCGGCGAGCTGGTCGAGATCGGCGGGTCGTTCCGTCTCCCGGACGTGATGGCCAAGAGCGGAGCGCGGCTCCGCGAGGTCGGCACGACGAACCGGACGCACCTCGCCGACTACGGCGGCGCCGTCGGGCCCGCGACGGCGCTCCTGCTGAAGGTGCACACGAGCAACTACCGCGTGGTCGGCTTCACGGCGGCGGTCGAGCTCGACGCCCTCGTCCGGCTCGGGCGCGAGGCGGGCGTCCCAGTCGTCGAGGACCTGGGGAGCGGGGCGCTCGTCGACCTCGCGACGCTCGGGCTGCCGCGGGAGCCGGTCGTGCGCGAGCGGCTCGCGGCGGGCGCCGATCTCGTCACGTTCAGCGGCGACAAGCTCCTCGGCGGGCCGCAGGCGGGGATCGTCGTCGGACGCCGCGACCTCGTCGCGCGCTGCGCCGCGAACCCCCTCCGTCGCGCGCTTCGGCCCGACAAGCTGACGCTCGCGGCGCTCGCGGCGACACTGCGCCTCTACCGCGAGAGTCCCGCCCTCACGACCGCGCTGCCGGCGCTGCGCGCGCTCGCACGCCCGCTCGCCGAGCTCGAGCGGGTGGGCGAGGCGGCGGCCGCGCGCCTCCGGCACCGCCTGGGCGACGGGTACCGCGTGCGCGTCGTCGCGTCGGAGTGCGAGGTCGGCAGCGGCGCCGTCCCGGCCGTGGCGCTCCCCAGCCGTGCGCTCGCGATCGAGCACGACGCCGTGTCGGCGGACGCGCTCGCGGCCCGCTTCCGCGCCGCGCGGCCGCCCGTCCTCGGACGGATCCACGAGGGACGCCTCCTCCTCGATCTGCGCACCGTCTTCGACCCGGGCGAGCTCGACGTCGAGGTGTGACGGTCGCGATGCCGCTCGTCATCGGCACCGCCGGGCACATCGACCACGGGAAGACGGCGCTCGTCCGCGCGCTCACCGGCCAGGACACCGACCGGCTGAAGGAGGAGAAGGAGCGCGGCATCTCGATCGACCTCGGCTTCGCCCACCTGGACGCCGCCGGCGTGCGCGCGGGGATCGTCGACGTGCCTGGTCACGAGCGCTTCATCCGCAACATGCTCGCGGGCGCGCACGGAATCGACCTCGTGCTCTTCGTGGTCGCGGCCGACGACGGCGTCATGCCGCAGACCGAGGAGCACCTCGACATCCTCCACCTCCTCGGCGTGCGGCGCGGCGTCTTCGTCGTCACGAAGACGGATCTCGTCGACGCGGCCCGGGTGGCGGCGGTGCGGGAGGAGATCGAGATCATCGCGCTCGATACGACGCTCGAGGGCGCGCCGGTCGTGCCCGTCTCGACCGTCACCGGCGCGGGGCTCGACGCGCTTCGCGCCGCGATCGGACGCGCGCTCGCGGAGCCGCCCGGGCCGCCGCCGCCCGGGTACTTCCGCCTTCCGGTCGACCGCGCGTTCGTCCTCCGCGGGCACGGGACGGTCGTCACGGGGACCGCGATCGCCGGTGACGTGCGCGAGGGCGACACGGTCCGGATCGTGCCGGGCGGCGAGACCGCGCGCGTGCGGAGCGTCGAAGTGCACGGCGTCCCCGTCCCGCACGCCGGGCACGGGCAGCGGGTCGCGCTCAACCTCGTGGGCGTCGAGCGGACGGAGATCGGGCGCGGGCACGTCGTCTGCGACCCGCGCCTCGGGCGGGTGACGGACCGCTTCGACGCGTGGGTCGAGGTCCGCCCCGCCGCGCGCCGGGCGATCGCGAGCCACGCACGCGTCCGGGTGCACCTCGGGACGGCGGAGGCGATGGCGAAGCTCGTCGTCCTCGACGGCGCCGACGCGCTCGCGCCGCGGAGTCGCGGCTGGGCGCAGCTCGTGCTCCGCGCGCCGTTCCTCGCGATGCGCGGCGACCGCTTCATCGTCCGCGACGAGACGGCACGGCGGACGCTCGGCGGCGGGGTCGTCGTGAACCCGTTCGCCGACCGCCACCGGCCCGGCGAGCCCGGGCTCCGCGCGCGGCTCGACGCGCTCCGGGCGGGCACGCTCGCCGCCGCCGCGCGCGCGTTCCTCGAGCTCGTGCCCGAGTTCGCGAGCGACCGTGCCACGGTCGCGCAGGCCCTCAACGTGCGCGAGGAGGAGGCGGAGGGGGCGCTCGGCGCCCTTCCGGACGCGGTCGCGATCCCAGACGCGCGGGCGCCGGAAGCGTGGACGACGGCGGCGAAGGCGGCGCGGCTCGAGGCGTTCGTCGTCGAACGCGTCGACGCCGCGCACCGCACGGCCCCGCTCGCGCCGGGCGTCGAGATGGAGAGCCTCCGGACGCAGCTTCCGTGGGCGCTGCCGCCGAAGGTGTTCCGCTGGGCCGTCGAGCGCCTGGTCGCCGCCCGCCGGCTCGTCCGCGAGGAGAGCCTCGTGCGCAACCCGGCGCACCGCGCGGCGCTCGGCGCGGACGCGCGCGCGCTCGCCCGGCGCGTCGAGGCGCTCCTCGCCGACGCCCGCTTCGCGCCGCCCGACGTCCGGCGGCTGGAGGAGGCGGCGGGCGCCGCCCGGCGGGCGCTCGGCGACGTGCTCGCCGTGCTCGAGCGCGAGGGACGCGTGGTGCGCGTCGCGCCGGATCTCTACTACGCACGTGCCGCCGCCGCTGCGGCCGCGGAGCTCGTACGGGCCCATTGCGCGCAGCACGGCGAGATCGCGGCCGCGACGTTCCGGGACCTGATCGGCGGAAGCCGCAAGTACGCGATCGCCCTCCTCGACTGGCTCGATCGCACCGGCGTCACCGTGCGCATCGGGGACCTGCGGAAGCTCCGCCGGTAGCGCCGGCGTCCCTGGACACCCCGGGAGCGCCCCGCTAGCCTCGCGCGCGATGGCCGAAGGCGAGAGCGGCGCGCGCACGCGGCGGGAGCTGTTCCGGCTCACCGATCGCGCGCGCGCGGCGGGTTGAGCCGGCAAGCTCGGTCCGGCGGACCTGGCGAAGATCCTCCGCGCGCTCCCGCCCGTGGTGCACGCGGACCTCCTGGTCGGGACGGCGACGTCCGACGACGCGGGGGTGTTCCGTCTCGCGCCCGACCTCGCGCTCGTGCAGACGGTCGACTTCTTCTCGCCGATCGTCGACGATCCGTTCGTCTTCGGCGCGATCGCGGCCGCGAACGCGCTCTCCGACGTCTACGCGATGGGCGGCGTGCCGCGAACGGCGCTCAACATCGCCTGCTTCCCGCCGAAGGACGTGCCGATCGAGGTCCTCGGCGACATCCTGCGCGGCGGCGCGGCGAAGGCGAGCGAGGCGGGCGTCGTCGTCCTCGGCGGCCACACGGTCGCCGACGAGGAGATCAAGTTCGGCATGGCGGTCACGGGCCTCGTCCATCCCGACCGCATCCTGCGCAACGTCGGCGCGCGTCCGGGCGACGTCCTCGTCCTCACCAAGCCGCTCGGCACGGGAATCGTGACGACGGCGGCGAAGCGCGGCGCCGCCGCCGCGGCCGAGGAGGCGGCGGCGATCGCGAGCATGACGGCGCTCAACGCGGCCGCTGCCCGCGCGCTCGATGGCTTCGAGATCCACGCCTGCACGGACGTGACCGGCTTCGGCCTCCTCGGGCACGCCTACGAGATGGCGTGCGGGAGCGGCGTGCGCGTCGTGCTCGAGGCCGCGCGCCTCCCGCTGCTCCCGGGGCTCGCCCGCCTCGTCGCCGGCGGCTTCCTCACGGGGGGCTGCCGCCGCACGCAGGAGTGGCTCGCCGGCGCGGTCGGAATCGGCGCGGCCGTGCCGGCCGACGTCCGCGAGGCGGCGTGGGACCCGCAGACGTCGGGCGGCCTCCTCGTCGCGCTGCCGGCCGCCGCGGCGCCGCGCCTCGTCGGCGCGCTCCACGCCGCCGGGATCGCGGCCGCGACGGCGATCGGCATGACCGAGCGGCGCGACGGGGGCGCGTGGATCGTCCTCGTCTGACGCCCCGCGCCGACCGGAGACGTCAGTGGTGGAACGGCATCGGCGCGGCCGGCTTCCCGTCGCCCGTCCCGGCGACGTCGAGCCGCGCGAGCGCGCCGTCGTCGATCTTCACGTCGGCGTCGCGCTTGAGCTGGTCGTAGTACGCCTGGAGCCGCTCCTGGATCGCCTTGTTGCGGAGCGTCCCGCGGATCTGCTCCTTCACCTGGTCGAAAGGCTTGCGCTCGCCCTCCTTCCGCTCCGTGACCGTGATCACGTGCCAGCCGAACTGCGTCTTCACGGGCTGGCTCACCTGACCGGGCTCGAGCGCGAACGCGACGCGCTCGAAGTCGGGCGTCATGCGGCCCGGGCCGAAGGTGCCGAGGTCGCCGCCCTTCGGCCCGGTCGTCGTGTCGATCGACTTCGCACGGGCCACGTCGGCGAAGCGCTCCGGATGCGCCTGGAGGTCGGCGGCGATCTCTCTCGCCGTCGCCTCGTCCTTCACGAGGATGTGGCTCGCGTGGATCTGCGTCGACGAGTAGAGGACCGGATTCTGGTCGTAGTACGCCCGGACCTGGTCGTCGCCGATCTCGGGCGTCGTCTGGTAGTCCCGCATGACGCGCTGGACGACGAGGCGCTTGCGGAGCTCGTTCACCTGGCGCTCGATCTGCTGGTCGGTGTCGTAGCCCGCCTTCCGCCCCTCTTCGTAGAGGAGGTCCGTCAGCACCATCTGCTCGACGAACTGCCGCTTCCGCTCCGGTGCGGCGAGGTACGTCCGCGACGCGGCGGGCAGCCGCCCGAGCTCCTGCGCTACGCGCGTCGAATCGAGCGTGTGGCCGGCGTACGTCGCGATCACCTCTCCGGTGGGCGCGGGCGCGGCGGATTCGGACGAGGCAGCTTGCTCTGCCCGCCCGCCGCATCCGACGGCGAGCGCGGCGAGCAGCGCGGCGCCGGTCATGACCGAGACGCGGCCTCGCATACGGGCCGGAGGCATAGCGCAGCGTCGCCGGCGCAGTCAATTTTGCCGCGACTCGGCGTCGGCGGCTTGACGCGCCCCCGACCGCGCGCCTTCCGCGCCGCCGCGCGCCGGTGGCATGCGGCTTGCTCCTTCGAGCCCTCGGATGTGGGTGGCTCCGAACGCGCTGTCCGCGGACGCGCCCGTCGAGGAGGTGCTGCCGCATCTCGAGGCCCTCGCGCAGTTCACCGCCGAGCTTCGCGCGCGCCTCGACGCGCCGGGCGACGGCGGCGCTCCCGTCGGCGGCATCGAAGGCATCCTCGCGCTCCACCGCCGGGTGAAGGCGCTGGTCGACGCGGTCGCCGACGATGCGCTCGCGCGCGCCATCGCCGACGTCGCCGCCCTCGCCGAGCGGCTCCACGGCGTGCAGCGAGACCTGGAGGCGCTCGCGCGCGTGAAGCGCGCGCTCGCGGTCTGAGCGACCCCCGGGGGCGGCCGCGGCTCGGGCGCCGGGGAGCGCCCCGTCAGCGCGCGCGCGCCGCGAGCAGGCCCTGCCCGGTGGCGGCGCCGGCGACGTCGATCAGGCAGTCGCGCAGGGCCGGTGTCCGGCCGGGCACGAAGAGCTGGTGCGCTTCGTCGAGCGTCGCGTACGCCGCGGTGAGCCCCACCGCGACGACGGCGGTCTCGAGCCGCCACCGGCCGTCTCCGCGAAGCGCGCGGTAGAGGAGCACGCTCAGCACGAGGTACTCGGCGAAGTGAGCCGTCTTCCGGACCGCGTGGTGGATTGCGGCGAGCTCGGTCGGGGACGCGTGCGGGAAGAGGAACGTCAGGAGCGGCAGCAGCACCGCGGCCGTCCGCTCGCCCGTGAACCAGCGCGTCGAGAAGAGCGAGATGAGCGCCGACCAGAGGACGACGGCGAGCCAGCGTCCGATACGCTCGCGCCTAGACAATCTCGGCGACCGCCCGGTTCACGAGCGCGAGCACGTCCTCCCCGAACTCGGCGTCGATGAAGCTCTCGATCTTGTCGCGCTGCGACGCGTAGCGCTTCCCGCCCGCCTCCTCCGCCATCGTCGTGCCGGCGAGCACATCGAGAAACGCGAGCACGCCGGGGAAGGCGGACGCGTCCGCGCCGGAGAGCTTCCGGTCGAACGCGAGCCGCAGGGTGAGATAGGCCAGTCGGTACTTCGAGTCCTCGGTGAGCTCCATGTCGTCTCCTTCGACGGTCAGCTCGCGCCGCGCGCCGCCTCGTGCTTCTCGATGATGACGGCGTACTGGTAGTGGATCGGCTCCCGCAGGCCGGGGAGGACGCGCCCGTTGATGAGGAGCGTCGGCGTCTGGTTGACGCGGAGGCGGATGCCCGCCTCGACGTCCGCGTCGACCCGCGCGCGCGTCGCGGGGTCGTCGAGACACTCGCGGAACGCGTTCAGGTCGAGCTTCATCTCGCGGGCGTAGCGGAAGAGGCTCTCCCGCTCGAGGTGGTCCTGGTTCTCGAACAGCACGTCGTGGTAGTCCCAGAACCTGCCCTGCTGCCCCGCGCACTCCGCAGCGCACGACGCGAGGCAGGCGTTCGCGTGGAGCGGCGCCGGCACCGCCGGATTGCACGCGGGGTCGAGCGGGAAGTAGCGGAACACGACGCGGACGTCGGGGCGTGCGTGGAGGAGCGCGCGAAGGTCGTGGAACGCCTGCGCGCAGTGTGGGCATTGGAAGTCCGAGAACTCGACGATGCAGACGGGCGCGTCGGCGGGACCCTTCGTGTGCTCGCCCGCCTCGAGCGCGCGCACGGGCGCGACCGGATGCGAGGTGTACCACGCGTAGAAGTCGGGGTCCCTGGCGCGGACCTCGTCGATGCTCGTCGCCGTGGCGGGCGCCCGCGTCGCGGCCCACGTGCCGCCGGCGATCGCGAGCACCGCGGCGAGCGCGGCGACGGCGCGCGCGCCGACCGCCCCCCGCCACCACGGCCGGCCGGTCGCGGGGAAGCGGGCCGCGAGCGGCACGACGGTGACGAACCAGGCGAGGATCGTCGCGTCGATGCTCGCGCAGAGGAGGCAGACGTGCCCGAGTGCCACCATCGCGCCGACGAGCACGAGCGCGGACCCGACGCTCCACGAGACGATGCCGAGGAGCAGGAGGTCGGCGAGCCCGCCGGTCGCGAACCCGAGAGCGCCGGGCAGCGCGAACGCGGCGCCGAGGAGGAACGTGAGGAGCGCCCAGCCCGCCATCGGGACGCCGAACAGCTTGGAATACCGGCTCGTCAGCACGACGTCGCAGTTGACGACGGGGCCGAGGTTGCAGAAGCTCGTGTAGGTGCCCCCCTCCAGGCGGAGCGAGACGTTCAGCGTGAGCGCGCTCAGCCCGACGCCGAGGAGCGCGAGCGCGAGCGCGATGCGGTGCCGGGTGGGACTCGGACTCATCGGGCGAAGCCCGAAGTCTAACCGCCCCCCGAGTCGCTTTCAATCGACGTGGAGCGGCGATCAGCCTTTCGAGGCGAGCTCCTGGTCGAGCAGCTGCTTGAAGTTCTCGTAGCTCTGCGCGCCGCTCAGCTTCCGCCCGTTGATGAAGAAGGTGGGCGTCGAGTTGACGCCGAGGGAGCTCGCCTCCGTCTCGTCCGCCTTCACCGCCTCGAGCGACTGCTTGCTCTCGAAGCACTGTTGGAACTTCGGGACGTCGAGCCCGCCCTGGGTCGCGATCTCGGTCGCCTTGTCCTTCAGGTTGTCCTTCGTGATCTCGCCCTGCTTCGAGAAGAGCCCGTTGTACATCGTCCAGAACTGGTCGTTGCCCTGCTGGAACGCGCACTCCGACGCGATCGCGCCGCTCTCGGCCCAGGGATGGATGCTCGTCAGCGGGAAGTTCTTGAAGACGAACCGGACCTTGTCGCCATAGTCCTTCAGCACCTGCTTCTCGAGCGTCTCGTAGACGCGGCTGCAGAAGGGACACTGGAAGTCGGAGTACTCGACCATCGTCACCTTCGCGTCCGTCGGGCCGCGGCTCGGCTGGTCGTCGAGCTTGATCTTGCTCATCACCTGCTTCAGCGGGTCGACGGTCAGGTCGATCGCGTCGCCGCGGAAGAGGTAGTGGCCGTCCCGGCTCACGTAGAAGGCGACGTTCTGTTTCTGCTGCCCGAGCGACACCTCGAGGTTGCCCTTCCGCCAGCCGGGAACGTCGGCGTCCTCGATCTTCGTCACCTTGAAGTTGAGCCCCGGGTTCGTCACCGTCTTCTGGAAGTAGTCGACGACGCGCTGGGAGACGCTGTCGTCGCTCGCCGCGGGTCCGGGCGTGCCCTCGCCGCCTCCCCCGCACGCGGCGACGACGAGCACGGCGACCGTGAGGACGAGGAAGCGGCTGACGCCTGTGGCTGAGCGCATGGATCTCCTCCTGAGCGGGCTGCTTTATGCGCCGATGTCCCCGCAGTCAACACGGCGCGTGCGACCCGTACGTCCCGCTGCCGAGGCTCATCCTGGCCGTCGCGGGCGTCGCGCGAGTGGATGTGCCTTGACCGCCTTCGACGGCGGGTCGTAAGGTCCTACCTGATGCGCGTCGGCAATCGGCTCGCAGCGGAGCTCCGGCAGCGGCAGTGGTCACGAGCCGACCTCGCCGCCGCGACCGACATCCCGTACGCGGTCGTCCGCCGGCTCGCGCGTCCCGGGAGCGACCCCGCGCTCGACTACGCGCTCCGCATCTGCCGGGTGCTCGGCGTCCCCGTGGAGACGCTCTTCACGCTCGCGCCGGACGCGACGACGCCGGGCGGGGAGACGGACGCGCGCTCGCGCGACGACACCTGACGGACGGGCGCCGGCGCGGCGCCGCGTCGCTCGCGCGGCGCTGGTGCCGAACTATCTACTCCGATCTATGCATCGGCCGGGCCCGTCGACGGCGTGATCTCACCTTGATACGGTCGGCGCGGCGCCCCTACACTACACGGCTGCCGGCGCGAGCCGGAGGGGAGGATCGAGCATGACGACCGTGTACCTGGGCCTCTGGGCGGCCGGCATCTTCACGGGCGGGATGGCCACCCTCGCGCTCCTCCTCCAGCGCCGCGCCTTCGGGTGGAGCACGTTCACCGGCGGCGCGCTCGCGGTCCTCGGGCTCGTCGTCGGGGCGAAGCTCCAGTACCGGTTGGAGCTCTTCCCGATCGGCTACGCGTTCAACGTCTCGTACTCGGAGCTCCTCGAGCCGGGGATGCGGATCCCCCTCGGCGTGCTGCTCGGCGGCGTCGTCGGCTGTCTGTGGTGCCTCGCGCTCCGGGGGCCGTGGCGCGACCTCGGCGACGCGCTCGCTCTCGGCGCGGCGATCATGGTGCCGATCGGCCGGCTCGGCTGCTTCCTGAACGGCTGCTGCATGGGCACGGCGTGCGGTGCGTGGGCGCTGCCGGTCTGCATGCGCTTCCCCCCGGGGACCGAGGCCTACGACCAGCAGCTGCGGGACAACCTGATCGCCCTCTCCGCCCCGCAGTCGCTGCCCGCCCATCCGCTGCCGCTCTACTTCGGCGCCACGTCGGCGGCGATCGCCGTCGTCCTCCTCCTGATGGCGCGGCGGCGCGCGGCGTCCGGCATGATGCTGCTCGTCGCGGCGGTCCTCTCCTCGGCCGGGAAGCTCGTGCTCGAGACGCTCCGCGCCGAGCCGCGTCCGCCCGGGCCGATGTTCGCGATCCCGGCGACCGTCCTCGTGGTCGGGGGCGCGGCGCTCCTCGCGGTGAGGCTCCGCCGCGCGCTCGCCGGGCGCGACCGCGCCGCGCTCGGCGCGATGAAGGGCGCGACCGTCGCGGCGCTCGTCGTCGCGGGCGGCATCGCGGGACTGCCCGCGCCCGCGCAGGGACAGGTGCCGAACCCGCTCGCGGGTGCGGACGCCCTCGCCGCCTACGCCCGCAACCCGCTCCGGAGCCGCCGCGCGCTCCGGCTGCTCGAGCACCGCGGCACCGCGGACCTCCCCCCCGTCGTGCTCATCGCGATGGCGGACGCCCGGCTGCGGTCGGGGCAGCGGCGGCAGGCGGCGCGGCTCTTCGAGGAGGTGCTCGCCCGCGAGCCGGGCGAACCGTGGGTCGGCTGGGCGAAGCTCGGCCTCGGCTGGAACGCGCTCCTCGGCGGCGACCCGGACGGCGCGCGGCCGTGGCTCGAGGAGGTCGGGAGCGCCGGGACGCCGACGAGCGGCCTCGCGCGGCTCCTCGTTGCGCTCATCGACGCGAGCGACGGCAAGGCGGTCGGCCTGAAGACGTTCGACGAGGTTGCACGGGACCCGCAGTCGTCGCCGGTCCTCCGCGACGTGAGCCGCCTCGGCATCGCCTACGCGCGCTACTGGGACGGCGACTACGGCGGCGCGGCCGCGGCGTTCGAGCGCGCGACGACGTCGAGCACCCCCGAGCTCGTCGACGACGCCCGGTACGGCGCCGCGTGGTCGCGCATTCGCGCGGGCGATCGGGCCGCGGGCGAGGAGGCGCTTCGCGCGCTCGCCGCCGGCGCACGGACCCGTGGGTCCGCGATCAGCGAGGCGCTCGTGAACCTCGATCAGCGCGCGCTCCTCCGCGCAGGGTTCGAGCGCTATCGCCGCGGCCCGGTGCGGGCGCCCGAGGATCAGATCGCGCAGCTCCTCGACTCCGACGGCGCGCGGATGGCGCGCGAGGCGCTCCGCCACCTGGACGCCCTGCCCGAGGAGGTCCACCACACGCTTCGCCGGCCCATCTACGGCGCGTCCGACCGCGAGCTCTCGATCGTGCGCGTGAGCGACGGCGGGACGGCGGCCGTGCGGTCGAAGACCGCGCCGCCGCCGGTCCCCCCGCCCACGCCGCGCCGCGCGCCGAGCCCGGGCGGCGGAGGCGCGTGGTGGCTCCTCGCCGCGTTCCTCCTGGGCGCCGGGTACGTCGCGGCGACGTGGGGGCGGACGAGCCGGCCGTCCGGTCCGGGGCGGAAGTGGTGACTACGGCGCTCATCACGGGCGCGACCGGGTTCCTCGGCTCGGAGATCCTCGCCTCGCTCCTCGCGCGCGACCCCGACGTGCGGCTCGTCGCGCTCGTCCGCGCGCGCAGCGGGGTGAGCCTCGCGCGCCGCCGGCAGCGTCTCGTCGCGAACCTGCCGCCGGCGCACGCGGCACGCGTGGCCGCGGTCCACGGCGACCTGACACGCCCCGCCCTCGGGCTCTCGCCGATCGAGTACGAAGCGCTCGTCGCGCACGTCGACCGCGTGATCCACGTCGCCGCGACGACGAGCTTCGGTCACGCCCTCGCCGAGGCACGCCGGCAGAACGTGGGCGGCACGGCGGAGGCGTTGGCGCTCTGCCGGCGGCTCGCGGCGGAGGGGAAGTCCGGCCGGCTCGACTACGTCAGCACCGCGTACGTCGCCGGCGACCGCACCGACCTCGTCGGCGAGGACGAGCTCGACGTCGGCCAGGGGTTCCGCAACACCTACGAGCAGAGCAAGTTCGAGGCCGAGGCGCTCTGCCGGGCGGCGTCCGACGAGCTCCCGATCGCGATCCACCGCCCGTCCATCATCGTCGGCGGCTCGGCCACCGGCGCGACCTCGAGCTGGAAGGCGCTCTACATCCCGATGGGGCTGATCGCGTCGTTCTACCTGCGCTGGCGCCCGGTGACGCGGCTCGTGCCGCTGCCGCTCCGGCGCGACTGTCCGCTCGACATCGTACCCGTCGACTGGGTCGCGGACGCGGTCGCGACGCTCTGGGCGCGTCCGGATGCCGTCGGGCGCTGCCATCACCTCGCCGCCGGGCCCGAGGGCAGCGTCACGACCGAAGAGGCCGTGACGCTCGCCTGCGAGGTCTTCGGCGAGCCGCCGCGTCGCTTTCTCGAGCCGTCGAGGTGGGTCGTCGGGGTCGCGCGCGCGGCGAGGCCGCTCGCGCGGCGGCTCTGGCCGCGTGCGATGGCGCTCGCGGAGCCGTGCCTCCCCTATGCCGTCGACAACCCGCGCTTCGACACGACGCACCGCCGCGCGGCCGGGCTCGAGCCGCCCGCCTTCGCGAGCTACTTCCCCCGCGTCCTCGCGTACGCCGCGCGCCACGGCTTCGGTCTCGACGCGTCCGAGGCCGAGGGCGGCGGGCGCGCCGAGCCGCGCACGGCCCGTCCGGTCGCCGCCGCATGACGCCGACGCCGTCCACCTCGTGCCCCGCGCGGCTCCGGACGGAGCTCGGCACCGCCGTCCCGACCGGCCTCGTCGTCGGCGCCCTCTTCGGCGTGCGCGAGGGGCTCCTCACGCTCGACGCGAACGCGTTCGTGCAGCCCGGGCAGTACTTCTTCGTGTATCTCGCGGGCGCCATCCTCGTCTCGATGACGCTCGGGGTCCTCGTCCTCGTGCCCGTCGCCGGGGCGCGCGCGCTCCTCGGGCGCGCGCGCGCGAGCGGGCTCCCGCTCTACGTCGCGCTCGCCGTCGGGGGCGGGACGCTGTCGGTCGTCGGACCGTGGCTCGCGGCCGTCGTCGCGCACCTGAACGAGGTCGGCTTCGCCCCGGGTCCCGCGGGGACGGTCGCGCTCTGGACCGCGGCGCTCGCGCTCGTCGCGGGGGCCGGCGTCGCGGCGGGGGGAACGGCGGCGTGGTGGGCGGCGCGCACGGCGCATCCGCTCCGCTGGGCGACGCGGCTCGCCGTCGCGCTCCTCGTCGTGCTGCCCTGGCCGCTCGTCCGCTTCGTCGCCACCGAGTGGAAGTGGGACCCGCCGCGGCCGTCTGCCGCGGCGGCGTCGGAGCGGCCGAACGTCGTCCTCGTGTCGATCGACACGCTGCGCGCCGACCCGCTCGCGAGCTACGGCGGCACGCCCGGCGTGACGCCCCACCTCGACCGCGTGGCGGCCGAAGGGGTCACGTTCCGGAACGCGATCGTCGCGGCGCCGTGGACGCTGCCCTCCGTCGGCTCGATCATGACCGGGCTCTATCCCCGCCATCACGGGGCGGGCGCCCCGACGAACCGGCGCGATCCGCTCGGCCGCTCGCGGCTCGCCGACGGGCCGCAGACGCTCGCCGCGTGGCTCCGGGCGGCGGGCTACCGGACGCACGCCGTGGTCACGAATCCGTACCTGGCGCTCCGCTACGGCCTCGGGCGCGGCTTCGACGGCTACGAGAACCTGACGATCGAGTCCGAGTTCTTCCTCGCGGGACGCGACGCGACCCTGATCCGGCTGCTCCGCCGGCTCTGCCCGGGGTGCGTCGTCGGCGACCGCGGCGCCACCGTGAGCCGGCGCGCGATCGCCTGGCTCGAAGGCGCGCGCGACGCCGGCCCCTTCTTCCTCTGGGTCCACTACATCGACGCGCATCCGCCGTACGGTGCGTCGCGCCACAAGACGTTCCGGGGCGACACCGTGCTCGGCGCGACGCGCCGCGCGCCGGCGATGCGCGTGTCGCCGGATCCCGCCCGGCTCCGGAGCGGCGAGATCCAGCTGAGCGCCGCCGAGAAGGAGACCGTGCGGGCCCTCTACCGGGACGAGGTGGCGGGCGTCGACGCAGCCGTGGGAGAGGTCGTCGACGCGCTCGATCGGCTCGGTCTCGGCGACCGGACGCTCCTCGTCGTCGCGAGCGACCACGGGGAGGAGTTCTGGGAGCACGGCGGCGTGGAGCACGGCCACACGGTGTACGACGAGCTCGTGCGCGTGCCGCTCCTCATGCGCATGCCCGGGCGGCTGCCGGCGGGCGCGGTCGTCGACGGGATTGCGCGGACGGTCGACGTCGCGCCGACGGTCGCGGAGCTGGTCGGCGCCCCGGCGTTCCCGGCGTGTGACGGCGCGTCCCTCCTGCCGCTCGTCCGCGGCGAGAACGAGGCGCCGCGCGTCGCGCTCGTCGAGAACATGCTCTTCGCCGCAGAGCGCATCGGGATCCGGACCGCGGACCGCAAGTACGTGCGCTGGGCCTCCGGGAAGGAGGAGGTGTACGACCTCGCGGCCGACCCGGGCGAGCAGCGCGACCTCGCCGGCGTCGCGAGCGCCGTCGCGCCGCTCCGCGCCGCGGCCGCCGACGTCGAGCACGTGCTCGCGGCGCGCGCGACGCCGGTCGCCGCGCCGGCCGCGAGCGCGACCGTCGGCGCGCTCCGCTCGCTCGGCTACGTGGAGTAGCGATGGCGCGGGTGACGCGCGTGCGAGTCCGAAACGAGATCCCCCGGCTGCTCGGCCTCCGCGGCTGGACGGACGGCATGCTCGCGGCGCGCGCCGGCCTCCCGCGGGTGCGCGTGAACCGCATCAAGAACGGGCGCGCCCGCCCCACCGTCGGCGAGGCGCTCCTCCTCGCCGCGGCGTTCGGGCTTCGGGTCGCGGCCGTCTTCCGCCTCGACGAGCCGGTCGCCTGGACGCGGTGGGACGCCTGACGCCGCTACCGGGGCCGGACGCTCAACCGGTAGAGCTTCATCGGGATCCCGCGCGGATAGTACATCGACC
>Ga0070741_10009254_pt1 | contig 19239 bp, 19 predicted proteins | sample Coa_R1_4_FD_66440 | JGI IMG/M metagenome (GOLD analysis project Ga0070741, IMG submission 66440) | Surface soil microbial communities from Centralia Pennsylvania, which are recovering from an underground coalmine fire - Coalmine... | ecosystem: Environmental > Terrestrial > Soil > Unclassified ...
GAGCACGACATCCCGGCCGTCTGGGTGATCTTCAACAACTACACGATCGGCGTGATCCGCGACCTCCAGCGCTTCTACATGGACAACCGCGAGATCGGGACGAGCTTCGTCAAGCAGTCGACCGGCGAGTTCTGGAACCCGGACTTCGCCGCCATGGCGCAGGCGATGGGCGCCGGCGCCGTCTCGGTCGACCAGCCGGGCGACCTCGCCGACGCGTTCGACACGGCGATGAAGGCGGGCGGCCCCTTCGTGGTCGACGTGAAGATCAACCGGGACACGGCCGTGCCGCTGATCGGCACCTGGCAGTTCCCGCCGATCACGCAGGCGGAGCCGACGTTCGGGAAGCGGCTGGTGGTCTCATAGAGCTCCGGTACTTCCCCTTCACCGCGATCGTCGGGCAGGAGCGCCTCAAGCAGGCGCTCCTGCTCAACGCCGTCAACCCCGCGGTCGGCGGCGTCCTGATCAAGGGGACGAGCGGCACCGGCAAGTCGACCGCCGTGCGCGGGCTCGCCGAGCTGCTGCCGGAGATCCCGGTGGTCGCGGACTGCCCGTTCTCGTGCTCCCCGGAGGACCCGTGCGGGTCGTGCCGCGAGCGGGCGGCCGGCGGCGAGGAGCTGCCGGTGGTTCGCAGACGCCGCCGCATCGTCGACCTGCCGCTGAACGCGACGGAGGACCGCGTGTCCGGCAGCGTGGACGTCGGTCTCGCGCTCCAGTCGGGCGTCCGCGCGCTCGAGCCCGGGCTGCTCGCGGAGGCCAACCGCGGGATCCTCTACGTCGACGAGATCAACCTGCTCGACGACCACCTCACCGACGTCCTCCTCGACGCCGCCGCGCTCGGCGTCAACGTGGTCGAGCGCGAGGGCGTCTCGGTGTCGCACCCGGCGCGCTTCCTGCTCGTCGGGACGATGAACGAGGAGGAGGGCGAGCTGAGGCCGCAGATCGCCGACCGGATCGGTCTCGAGGTCGAGGTCACGGCGCTCGAGGACGCCGAGTCCCGGGCCGAGGTCGTGCGGCGCCGCGAGGCGTTCGCGGCCGACCCCGACGGCTTCCGCGAGACCTGGGCGGCCGCCCAGTCGGAGCTGGCGGCGACGGTCGCCTCGGCGGAGGATCGCCTCGCGTCGGTCCGCGTGCCGGATGCGCTCTACGGCGCCGTCGGCCGGCTCGTGGTCGGGTCCGGCGTGGCCAGCCATCGCGCAGACATCGCGATCGTCGAGTGCGCGAAGGCGATCGCCGCGATCGCCGGGCGCGACGCCGTCGAGCCGGAGGACGTGCTCGCGGCGGCCGAGCTCGCGCTCGGCCATCGACTCGAGGCGGATCCGTTCGGCCCGCCTGCCCGCGCCGAGCCGCACGTGCTCCGGCGACTCCTCGACGATGCGCTCGAGATCGAGGTGTCCCGAAAAAAAGTCGAGGGGACGGCGAGCTAGCGCCCGAGGTCGACGGGTCGCCCGACGGTGCGCCGCCGGTCGAGAGCGTCCGCGTCGACCCGGCGCGGGTCTTCGAGCACCGCCGCCGCACCGATCGGCTGGAGCGGGCACGGCTCGGGCGGCGTGCCCGGTCGTTCGTCGGCCGGCGGCGGGGCAAGTACACGAGGCACCGCCTCGCCCGCCCCGGCGACGTCGACCTCGCGTTCGACGCGACCGTCCGGGCAGCCCTCGTCCGCTCGGGCAGGACGCCGGCCGACGTCCTCAGCCAGGACTTCCGCCGCAAGGTACGCGAGCACCGCTCGCCCTTCAGCGTGTGCTTCGTCGTCGACAACAGCTGGTCGGTGCACGCCGAGCGGATGGTCGAGAAGGTGAAGGGCGTCGTGTTCGAGCTGCTCGACGATGCGACCAGGCGCGGGGACAAGGTTTCGCTGGTCGCGTTCAAGGGCGGCGTCGCCGAGGCGACGGTCGCGCTGCCGCCCACCTCCAGCCGCGCGCTGGCGCGGCGGAGGCTCGACGAGATCCCTCTCAGCGGCCAGACGCCGCTCGGCGACGCGCTCCGCCGGGCGCGACTGCTGCTGCGCGGCGAGCTGCTCCGCCACCCGAACTCGGTGCCGCTCGTGGTCGTCGTCAGCGACGGGCTCCCGACCGTGCCGGTCCGCCGCGGTGCGGATCCGGTCGCCGACCTCCTCGCCGAGGGCCGCGCGCTGCGGCGCGCCCGGATCGGCTGCGTCGTCGCCGAGGTCGCGGGGCCCGAGCACGGAAGCGCCGAGGCGCTGGCGCGGGCGAGCGGCGGCACACGGCTCCCGCTCTCCGAGCTCGCCGCCGGCCTCGTGCTCGAGGCCGTCGAGGACTCTGCGTGAACCCGCTGGCGGCGGAGGCGCTCGAGGACCCGAGGACGGGGGCGACAGCCGGCGCCGCACTGGACGAGGAGCTCGCCCGGTGGGACGCGGCCCCGGACGAACCGGACGGCACCGATCTCGACGAGCTGCGCCGCGGCCGGACGATCGAGTGGACGACCAGGACCCTCACGCAGGGCGAGATCCTGGACGCGTTCGCCGAGCACTGCCGGAGCGAGCTCGACGACGTGGACGTCCTCGAGGCGAGCCCGAGCCGGCTCGCGCTCGGCTGGAGGCGCGAGCGGAGCACGATCGAGCTCCGCCTCGGACTCGCGTTCTGCGACCGGCTGGCCGAGGACGGTCCTGCGCTCCTGCTCGGGCCGATCGGGCCCCGGGCGGTCGAACGGTTCCTCGACGACGAGGGCCTGCGGTCGCGGATCGCGCTGCTCGACCTCGCCCGCCTGGAGAAGATCGCCGCCGTCCGGTCGAGCGTCTTCGTCTACCTGGAGTGGTTCCTCCGCGACACGTACGGCGTGAAGATCCTGCCCGAGTCCCGCTTCACCACGGGCCTGGTCGAGCGCGGGATCATCTCGCTCGGCATGGGCTGACCTCAACGGTGGTGGTGGCGGCGGAGGGCGACGCTCCGCGCCCGCCCCCTCCCTACCCCCACGCCGCCGCGTCCCACACCCCCACCCACACCCCCACCCAAGGGTGGGGGCTGTGCCCCTTTCCCCTGCCGGCGACGCTAGCGGAAGCCGGCGCGCCCGTCTGTGCCGGTTGCGTGCCGATTCCGGCACGGCAGGCACGCACTCACCCGACGAGCCGCGCCACCCCTGCCGCGGCGGCGGCGAGCACGACCACGAGCAGGATCGGGGCGCGCAACGCGACCGCGATCGCTCCCGCGCCGAGGCCGACCAGCCTCGCGTCGGCCACGATCGCGCGGTCCCCTCCGACCGCCTGGGTCACGACGAAGGCGGCGAGCACCGCCGGCGCCAGGACCCCGACGGGGCCTGCCAGCCAGGACGGAAGCTCTCGCCGCCCGAGGAGCACGGGGCCGGTCGCCTTCAGGGCGACGGTCGCGGCACCCGTGCCCAGCACCGACAGCCAGACCGGGCTCATCCCCGCCTCCAACCGACGACCGCTCCGGCGGCGCCGGCGACGATCGGGATTCCGGCAGGCGTGAACGGGATCAGCGCAAGGGCGATCCCGCCGCCGAGCAGGGCGGCGGTCAGCTCGCGGCGTCCGCGCAGCTGCGGGACGAGGAGCGCGAGGAACAGCGCGGCGAAGGCGGCGTCGAGGCCGAAGTCGTTCGGGTCGCCGATGACGTTGCCGAGCACGAGGCCGAGCGCGGTCCCGATGTTCCAGAAGACGTAGAGGAGCGCGCCTGCGCCGAGCAGGACGTGGACGTCGAAGCCGCCCTTGCGGCGCACCGTCAGCGCCCACGACTCGTCGACGATTAGCTGCGACTGAAGCAGGCGCTTCGGCAGCGGGTCGGTGAACGACGACGCGATCGAGATCCCGATCGGCGCGTAGCGCGCGTTCAGCATCGCGGCTGCGGCGATCGCCGCAGCCGCGGAGCCGGCACTGCCGAGGATCGAGACCACCGCGAACTGGGCGGAGCCCGCGAACGTCGTCGCCGACATCACCATCGGAGCCGCCCAGCCCATGCCCGCGGCCCGTGCCAGGACGCCGAACGACAGCGAGAACGCGAAGGCGGCGACTGCGATCGGCGCGACCAGGCGTGCGCCCTCCAGGTAGCGCGCTCTCACGCGGTCCCGGGGGCCGTGACCCCGCGCGCGATCCGCTCCTTCGTCATCGAGGCGCAGATCGAGAGGAGCACGGTGGCGGAGCCGGCGATGAGCCAGAGCGTCGTCGTGTACGTGCCCGTGACGTCGCGCGCGGCGCCCAGGAGCAGCGGCGCGACCGCGCCGATCGTGTAGCCGACGCCGAGCATCAGGCCCGTTGCCGAGGCGACGTCCTCCGCGCGCCGCCCGACATCCACCGGCAGCGTCATCACGAGGGGGAACATGGCACCCGTGCAAAGACCGACCACGGCCGCCCACGCCCATGCCCCCGCCGGGACGGCGACGAACCCCGCCGTCGCGATCGCCATCGCCAGGCTGAAGACGACGAGGTAGAGACGCCGTGAGCCTCTCCGGTCGGAGAGCCACGGGATGGTCAGCGTGGTCACGAGCGAGGTGATGTTCAGAACGGCGAGGAGCGAACCCGCCTTCCCGTCGCTCCAGCCGCGCTCCACGTACGCATCGGGCAGCCAGCTGTTCAGGCCGTAGTAGACGCAGGCCATCGACCCGAAGATGCCGACCAGCGCCCAGGCGGTCCGGCTGCGGAAGGGCAGCCTGATCCGGATCACCTCCGGCCGGCGGTGGGGCGGCTCGCCGCGGGTCAGCCAAATCCAGGCCGGGACGAGGGTGACGGTGACGGCCGAGAAGACGGCGAGCGACCAGCGCCAACTGCCGGCCGCGTCGGCGAGCGGCACCGCGAGCGCGGACGACAGCGCCGAGCCGAGGTTGAAGCCGAGGACGTAGATCCCGGTCGCGAATGCAGGCCGCGACGCGAAGCGTCCCTTGACCGCCACCGGCATCAGCGCCTGGGCGAGGCCGAGACCGACACCCACGCCGAAGGTGAGCAGGATCACCCCGGCCGCACCGGGCACGACCGAGCGGGCCACTCCGAACGTGCCGATCAGCGCGAGACAAGCGGCGATGGCGAGCCGGGTGCCGTACCGGCGCGAGACCTGCGGCGCCGGCAGCGCAAACGCGCCCATGCAGAAGACCGGGATCGTGGTGAGCAGGCCCGCGACCGCGTGCGAGACGTCGAGGTCGTCCTGGATGTCGGGAACCAGCGGGCCGACGCCGACGATCTGCGGGCGCAACGCGAGCCCGGCCAGGAACAGACCGGCGAGCAGCCCGAGCCGCTGCCGCACGCTAACCGGCGACGACCGGGTTCGTCAGCGCGCCGATGCCCTCGATCTCGATTGTGACCTCGTCGCCCGGCTGCATGTAGAGCGGCGGCTTCCGGAACGCTCCGACACCGGCGGGAGTCCCGGTCGCGATCAGGTCGCCGGGCTCGAGCGTGACCGTGCGCGTGACGTAGGCGATCACGTCGGCGACGCCGAAGATCATGTTCGCCGTCGTCGACTCCTGCACGGTCTGGCCGTTGAGGATCGCGCGGATCGGGAGCACCTGCGGGTCCGGGATCTCGTCCCGGGGAACGAGCTTCGGCCCGACGGGGCAGAAGGTGTCGGGCGACTTCCCGCGTGTCCACTGGCCGTCGGCGAACTGCAGGTCACGCGCGGACACGTCGTTCACGCAGACGTAGCCGGCGACCGCCTCCAGTGCGTTCTCGACCGAGACGTCGCGGACGCGCCGGCCGATCACGACGCCGAGCTCGGCCTCGTAGTCGCACTTGGTCACGACCGGTGGGATCACGATCGGGTCGCCCGGGCCGATCAGGGTGTTCTGCCACTTGGCGAAGAGCAGCGGCGCCTCGGGCAGCGTGGTTCCCTGCTCCTCCGCGTGGTCGCGGTAGTTCAGGCCGACGCAGATGATCTTCCCGGGAACGTCGATCGGCAGCATGGGGCCCAGCCTAACCGAGCACGGCCCGGTGAGCCGTGTCACAGGGACAGTCCCTGGAACGAAAGCGTCACGTTGTGTCGACAGGGCGTCGTGGGCGACTACGCTCGGGCGACGATGCCCCGCCGGCCGCGCAAGCACCTCCCCGGTCGTCTCTTCCACGTCACGGCGCGCGGCGTCGCCGGCTCGACGATCTTCGTCGACGACGAGGACCGCAGACGCTTTCTCCTGTACCTGGAGCAGACGACGCGAATGTGGAAGTGGCGCGTGCGCGCGTGGTGCCTGATGGGCACCCACTACCACCTCGTGGTCGAGGCCACCCCCGAGCAGATGTCGCACGCGACGCACCGCCTCGGCTGCCTCTACGCGATGTACTTCAACCGCAGGCACGACCGGCGCGGGCATCTCTTCGAGAACCGGTTCTCGTCGTGGGTCATCAACGACGAGGATCACCTGGGCAAGACGATCGACTACGTGCTCAACAACCCGGTGAATGCAGGGATGTGCGTCGACGCGCGCGAATGGCCGTGGAGCTGGCCGAGGCTGCCGGCGCCGGTCGCCTCGGCGAAGACGGCCGCGGCCGTTTGAGTCATGTCCCAGGGACTGTCCCTGGGACACGGCTGGGAGGGGCTAGGCCGCAGGGGGCACGAGGACGACGTGCACCTCGCGGGGTCCGTGGACGCCGACCGCGAGCTTCTGCTCGATGTCGGCGCTGCGGCTCGGGCCGGTCACGATCGCGAGCGCGCTCGGCAGGTCGTCGCCGAGCGCGGCGAAGAGCTCGTCGAGCCCGGGCAGGATCAGATCCTCCCGGAGCAGCGTCACGTGGACGTCGGGCAGGAGGGACTGCGCGCGCGGCTCCTCCGCCGACGAGAGGACGACGCTGCCGGTGTCGGCGAGCCCGTGGATCGCGGTGGAGATACCCGCGCCCTCGATCTCCGGCGCCGTGCCGCGATGGACGTGGCAGCCGACCGCCTCCGCGTTCGCGACGAAGGTTTCGACCAGCCCGGGGCCACCGGCGGCGTTCACCGCCGGCCGTCCCGGTAGCGGCGCCCGAAGCGGGGGCGCGTCCGGCCCGCCGACCACACCCGGCCCGGCCCGAGCAGGCCGCCGAGCGGCTGTCCCAGCCGTGCCAGCCCGGTCGTCAGCCGGTACCCCGCCCGCGTCGACCAGGCCCACGACCACAGCCGGAATCCGAGCCGCTCCCACCGCGAGGCGACACCCTCGTCGACGAGGTCGCGCCTGAGGTCGAGGAGCAGCTCGTGCAGGGGGATCTTCACCGGGCACGCCTCGGTGCAGGCGCCGCAGAGCGACGAGGCGTGCGGCAGCGACGGCGCCTCGCCGAGCCCGACGAGCAGCGGGAGCAGCACCGCGCCCATCGGCCCCGAGTACACCGGCCCGTACGCCGCGCCCCCCGCCTTGCGGTACACGGGGCAGACGTTCAGGCACGCCCCGCAGCGGATGCACGCGAGCATCTCGCGGTAGCGGCCGCGCAGCAGGTTCGAGCGGCCGTTGTCGAGGATGACGACGTGCATCTCCTCCGGCCCGTCCGCCTCGCCCGCCCGCCGGGGGCCGGTGAGCAGCGTCGTGTAGGCCGTGAGCTTCTGCCCCGTGCCCGACCGGGCCAGCAGCTTCAGCAGCACCGCGAGGTCGGCGGTCGTCGGCACCAGCCGCTCCATGCCCATCAGCGCCACGTGCACGCGCGGGATCGAGCTGACCAGCCGCCCGTTGCCCTCGTTCGTGACCAGGCAGACCGAGCCCGTCGACGAGACGCCGAAGTTCGCGCCGGTGATGCCGACGTCCGCCTCGAGGAACGTCCGGCGCAGCTGCGTCCGGGCCGCGTTGGTGAGCGCTTCGAGCTCGGGCGGAATCGACTCGCCCTGCACGGCGCCGAGCAGCTCCGCGACCTGGCCGGCGGTCTTCTCGATCGCCGGCGCGATGATGTGCACCGGATGCTCGCCCGCGAGCTGGAGGATGTACTCGCCGAGATCGGTCTCGACCGGCGTCGTCCCGACGGCGGTCAGCGCCTCGTTGAGGCCGATCTCCTCCGTCGCCATCGACTTCGACTTCGCCGCGATCGTCGCGCCTGCGCGCGAGCACACGTCGGCGACGTAGGCGCTCGCCTCCGCGGCCGTGCGCGCGAAGAAGACCTTGCCGCCGTGCGCCTCGAGCGCCTCCGTGAACCGGGCCACATGACCGTCGAGGTCGTCGACCACCGCCATCCGGATCGCGTGCGCGCGCTCGCGGAGCGCCTCGACGTCCTCGAGCCCCTCCCACGCAGCGACCCGGTTCGTGCGCAGACGGTCGGTCGCCTGGTCGAGTGCGGCCTGCGTGTGCGCGTCGCCGAGCTTGCCGCGGGCGATGACGCGGAAGCGCGCGGCCGGCTGGGCGAGCTCAGCCACCGACGCCTCGCGCCAGCGCGGTCGCCAGGTGGACGACCCGGACGGGAGAGCCGATCCGCTCGGCGCGCCCGCGCAGGTGCATCAGGCAGCCCGGGTCGGCGGTGACGATCGTCCCCGCCTCCGCGGCGCCGGCCAGCTTTTCGTCGGCCATTGCCACCGACACCTCCGGCTGGCGCACCGAGAACGTCCCGCCGAAGCCGCAGCAGAGGTCGGGCCGCGCGAAGGGCACCAGCTCCGCGCCGGATCCGCCCAGAAGCCGCCGCGGCTGGGCCGAGACGCCGAGCTCGCGAAGCATGTGGCAGGAGTCGTGGTAGGCGATCCGCCGGCCGGCGTTGCACGGCAGCGGCCGGTACCCGGCCGACGCCAGGAACGCGGACAGCTCCCAGACCTCGTACGGCTCGACCCCGAGGAGCTCCGGGAGGTAGTGCGCCGACATCGTCGCGCACGAGCCCGAGGGCACGACGACCGGCGCCTCCCGCGAGAACGCCCGCACGAACGAGCGCGCGACCCGGCGCGCCGCTGCGCGGTGCCCCGCGTTGAACGCGGGCTGGCCGCAGCACACCTGCCGTGCCGGGAACTCGACCTCGAACCCCGCCCGGCGGAGCAGCGTCTCCGCGTCGCGGACCGCCTCCGGGAACGCGAGGTCGCCGAGGCAGGTGGCGAAGAGCTGGACGGTCGGCATCGGCGAGACTCTAGAGCGTGACCCCGCTCGAACCCGCGCCGGCGGCGCTCGCCGGCGGCCGCAGCCTCTACCTGAAGCGCGAGGACACGCACGAGCTCGGCGCCTTCAAGTGGCGCGGTGCGCTGCCCACGCTGGAGCGGTTCGCGGCGGACGGCGCCCTTGCCGTCGTCACCGCCTCGACCGGGAACCACGGCGCGGCGACCGCGTGGGCGGCCGCGGAGCTGGGGCTGGAGGCGGTCGTCTTCGTGCCCGAGCAGGCGAGCGCGACCAAGCTCGCGCACATCGACCGGCTGGGCGCCGAGATCCGGCGGGAAGGCGCCGACCTGGACGAGGCCAAGGCACGCGGCGTCGCGTTTGCCGCGTCGGAGGGACTGCCGTTCTTCGAGGACGGCGCCGAGCCGGCCCAGCTCGAGGGCTACGCGGCGATCGGCGAGGAGCTGCTCGGCCAGCTCGGCGGGCCGCCGGCGGCGGTGGTCGTCCCGGTCGGGAACGGGGCGCTGCTCGGGGGCGTCGGGGCCGCGGTCGCCCGGCGCTCGCCCGGGACGCTCCGCGTCGGCGTCGTCTCGGCCGCCGCTCCGGTGATGGCGGACAGCTGGGATGCGGGCCGGCCCGTGACGAGCGACCGCTCGGGAACCTTCGCCGACGGGCTCGCGGTGCGGGTCGCGATCCCCTATGCCGTCGACGTCCTCGCCGCCGCCGCCACGCACATGCTGCGCGTCGAGGAGCGGGACATCGCCCGCGCGGTCGCGGCCTTCGCCGACGCCGGCATCCGGGCCGAAGGGGCGGCCGCCGCCGCCCTCGCCGCCCTCCCCCTCCTTCCCGGGCTCGACGGGCCGATCGTCCTCGTCGTCACCGGACGCAACATCGACGACGACCTGCTCGAGCGCGCCCGCCGCGATCCGGAGTCGTTCCGAGGCTGATCCCGCGGCATACTTTCCGCGTGGATGCAGGGCAAATCGACGAGCTCCGTTCCTGGGCGCAGCGGCTCACCGCCGACCAGTCGCACCCGGAGCTCCAGCCTGCAGGCCGCGCGATCCTCCTCCTGATCGGCGAGGTCGAGCGCCTTCGAGCCGCATCCGAGAGTGCCGGCCCTCCGGAGCCTCCTCCGGACGACGGCGCACCGGGGAGCCCGTTGCCGCCGGCCGTCGAGCCCGGCAGGAAGCGCAGCCTCTTCCGGGGCCGTCTCAACCGGCTGGCGATCGCCGCGGCCGTGCTCGCGGCGCTCGTCTTCGCCACGCTCGCGCTCGGCGCACGGCTGAGCGCACCGGGCCTCGACCCGCAGGGACCGCCGGCGAACGCCGCGATCGGGCCGGCGAAGCTCCCGTCGCTCTCCTTCTCCGTCGGTGCCGACCCGTCGGTGCTCGACCGCGTCCGCTGGAAGGTCGACGGCGCCGACGTCACCGGGAAGGCGACCATGGAGGACGGCCGGTTCGTCCTGGACGGCAGCCGCCTGCCGGACGGGCGGCACCGCGTCGAGGCGACCGCGGCCGGAAGCTTCCCCGGATCGCGCACGACCCAGACCTGGAACGTCCGCGTCGACACGGCCGGACCGCGCATCAGATTCGACCCGCCGGGCGTCGTCATCCCGTACGGACATCCGCTCGCGGTGAAGGGCACCCTGGAGCCGGGGGCGACGCTGACGGCGAACGGCCGGCCGGTGCTCGTCGCCCACGGCCGCTTCCGGCTCGCCTGGCAGGCCCGCCCGAAGGGCGCGGTCACGCTCGTCGCGACGGACACGCTCCGGAACACGACCACCAAGCGGGTCTGGATCACGCTCGCCCCGCGCCGGCCCGCCCATCCCGTCCGGGCCGTCCACGTCACGTTCGACGCCTGGGCCGACCCCACGCTGCATCGGGGCATCGTCGACCTGATCGACCAGGGCCGGATCAACGCCGTCGAGATCGACCTCAAGGACGAGTCGGGCACGGTCGGCTGGGACGCGCCCGTGCCGCTCGCGCACCGGATCGGCGCCGTCAAGCCGATCGTCGACCTGCGCGCCGCGGTCGCGGACCTCCACCGCCGCCACGTACGGGTGATCGGACGGCTGGTGTGCTTCCGCGACCCGATTTTCGCAGGCTGGGCGTGGAAGGCCGGCAAGCGCGACGAGGTGATCCAGACCCCGGACGGGCGGAAGTACGGCGGGTACGGCGGCTTCACCAACTTCGCGAACCCGGAGGTACGGCGGTACCAGATCGCGATCGCCGTCGCCGCCGCGAAGGCCGGCGTCGACGACGTGCTTTACGACTACGTGCGCCGCCCGGACGGGCCGCTCTCGAGCATGGCCTTCCCGCGCCTCGAGGGGACACCCGAGCGGTCGATCGCCTCGTTCCTCGCCGAGACGCGCGCGGCGCTCGAGCCGACCCGCACCTACCTCGGCGCGTCGGTGTTCGGCGTCGCGGCGACGCGCCCGACCGAGGTCGCCCAGGACATCCCGATGATGGCGCCGCACGTCGACTACATCTCCGCGATGGTCTACCCGTCGCACTGGGCGCCCGGGGAGTACGGCGTCGCCGACCCGAACGCGCAGCCGTACGACATCGTCCAGCGCTCGCTCGAGGACTTCCAGCGGGACGTCCGCGGTACCGGCGCCCGCGTCGTCCCCTGGCTGCAGGACTTCTCGCTCGGCGTCGACTACGGCCCTGCCCAGGTGAAGGACGAGATCCGCGGAGCGCACGACGCCGGCGTCGACGAGTACCTGCTCTGGGACCCGGCGGTCACGTACACGGCGCGGGCGCTGCCGACCGACGCTCTGACCGCCGTCTTCCCGCGGCAGCTGACCCCGGCCGAGCGCGCGCGGTCGCTGCAGCCGAACGAGCTCGGGCTCGTGCCCGTGCTGATGCACCACCAGATCCGCAAGGACGGAAGCACCTACGACCTCACCGCGGGCCAGTTCCGGGCGGAGCTCGCCCGGCTCTGGGCCGACGGGTTCTACCCCGTGCGCGCCTCCCAGCTCGTCTCCGGGAGCCTCGACGTCCCGAAGGGGAAGTCCCCCGTCGTCCTCACCTTCGACGACGCCACCAACAACCAGGTCGCCTTCCTTCCGGACGGACGGCTCGACCCGGATTCGGCCGTCGGGATCCTCGAGGACTTCTCCGCCGGCCATCCGGGCTTTCCCGCCACCGGGACGTTCTACGTCCCGCGGAATGCGTTCGACGGCGATGGACGGACGGCGAAGCAGACCTTCGACTGGCTGGTCGGCCACGGCTTCGAGCTCGGGAACCACACGAAGGACCACCTGGCGCTGAACGAGCTCGGCGCGACCGCCGTCCAGCGCCAGCTCGTCCTCGGCGACCGGCTGCTCACCGAGCGGCTGCCCGCCTACCGCGTCCGCACGATGGCGCTGCCCCTCGGTGCGCTCCCGCACCCGGCCTCGCTCGCCGTCCACGGCACCTGGGACGGCCAGTCGTACCGCTTCGCCGGTGTGTTCCTCTCGGGCGCCGAGCCCGCACCGTCGCCGTTCTCGACGGCGTGGAACCCGGGGAAGATCCCGCGGATCCTGCCCAACCCGGCGTGGAAGGGCGCCCGCGACTTCACGTGGGGCATGTGGCTCGACACGCTCGAGCGCCACCCCGAGCTCCGCTACGTCTCCGACGGCGACCCGGCCACGGTCGCCTTCCCGCACGGGAAGCGGAGCGAGCTCTCCGCGCGGTACGCCGCCCGGGCGAAGGAGTACTAGACGGAGCCGGGGACAGGTCCGCCGGACATCAGCCGTACGTACCTGCGGACGCGGGCCGCCAGCTCCGGGGGATGCTCCTCCTCGACCACCGCCCTGACGCCTTCGCGACCGGTCGCGTGCAGGATCCGGCCGTCGCCGAGCCAGAACGCGATGTGGTCGCCGTAGCAGACGAGGTCGCCGCGCCGGAGCTCCCCCGCCTCGACCTCCGTCCCCGCGTCCTCCAGCTGGTCCGCGTCGCGCGGGACGAGCCGGCCGAGCCGCCGGTACGCCATGTGGACGAGCCCCGAGCAGTCGATGCCGCGCTCCGTCATCCCTCCCCACTCGTACGGGCACCCGAGGTAGGCGCGCGCCTCCTCCACCGGGTCGCCGTCCCGCCGGGCCAGCCAGTCCGCGCGCGGCCGGCCCCCGAGCGCGGCGCTGCGGACCCAGCCGGGGTAGTCGTATGCGGTTCTGACGCGGGCCCACTCCCCGTCGACGGCCTCGACGGCGAGCGGCTCGCCGGGCAGGGCCTGCGTCACCTGCTCCGCGCCGTCCCGCGGCTCGGCCCGGAGCGCGGCCAGCTCGCGCGCCGCCCGGACGGTCACGTCAGCCGTAGAGATGGCACTCGACCTCGACCGGCCCGGAGCGGACGAGGTGCGGCACGCGCGGCTCGTTCCACTCGATCTCGAGCGCGTCGGCCGTCGGCCGCAGCTCGCGCACGCCCTTCCAGAACGGCTCCTCCGGGTCGTCGGCGCGCACGCGCTCGAGGATCGCGTGCAGATCGCCGCCGGTCGCGCCGCCGGCGGCCGGCACGACGACGGTCGTGCCGTCCCGCTCGGCCAGCGCGTCGAGGTCGCCGAAGAGCGGCCGCTCGGCCTCGTACTCGGCCGCGCCGACCCGCGCCCAGTGGGCCTCGAGCAGGTCGCGGAGGTCGCGCGTCTCCCAGCCGCAGATCTCGAACGCGCGCGGGCAGCGCGGATGGAACGAGCACCCCCGCGGCGGCCGGGCGGCGTCGGGGACCTCGCCCCGCGGCAGGTCGCGCGGGACCGACCTGAGCGGGTCGGGCTCGGGGATCGCGCGCAGCAGGGCCTGGGTGTACGGATGCTTGGGATCGTCGTAGATCGCCGCGGAGGGGCCGATCTCGACGATCCGGCCGAGGTAGAGGATCGCGATCCGGTCGCAGAAGAACTTCGCGGTGGCCAGGTCGTGCGTGATGTACAGGTAGGTCAGGTCGAACTCCCGCTTGAGCGAGAGCATCAGGTCGAGGATCTTCGCCCGGACGCTCATGTCGAGCATCGACACGGGCTCGTCCGCGACGAGCAGCACGGGGTTGAGGATGATCGCGCGGGCGATCACCGCCCGCTGCTTCTGCCCGCCGGAGAGGTCGCCGGGGTACTTGTCGAGGAACTGCTCCGGCGGGGAGAGGCCGACGGTCTCGAGCGCCTCGGAGACGCGGCGGCGCATCTGCTCCCGGCCGTCGACGAGGCCGTGGATCTGGAGCGGGTGGCCGACCGCCTGGCCGATCGTCATCGCCGGGTTGAGCGACGCGTGCGGATCCTGGAAGACGAGCTGCATGCGACGGCGGTGCGTGCGCAGCTCCCGCTCGCTCAGCTTCGTGATGTCGCGGCCCTCGAAGAGGACGCTGCCCGCGGTCGCGCGGACGAGGCCGAGCAGCGTGCGGCCGAGCGTCGTCTTGCCGCTCCCGGACTCGCCGACCAGGCCGAGCACCTCGCCCTTGCGGAGGTCGAACGAGACGTCGTCGACCGCCCGGACGGAGCCCGCCTCGCGGCCGATCAGCCGGTCGGCGAAGCTGCCGCGGATCGAGTAGTACGTCTTCAGCCCGCGGATCGAGACGAGCGGCTCGCTCTCAGGCCTCGTCTGCAACCGCCAGCTCCTCCCGCTCGAGCTTCTCCGTCTGCCCCTCGGGGATCTCCTCCTCCGGCCCGTGCAGCCAGCACTGCACGGTGCGGCCGGCCGCGGGGCTCACGTCGACCGGCTGCTTCCAGGCGCAGACCTGCATCACGTCCGGGCAGCGGGGATGGAACCGGCAGCCGGACGGCGGGTCGATCAGGTTCGGGGGCGCGCCGGGGATCGAGTGCAGCTCGGTCGTCTCCAGCGAGATCGTGGAGCGCAGCAGCTCCCGCGTGTACGGGTGCGCCGGATCGGAGAACACCTCCCGGGCGGGGCCGTTCTCGACGATCTTGCCCGCGTACATGACCGCGACCCGGTCGCAGGCCTCCGCGATGATCCCGAGGTTGTGGGTGATCAGGAGCAGGGCCGTGCCGAAGTTGCGCTTCAGGTCGGCCAGGATCGCCAGGATCTGGGCCTCGACGATCACGTCCAGGGCCGTGGTCGGCTCGTCGGCGACGAGCAGCTTCGGCCGGAGGACGAGCGCCAGCGCGATCATGATCCGCTGCCGCATCCCGCCGGAGAACTCGTGCGGGTACTGCCGGTACCGCGTCGGCGGGATCCCCATCCGTCCGAGCGTCTCCAGCGAGCGGGCGCGGATCTCGCGCTCGGTGAGCTGCGGCTCGTGCTGCTCGAGCGTCTCGGTGAAGTGGTCCTCGATCCGGAGGAGCGGGTTGAGCCGCGTCATCGGCTCCTGGAAGATCAGGCCGAGGTCGGGGCCGCGCAGCCGGCTCAGCTCCTTCTGCGTCATGCCGACGACGTTGCGCCCGCCGAACAGGACCTCCCCGTCGGAGAAGGCGCCGTCCGGGAGGAGGCCGAGGATGCCCCGGCCGAGCGTCGACTTGCCGCAGCCCGACTCGCCGACCAGCCCCAGCACCTCGCCGGCGCCGATGCCGAACGACACCCGGTCGACCGCGCGCACCGTCCCGCGCGGCGTCCCGTAGTGCACGCGCAGGTTGCGGACGGTGAGGACGGGCCCGGCGCTCACTCCGCCCCGGCCGCCTCGATCGCGGGGAGCTCAGGCTCCTGGTCGAAGACCACCTTCTCGACGCGGCGGCGGCGCAGGACGGGGTTGACCGTCTCGTTCAGCCCCTCGCCGACGAGCGTCAGGCCGGTGACGAGCAGCACGATCGCCAGCCCGGGGAAGAGCCCCGTCCACCAGATCCCCGAGGCCGTGTCGGACACCGCCCGGGAGATGTCGTAGCCCCACTCGGCCGCGTCGGTCGGCTGGATCCCGTACCCGAGGAACCCGAGCGCGGTCAGCGTGAGGATCGCGTCCGCGGCGTTCAGGGTGGCGATCGGCGGCACGTTCTGGACGACGTTGTGGAAGACGTACCTGCGGATGATCGTGAACGGCGTCGCCCCCAGGGCCCGCGCGGCCTCCACGTACATCTCCTCCCGCAGCGCGATCACCTGGTTGCGGACCACGCGGAAGTAGAGCGGCACGTACGCGCCCGAGATCGCGACCGCGGCGGTCAGGACTCCGCGCCCGATGCTGTTCGAGAGCAGGAAGGCGATCACGATCGCGAGCAGGAGGTAGGGGAAGGCGTAGAGCGTGTCCATCAGCATCACGAGGGCGCGGTCGAGCTTGCCGCCGAAGTACCCGGAGAGGAGGCCGAGCGGGACGCCGACCGTGACCGCGAAGGCGAGCGAGATCGCGACCACCTTCAGCTCGGTCTGCGCGCCCCAGACCACGCGCGAGAGCACGTCGGTGGACTGGACGTTGGTGCCGAACAGGTGGTCGGACGTCGGGCCCGCGAGCTGGGCGAACCGGTGGCCGCCGGACTGGTACTGCGCGAAGCCGTAGGGCGCGATCAGCGGGGCGAAGATCGCGAGCACCGCGAAGAAGAGCGTGATCGCGGCGCCGGTGTAGAGCATCCCCTTCGCGAAGCCGCGCGCCTCCCGGATCGGGCCGAGCGCGCGGGCCAGGCCGGGTGCGAGACGCGAACGCAGCACGCCGTCGGATCCCGGCCGCGCCGCCATCAGTACCGGATCCTCGGGTCGATGAACGCGTTGACGAAGTCGATCACCAGGCTGACGACGACCACGACGAGCCCGAAGACGACGATGATCCCCTGCACGGCCGTGTAGTCGCGGTTCTCCAGGTACCGGACCAGCTCGTGGCCGATCCCCGGCCAGTTGAAGGTCGTCTCCGTGAGCACGGCGCCGCCGAGCAGGCCGGCCGTGGTCAGGCCGATCACCGTGATCACCGGGACGAGCGCGTTCTTGAACGCATGGTGGTACACGACGCTGCGCTCGCGGATCCCGCGCGCCCGGGCGGCCTCGATGTAGTCGTCCTTCAGCGTGCGGATGACGTTCACCCGGATCAGGCGGATGAAGACCCCCGCCGTGACCAGGCCGAGCGTCGTGGCGGGCAGGATCAGGTGCTTGAGGATGTCGCCCAGCGCGCTCCAGTTGCCGTCGATGATCGCGTCGATCGTGAAGATGTTCGTGTGCGTCTCGAGCGTCGCCTGGGTGATCGGGCTCGCGCGGTCGGACGTCGGGAGCCAGCCCAGGAACGAGCCGAAGAAGAGCTGCGCCATCAGCCCCAGGAAGAAGACCGGCGTCGCGTAGACGACGATGCCGAACAGCCGGCCGCCGACGTCGAGCGGGGTGTCGCGAAAGCGTCCGGCGAGCAGGCCGACGAGCACGCCGACGACGATTGCGACGAGCATCGCGAAGAAGGTCAGCTCGAGCGTCGCGGCGCCGTTGGTGAGGATGATGTCGCTGATCGGGCGCCGGTCGGTGATCGTCGTGCCGAAGTTCCCCCTGACCACGTCCCAGAGGTAGTCGCCGTACTGCCGGTACAGCGGCTCGTCGAAGCCGAGGCGGTGCTTGATGTCGTCGATCACGGACTGCGGGGCGTGTCCGCCGAGCGACGCCGAGATCGGATCGCCGGGCGCGACCCGCATCAGCAGGAACACGAACGTCAGCAGGATCAGCACCATCGGCACGACCAGCACGAGGCGGGTCACCAGGTACGTCTTGAGCGATGTGCCCTGGGCAACAGCGGCCATGAGCCTCCGAGGTTAGACGTGTCCTGCCGCGCGACGCGCCGGAGGGGCGCCGGTGGCGCCCCTCCGTGCGTGCTTCGTGCCGGTGCCTACTTCGAGATCAGCCAGAACCGCATCAGGAACGCGGCGTCCAGCGTGCTGTCGATGCCCTTCACGTTGTTCTTGGAGACGGCGATCATCTTGCCCTGCCAGTACGGGATGATCGGCACCTCCTTCGCCGCCTGCACCTGCGCGGCCTTGATCACGGAAAGGCGGGTCGGCGTCGTGCGGGCGCCGTACTCGGCCTTGATCAGCCGGTTCATGGCCTTGCTGTTGTAGCCGTTCGCCATGAAGTTGTCCGGCTGGTAGAAGGGGACGATGTAGTCCTCGCCGTCCACGTAGTCGGGGAACCACCCGAGCTGGAAGGCGTTGTACCGCTTGCCGGGCTGGGCGCTGTACTGCGCCCACTCCGCGGACTTCAGCGTCACCTTGAACAGGCCGCTGCCGTTCAGCGCCCGCTGGATCTCGGCGTACTCGTCGGCGGAGGCGTCGCCGTAGTGCGACGGCGTCCACCAGATGTCGATCGGGACGGGCGTCGTCACGCCGGCCGCCTTCAGCACCGCGCGGGCCTTGGCCACGCTCGGCGTCCGGCCGTACATCGCCGCGAACGCGTCGATGTGCCCCGGCAGGCCGGCCGGCACCATCGAGTAGAGCGGCTTCACGAACCCGTGGTAGACGCGCGACGCGATCGTCTGCCGCGGGATCAGGTAGGCGATCGCCTTGCGGACCGCGATGTTGTTCGTCGGCGCCCGCGTCGGGTTGAAGACCATGTAGCGGATCACGACGCCGTTGCCGGCGTGGACCTTGACCCCGCTCGCCTTGCCGAGCGAGAGCAGCTCGGTGGGCGTGAAGTCGCGGAACGCCATGTCGATCTCCCCGCGCTGCAGGGCGAGCTTCATGGTCGAGGACTTCGAGTAGTAGTTGATGATCAGGTTGTCGTTCTTGGGCTTCGGCCCCCAGTAGTTCGGGTTCGCCTTGAAGACCGCCTGCTGGCCGGGCGTGTACTTGACCAGCTGGTACGGGCCGGTTCCGACCTGCGACTCGGAGTTGTCGCGGATCTTGTCCGCCGGATACAGCGACTTCGGGACGATGTAGCCCGCGCTCGTGGCGAGGATGAACGGCCACGTCGACTGCGGTGACTTCAGGTGGAAGGTGACGCCGTAGGGGCCGTTCACGGTCGTGCTCTTCAGGTTCGAGAGCAGGGCGTAGATGCCCTGGTCGCCCTTGATCCTGATCACCCGGTCGAACGTCCACTTCACGTCGGCCGAGGTGAACGGCGTCCCGTCGGCGAACTTGACGTTGCGCCGAAGGGTGCAGCCCCACGTCGCGTTCCCGCCCTTGGGCGCGCACTTGGTCGCCAGCACGGGCTCGAGCTTCGCCCCGTGCGGGTACCCGTAGAGCCCCTGGAACATCAGCAGGTCCAGGGTGGCCGAGCCGTAGTCGTACTCGTTGGCCGGATCGAGGTTCGTGACGCTGTCGGTGGTGCCGTCGACGAGCGTGGTGGCCTGGGAATGCCCGCCCCGCGCCCAGGCCGACGCCGCGACCGCAGCCGCCGCGACCAGTCCGAGCGCGGCGACGGCGGCCGCCGCCCGCCAACTGAATCGGTGTCGTTCCATGTCTCCCCTCCGTCGATGAATGCGGCGAGTATGTCAACTTCGACGTCCGGGAGCACCCGCGGTTTGCCAGGGT
>Ga0070741_10009255_pt1 | contig 19238 bp, 16 predicted proteins | sample Coa_R1_4_FD_66440 | JGI IMG/M metagenome (GOLD analysis project Ga0070741, IMG submission 66440) | Surface soil microbial communities from Centralia Pennsylvania, which are recovering from an underground coalmine fire - Coalmine... | ecosystem: Environmental > Terrestrial > Soil > Unclassified ...
TGTTTGCGCGGGGTGGTGTGGAGGGTTCGCGCAACCCTCCACGAAAAGTTTTATTAAAAATTTTTCTTTAAATTTTTAATTTTTCTTATCTTTTTCTTTATCTTAACTATTTGCCTAAAATCAATATCGGTCTTTTGTCTCCGTATCCTTCGACAGGCCCCTACTTCGCTAAAGCTCCGTCGGACAAGTCAGGACGGAGACGGGGGTTTAATTGCGCGATCCCCCCACGAAAAAAAGGGGTATTAGGGAAAATCCCCTAAATAATTTATAACAACTCTTTATAACAATTCCCCTGCTAATTTACTCAACTCACTCCTCTCACTAGTCGGCAAGAACACCGATCCAAAGAGTTCTTGTCCTTTAAACCGCTCACTTGCCGTGACTAAACCATTACTACTAAAATCAAGATATGGAGAGTCAATTTGATATGGGTCTCCTGTTAAAATGATTTTGCTGTCTTCTCCCGCTCTGGTGACAAGAGTTTTTATTTCATGTGGATTAAGATTTTGCGCTTCATCGATTAAAATAAATTGATAGGGAATGGTGCGTCCACGCATATACGTGATTGCTTCTAAACTGATTTTTCCTTGATGCAGCAGGTCATCAAAAGTGATAACGCGTGCTTTTTTTTGATCATGATGTTCTTTTTTGCCTTTTTTCTTACGATTATTTTCAATCGGCTGTTCTTGGTTGTCTTGATATTTCTGAGATTTATTAATCGTGTGCATGATATAACTCATGTTGTCGTATATGGGCATCATCCAACTATGCAATTTTTCTTCTATGGTGCCTGGCAAATAACCAAGATCTTTTCCCAAAGGAACAACCGGGCGAGATATAACCATATGTTCATAACTTTTACTGATAAAAATTTGATGCAATCCTGCCAATAATGCAAGAAATGTTTTTCCGGTGCCTGCTGGGCCAAATAAACACACAAATTGTATACTTCTATCTAACAATAAATCGAGTGCCATATGTTGCTGAGGATTACGTGGTGTTAGCGGCCACATTAATGGCGATGGGGCAAGCGGTCTGAAAGTATCTCCTCCAAAATAACGGTAAATGCGATAATTCTGGGGATTATTTTGACTTTCTGCTATGACGTATTCATTGCGTTGAATGGCACCTTTTTTTGCTAATGCTTGCAGTTCTTTGGGAGAATCATTTTTAAGCTCTACTGATGGCACGCTTATTTTTATCCATCCTTGATAAAATTCTTTTTCGCTGACGTGTTCTTTTATATAATCTTCTGTTGCAAGACCAAGCGCATCCGCTTTAACGCGAGCGTTAAGATCTTTTGAAATGAAAACAACATCGTATTTGTCTTTTAATGAGAGAGCTGTCAGTAAAATTTGGTTATCTTCTATGTTGGCAGAAAATGGCAATTTTTGACGATCTTGTTCGTCATAAAACAGAACCTCGAGTGTTCCGCCATTGTCAAGTTTAACACCGTTGTGCAGTGATCCTTTTTCTCGCAATAAATCAAGCTGTCTTATTGCTTCCCGGGTATTGCGACCGCGCTCTGTTCCTTCTCCTTTAAATTTATCAAGTTCTTCTAATACCGTTGCAGGAATACCAAGTAAGGCTCCTTCAAAATGAAAAAGAGATTTAGGATCATGAATTAAAACGTTGGTATCAAGAATAAAGATTTTTTGCTTTGCAGGCATATAATAATACTCCTACTGTTTTTTAACATTACTACTCTCAGCAAAGAGCCTATCATAGTGCTTTCTTTCAGGCAATGAACAGTGAGAATCGATGAGATGATACAGTATTTATTGTTTTTTTATGAATTTTTTATATAATTACACTATCTTTATTATCTAAGTGAGGAGTGTATTATGTTTTATCTGTGTGATCAGCACATCTATGCATTGCTGAATTTTTTACACACAACTCTTTGTTTTGTCGTACATCATTTCTTTTCTACTGCCACATCTTCTACGCGCACTTCTCTCACGACCTGTTGGTAAACACGCATTCATTATCAAATATTTTTTTTTATTTTTTATATTTTGTCATTAACATACGTTCATAAGGATATTTTACATGAAGATACTATACATATGCGCTTTAAGCATGGTTGTGCAATCGTTATTTTGTATGGATGAAAAAATTGTACCAGTGGGTAATGTACCCGTAGAGCATAAATTTCCGGGTATTGCTCATTTACGCGACATAGGTTTTGTACGGGAAAATGTTATAGCAGTACTCGGAAAGGCTTATCATCCAGTAGATGAATACGTTTTTGTGGTACGTGATATAAAAAATAAAAACACTATTATAGAGAAACGTGATAAGTATATGTGTAGCTTTGCTATTCAGCCAAACGGAAAACATATTGCACTGAAGCAATCACGGAAGCAGAATAGCTTATTAACAGTATTTGATGCTGTGAATGGGGAACAAGTATGGGATCATCAAATCAATTATAAAGGAGGATCAATAGTATTTTGCCCAGAGGATTTTCTTCGCGTAGCACTTTATGAGCATATGAGCGATACATTAATTCTCTATAGTCAGTCAGGTAAGCAAGAAATAAAAATACCAATTACGTTAATGTTTAATGCATGCCTATTTGCACATCATCCAACAAAAAAGGAAATTAGTGTAAATAGTGAAGGTGGGTACAGTATCTGCAGTTATGATGACAAAGGATGTAAAGCTGAAAAAATAAAATCAAATAACACTATAGTTGCAGGAACATCGTTTGTGACAGGACAATCGTATAATATTGACGGATCATGTATTGCTATGATGACACACGACGGAGGTCGGTATAGTATTGCATTAGTGTATGAAAATGAAGTGAGCTATCTTAATTTGGAGAATGGTAGAACATGTTTATCAATGTTATTTCATCCCAATAATAAAATTTTGTTGCTATTAAACACAAACCAGAACTTTATAGAGTGTTGGGATTATAAAAAGATAAAATGTACGATGACTATTCCTCTTGATTATTCTTTGTATTTGTCTTTTGGATGTTTAGAAAAAAGATTAGCTGTATCTGGTGATGGGAAAAAATTATTTGTTGCATCTTCAAACAAATGCATAGAGGTGGCGCTTTCAGATGATGTTTTGTATGGTATACAAGACGCACAATCATTAATTTGTAAAATATTGTTACTACAACACAGTGGTATTCTACCAGATATACGGCTATTGATTGCACAAAATTTATTCAATCTTTACAGTGCTCTCTCAGACAATAACAACTCATAAGGATATTTTACATGAAGATACTATACATATGCGCTTTAAGCATGGCGGTACAATCGTTATTTTGTATGGATAAAGAAGTTTCACCAGTGAGTAGTGTGCTCGTAGAGCATAAATTTCCGGGTATTGCTTATTTACGTGGTATAGGGGTTGTGCGTGAAAATGTTATTGCTGCGATAGGAGAAAAAAACGTCTGTGTACGTCATGATATATTTTTTGTGTATGATATAGAAAAACAAGAATGTGTTATACGGGAAAATAATGACACCCTGCGACAAATGTATGATTTTGCTATTCACAAATCAGGGAAATATGTTGCGCTTTCACAAGAAGAGTGTTTAACCGTATTTAATGTTCCTGAAAAAAAAATAGAATGGAAACATAATAAATGTAGGCTTCCGTCAATAGCGTTTTGTCCAATGGATATACCGCAGGTAGTCTTTCACGATATTAATAAGGATAAATTACTTTTGTATAATCAATCAGGTAAACAAGAAGTAGATATGGCTGATGTTGGCATACAAATGTATTTTTTGTATAGCCCATTTGCTCATCATCCTACAAAAAAAGAAATTCTGATAGATACCGGTAACGGATACGGTAGGTATGATTATCATGAAAAAAAAATAATACAAGAACAGAAGGATATGTTCAAGCGTACTGTTTGTAAAAAAGGGCAATGCTATAATGGTGACGGCTCATGTATCGCTGTGATGGTGGAAGATAAAGAAGATAGTTGTGTTGCATTGATTAGTTCTGATTATTCTGTGAACATGCTTGTATTAAAAGATAGAACGTATCTGGCAATGAAGCTTCATCCCAATAACAAAATTTTATTGCTTTTAACTCATGATAACATAATAGAATGTTGGGATTATAAGCAAAAAAAATGTATACATTCTATCGACAATCTGAAAAATCCTTATGGGTGTGGTGAAGTACTTTTATCAAAAAAGCTTGATATATCTCATGATGGAAAAAAACTGTTTGTTATATCACCAACTTTAGGGGGCTTTGTAGAAATAATATTGTCTGATGAAATACGATATGCAATGAAGAATGAACATATAAATTCATTAATTTCTAAAATATTGTTATTACAACACAGTGGTATTCTAGAAGATATACGATTTTTGATCGCACAAAATTTATGTGATCTTTACAGTGCACTTTCCTATGACAATCATTCATAAGTTTAAAAGGATTTTGATATGCAAAAAGATATATCAGTGCTGCGACATTCTGCAGCACATTTATTAGCGCATAAGGAATCATCTATGAAATTACATAGTATGTTATTTTTATGTGTCAGTATACCGTCACTCGTTGCGATGGAAAAGCAACTACCCCTTATTCCATGTACAAAAATGGAAAATTTAGAAAATATAATACCAGATATTGCATTTCCCCAGGCAATACATGTTGTGCGAAAAAATGTTGTAGCGGCGTTTGGAAAAGACAATGAACATAAAGAACGCTTTATAGTCCGTGATTTAGAAGCACCGAAAAATATTATAAGTTCATTGAGGACAGGATTGCAGAGTATTGCTGTTCATAAGTCAGGCAATTATGTTGCTCTTTCTCAAACTAAATTAATTACAGTTTTTGATACTGTTAAGAGCAAAGAGGAATGGTTCTATGAGGGCAATTGTTCTTTGATAGCATTTTATTCTACAGATAAACCACAAGTGGTATTTTACGATAGGTCAAGAGAAAACTTAATTATATATAGTCCATTATATAAGCGGAAAATAGCCGTTCCAATTAATGTTATGCCTACGTGTTGTCCTTTTGCACATCATCCTACAAAAAAAGAATTTGCCCACAATGGTGATTCTGCATTAACAATATACGATTATGATGAAAACAAACAAGTAAGATTAGAGCAATCATTTAAACCAGCCCTAGTGTTAGGGCAATATTATAATAGAGATGGGTTGTGTGTTGCAACAATGGTAAATGATGTTAATGAAAGTATTATTGTATTGAGTTCTTCTAATGGTTTGGAGTATATTTACCCAAAGGAAAAAGTATATCTATCAATGTTATTTCATTCTAACAACAAAATTCTGTTGCTTTTAAATGGTCAAATGGATCACATAGAATGTTGGGATTATAAAAATAAAAAATGTATTCACACTATTATTTTTTTTGGAGACAATAGTTCGTTTCGTATTTCTCATAATCAATTACAAAACAGATTAGCTATTTCTCACGACGGTAGAGAACTATTTGTTGCGCTGCGCGATAAGTGTGTCAGAATTCTTTTGACATTCCAAATGCTTTGTAGCGAAGAAGAAAAAAAACAATTAAGTTTCAAATTGCTGTTATTAATGGATAAATGCAGCAACGAAAATAACAAAGACATTCCAGTACTTAACAAAGATATTATCTATGTCATTATGCAAAAATTGTTAAATTTGTACGCATTCAAGGGGTAACTATGAAGTTGCATTTTATTTTGTTTTTATGTGTGATCGCACAACCATTGTTTGCAATGGATAAGCTTATAATTCCATGTATAAACATGGAAGAAGTAAATTTGGGTATCAAGCGCTTAACTGCAATAGGTTTTGTGCGGAAAGATGTTATCGCGGCACTGGGGGAAGATAAAGAGTGTAGGGCGCAATTTGTAGTCCGTGATATAAAAAAACAGAAAGATATTATTCAAGTCAACTATACGCCCCAGATATGCCAATTTTATGATTTTGCTATTCACAAATCAAGAAAATATGTTGCCCTCTCCCAAAAGGGTTTGTTGACTGTTTTTGATGCTTTGAGTGGTAAGAAAGAATGGCATTATGAGTGTGATTGGCCTCAGATAGCATTTTGTCCTGTAGATGATCCGAAAGTAGCATTTCATGATACTTTCAAAAACAAGTTAATTATATATAGTAATCAGAATGAGCAAGAAATATTCGATTTTTCTGTGGAAATGCTGAATTGTTGTCCATTTGTTCATCATCCTGTAAAAAAAGAAATCATTTTAAATGTTGTTGATGGATATAGTATATATGATTATGACAAATGCACAGAAACAAGGTTAAATCGTGATGTATTTAATTCAACATTTACAATAATGGGAATGTGCTGCAATGGAGATGGGTCATGTATTGCGATGATGGCAAATGATACAAGTCAAAATATTGTTGCATTGGTTGGTTCGGATGATTTGCAATATCTTTATCCAAATGAAATAATATATAAAACAATGTTATTTCATCCGAATAATAAAATCCTGTTCCTTTTAAGTAGTAGCAGGGATCGAATTGAGAGTTGGGATTGCAAAAATAAAAAATGTAATCATGTTATTTCTTTTAAAAACGATGGCTTATTATTACAACCCTCCAATGTTTTTAGAAAAGCATTGGCTATCTCTGATGATGGTAGAGAATTATTTATTGCTATGATAAACAAGTGTATAAAAATTCCTGTTACATTAGAAATGTTATATGGCACAAAGGGAACAACACGGCTACTATGCTCCCTGTGGGCTATCAAGCAAATTAAAGATACGTTCTCTTCTGATGTTGCAACTATTATGATGCAAAATCTGATACAATTATAAAAAATTTGCCAAAAAAAATAAAAATTTTTAGGAATATAATATGCAAAAAGATGTATCAGTGCTGCGACATTCTGCAGCACATTTATTAGCGCATGCGGTGAAAGAACTTTTCCCTGAAACGTTGCTGACCATTGGCCCTGCAACAAAAGAGGGATTTTTTTACGACTTTTTACCGACTACTAATTTTAAAGATGAAGATTTGCCGTTGCTAGAAGCACGAATGCATGAGATTGCGCAGCGTAATATCCCGCTTACGCATACACAAGTACCAAAAGATATTGCGCGTGAAATGTACAAAAATAATCCTTTTAAACTTGAACTGATAAACGATATTCCTGATAATACTGTCGGGATTGCGCAACAAGGTGATTTTTGTGATTTATGCAGAGGCGGTCATGTTGCTTCAACGGGAGATATTAAATATTTTAAATTATTGCATATTTCCGGTTCTTATTGGCGTGCTGACAAAAATAATACCGCATTGCAGCGCATCACCGGAACTGCATTTTTTACCCAGCAAGAACTAGATGAATTTATTCAACAACGTGAAGATGCGCTGAAATATGATCACCGTAAATTAGGGAAAGAATTAGATTTATTTTCATTTCACGAAGAAGGTGTTGGTTTTCCATTTTTTCACCCAAAAGGCAAAATGGTATTAAACATTTTAACACACCATTTACGTAAAAAAATGATGCGTGCTGGCTATCAAGAAATTTCTACTCCGATAATGCTCAGTGATGAGTTATGGCGACGATCAGGGCACTATCAACATTATAAAGATAATATGTATTTTTCGGTGATTGATGAAAAAACATACGCTATTAAACCGATGAATTGTCCCGGTGCAATTTTAGTATATAAAGAGCGGCCACGATCATACCGAGAATTGCCATTACGTTTGGCAGAATTTGGCCTGGTGCATCGTCATGAATTGTCGGGTGTTTTAAATGGATTGTTCAGAGTACGCGCATTTACTCAGGATGACGCTCATATTTTTTGTATGGAAAGTCAGATGGAATCGGAAATAGAAAATTTTATTGCATTAAATGATGCAGTAATGAAACCGTTTGGTTTTGACAATATTATCATTGGGGTTTCAACGCGACCAGAAAAAGCAATGGGCAGTGATGAGTTATGGGATAAAGCGACGCAGGCGCTTGAAAATGCGCTGAAAAAACTTGGTAAAGAGTATATTATTTTACCGGGAGAAGGCGCATTTTATGGACCAAAGATAGAATTTCAATTTCAAGATTCGCTCAAACGTTTATGGACTTGTAGCACCCTGCAAATTGATTTTTTCCAGTCAGAAAATTTTGATCTATCTTATATTTCTTCTGACGGGATAAAAGAGCGGCCGGTTATTTTACATCGCGCTATTTATGGTTCTTTAGAGCGCTTTTTTGGTATGTTACTTGAACATTACAAGGGTAAATTTCCGTTTTGGTTAGCGCCGGTACAAGTGAAAGTGCTGACTATTACTGATGAACAAAAATCATACGCGCAAGAAATAATGAGTGCGTTGCAAGACGCAGATATCAGAGTTGAAATGGATGAGACATCAGATCAAATTTCCAGTAAAATTAAACGTGCGCAGTTAGAAAGAGTGCCGTGGATGGTGGTGGTGGGGAAGAAGGAAGAAGAGGGAAAGACGGTGACTATAAGGTATTTGGATGGTAAACAGGAGTTTGGTTTAACAATCAATGATGTTCTTACAAAAATTGATGACGAGAAGGTTGTTTAATTAATTTTATTTTTTTACATTTACATTCTTATATTCATACTTTTTTTAATTTTTTAAATTCAGTGTTTTTCATAGGGGGTTCTTGTCCAACCCCCTATAACCCCAGACACAAACGTTCCGTTTGATCCCTTATCTCGGCGTACTCAGGGCCGCAGTCTGCTCAGAAGCAGCCTAAGCCCGTGTCGGACGCCTGCTAAGGTAACAGATTTTAAATTAAATATTGAACTATGTAAACAAGGAGATTTGCGTATGAAGAAGTTATTTTTACTATTAATATTCTTTTGTGGAAATGTGTATATAGTAGCATCGGAAACACCTAAAAAATCTAAAATTGAACAGCAAAACGATAAAATTGCTCAACTAGATCCAAGAAGAAAAATAGCATTGCATCACATAGAACAAACATATGGTCGTAGTCCAGTCGCAAGAATGATACTAACAGGTATAGATCCAAAAGAAGAAAGACCAAGAGCAAAATTGTAAATTTTTTCGTGGAGGGTTGCGCGAACCCTCCACACCACCCCGCGCAAACAGCTTACCCCAATTGCGCTACGCTTAATTGCTTTTACTATAAAAAAACTATAAAAAAGCTAAAAAATTAATTAACGAAAAAATAAAAACAGTGGTTTTCTAGGTAGAAAATCACTGTTTTTATTGTAAAGCTGATCCCTTTTTCTCTATGATGAGTGGTATGAAGCTGTCAATCTGGAATAAAAATATGGAGATTGGTAATGAAAGCAAAATTATACGTATTTATGGTGTTTGGGTTGATTTATAATACAGTAGCATATTCAGGGCCAATTCAACAACGTCTAGAAGCAGCGTTAGAAGGGTCTCAATATGCAAATGAAATAGTTTTTGTTGCATTTCTTTTAATTCTTCCGGAAAAAATGTCAGAAAAAATGGGGACTTGGTTTGGATCTAAACTCCTTAGCGTACAATATCGGTCAGAATTGCTTTATCAATTGTTAGAGTGTATCAAAAAAAAGATGGAATATTGCAGGAAAAATCATATTTTGCCAAATGAACAAGATATAGCTAATCAATGTTTTAATGATTTAGCAAGTACTCGTACTCAAGCCCATAGACTTGAGCAGCAGGCGCAGCAACAATACCCGAGGGATAATTTAGCATTAAAGATGGAAAAACAAGAATTAAAGATAGAACAACAAGAATTAGAGAGAATAAGAAAAAGGGATTTGCGACAAAGCTGGTTTTGGTGGCTCTGGTAACCCATTAAGAAAATTAATTTGTAAAATACTTTAGCAGGCGTCCGACTGCGTGCGATGTAGCCTCCTCTTTCGCTAAAGCTTCAGAGGACAGGTTGGGCGAAGTTGTACACGGTCTTAGGCTGCTTCTGAGCAGATTGCGGCCGTTATTAGGTGAGATAATTCTTAAACGGGTCCTAATTAAGTGTAGCGCAATTGGGTACCCCGTTCATTCTGACCTGTTCGACGGAGCTTTAGCGAAATTGGAGCTTATCGAAAGAAGAAAAGATAAGAAAATTAAAAATTTAAAGAGAAAATTTTTAATTTTTCTTAGCGATAGATGCGTCACTTGACTCCCACTGATAACCAATATTCCAAGATAAAGGTTTTTTAGGATTTGTTCGATTTACATAAATAACTAAATCATAATTCATAGGATGTGGTTTGCTTAAAGCCGTATAAATATATTCTTGTAATGAAGAAAAAGCGCCCATTCCCCTTATTTCTAAATTCCAGGTAGGTGGAGTAGAACCATTGTGAATATAGCCAATTTTACGTATTTGATAAAAAGGAAGCTGAAAGCCTTGCTGTGTATGATGTGTTCGATAGATAATTGTTTTACCATAATTATTGGATAGATATATGTCAGCAGTACGTGATGTATGTGAGAATGAGATGCAGCTGATGATGAACAATAAGAATATATTATTTATATATTACGCAAAAAAGGGTTTATCTTTCAATGTTTTCATTAAATATTTACCGCTTTTTAGTAACCCTCCTTCACACAAATGTGCTTACCCCTCGAAAGAAGAAAAGATAAGAAAATAAGAGATAAAATTTTAGGAAAAATTTTTAAAATCTTTTCGTGGGGGCTGTGCGAAGTAATTTTTTTTCGTGGAGGGTTACGCGAACCCTCCACGCCACCCCGCGCAAACGTTCCCTTTGATCCCTTATCTCGGCGTACTCAGGGCCGCAGTCTGCTCAGAAGCAGCCTAAGCCCGTGTCGGACGCCTGCTAAGGTAACAGATTTTTAAATTAAATTTTATAAAAAGTCCCATTGAGGCAACTGAGGGATTTAGGCTGTTGTCTTCAACAGACTAGGTTCCGAATTTGCCGGTTTACAGCGATCAAACAGCATGTTTGTGCGTGGGGTTTGGGGGCTCGCATAGCCCCCATAAAAAGATTTTAAAATTTTTTATTAAAAATTTTCTCTTAACTCTTAAAAGAAATCTTAACTCTTAAAAGAAAGTTAACGCTTTTTAATAACCCCCCTCTGCTCACAAACATCCAACAAAGGACACTTCGAACAAAAAGGAGAAATAGGAACACAAATATTCTGTCCCCACATAACCATCAAACGGTTATATTCACGCCAATATTTTTTAGGCAATAACTCCTTCAAAGCAATTTCAGTTTCTTCAGGAGTATTCGTTTTAATAATGCCTAAGCGGTTAGAAATGCGGTGTACGTGGGTATCAACACAAATAGCTGGGATGCCAAACCCTTCGCTCAGGACTAAATTGGCAGTTTTTCTGCCAACGCCAGGCAGCATCAATAACTTTTCTTCAGTTGAAGGGACAATGCCGTTAAATTCTTTGAGTATCATACGACTCAATGCGAGTATTTGTTTTGTTTTTTGATGATAAAAGCCAACAGGATAAATTAATTTTTCAATGTCATCAGGCAAAAGGGCAATAAGTTTTTGTGGAGTTTTGGCATGATCAAAGAGCCGATGCGATGCGGCTAAAGAGACGGGATCGCGTGTCCGCAGGCTCAGGATGCAGCTTACTAAAACAAGAAAAGGGTCTTTTCCATACACTTTAACAATCGTGGCTGCTGCAGGTTCCGTCATGTGCTTTGTTGCAGATTTTAAAATGGCAATAATGGTGCGAACACGTTCTTTTCGATTATCTATTCCCTCTGCCACATTACTACTCCCCTAGATACCAGGACTTGGTATAGTGTAAAAATTGTGCTAGGATAAAAAATATGATTTATCCCCAAGGAGGAGCATCTCCAAGCAAATTTAGAACCAATATAGCTATCGCTAATAATTGGCGATAACAAAGAGACATATGCAACTTGATGTAGTTGTATGTTTTCATAGTTTCTCCAAAAGTTTAAATTGTAATCGATATCAAGAAAAGTATAATAAAGCCTTATAAAAACTGCAATAAGATTATGTTTTTTATAGAATATTTAGGATCATTTTTTAGTAGTTTCTATTTTGTATTTATTGCTACAAGCGTTTCATTTGTTTTAAAAACTTGTTTTTTAATAGCTTTAATTAAATGGGTAATTTATTCATCAATGAAGCTTGAAAAACATTTTTATTTTTTGTTTGCTATTATTGTAGGTAGTATGTTATCTGATTTTGCGTGGATGATTAAGCTTGTTCAAGTTTTATTTTTACCGCAATTAGATTATAAAATAATATTATTTATTGTTCGTTTAGCTTGGATTTTTTTTATTATTCAATATCAGGCATTAGCTTTATTTGTTGAGAGTTTAGTTATTCAAAAATATAAATTTCCTTTTCGACAAAAAATTTTTGTCTTAATTAGTAGCTTGTTTTGTTTGATTTTTATTTTTATAACAATATTTGATTTTAATTGTATTGATCGTAGTAAACGCTTTTATTTAGAGCCATTTTTTCAAGATTTATCTGTATTTTATGTGTTATTTCCTCTCATACTACCTAGTGTGTATATAGTTTTACAAAGAATCAAACATGGATCCTTGCCATTAATTTTAAGAAAACAAGTTTCTATATTAATGACAAGTCTTATTATTCCGGTTCTAATTGCTGATTTTATACAAGTATGTCCATTCAAAATACGCGCCTTAGAAGCTCTTGCTCATAACTATGCCGCAGTTAGTTTTACAACAATATTTCTCACCCTCGCCATTTACTTCTGCGCCCGCAAAATATTTGGCCTTCGCTTTTTAAATCTTAAAACACATGTTCAGCGGCCGATGAATATGAATTTTATTGAAGATTTTAAGGGGGTATTGGAACGATTGAGTGGCGTAACAAGTTACCAAGAATTAGGCCATATTATTCAACATTTTTTTAAAGAAACATTTAATATCCCCATTACAAAAACCCACTTATATTTTAGAAAGCCTGATGAATATGCAAAAGAAGAATCGTTTAACGCAGCGCAGGATACAACCGCATCATTAGTAGAAACGTTTCTCGTGACGCATGCACAGGAAATTAATGCCATGATCAAAGAAGAAAAGGTATTAATTTATGATGAAATTGATTTTACTCACTTTTATGATGCATGCGACAAGAGTGCAATAGTGTTACAATTTTTACGCACTGTTAATGCAGATATCTTTTTGCCTATTCATGAAAAGGGACAATTAATAGCATATATTATTGTCGAACGGCATGCGCGTATGGGGCATTTTTATAGCAATGTTGAACGAGATGAATTAGTAGTATTTAGCAGTTATTTAGGTAATATTATTAATTTATTACAAAATAAACAGTTGGATATATTGATCGAACAAGAGCAGTATTTGCGCCGCGAATTGTACCATAAACATCAAGAAATTAGTCAGTATAAAGAAAGCATTCGTTCTTTTTTGCAGAACGATAAGTTTCAACATATTGGTATTATCTTTTATAAGAGTAGGCAATTTACTTTTGGTAACCAAGCGGCACATGAATTTATTGATATTAATATTAACACGCAGCAAGGACATCCGTTAGCCCAAGCATTGAAAAAGGTTGCTCAGCAAGTTGAGACATTTAAAGCTCCGTATAAAATGCTTACCAAGGGTGCGCATAATATGTCTCTGGTGTTGTCAGCGGTTCCTCATTTAGAACAAAATTCAGTTATTATTACCGTATCGCCACCCGATATTTCAGATATTATCAAAGATTCAATTGATTTGCTTAAGGATCCAACTGAGTGGGATTATTTATTGTATTTACAAACAACTGAATCAGGAAAATTAATTGATCAGTTAATCCCAGGTACTGGTCATTTGTTATTAAATTTTAAAATTCAGTTGCTCAAAGCTTCATTGAGTAAAAAAGCAATTTTACTTGATATGCCAGAACAGGATTTGTATCCCATGGCAGAGATTTTACATCATATTAATTTACGAGATGTATTGCATACGATAACGTTACAGGGGCCGAGTCAGAACATGGATTTAGCGGTGACATTATTTGGGATTAATCCCATTTTTTTTGTAACATCAGAACATGAAAAACCGTTATTAGAAAAATTACATTCGGTAGGAACGTTATTTATTAAAAATATTCATTTTCTCGATATGGAAACGCAAGAAAACTTGGCAATACTTATTCGGTATGGCTACTATTTTGTGTTTAAGAGTGACAAAAAAGTGATGTGTGATGTTCGTATTGTTTGTTCCTCTAATAAAAATTTAGCGTTATTAGCGCAAGAAGGTAAGTTCAGTAAAGCGCTTCTTGAAGAATTGAAAGCAACAACGTTAACATTGCCATCTTTAATTACGTTGCCTCATAATGAATTGCAAGCATTAGCTCAGGGATATTCACAGCAAGCAGTTATTTCAGATGATTTACGTCATGTACTTGAACTAACAGAGAAGGAAAAAACCGCGTTGGCTGAAAATAGACCAGCAAGCTTGCAAGAATTAAAAAATAGAGTACATCATTTACTTGTTAAAAAATCTAAGAAAAATCTTATTTATCAAGACGTGGAATTTAATACGGTACATGAGACGGCAGATCCAGATTTAATTGTTGCAGCACGGTTAGGCAAACAAGCATTAAAAGACCCGCGTATTATGATGCTCTTGTGGAATAAATTTAAAAATCAAAATAAAATCTCTGCATTTTTAGGGGTTAATCGTTCTTCTGTTAATCGTCGCTGTAAAGAGTATAATTTAATATAATTATATTTATACAAGGGAGTGATGATGATGAAAATAGAAGATTTTCAAGCTCATGCAGAAGCATTTTTTTTGTATTTACAAGCAGAGCGCAATTTTTCAGAACATACATTACGCGCGTATCAAGGCGATTTACATCAATTTATAGATTTTTGGACAGCGCAACCAGAACAAGACAAAAAACTCCTGTCGGCACGTCAGATAATTGAGCGTTATTTAGTGAGTCTTTTTTATAAAAAAATCAGTAAAAGTTCTATTGCACGGAAATTTTCTTGTTTTACTTCCTTTGAGCGTTTTTTACTCGGTCGTGGCATTACGTTAGATTTAAAATTAAAACGACCACGAGTAGACAAAAAATTGCCCATCTATTTTAGCGTAGATGAAATTTTTCATTTATTAGATGCAACAAAAAATGAAGATTTACCAACGCAATATCCTATTCGTGATAAAGCAATTTTTGAACTATTATACGCAACGGGTGTTCGCTGCTCTGAGTTAGTTAATATTCGTATTGGCAATATTGATATGAAGGAAAAATCTATCCGCATTCTTGGCAAAGGGAAAAAAGAACGCGTTGTGTTATTTGGCATAAAAGCACAAGAAAAGATAATCGAATATTTGCAAAAAGAGCGCCCTGCCATAGATAATGAAAGCGAATATCTGTTTTTAAATTACCGGTACGGTAAATTGAATCCGCGCTCCATACAGCGTATTATAAAAATGTTTCGCTTATTTTTGCGCATCGAGCGACCATTAACACCCCATAAGTTACGCCATTCTTTTGCAACACATTTATTAAACGAAGGGGCTGATTTGCGCGCAGTGCAAGAGTTACTTGGACATAAAGCATTATCAAGCACGGAAAAATATGCTCATGTTTCGTTAGAAAGCCTTGCGCGTTTATGTGATGCGATTCATCCCATTAATGATATAAAATCAAAATTAAAAATATAAAAAATGAGTTCTATAACTTCCAAAATAACGTTGGTGGTAGCTGCTGTTCTGGTGACTTTTATCATTATTATCGCGCGTTTATTATATTTACAAATGTATTGCCAAGCGTACTTTGCAGAGCGCAGTACAAAAAATTTTATTCGTTATGAAACGCACCATACTCCCCGCGGCGATATTTATGATATACATGGTCATTTGTTGGCGACGAATAAACCCATTACGAGCCTTATGTGGCAGGGGACAGGTAATAAGGGATTGAATGCATTTCAAAAGAGTGCACTTGAAGAATTGACAGCTATTGTTGAGAAAGATTTTTTATCAGGGCAATTATATGAAAAAATTGTATATGCAGAGCGCAGAAATCAAAAAGTTGTCTTAGAATCACCGCTTGATTTTTCTGCGTTAAGCAAAATTGCAGAAAAATTTTCACAACACAGTAATATTGTAATCGATACGACATTTAAGCGATTTTATCCTTACAATCATTATGCAAGTCATGTGATAGGGTATGTTGGTAATATTCGGGTGTTTACGCAGGGTCAGTCTGGCTTGGAAAAACAGTTTGACGTGGATCTTTCAGGAAAATCTACCGAAATGTGTCACGTAGTGAACTCAGCAGGCCGTCGATTATCACAAAAGGAAATTGAAAAAGGCTCCTCGGGTTCAGATCTTTATACAACAATAGATATAATGCTGCAACAGTTGTGTGAGAAATCTTTTCCTGATTATTACACCGGTAGCTTTATTTTATTTAATCCTGTTGATGGCGCCATAAAAGCGCTTGTGTCTCGTCCTTCCTATGATCCCAATATTTTTTTACATCCCATTTCTTCCGATACGTGGCGAGCGTTACAAGAAGGTAATCCGTTTTTAAATAGAGCATTTGATGCAAGTTATCCATCAGGTTCTATTTTTAAATTAATTACGATTAGCGCAGCTCTTGAACATGAAATTATTGCATCTGATATGACATGGAATTGCACCGGATACACTATCTTTGGCAATAGAAAATATTGGTGTGGTCGTAAAAGTGGTCATGGTGAAATTACGGTAGAACAAGCTGTTGCAACATCCTGTAATACATTATTTTTTGAAATTGGCAAAAAAATAGATATTGATGTATTGGCAGACTATGCACGCAAATTTGGTCTTGGAGAAAAAACACATTGTATATTACCTGAAAAATCTGGTCTTGTACCAAACAGAGAATGGAAATTTACGACAAAGGGTGAACGCTGGTGGCCGGGAGAGACGTTGTCAGTCACCATTGGTCAAAGTTTTTTGTTGGTGACTCCTATTCAAATAGTGCGTATGATAGCAAGTATTTTTACCGGTTACTTAGTTAATCCTCGTTTGCTTGAAAATGAACCGATTATTACAACAGCTTTGGATATCCGTCCCGAAACCCGATCTTTTTTAAAAAAATCGATGAAAATGGTGGTGCGTTATGGGACAGGAAGGAGTATGCGTAAAATAAAAGATATCAAAATTTATGGTAAAACGAGTACTGCGCAAACGAGTGATTTGGGTAAAAGGATTTTAGACCCAAAATATTTGGAGCATGGATGGCTTGTGATATATTTTCAATATAAAGATAATGATCCTTTGGTTCTTGGTGTGATGGTTGAGCGAGTTGGTTCTGCTCACGTTGCAACAACAATAGCAAAGGATTTTTTAGCTGAATATAAAAATTATATGGATAGAGTAGAATAAAAAGAATAATTTTTATGATTTATTTTTACGGAACAAATCTTTTAAAAATTGTCCTGTTTTATTGATGCCATCGTTTGCAGTATGAGTAGCGGTGTCAATTGTTTTATCAACATCACTTTTTTGAGATTCTTTGGCAACAACAATGACATATACTGTTGCGGCAGCCACTGCCGCAGCAACGGCGATATTAGTGATTAATCCTGGTTTAACCTGCTGGTGATGGGTAGTGAGTAATGCAAAGAGTACAATAAATGTTGTTTTATTCATACATTTTCCTTACTGTATATGGTATATAAAATTGTGTGTCTTTATTATAAATGGGAGTGATAAATAAAACAAGAATTGTGTTTGTAAGGAGAAAAAGATGAAAAAATATATGTTTTTTATAACAAGTGCGTTGAGTGTAGCATTGGTATTGCAGACAAATTATCTTCATGCTGATACACCGCGTGTATATCATGATATGCATACGGTGCTCAAAAAACAGCAATCATTTATTGATTGTTTACCGTCAACCATTGCAAGCGGTGTAGTTGGTGCATTTACTGGTTGGTTAACGCGCTATCTTGAAAAAGAGTTTAACATAGAGCAGTCAAAAGAATTTATTATCGCGTTAATGGTTATGTGGTGGGCAGAACATAAGGTGCGTCATAAAGTCATTAATAGTTTGGAAAAAGATTTTACTGAAGCTGATATTGCGCATCGAAAAAGTTGGATGTCGTTGTTTGCATGGGGCAGCTCCTGGGTAAGTTATTTGAAAGCCTAAAAAAGACCAAAGTTGTTAATGGTCAGATTGAAGAAGATATTGAAGAATAAAATCTTTTCATGGGGGCTCGCACAGCCCCCATGAAAAAATTTTATATTTTTTGTATTGACACAATGCCCGTTAATTTCACCGACACTGTAAAATGAATAGAAGATGAAACTGAAGAAGGGCTTCTTTTAATACTATTTTTTTCCATTTTTTTCCCGTCTTTAAACTCTGACCTACATAATTCTTTTTATAGTAAAATAATTATTGATGATCAAAATCAAGAGACTTACTAAAGAATCCTATTTGAAACTTTTTATGCTGCTCAATAGTAGCAAAAATTAAAAAAAATTGTATACTATAATAATATATAGAAAATAGAATAAAATTTTAGATGAAAGGAACGTTCATGATGAAAAAATTAGTAGCATTGTTTATTATTTTATCTGTGCAGCAAACTCAACCTTGTTTTGCTTCATGGCTGAATTCATGGTGGAATACCTCCACGTACAATGGTTCACGTACCCTCAGTAATCAAACATTCAAAAATCTTACTATGAATGGCGCAGCTACACTAAAAAATATTAAGATTAATGGTGATCTTGAAATTAATGGCGCAGCTACTATTAATAATACTGACGTTGACGGTAATGTGATGATTTCTGGTTCAACGAAATGGAATTCAGGTAAAATTGAGGGTAATGTTGAGATTTCTGGTTCCTTGACCGTGGAAAAGGTATCTTTTGCAAATAAGGTAGTACTAGCAGGTGGCTTGGAGGCTGATGGTATATCGGCTACTCATCAGGTGACGGTGAAAGGCTCTATGACTGCACATAATTCCACGTTTGATGATATTCTTGTAAAAGGGAACAAAAATAGAACAATCCGCTTGATTAAATCAAAGGCTAGCGATATAACCATAGAAGGTCTGGGTGAACGTGTTATTATATTGAATGATTCAGCTGTTGATACAATTGTATTTGAAAATAAAGGTGGCGTTGTTAAGTTACTGAACGACTCTTCAGTAACAAAAGTAGTCAACGGTCAGATTGAAGAAGATATTGAAGAATAAAATCTTTTCATGGGGGCTGTGCGAGCCCCCAAACCCCGCGCACAAACAGCTTACCCCAATTGCGCTACGCTTAATTGGGGACCCCATTTAAGAATTAACTC
>Ga0070741_10009256_pt1 | contig 19238 bp, 20 predicted proteins | sample Coa_R1_4_FD_66440 | JGI IMG/M metagenome (GOLD analysis project Ga0070741, IMG submission 66440) | Surface soil microbial communities from Centralia Pennsylvania, which are recovering from an underground coalmine fire - Coalmine... | ecosystem: Environmental > Terrestrial > Soil > Unclassified ...
GCCGCCGATCGCACCGACGTCGCCTGGAGGAGCTGTACGGCCGTTGACGCTCACCGGCGCTATCACGGCCTCGAGTCGTCTTCGCCGTCGCTGACGCTCGAGTCTTACGAAGGCGGTTGGACGATCCGCGCCGATTCGGCACCCTTCCAGAGAATCCCTTTCGCGGCTGCGATGCTCCCGAGCGGCGGCTTCGTCCGCTTGTTCCCGCGGCCGGTTGGGCCGGCAGAGTGGATTCTCTCACTTGACCGACGCGACGTAGAGCGCCTCGGAGTGGCGGTCACGTCCGTGGCTGGCGAGACTGCAGTCGCAGCCGTTGGGTGAGGGACTGGAGAGCGATTCTCGGCGGCGAAACGAGGCAATGATTCCGTTACAGAGAAGTGATCTGTCTCAAGCCGTTCGCCTCTTCCCTGTGAGGGTGAGACCGTGGGTACGGCATCTCGTCAACCGGCGCCGCTATCGCTTCGTCGACGAATCCGATCTGCGTGCACGTCGCCGGAGCGACACGGTCTTCATCTTCGGTTCCGGCTCCTCGGTCAACGAGATCGAGGTCGACAGCTGGCACGAGATAGCGCAGCACGACACCTTCGGGTTCAACTGGTGGGTTCACGAGGGCTTCGTGCGGACCGACTACCACCTGATCCGGGGCGTCCCCGACACTGATCTCGACGCCAGCATTTGGCGGCCGCAGGTAGAGGAGTATTTCCGGCTGTTGCGGAGCAGCCCCCACTTCACAGAAACGGTCCTCCTTGTCCAATCGGGATTTCGAGCGATAAACGGAAACCGCGCGATCGGTTACGGCTACCTTCCCGAGCGCAATCCTGTGTTCCTCTGGCGCACGAGCATGCGTGTCGGCGACCCGAGCCGATCCTTCAGAGCAGGACTCGTTCACGGACAATCGACAATTCAGGAATGCATCAACGCTGCGTACCTACTCGGTTGGAGCCGTATCGTCCTTGTCGGGGTTGATCTCTACGATCGTCGGTACTTCTGGCTTGCACCGGAAGAGACCAGGACGATCGACGAGCGCCGTGGGGCGACCGCGTCGCAACAGCACGTCCAGGCGGCGATGGGCCTCGTCGAGACGCTCGGCCGTTGGCAGGAATGGCTTCTTCGGGAAGGCGTAGAGCTAGCCGTCTACAACCCACGTTCGCTGCTCGCGGACGCATTACCCGTCTACGCGCCCACACCTCCAACTCACTAGGGCGCGACCGCACTGAACGATTGCGTTGAGACGACAGCCCGCTTCGGATCGGAGCTGGCACGACGCTCTATGCGGAGATCGGTCGGTGTCTCGACGGTGGACGCGCTCGGCTACGTCTATTACCCGTGTGCCTGGTGCGTGGCCCTCACGTGCCGAGACGTCGCCTACGATCTTGCGATGAGTCGCGCTAGAAACGGCCTCACGATGTGGGCTCGCAGGAGCAAGGCAGGCCTCGTTCGTCTGGCTGCGAAACCTCCACTTCCGCTCCGCTCCAGCCGTCAACTCGCACGTGAGGCCCTCCTTCGCGGGGCGAGACAGAAACCGTCCGAGTTCGGGGAGTTGCTGCGCCTCATCCGTCGAATGAAGCCGAGCATCATTGTCGAGATCGGTGCAGGCGAGGGTGGAGCTACTTACGGACTTCGGCTTGCAGCACCCGGCGCTACCGTCGTGAGCATCGACATGGATAAGGAAGTCGCGACGATCCTTGGTGACTCACACGCACCGGCGACGGTCGCCGCACTTCGGCGTCTTCTCCACGCCCGGCCCGTCGACGTGCTGTTCATCGACGGCGACCACTCTTATGAGGGCGTCCGCGCGGACTTCGAAATGTACGCCCCCCTCGTCCGGTCAGGGGGCATCGTGGCGTTTCATGACATCCTCCCGCACCCCGCCCATCCGGAGTACGGCGTAGACCGATGCTGGCAAGAGCTCGCGGCCGTCCATCCACACAGGGAGTTCGTCGACTCGTCCGTTGACTGGGGATGGGGGCAATGGGGCGGAATCGGCGTGCTCACCCTGCCGTGACCCATGACCGCCACCCACTCGTGCCAACTTTCACCGTAATCGTCCCGACTTCTGGCAGGGCAACCCTTCTCGGCACGCTCGAGAGTGTCGTCACTCAACTGCGGCCCGGAGATCAGCTGATCGTTGATCGCAACGACGATGACGACTTCGGCAACGCGGCACGCAATCGGGCGATCGAGAGAGCGACGACTAGCCACGTCGTCTTTCTCGACGACGACGATGAATGGCTCCCTGGGGCGCTTGACCTGATGCGCGCCTTCGCCCGCGACAATCCAGGCAGGATCGGCCTTTTCGGTCAACGCTACGAGCTACATGGCGACACGTTCAATACGACAATGGAGCCACGCCACTTCAGCAGCGCAATGGGCGTGTTTCCGAACGATGGCCGACTCGGTCGCTTTGCGCCCGCTCGAGAACTCCGCCCTCTCCGGCCGGGAGAAACTGCCGAAGAGCTCGCCGTGCGCTGGGGGGATACGGAGTTCTTCCGGTCCACTCTTGAGCTACACGACGAGCCGCCGATAGTCGTCCCCACAGTCACCTTCGTGGTCCGACCTGAGAAGAACACATGGAGGCGCTTCGTCTACAGGGTCAGGCTCCGAAGTCGGTTCGGATTCACGCGCCGCGGCTGACCGACCGAGCGACCAGAAGGAGAATCCTCAGGCTGGTGCAGTAGAGGAGCTGACCTCGCCTGGCGTGAGCGCGGACAGGTCCAGGCGAGATGCGGCCGTCGTCTCTCAGGCTGAGATCATCGAGCCCTCAAGTGGATCCGAGAGAGCGCACGCGGCGGAGAAAGGCGTGCAATTTCCGCCCGATCGCGAGCTTGTACCGCAGCCGAATGAGAGGGTTCTCTATCGGCCTCGCGTAGCCCGTGACGATGTCGGTGAAGATGACCTCCGCACCCTGCAGTTCGGCGGTCTCGATGACCATGTAAACGTCGGACCAGTAGCGGCCGTTGTCCCGCTCGGCGATTTGTGCAGCTGTGGCTGGATCCTGACTCTGTTCACCCCATCTGGCAACAAGACCAGGCCGGTTAGGAATGAGGAAGTTTTGTGGGCATACCATCCCAGGAGTGAGCTTGTGCGCATGCGGTTGCGTTGGACAAGCATCACTCTTTCGCTGGAAGATGCCGATACGCCCCGGGTTTGATTCGGCCCAGGCACGCATTGCGGCAAGCGCGCCATCAAGGAAGATGTCGTCGTCGTCAACGTAGATGAGGTAGTCGCCGGCAGCCTTGTCCTGAGCGATTTGCCGTGCCCGGTTTCCCCAGTCGTTGTCGTTGGTGCAAATTGCGATCAGCTCGTCCCCAGGCTGCAGTTGGTGCGCGACGCTCGCAAGAGTCCGTGCCAGCGAGGGCCGGCCTTTCGTGGGCACGATTACCGAGAAGGTTGGCATGGCGGGCTTAGAATAGGGTCTGCCGGTCGAGGTGGGCCAGATGACAAGCTCACACAGCGGGCAAGAGCGAAGCTCGACCTTGGCAGCCCACGCGAGGTGTGCGAGGAGCTGATTGGACATCCCGACGGAGATCACCAGCGAGTTCGAGGATGAGCTGCTCGCGCGGCAACCATGGATGCATCCGTACCGCTTCGCTCCAGAAGTAATTGTCGGCACGTTCAAGCAGCCGGGATTGGACGCGACCGTATGCGTGAGCGGGTCCACGCCGCGGCTCAAGGACCAGATGCAAGAGGCTTACGCAAATTACGTTGCTAGTGACCCTTTTTGGCACCTGCGAGAGCTTCGCGATTCCGTCGGTGGTCTCGAACACCGCTCCTGTCTCGACATCGGGAGCGCGACCGGGATCTACAGCTTCGCCTTGGCGGACCTGGGCGCAGAATCTGTACGCGGCATCGAAATTCGACCGGAGCAAGTGGAACAAGCGAAGCTCGTGCAGGCTCTAGCGCCGGAGCGCTTTAAACGAGTCGAGTTTGAACATGAACCGGTCAGCGCTGATCATCCGAGTTTCCGTATGGACGAGACATATGACGTCGTCTTATCACTCGGGCTCCTCTACCACATGACCATTCCGCTGCAACATCTTCGGAACCTACGGCGCTTGACTCGCCACACGCTCCTCCTGAACACCTTCACGCACGCGCATGACCGCGGCTACTGGTGGCTGGGGCTTAGCAACGCAGCAGCGCAGACGAAGAGCATCGAAGGTTACGGTTGGCTGCCCCACTACGCGGACATACCCGATCTCCTCAGATACGTCGGCTTTAGAGATGTGAGGGTCGTGAGTTCGCCGATAGTCGAGCCATTCCAGGTGTGGGATAGGAGGCGCCGAACCAAATTTCTGCGCCTCCTCCTGCCCGGGTTCGCATTCTCTGCGTTAGAGCGCGCGAAGTCATATCGATTTCAGCAAAAACTCAACGCCGCGGGCATTGGCATGCGGCACCGGTACTACACGTTCATTGCGTCCACGTAGTGTCCGGTCAGCGTTGCTTCTTCTGCGTGCTCGAGCGCGTGCTCCGTGCCGGAACACTCCGCTGCTCATCGGCCTCGAGCTGTCTTCCGCATAGGCGCCCTGGCGGCCGCCTCGCCGCAATCGCCGAGAGATGAACTGAGCTCACTGTCGTGAGCGAGCAACGGCGCGCCTCAGCCGTGCTCTTAGTGCAAGCCTTGCGCGGAACAGAAACCATCGCAAGGGGGCCTCCGGCGCTGTCCAGTGAGTGATCTCCGCGCGCGCCATTTTCGCGACCGCTCGCATGCGCGTCCAGTGCACATCTGTCGCGCGTGCGAAGAAGACATTCTGCTCCAGGTTGAAGCGGTCGTTGGGGCTTACTCTGACGATGTGGAAGCCGTGGGCGGTCAAGAAGCGAACGATTCTTCGCCTTGACACCGAGTTGGAGTAGAGATGGAGACGACGTGCTGCCTCTACGACCCCTGCCTCGACGGTCTCCAACAGGTCACCGGCCGATATCAGAATGTCGAGGTCGGATCCTTGAGCGTCGACATGCAAGACATCGATGGCTTTCACGTCGAGTTCTTCGCAAAGTGACTTGAGGGTTCGCACCGGGACGGTAATTTCTTTTTGCACGTCGAACTCGCCAACATCACGTCCGACTCCCGCGACGCTCGAAGGGTCTATGTCCTCCAAAGAGTTATGGACGTTCTTTCTTCGAATCTTGAGTGAAGCCACGCCGTCGCTGCGACCAACCGCGCAGGCAAGGACCGTGTAGTTGTGAAGATCCGTGCTTTCGAGCTTCAGCTTGCGTGCCAGCTCGGGTGTCGGCTCAACAGCTATGAACCTGATGTTGGGAAACGCGCGAGCCAAGGGAAGCGAATCAGCACCATCATTCGCTCCGACATCGAAGACTGTCCGGACTGTGCCTGGTCCCCCCGCGATCGCTATCAACTCGTCAATACCTGACACCGGCATCAGATCCTTCGAGCGACGATCCGCCTGAGAGCCCAGATGGTGATCCTGAGCGCGCTTACACGCTACCGCGGCCTTTAGCTGGACGGGGCTGGCGGCCGCGCGGCGCGGAATCAGGTCAAGTGCTCCTCGGCTACGACGGTCCCGTCCAAATCTCGGTCGTGCACGCCCTTGCCTCCGGCTGCGTCTCGACCCGGTCGACGCGGGGTCGATTTGACGCGGACCAGGACTGAGGCGTCTCTCGGCTGGGAGCTACCATCATCCGCCATAACTGCGATTCTGAGGCAGCGCCTGCAGAACGCCGCCCGGATCCGAGACGGCAACTTTGTGGTGCGCCGAAATGGCGCGTGAGGGTTCTCGTCCTCGTTCTGGCAGCCCGCGTCTCGCCATACCCAGCGCTGATGCGCGTGATCGAGCGGACCTGGGCCTCGGCCAGGGTTCACGGAATCGAGACGCTCTTCTACTTCGGCGGGTCGTCGTTGGAACTTCGTGGACGGAAGCTTGCGGTTCCGGTTCCGGACGACCTCGCACATGTCGGGCAGAAGACGATCGCCTGTCTCGCGTACGCGCTCGAGCAGCGGCAGTTCGACCTCGTATTCCGGACGAACTGCAGCAGCTACGTCGACCTTCCCAACCTCTCGACATTCGTCGGCAGCCCGAGCCGCCGCGCGGCAGTTCTACGGCGGCAAGATCGGCGTCCGCGAGGGGATTCGGTTCGCGAGCGGCTCCGGCTTCTTCCTCAGTCGCGACCTCGTCGAGCTCGTGGTTGAGCATCGGGACGAATGGGGGGACTCGCTGGACGACGTCGCACTCGCATCAGTGCTCGCACGCTACGGGGTCGAGCCCGTGGAGGCACCGCGCCAGGATCTGGTGACGTTGGCCGATCTGGGCAGGCTCGACCTTTCGCACTTCCATTTTCGCTGCAAGTCCACCCTCGGCGCCGGCCGCGACGACCGCCTGATCATGCTCGCCGTGCATCGCGCCTTCTGTCGGAGACGTGGTGCGCCGGTCGCGAGCCGCGCACGGGCCGCAGCGCGTGTCGCTCTCGTCCGGGTCGAGCGCTCCGTGAGGTGGCGACTGCGTCGGCGGTCCATCGCCTGAGGGCCGTCCGGTTCGCTTTCTAGGCCGCGCCTCTCATTTCGCCGCCTCGATCGCGGCATCGACGACGAGCTCGTTCAGCCCCGCGTGTGTGCCGCCTGCGGGCAGCAGGTGGAAATCGGAGAAGGAGCGGCGCTCGATGCCGCGCCGAGCGGCGTTGGACAGCGTTCCCCACTTCTCGACATACGCGCGCTCGAGTCGCCGGTGGCCCGTGAAGTGGTCGTCGAGGATCCAGACGTCGCGCTCGCGACGACCGCGCTCGAGCAGGATCCGGTAGAGCTGTCGCTGGTCGGTGGTCCAGCCGGGGCCGCCATGCGTGCCGGCGTACTCGACGCCTTCGGCCCATTCGAGCAGCCGGGCACGGATGTCGCCGAGGTTGGCGACGCCGAACACCGACCCCCACGTCTCGGGCAGCGCGGCGTTGTAGCAGATCGGAAGCTCACCGAGCGGCAGCAGCACGTCGCGGTAGCAGACGAAATGGCGCCGGTCGATGCGTCGGATGGGTCGGTGGAAGTAACGGTCGTTCATCGGGACCATGTCGATGTCGGAAGTGATGACTCCTTCGGCTTCGAGCAGGGCCGGATAGAGGAGGCGAATGCACTGCGCCTGGAAGGCCGTGCTCAGCGACGGCTCCGGCTCGAAAAGTTGGACGGCAGGATCGCCCACAAGCTCCGGTGGGACGGTGTCGGCTCCAGAGACGAGCACGAGAACTGGCTCGAGGCCAGCGATCTCGGCCCACGCCCGTCTGGCGACTGGCCACAGGTTGGCGTAGCGCGGGTTCAGGTCGACTGCGAGCAGCGCATGTGTCAGCTGCAGCGCCCCGGAGCCGCGGGCCGCGAGGGCGGGGCGCGGCACGGCGGCGGCGCAGGGTGGTCGATGACGGATGCGTCCACGAACACGTCGAACACCGGCCGTGGCCCGCAGCCGCGCAGTCCCGGCGAGGTAGCGAAAACGCGCTGGAGACATGTGCGATCGTAACCGTCGGCTCGCTAGGCTGGCCCGCCGATGCCCGCCCCCACAATGATGGCTCACACTCCGTCGCTAGCCAGACGCGTCCGGCTCGGCATCGGTGCGCTCATACGGCTTGCCCCGGGAGGAGCATCGGCTCTCAGGCTGAGACGTCGTGGGATCGCGGCAACAAGACGCCGCATTTATCCCGTCCGCCCCCCTCTCCACACACCCGAGCAAGTCGAAGCGCTGTCGGTCACGGCCGACCACCCGTACATCACCGGAAACGGATTCGCGGCCCGCTGCAGATACGTCATCAACTACGACGATCTTTGCGTGAACGAGGATGTCGAGAACGACTGGTGGTTCTGCCGATCCGACGTCATCGAGTACTTCTTTGCCGAGCACGAACCCGCCGGCGAATACGTGCTGTTCAGCCACAACAGCGACCGTCCGATCGACGCGAGCCTGCGGCGCTTTCTGCGGCGTCGTGGATTGAGGGCATGGTTCGCCGTGAACGCAGCCCTCCGCCATCCGAAGCTCCATGCGCTGCCGATCGGCATCGCCAACCCGCGCTGGCGCCACGGCGACGGCGGGGCGCTGATGCGCGTGCAGGCGCAGGAACTCGAGAAGACGAATCTATTCGACGCCAGCTACGACATCTCGACGTTCCCGCCCGCGCGCGAGTACTGCCTGGACCAGACGGGGATCGAGCCGACACCACGGCGCGACTTCGAGCAGTACCTGCGCGGGCTCGCCTGCTCGTACTTCTGCATCGCCCCGCGCGGAAACGGAATCGACACGCACCGGGTGTGGGAAGCTCTCTACCTTAGAACGGTCCCGATCGTCACGCGGAGCGTCGTTGCCGAGCAGCACCGCGACCTACCGATGATCGTTCTGAATGACTGGTCCGACTTCCGGGGAATCGACTTCTCCTCCGACCTGTACGAGCGCACCTGGGGCCGGTGGAGCGAGGCCGAGCTCTGCCTCGACCGCTACTTGGAAAAGATCGAGGAGCGACTGTGACTCTAAAATGCCGCGCCTAAGTTCACGTGTACGAGGCTTTCTGAACACTTGTCGCGCAATCGCCCCCGATCGGGGGGCGATTGCGACGATCAAACGATTCCATCGTCTCTAGTACGAGGACGAGAACCGTACGTGGAAGAACACGCGGTGGCTCGGCGTGCCGGTGCTCAAGTGTCCCTTGGATCTTTGGGTCTATCAAGAGATCCTGACCGAGATCAGACCCGAGCTCGTGATCGAGACCGGGACGGCTGTCGGAGGCAGTGCCCTCTTCCTTGCGTCCTGCATGGACCTGCTTCACCATGGGCGCGTGATCACCATCGACATGATCGAGCGCAAAGGTTTCCCCCGCCATGACCGCATCACCTACCTCACCGGCTCGTCGACCGATGCAGCAATCGTCGAACGGGTGCGGTTCGAGGCAGAGAGGGCATCGCCAGTGATCGTGATCCTCGATTCCGATCATTCGCGTGACCATGTTTTGGCGGAACTCCATGCGTACGGGCCGCTCGTGACCCCAGGGTCCTTCCTAGTCGTCGAGGACACGAACGTCAACGGACGGCCAGTCGAAGGGGCACACGGGCCGGGGCCGCACGAGGCGCTCGAGGAATTTATGCGAGGCCGTCCGGAATTCGTGCGCGATTCGTCTCGCGAGAAGTTCCTGTTGACCTTCAATCCGGGAGGGTTCGTCCACCGGCTCGATGAGCGGGGGTAATTCCCGCGCCTAGCTCTCTCATCTCGGAGGCCCGATATCTGCTCGGTAGCCAACGTGAGGTCTTGCGGCTGTCGCGTGCGCTGCGTCGCGCAGCCGGCGAGGCTGAGACTCCTCAGGCTGCCGTCAACGCCGCATTTGGAATCCGAGTCGGGTCGATCGCTGTTGCGCCGACCCAAATTCGAGAGGAGATTGTCGAATTTCTCCGACGCGTACGCTTGGAACGTCCACGTCGCGTCCTCGAGATCGGCACCGACAACGGCGGGACGCTCTACCTTCTTGCTTGGGCGAGCGCGCCCGATGCTCGCATCTTGTCGCTGGACATCCGGGAGTACAGCCGACTCCGTCGTCAGCTCTTCCGGTCATTTGGGCGTCGCGGACAGCGGATCGATGTGCGCCAATGCGACTCGCATCTTCCATTGACGCATGCATTCGTCAAGCGCTTCTTTGGTGGCACCCCTATCGACTTGCTTTTCATCGATGGCGACCACAGCTATGAGGGCGTCCGGAGGGATTTCGAGCTCTATGAACCTCTGGTGCGAACGGGCGGTATGATCGCGTTGCACGACATCGTCGATGGCCCGAAGGGTTCGGTCGGAGGCGTGCCTCGTTTCTGGCCTGAAGCGCGGGCGTCGTTGATCGACCCCACCGAGATCGTGCGAGCGTGGGACCAAGGCGGCTACGGTATCGGCGTCGGCCGGGCACGCGGCTCTTCGCCACTTGAGGGGTCAGAAAGGACCCACAAAGACCCTTGACCGGTTACCCGTGCAGCTGCATCGCGACCACGTCCCTAGGAATCAGGCATGACGAGAAGTTGACCTGCTCGCGGGCGACGCGACCGGACACAGGATAGCCGTCATTCGCCGAACCGCTCGGAGGCTCCTGCGCCGTCAGCCGTAGTCGCGTCCGACACGATCGGCCTTCCACTGCCTCACAGAGCCGCGTTCTAGGTTTTCTATCTGGCCCTATTAGCGACATCGCGTGTCCGAGGCGCGGTGCGGGCATCAGCGCTGGCCCGGGTCTCGGGGCGACGGGCCGAATCATCCCGCAGTTCTGTCGGAGGTCTGGGCCGGTACTCGTTCCCATCGGTCGGGGAGGATCCGAGGAGGCACCTCGCGCGCCTCCTTGAATCCAACCCAGTACTGCGGTGCGAGGATGCGCGATGCGCGCTCGTTGAGCCACGCGCCCCACCACGCAAACGAGCTGTTGCTGAGAATGACCTCCTGCGCATTTGCGAGGAGAAGGAGGTCGATCACCTCATGGTTTCGTTCGACTCGGATGCGGTCGTCTCCGAGTTCGCTACGAAGCCACTCAGGATCGTCCCCGACCGCGATGATGGGAGTTTGGTGGTCACAGGCCAGTCGCTCAAGGCAGGTGCGGTAGTAAGAGGCAGGCAGCGCAACTCCACCTCGCCAGTCGCGGTAGTCGGTCTGGCGCACGTGGCAACAGACGTAGGGAGTTCGCAGAAGGGATTGGTATCTGGCGCAGAACATGCGCGTGTGCTCAGGGAGCGGCTGGAAGGCGCCGCGAACCTCCTCCGCGGAGTCTCTGAAGAACAGCTCGGACTGGAAAAAGCCGGCGTAGTGGGTGTGGTCCTTCAACGTCCCGAGCACATCCAGAGGACAGTCGAATGAGGTCTGGTCGACCTTGATTACTGGAAAGGGAGATAGGCGACTCGAGACGCGGTAGCGGATGCCGCGGGCCAACCTCCGCAATGGGGCACCCCATGGCCCCAATACGAAATTCGGACGGAGCATCTCGTCGTTGATCGCAAATTCCGTTTGGAGGTGGACAGATGCGGCTAGCCCGAAGGCAAACTGAAACAGCTGGTTGCCCAGCCTCCCACGCGCCTCGACGGAGATCACCGTCTCAGCGTACTGAGCTTCTCCCCGCCTAACCGATCGCTACCCTGTCCCCTGTGCACCCGGAGTACGCGGTTACCGCGTCGACGCCGCGCGCGCGGCCGTATCGACGCATACAGCCGTCGCGCGGCTTTATACCGATCGACTTCGCCGAGCTCTGGCGCTACCGCGAGCTCCTTTACCGCTTTCTCTGGCGGGACTTCAAGGCGCGTTACAAGCAGACCTATCTGGGCGCGTTCTGGGCGATCTTCCGGCCCTTCGCCTCGCTCGTGCTGTTCTCGGTCATCTTCGGCAGCCTCGCCAAGATCTCTCCTGGCAGCAACATCCCGTACCCACTGTTCGCGCTCGGGCTCCTGCCGTGGACGTACTTCAGCTCTGCGCTCACCGGAAGCGCGTCGAGCATTCTGAACAGCTCGGGGCTGCTGCAGAAGGTGTACTTCCCGCGGATCTATGCGCCTGTCTCAGCAGCGGTCACGCCACTGGTCGACTTCGCCCTCACGATGGTCATTGCGTTCGGGCTCTTTGCCTACTATCGAGTGCTGCCGAGCTGGCACATCGTCTTCATGCCGGCGTTCATCCTGCTCGCCCTGATCGCCGGCCTCGGAGCCGGGATGTGGTTCACCGGCATCATGGTCAGATACCGGGACGCCGGCTACGCGCTCCCGTTTGCGATCCAGATCGGGATGTATCTGACCCCGGTCGTGTATCCGGCGACCTTCATTCCCGCGCAGTATCGCTGGCTACTCGCGCTCAACCCGGTGACCGCGGTCATTGAGGGCTTCCGCTGGTCGCTGCTCGGCACTCCGCCCCCGAGCCTGGCTGCCTTGCTCGTCAGCGTCTCCATAGGGCTCGTCGTACTGGTGGGAGGGCTCTACTTCTTCCGGCGAACCGAGCGCACGATCGTGGACATGATTTGATGAGCGACCTCGCGATCAGCGCCCACGGGCTCGGCAAGCGGTACCGCGTCGGCCAGGTGGAGACGGCCGTCGCGCACGCTCGCAGGCGCCTGCGCAGACAGGAGAAGCAGCAGATCTGGGCGGTCGACGACCTCACGTTCGACGTTCACGAGGGGGATGCGGTCGCGATCATCGGCAAGAACGGGGCAGGCAAGTCGACGTTGCTCAAGCTCCTCTCGCGCATCACGGAGCCCACCAGGGGCTATGCCGACATCTATGGGCGCGTGGCATCTCTGCTCGAGGTGGGGACGGGGTTCCATGGAGAGTTGACTGGGCGCGAAAACGTCTACCTGAACGGCTCCATTCTCGGCATGAACCGCATCGAGGTGAAACGGAAGTTCGACGACATTGTCGCGTTTTCAGGCGTCGAAAAGCACATCGACACGCCAGTCAAGTGGTACTCGTCGGGCATGTACGTCAGGCTTGCATTCGCAGTGGCAGCGCATCTCGAGCCGGAGATACTCATCGTCGACGAAGTCCTGGCCGTCGGCGACGCCGAGTTCCAGAAGCGTTGCCTCGGACGGATGTCGGAGGTGGCCAAGGAGGGGCGCACCGTCCTGTTCGTCAGCCACAACATGCAAGCGATCCGGCGACTCTGCCGAACGGGGATGCTTCTCGATCACGGCAGGCTCGTCGCCGAAGGAGACGCGGAGACCGTCATTCGACGCTACCTCGCCTCCGTGGAGTCTCCCGACGAGGGGCAGCGGCGGTGGGACGTGCCGGACGAGCGGCCGGGAGACGAGCTATGCCGCGTCGTGGAGGTGCGGCTCAGCGACGCAGACGACCGGACGTCGACGGCGTTCTTCAGCAGCCGACCGATCCTCGTCACCCTCGAGCTCGAGCTCACGGCCATCAATCCGGCCTTCATTGCCGGCTTCGATCTCGCGACCTTCGACGGGGTGGTCGTCTTTCGCACGTATCACACGGATCTCCCCGACGCGGCCGTTCCTCGCCTCGTTCCCGGACGCAATGTTCTCCAATGCACCATTCCCGCCGGCTTGCTGAATAGTGGCCGGTATGTTCTCAATCTGCGGATCTCGTTGCACTGGACGAAGTGGATCGTGATGCAGGACAACGTTCTCCAGTTCGACGTGATCGCAGACCACGGCGAGTCCCTTTTCCTCAACGACCAATCCCGTCCCGGTGTGGTCTCGCCCATTCTCGACTGGGCTGCGATCGAGCCCTCCGGCCGCGGGCAGGACGACCGCCGCGAGGAGGCACCGGTCTCCGCTTCGGCGTGACGGCGTGTCTGGCACCCCTCGAGGTGCGCCGCATCCGACGGGCCCTTCGCCCGGTCAGGCGGATGGTCTGGCGCCTCGAGGTCGAGCGCGACGCCGCGCTCGCCCGCGTCCGGCCAGTCGACCTTGCCCTCTTCCACCAGTTCGCAGCGCCCCCGGCCGGCGGTGGGAACCAGACGCTCCGGGCCGTGATGTCGGAGTTTGAGCGCCGCGGAGTCCGGGTGGGGTACAACAGCGCCTCTTCGTCGACGCACGCGGTGCTCTTCAACTCGTTCAACTTCGACTTCGCGCGGCTGGAGTTACTCGCGCGCCGCGCGGGAGGTGCGCGTATGGTGCACCGTGTCGGCGCCGTCACGTCGCTCTACCGCGGTGTCGACGACGGCACGGACGCTCGTGTCGGCGAGGTGAACGCGAGGCTTGCCGACGCGACGATCGCCATCTCCCATGCAACGATCGAGATGTACCGGCGGATCGGGATCGAGCTCGTCGACCCGCACGTCATCTACAACGGCTGCGATCACCGCATCTTCAATCCGGTTGGCCGCGAACCGTTCCGTCGCACCCGGAAGACGCGCCTGATCAGCACCGCCTGGTCGGACAATCCGCGCAAGGGCGGCCCGACGTACCGCTGGCTCGAAGAGAACCTGGACTGGGATCGCTACGAGTTCACCTTTGTCGGAAACAGCTCGACGCCGTTCCGGCGCATTCGCCACATCCCGCCGCAGCCGTCCCACGAGCTCGCCGCGCTCCTTCGCTCGCACGATGTCTTCGTTACCGCGACCGAGCACGACGCGTACTCGAACGCGCTCGTCGAGGCCCTCTCCTGCGGGCTGCCGGCCGTGTACCTCGACAGCGGTGGAAGCGCGGAGGCCGTGAAGGAGGCGGGCTTCGGGTTCCACGACCGCGAAGAGCTGCCTGCGCTGCTCGACCGGCTCGTCGACCAGTACGAGGAGCGGCAGGCGCGGATCGCGCTCCCGTCGCTCGAGGAGATCGCCGACGCGTACCTCGGCGTGCTCGGGCTGGACGAGTTCGTCGGTGTCCGTGCGGGCTAGGAGGCTCTTGCGCCCGGTCGCGGCCGGCCTGACGCGCCGGTGGCCGCCGCGCTCGCGGCTCTTCCTCGTCGGCGAGGGGGCGAGGTGGTCGATCGACCACGACCTGCTCGAGCTCGGACGGCTGGCGACGCGACTCGGCGTCCGCGTCGCAGGCACGCATCTGCTGACGGTGTCCCGCGGCCAGGCGGCGTTCTTCGGAAGCCAGTTCACGCTGCTCCGCGAGCCGTGGCGCGCGTTCCCGCACGCGCTCGGCACCGCGTACTTCCACGGTCGTCCCGGCACGCCGGGCATGCCGGAGTTCGACATCGCCTACGAGGCGCTCCGCACCCGCCACGCCGAGCTTGCGCGAGTCCAGGTCACGCATGCCGAGATGCACGAGCTCGTCCTCTCGAGCGGGATCGATCCGGCGAAGGTCTTCCGGATCCCAATCGGCGTCGACCTCGGACTGTTCGCACCGCAGACGCCTGTCCTACGAAGCGCCGCCCGCCGGGCCCTCGGGCTGCCGCAGCAGGCATTCGTCGTCGGCTCCTTCCAGAAGGACGGAGTCGGCTGGGGGAACGGCGACGAGCCGAAGGCGATCAAGGGACCGGATGTGCTTCTCGAGGCCGTGCGACTCTTCCACGAGCGCGTGCCGGAGCTGCACGTGCTCCTTTCCGGTCCGGCGCGTGGCTTCGTCCGCTCCGGCCTCGAAACCCTCGGGATCCCCTACGTCCATCGCCGGCAAGAGCGCTACGAGGAGCTCGCGCAGCTCTACCTCGCGCTCGACGCCTACGTTGTGCCGTCGCGGCAGGAGGGGGGGCCGAAGGGCGTCCTCGAGGCCATGGCCTCGGGCGTGCCCGTCGTCTCGACACGAGTCGGCCAGGCGACCGAGCTGATCCGTGACGGCGTCAACGGGCGGTTGGTCGAGGTCGAGGACGCCGAGGCGCTCGCGGCCGCCCTCGGCGATCCGTGCCTGTCCGAGTACGCGGACGCGGGACGCGAGACCGCGCTCGCGAACGGCTACGACGCGCAGATCCCGCTCTGGCGCACGTTCTTCGACGGGTTCGTTGTGCATGCGTGAGCGCGTCCCATGGTCGGTGCGCGCGCCCGTGCGCCGTGCGCGGAACGCGGTTGCGCTCCGGCGCGCGCTGTCCCGGCAGCGCTCGCGCTGGGAGGAGATAGCCGCGACGCAGCCTCGCAGGGCCGGGCTTGCCGTCAGCTACGGCGTGGAGCGTATGCCGTCGCCGGATGAAATCGTGTATGGCGGCCACGTCAAGTTCTCGCTCCTGAACGAAGCGCTTGCCAACGCCCCGCGCGACTTCAACGTGCTCTACCTCGGCTCCTCGGCGCTGCCGATCGAGGCGCCTCGGCTCGTTGAGCTCGCCCGCCGCCGCGGCGCGGCGTTCGCATGGAACCAGAACGGCGTCGCCTATTACGGCTGGTACGGACAAGGCTGGGAGCTCGTCAATGAGCCCCGGGCGAAGCTCCTGCACGAGGCCGACCACGTCTTCTTCCAGAGCGCGTTCTGCAAGCTTTCGGCCGAACGCTTCTACGGGTCGCGCAAGGGGCCGTCCGAGGTGCTTCACAATCCCGTCGACACGAGGCGATTCGTTCCCGCCGAACGCCGTTCTCGCCCACTCACACTTCTCCTCGGCGGCAACCAGTACCAGCGCTACCGGCTCCAGGCCGCGCTCGACGCGCTGGTGCACGTTCGCGACGAGCGCCGGGATGCACGCCTCGTGATCGGGGGCGGGCTGTCGTTCGCGCGCGATGCGCTCGGGGAGACCCTGGAGCTCATCCATCGGCTTGGTCTGGCCGACGCCGTCGAGCTGGTCGGCCCGTACACACAGGCGGATGCCCCCGCTCTGATGCAGCGCGCGGACATCCTGCTGCACACGAAGTACAACGACCCGTGTCCGACGGTCGTGCTCGAAGCGATGGCGTGTGGGCTCCCGATCGTCCATTCCGCGAGCGGCGGTACGCCCGAGCTCGTCGGGGATGCGGGCATCAGCATTCCGGCGCCGCTCGACTGGGAGCGGGACCATCCACCTGCTGCCGACGCGCTCGCCTCGGCCGTGCTTGCCGTTGCGGATCGCATCCGTGACTTCTCGGCCGCTGCGCGGGAGCGGTCTCTGCGCTTCGACGTCCGGCCGTGGATAGACAGGCATCACAGGGTCTTTACAGACCTGATCCGCCTGAGGCCGCCAGTATCCTGAGCGGGTCGTGAGCACCGTTACGGACTCCGCTTTCGGCGGCGCGCGCGTCACCGTGCTCCGCCCGCGTCGTGGCTGGGCGTCACTCGATCTGCGGGAGCTCTGGGACTACCGCGAGCTTCTCTATTTCCTCGTCTGGCGCGACGTCAAGATTCGCTACAAGCAGACGGCAATCGGGGCCGCGTGGGTGATCCTGCAGCCCTTGCTCCAAGCTGCCGTCTTCACGGTCGTCTTCGGCAAGTTCGGCCACCTCCCTGCCGGCGGGATCCCGTACTCGGTGCTCACGTTCACCGCGCTCGTGCCTTGGCTGCTCTTCGTGAACGCGCTCACTAGCTCGACGCGAAGCTTCGTCGACAACCAACCGCTCGTTACCAAGGTGTACGTGCCGCGCATCTTCATCCCCGTCGCTCCTGTGCTCTCAGGGCTTGTCGACTTCACGATTGGGCTCCTCGTTCTCGCTGGGATCCTTGGCTGGTACGGCATCGTTCCACCGTGGCACGTGTTCCTGCTGCCGTTCTTCATTCTGTTCCTGATCGTCACGGCGATCGCTGTGACGTTGTGGCTCTCCGCACTCAACGTCCGCTACCGCGACGTGCAGTACACGCTTCCATTCCTCTCCCAAGCGTGGTTCTTCGCGACGCCCGTCGCCTACTCGGCGCTCGTGTTCCCCGCGCACTTGCGGATGTATCTCGGCGTCAACCCGATGGCCGGCGTCGTGCAGGGATTCCGATGGGCGATCATCGGGCAGCAGGCGGGTCAGGTAGGACATCTGATGCTGCTCTCCTTCGGCGTCGTGTTCGTGTTGCTTCTCGGCGGGATCGAGTACTTCCGCCGCGTCGAGAGGAGCTTCGCCGATGTCGTCTGACGCGCTCGTCCTACGGGTCGAGGGCCTGAGTAAGAGCTACCGCATCGGCGAGCGGGAGCCGTACAAGGCGCTCCGAGACGTCATCACGGACGCGTTCGCCGGGCGGGCGAGTCGACGACGCAGGAAGACTGCACCTGCGAACCGGATCTTGGCTCTGGACGATGTCTCTTTCGAGGTGCGGGAAGGCGAGGTGCTCGGACTCATCGGCCGCAACGGTGCCGGCAAGTCGACGCTCCTGAAGGTGCTATCCCGTATCACTGAGCCGACCCAAGGGCAGGTGACGCTGCGCGGACGAGTCGGCTCGCTGCTCGAGGTCGGGACCGGCTTCCACCCGGAGCTGACCGGCCGCGAGAACATTTTCCTGAACGGGACCATCCTCGGCATGCGCCGCGCCGAGATCGTGCGCCGCTTTGACGAGATCGTCGAGTTCGCGGGCGTCGCCCGCTTCCTCGACACGCCCGTGAAGCGCTACTCGAGCGGCATGCAGGTCCGTCTCGCGTTCGCAGTCGCGGCGCATCTCGAGCCTGAGATCCTGCTCGTTGACGAGGTCATCGCCGTTGGGGACGCCGAGTTTCAGAGCAAGTGCCTCGGCAAGATGCGCGACGTCACGCAACAGGGGCGGACAGTCGTCTTCGTCAGCCACAACCTCGCCGCCGTGCGCAGTCTGTGCTCCCGTGCGCTCCTGCTCGAACAAGGAAGGTTGCTCTTCGACGGCCGAACGGGCGACGCGATCGAGCATTACGTCCAGCGCGCCGGCGGCGCGCGCGGCTCGGCCGTGGTTGAGGGCGACGCGCTCGCGTCGCATCTCGTGAAGGCGAGGGTTTACGGGGGCTCGCCGCTCTTCAGCTGCAGCCGGATCACAGTCCACGACGAAGTCGGTACTCCTTCGGTCTCATTTCGCTCGGACGAGGACGCGATCGTCACCATTGACTTCACCGTCCTCCGGACTGTGCCGAGCCTCCGTCTCCTCGTGACACTCACCGACGGGAACCAGGCCGTCGTGCTGCGGACGGAGAACGTCGACGATCCTGATCTCGATGGTGCACCGCGCTTCGAGCCCGGCGACTACCGCGCGAGCGTCGTTATCCCGCGCGGGCTGCTCGGCGACGCTCGGCTCGATCTCAACGTGAGCCTCATCGCCGAGGTGAACCAGGTGCTCGACTACACCGCTGTCGCCGAGCTCGCGTTCCATTTCGCCGGCCACGGGGCGAACGCGCGCGGGAAGGCATACCTGCGGCCACAGCTCACGTGGCGGACCGACGTTGCCGCGCCCGTCGGCTGAGCTCGACGACGTTCTCGTCGTCACCGTGCGCAAGAGCTTCTGGGCCTCCTCGGAGGCGGAGCGGTTTCCACACCGTGTCTACGCGCGTGTCTTCTACGGGCACAGCACGAATCTCCTCAACTCGGCGGTGGTCTTCGCGCGCGCCCTCGCCGCGATCGTGCGTCGACGGCCGCGCGTCGTCCTTCTCGGGTCGGTGGAGCGGACGGTGCCGTGGTTCATCCGCGCCCGCCGCGCCGGTCTATGCGGGCGGGCACGGCTCGTCGTCACGAATCAGCTGCACCTGACCGAGGAGCAGCTCCGGCACGTCGACGCGAACATCGTGTACTCACAGGCGTGGATCGATGCTCAGCGTCCGGCTGTGCGAGAGCGGGCCGTCTTCGCGCCGCTACCCGCGGACGGCGACTTCGCGGCTGTGCGGGTGAGGTCGGCGCCGTATATCTTCAGCGGAGGCGGCGCCGGGCGGGACTTCGCCTCGCTGATCGAGGCGGTTGGCAGCATCGACGTGGAGCTCGAGCTCGTGACGTTCTCGTCACAGACGCTCGGCTGGGACGGCGAGCTGCCCGCGAACGTGCACGTCCATCTGCTGCTGCCGCTCCAGCGCTTTCTCGAGCTGGCCGGCTCGTCGCGAGCCG
>Ga0070741_10009257_pt1 | contig 19234 bp, 19 predicted proteins | sample Coa_R1_4_FD_66440 | JGI IMG/M metagenome (GOLD analysis project Ga0070741, IMG submission 66440) | Surface soil microbial communities from Centralia Pennsylvania, which are recovering from an underground coalmine fire - Coalmine... | ecosystem: Environmental > Terrestrial > Soil > Unclassified ...
TCCGGCGGCGTGGTTCTGGACGCCACGGTCGCCACGGGCGGCGGCAGCAGCTACGATCACACCTTTAAAGTTCAAGCGGGAGGGAGCTCCGCCAATTACAGCTTGGCGGTCGCCGGAGACACGACTAAACTCCCTCAGTTCGATAACAATGGCAATTGCACGCAAGACAACACTATTGGTGGCACCACCACGACCTACGGCTGGGATGCTGAGGATCGCCTGGTAAGCATCAACAATATCGCCAACAATTCCAGCACCCAATTCGGCTATGACGGTTTTGGCCGGCGCGTGAGCATCGTGGAAAAAGACAATTTTGGCACCGTTCTTAAAACCAGCAGTTTCGTCTGGGACGGAACTGCACTGCTTCAGTGCCGCGAGACGTTTGGCACGACGATCCGCGTCAAGACGTATTACCCGGAGGGGATGTATGTACAGGACACGACCGCCGGCACGACGACTACCGGGAGCTTTTTTTACGAGCGCGACCACCTGGGCAGCATCCGGGAGATGACCGATGCCAACCAAACGATCCGTGCGGCCGTGTCAGCCAGAACGTCGGTTCCAATACGAACGGCGTTCCCCTGATGGACGCCGACTTCCGCTTCGCCGGGATGTATTACCACACCAACAGCCACCTGCATTTGACGCTGTTCCGGGCGTATGATGCGGATACGGGACGGTGGTTGAGTCGGGATCCGATTGGGGAGGCGGGGGGGAGGAAATTTGTATGGATATGTGAGCAACGATCCATTGAACGCCATCGATCCATACGGATTACACGAAGATGTTCCCGCAGGAGAACATTGGAGCCCTATCAATGATGCTATGGGGCAAAAGATTTTTAACGATAACCTTCTCGCCGCAAATCAAAATGCCGAACGGGCTGCGTTTGTAGCAGCGTATGTGCAAGCGGTTGAGGATAGCAGGGAACGGGAGTGGGGCGCTAAGCATCCCGTATTGGCATTCTTAAAAGAAGTCATGGAAACGGGAATGCAGTACGATAACAGCACGGGCATGGCATCATGCACTGCAGAGAATCTAGTCTATCAGTCAGTCAACTCAGCGAGGGAGGTAAACTATGTTGGCATCACAAAAAGTTTTGAGCGTCGTGCCGCCGCGCAGTTAGCTCAAAAGGGCATTTACAATTCAACCCATACCAGGCCTTCAGAATCTCTCACGCACAGATGTCAGAGCCGTTGAGCAGGTACTAATTAATGCGCACGGTCTTGCTGCGGACGGAGGGACATTGCTCAACAAAATCAACAGCATCTCGCCTAACAATCCAATCTATCAACAGTCATTACAAAAGGGAACCGAGTTGTTGTATCGAGCTGGGTACCCAGGATTCTAATATGCCAAAACGATCTCAAATAGGAGACATCATCGAAATCCCGACCTCAAAGGGATTGGCCTATGCTCAATACACTCACCAACATCCAACACATGGCGACCTTATTCGTGTATTCGACGTTGTGTTTAAGCACCGCCCTAGCAGGTTTTCTGAACTGGTCAATGGCCCAGTACGCTTTTCGACATTCTTCCCCGTAACTGCTGCCGTTAAGGGTGGCGTATTCAACGTAGTCGGGCATGAGAGCGTCGCTTTTCACAACCAACCATTCCCTGTCTTTCGTAACGGCATTGCAGACCCGAAAACCAAGAAAGTCGCAGTCTGGTGGTTCTGGGATGGGGAAAAGGAATGGAAAGTAGGAGAGATTACGGCGGAACAGAGAAAGATGCCCATCGTTGGCGTTTGGAATGATACACTACTAATCGAGCGCATCGAAGCTGGATGGGCCCCGAGCAACGATCCAAGTTAGATAATAGTGGGCAACCGATAGCAGGCTTTGGGCCAATTTTTCACACGAGAGCTGGAAAGCAGCTTCTTGGAGTTCACGGGTAAGCGGTAAAGGAGTCGCCCCTTGACAGCGGGCCGATCAAACGAAGGGTAAACGGCTCGGCTGGGTGGACCCAACTCAAGCGGCCAGTTTGACCGGCGCTGGCCGTAGCGATGCCTTCTTCCAATGGAGCGGCGTCAGTTGGGCGACGGTCTGGTTGGTGGCGGCCGGCAAGCGCTCCAGCACGTCTTTCAAATAGGTGACAAGGTGTAAATCACCGCACTGCGCTCCCCGGCTTCTTCGCTCTCGAAGAACAGCCAGTTCTTCTTCCCAAGGGCCGTCGGGCGGATGGCGTTCTCGACCAGGTTGTTGTCCAGCTCCACTTCGCCGTGTTCCAGGAAGCGTTCCAGCGCCGGCCATTGGTTGAGCGCGTAGCGCCTGGCCCATCAAGCTCCGCGGCAAATACCGGCTTTGCAGCCGCTTGAGGATTTACCACGCCCGGCCAAAGCCCAAAATTCCGCCACCTCCGGCGGACTATAGCCATCGAGCAGCCGGGCGATGGCCAATCTTCGTCGCTTTTCCAACTCCTCCGCCGAACCATGCGGTCTTATATTAGACCGTAGCGCAATACGCGAACTGTGACATTACTTTTCTGAGTCACAATAACGCTGGCGGGTCTGGCGGTAAGATTTGGCCTCCGCATGGCGAGAAAGTTCAGAGTCCAATATTCGGGAGCGATCTATCAGGGCTCAACCGAGGTGATCCCGTTCAATTACCCGTCTGATTCCAACGCCGGGAGCGAGATGCTCTGATCTCCCCGCCTTGGTCTCTCCTGCGATTAACCTCGGCCGCCAACGGTAATACCTACGATTACGACCCCGCCGGCAATCGGACCAGCGAACAGCAGGAACCGCCATATCCACCGCCTTCGCCGCTTCCCTGGTCCACTACGGTCAGCCAGTCCATCTATAACAACGTCAACCAGTTGACCGAACGCGATGGCGCGGGCACGAGCCCGCTGCCCGTCCACGTTCAAGCCTGGCTGAGTCAGGCCGCCTCCGCCGACTCAGTCAAGGTCAACGGCCAGCCCGCCCAACTCAGTCCCAATCCAGGCTGGTCCAACCCTTCGGACGGCGTCGTGCTGAACGCCACCGTTCCCGTCGCCACCGGCAACCAAACCTTCACCGTCGCTGCCGGTTCCACCACCGCCAATTACGACTTGAATGTGATCGGGGATCTCCCTAAAACCCCTCAGTATGACAACAACGGCAACTGCTCGCTGGTCGGCACGCCCAACGGCATCACCTCCTACGAATGGGACGCCGAGGACCGGATAACCGCCATCAATGACATCAATTCCAATCATCGCACGGAATTCGGTTACGACGGCTTTGGCCGGCGTGTGAGCATTGTGGAAAAGGACAACGGCTTTACCACCAAGACCAGCAGCTTCGTCTGGGACGGGATGGAATTGCTCCAGCGGCAGGAGACTTTGGGTTCGGCCAACCGGGTCAAGACCTACTACCCCGAAGGGATGTACGTGTACGACCTAATATCCGGCACTTCGAATTTCGTCGGCAGCTTCTTTTACGAGCGGGACCACCTCGGGAGCATCCGAGAAATGACCGACGCCAACCAAACGATCCTCGCGCGCTACACCTACGACCCCTACGGGCGGGTGAGCGGGAACCTGGTCACCAGCACCAACAGCGCAGCCATAGTTGGCCCGCAACCTCGAAATGGCTGACTAAATGCACTTGGCGTGAGTTCAAAGGACAAGAAATTCATCACTGGGCAATTCCTCGAAACACTTGGGGGGCGCAACGTACCAGAGTGGCTTAAAAACCAGCCTTGGAATTTAATGGGAATGCCTAATCAAGAGTTCCATCAAGCGTTGCATGGATTAGGAGAAATGAATTTCGCAGAACGCTTGTGGTACGGCACGCCTAACTGGGTTGCCGCCGGCATGGCTTCCACGGCGGGTAGGGAAGCCAACTGGGTGTTTAATGCTGACAGTGGCGGGCCTCATTAACTCAATTACTTCCGCACGCCCGCATTTTCAGGAAAATGACAACTGGAGCTACAAACATATCGCAAATGGCATTCCCGGTCCTGTGCTTTTACGGTGACCTCGTGCGAACACGAGAAAGCTATGACAAGCTGACCACAACAACTGCTGCCGGGTTAAAAAACGGTTATTTTCGTGATTTGTTGCTCGTAGACTCCGGAGGAAGAGCCATCAGGCTCACTGATGCCCGCAAGCTCCGCGGGATCGGGCCATTCTTCGGTTATAATATTTTCATGAATCAACGTATCAAGGTCGAACTAGAGCCTGTCATTAACTTTTAGGCAGAAAAGGATGTACAAAGTGGATACATTCCGGCAATACCCTTGGGATGTCGAAGCAGCCGAAGCCATATCCGAGTGATGTCAGCGACGAAGAGTGGGAATTTTGCGCTCCATATTTGACGCTGATGAAAGAAGAAGCGCCGCAACGGACACACAGTTTAAGGCAGGTATACAATGCGTTGCGATGGCTGGTACGGGCCGGCTGTTCCTGGCGGATGATGCCACATGAGTTTCCGCCGTGGTGGGTCGTACAGCAGCAAACGCAACGATGGCTGCGAGCCGGATGCTTCGAAGCGATGGCTCATGATTTGCGGGCGATTCTTCGCATGGCCCAGGACCGAAACCCGGAGCCGACGGCGGTGATTATGGACAGCCGGACGATGCAATCGACACCCGAGAGCGGCAAACGGGCGGGATTCGACGGGCATAAGAAACGCAAAGGTTCGAAGGTTCACGCAGCCGTGGACACTCTGGGCCACCTTTTGGCATTAAAAGTGACAGCGGCTAATGAGCAAGATCGGGCGCAGGTTGGTGAGCTTGCCAAGGCGGTGCAAGAAGCCACCGGAGAGAATGTGGAGATTGCGTATGTGGATCAAGGCTACACCGGAGAGAAACCGGCGGCAGCTGCCGCTCAGCATGGCCTGCATTTGGAAGTAGTCAAACACCATGAAGCCAAGAGAGGATTTATTCTACTGCCGCGTCGTTGGGTGGTGGAACGATCATTTGGCTGGGCTGCAAGATTTCGGCGACTGGCCCGTGATTACGAACGACTGGCCGCCACAATGGCCGGTTACCATTGGGTCGCCTTTGCCACACTTATGCTTCAATCTCTCTTTCGCAAAAGTTAATGACAGGCTCTAGAACCGTCAGGGAAGTCATTTACCCTTTCAATTACTGAAGTAAAAGAGATGGTTATGAATTCGCTCCGGTGCTGGCATGGGTGGTCTTCGCGAGATGATTTTGATGAACTAAAGGCGTCTGTCGAAAACGCTCAGTCAATCCCTCAAATCATTCAACTGCTTACAGAAGAGTCACCGGCAACCAGACTTTCACGGTAACGGCCGGTTCCACCACCGCCCATTACGACTTGAATGTTGTGGCCGATAGCGTTAAAACCCCTATTTATGACGCCAACGGGAACTTGATTTTGATTTTGATTTTCCGAATTCCGAAGACAGTCTGCCCGCAATCGTCTCCCGCCACTGGCTTGTTCCCCGGCTGCCTTAAGCCTCGGCCGGGACGCATTTCCCCATTAAGCCTACAACTGCTGGTCCAGGGTTCGGAGTTGAATTGCTTCCGAGACCGGGCGACTGACGCTCGTTGTCCACGGTCGAGAGTTCGATTCCGACCCTCGCCTCCATCCCAAACCGCTTGAGCGGCAAGGGCTTTGCAAGCAGGGGTTCCATCCCGGACACCAAAACGGATACCAGCTTCGGTACTCCGCCACAATTCGCGTTAACTTTGGCACTACTCCGCCAGTACTCGTTAACGCACGCGGATTCGGCTCATTTATCGTTGCGGTTGCGTGAAAGCAAACATGAGCACACGTTACCGCCTAATCTTCCGGGGCATTCGCGGAGGAATGTATTATTGCGTGGACAAGACCACCGGCAAGCGCACCAGCTTGCATACTACGAACGAGGACGAGGCCAGGCAGCTTGTCGAAGCCAGGAACAACGCCGAGCGCCAGCCCATCCTCAATCTCCAAATCGCCAAAGCCTACATGGCGGGCACCGACATCGGCATCACCACGCGCACCTGGCACCAGGCCATTGAAGCGCTGATGAACACCAAGCAAGGTGCGAACAAGGCCCGCTGGCTGAACGTCACCAAAGACCGCGCACTGGCTCCATTGTTTCCGAGAGTCATCATTGAGACGCAGGGTGAATTTCTCTTGCGCGTCCTGCAATCCGGCACGGTGTCAACCAACGTTTATTTGCGCCGCTTGCACAACTTCTGCGTGGACATGAACTGGCTGCCGTGGCCGCTCATTCCCAAACGTCAATGGCCCGCCGTGCGGTTTGGAGACAAGCGGGGGATCACGTTGGACGAACACCAGCGCATTGTGGCGCGGGAGCAGAACCCAGAGCGCAAGGCGTTCTACCGGCTGGCGTGGCACTTGGGCGCATCCCAATCCGACTTGGCCCATTTGCAGGCCGAGGACGTGGACTGGCAATCCCACATCATCTGCTTTGTGCGGATGAAAACGCGCTGGCGCAACGTGACGCCCCCGCAAATCCGTTTCGGGAAGGAGGTCGAGGAAATCCTTGCCACCCTGCCGAAATCCGGCCCGTTGTTCCCGTATCTCTCGACGGTGCGGCCCGGCGACCGGGCGACCGAGTTTAAACAGCGTTGCAGCGGTTTGGGAATTACCGGCGTGACCTTGCACAGCTACCGCTACGCCTGGGCGGAACGGGCGAAGACGGCAGGTTATCCCGAACGGTTCGCGCAGGTGAACTTGGGGCACAACAGCAAGGCATGGGCGCGGGCGTATTCCAAGAAAGCGCAAGTTGTCCTGCCGCCGTTGGAGGAATACGAAAACAAGATTGTCGAACTGCCAACGGCCGTGAATCAATAGCGCCGCGCCGCCATTTCAACGAGCCGCGTCTCGCAGGCACAGCTCGAAAAAATTCCGCCGGGCCTTGCGCCGGCCCGGTCCCGCGCCAGAGGCTTTGCCTCTGGACTCCATTTCTCCGCTACGCTGGCTATTACGCTGCGCGCCCTTTCCGACCGGAAAGGAAAATGTTATTATCGCAAAAGGATCGCCTTGCCGTGCGATTATAATCATGGGGGGAACATCACGTTATTCAAGGTTCGGCCTTCTTCCTAAAATCTGACTCCAGGCGTTTACGCCCGCCTCGCCTTGGGCCTAATCGCGCGTCCCTGCATTCCTGACTGTTCATTAATCTTTACGCCGAGAGCGATAGTCGCTAGGGTGAAAGTCAATGAAAACGGACGCCTCTTTCATCTCCTTGCAACGTGAACTTCAGATGCTAATTGAGCAAAACGAGCAACCCGACCGACGCAGAAAGCTGGAAGCAGATTTGCGGTCGAGGTTCGCAGTTGCGTGGCAATTCCGCCCCGACCGTCTGCGTTTGGGGTATCGCCTCCAACTTCTTTTGAATGGTGTGCCTGGCTTTGATCATTGTGAATATTTTACCGGTGCAAACGATCAGCGGGTAATCGTCACACAACCCTACGGCGACTATGAAGCCGAATTGACCCGAGGGCTCACGTTGAGTGTGGATATGGCTCCCGAAATTATCGTTGCCACCGAATGGGCATTTTATTATCCCGCTCACGCCAATTTGATCATCATCAAGTTCCCTATCAATTACGACAAAGCGTGGGCGGATTTCCAGGACGCGATTCAATATCGAATCTGGAAGGACCGGGAAGTCGTTGAAGTGGAGGACTGGGATTCAATGCCTGGCTAAAGCGTCTACCGGCTCAGGTCCCGAGAAACCAACTTTTCTTGCAGTTGACAAAGTCATCAGTCATGTCTCACCGTGTCCGAATGGATAAACAAGATCGCGTAGAGAGAGGACTTGGCATTTTTGAACGACCTGTGCCCTTTGCACAAGCCTTCCCCGCTGTGGCCGAGATGCGTATCACTGTGGCAATCCGCTTAGGAGGTCCACTCGACCAGAAGCCCCAAAAGCGCCACTTCAGTGTCCAAAATCCGCCTGGCGAATACGTGCGATGCCCGCGTGCCAGTTGCACAGACGGCGGTTGGTGCATCGGCGACGTACTCCGGGAAATGGTCAGCAAACGCGAAACACTCCACAAGACGGGTGGTGTTTGCTCCGGACGGCAGCGAATGAATCGGAAAGAGTTTCGCGACTGCCTTGCGGATTTCGAGGTGGAAATACACGTGACCTATAAGGCGGAAAATTAATGTTCGGCGCAGTCAAGCGATTCTTGCTCCATTTCGATTATCAGAAAGGCGTAGCCGATTTGGGACAGTGATGTTCGAATATGGCTATTTTTCTCGCACCTGCTGCTCCCGGCAGGTGCATGGATAAAGTCGTGCCGCGTTTCGGCGTTGTTGTGCAAGCGTTTGAGCGGCACGACCCGGAGTGTTTGCATTTGAGCAATAGGAATGTTAATCTTTTTTTAAATGTCTTCTGTGGGTAAAAACCCGATGAAGGTGGCGGAATACGAACAGAGAAAAAGCAATTCGATCTATGAAGAAATGGATATTGAACAGCTTTGCGGCCAAGAAAAGCGTTCGTTGGGATGCTGTTGCCGTTCTCGTGGCCCTGCTTGCCGTTGGCGTGCCCTTGTGGGTGGATCATGCCGCTAAGGTGCGCAAGGCCGACGGGGACAGAACTACGCTCCAACTGCGACTTGGCCAAGCGATAACGATTGCCAAGCAGGCTTCTACAAACAACGGCCAAAAGGAAGACGAGGATCGCGCATCCCAATCAAGGAAGGCTTCCCAAACCCTCCTGAATGGAAAGGCCGACCCAGCAGTAGATGACATTGGTGACTTAAGTGCATTGTTCACTGACGTGACCATGATGTACTCGCTGGATGCGGTGGATGTAAAGGCAGGCCGCGAGGCCATTCAGAACATCACCAACATAAGGCAGCTAGTGCATCCCTCGGATTGGCAGGTGGTGCTTAGGGAATTGAAATCAAATTTGGAAGTGCTGAACAACGTGCTTTGCAAAGCACATTAGATCTGATCTTCAATTCACCGCAAAGAAGATCCGTCGCTTGGATGGGTTTGCTTTGGGGTAAGAGGACTGCGTATACAAAGGCACACGCGGCATGAGTGATCGAGAGACGATGAAGTCCTTTGCCAGTCCGATAGCTGCCCGGCTTGCGCTTGGCGGATGTGCGCCGAGTGCCTGAATAAAGTTGCGCCGCGTTCAGACACCGAGGATCGTGTCCGGTTGTTGGTTGAGCTTTGGACGTTAGACAACACTGTAACTATCACGCTTATGCCACGCTTCGACAACTTGACAGACGATGAACGGAAAAAGCTTTTCAGGACACTTGAGGATCGTTATTTCCTCATCTTCATCAGAAAGAACACTTGGTGGTATTTTTTGGGGGGCATGGCGGCTTTCGTCGCCGCAACGTTCGCTGTCAGTTGGGCCGGCACGCGGGCCGGATTCTATTCAAATCGGGCAGAAGCGGCAGAGCACGAAGCGCGCACGGCGAACGAGGAGATTCAGAAAATTCTCGCCGCGTTGAAGACAAACAACCTCGTTCTCGTCAACGACAGAGTGACCTTTCCTGATGGCCGCACATTCTGCGTCAAGTCTCCAAACGATAAGGGTCGGTTTCAATTCGACATTGACGGAAAAATCACTTGGTACACCAATCTGGTCGGAGGAAATAATTTTTGGATTATCCACCAATTTCCAACAAATGTTATCAAAGAGTTTCACCAGTGAGCGTATGCCGCTTAACATAGCGGCTCTGAGCCTCAGTAGAACTTTGGATGCTCGACTTGCCAGATCACCAGTGACGCAGCAGTTCACCGCAAACAAGAACCGTCGCAAGGACAGGCGTGCTTTGCGGTGGAATGACCGGTGAGAGGGTTGTGTGTGAGAGCCGCACGCGGCTTGGTTTGACCGAGAACGCAGCCTCATCGCGTGAGCCATACTTGCGATCCCTTGTGGGATTTCGGCTCTTGAACAAATCGGGGGTTAATCAAACGTCAATGCTTTTTTCAATTTCAAACGAAGCATCGAAGCAAATTAACCATTCACCGCTTGGTTGAAATCGGGAAAGGTGGCAGGTTCGACAGGTGAACTCTTTAAAGCGCGGCGTTTGCAGAGAGCGTTCTTCCGATGCCAATGTTGATTGATTGCAACTGTGACCCGAGTCAGCCAATTCCGTTCCTTCATCAGTTCGACAAGCTCCGCAGTGGCAAAGAATTTGATACCGTTCTGTGGCGGATTGCCAAGGGGCTTGAGCAATTTGGCGGCGACTAGGACTGGCACGTCGTGAGGCTGGCAGCTGAGCAGCCAGGCCACCTGCTCGACGTTGAGCCGGGCCGGAGGCTGCCCAAGCAATCTCAAAAATTGATATTGCACTTCTTTCATAAAACTCTTGTTCGGTCACGGGCTGGCACTCCCGTTTCATCCGCCACACATGCTGTCCAAGTCCGTACAGACCTCATCTTCAAGCTACCCAAGGGAGGGGCGGGCGGCGCTCCGCGCCATCCCGCCCCTCCCTTGGGGCCCTTGGTCCCCTTTCACGTGCGCGGCAATCGGTCCGCGTTTTAACCGGCGAGACATCCGCGTTTACGGCCCCGTAATCCAGGCACCGGCCTTTCGGCATAGCACCTGGGAGGCTGGACTAAACCTGCGCTGCCAGTGGCCAACTCATCGAAGGCCCGTCTTCTCACACGTGCGCGCTGCGGCGTCTATCCCCATGCGGTCCAGGCTCCGAATCACGCGGAACACAGACTTGGATAGCGTCACCGTGTCGGCCAGGTTGAATTTTCTCACCTCGTATTCGTTAGCGCCCCACGTCCCTTGACCGAGGCACTTCGTCACGTACGCCACCCCAGCGCGGGAGCGGTCGTATGGCCGGCACTTGCTGATCGCACCTTGCCCGAACAGTCCAAACCACCCGTGTTCGAGCTGGTGCGCCAGCGTGATCTCGTTGCGCGTTTTGGTCCCTCCCAATAGAAAATGGAAGTGGAACCGTCCCGTCATTTCCCCCAACTCCGCGCGCAACGCAATCAGGAGTTGGGAATAGGACCGCTGGACCAGCTCCGCCGCCCGGCGCATCAGTGCCCAGGCCCGGCCATACGCTCGATTCGGGGAGGGCACTGACCGAAAGGTCAAAGTGCCGAAGACATCCCAGCGAATGCGTGCCAGTGAATATGCGTAGCTGTCCAACGGAAAGTTTTTGTTGTGTTGCTTCTCGCTCATGGAGAAGACTGCGACCCTTCGTAAAGGGCCGCGTTGCAGTTGTTCGATTTCAAGCACCGCCAGCCGAGTCTCTTTGGATTCGCGCTGTTCAATTTCAATGAAACGGTTGCGTTCATGCTCTCTTTGTAGGGCAGGAATCAGGATTGCAATAGTGCCCAATATTGGCACTGCCGGAATCGGGCACTGCCAGAATCAGGCACTTGACAAAATCCGGCAGCCCACAGCCTATTTCTCATTTACCGAGATGATTGCGCCTCGGAGCACCGGGCCGCGTTGGGTGCTTTGGATTTCATGCACGGCCACCTGGATGTGTTTGCGTTCGACCTTGCCCCAATACTTGTCTTTTTCTTCCGGAGTGAGACGATAAGGCAGCACGCCCCGGTAGGCGTGCTCCGCCGGCAGGCTCATATCGATCAAGTCTAGGTCAAAGGACTCGCCGGCTGGCTTGCCGTTTTTGGCGGGCCAGTGGCCATAGGTTTGTTTGTGGACTTGGAAGGTTGCTATCACGTTATTTTCCTTTCTGGTTTATGGTTTCCCGCCGCTTTGATGGACAAGCCCGACGCGGGCGGAGTTGCGCCAGGCAAATTGGGAACGTGACGATTCTGTGAGGCTGCCCCAAGGACGTTTTGAACATCCAGGTAACGGGCCAATTCCGCTTCGGGAATCCGCTTGTGACGGATGCCGGGAAGCACTTTAATCTGCCCGCGCTTTATCAGGCGCAGCACGGTCTTGTATTCGACCCTCAAAATTGAGGCCACTTCTTCAACGGTGTACACTTTCATCAATTCACCACAGTTCCCGGCGCCGTATCCATGCGGGCACGACGCTGCGCAGCCGCTATTTGTTAATGCGGTGAGTTCGATGAAACTGATTTATGGAAGTGCGAAGCCCAGCCATTCGATAATGACAGGGCTGGAGAGAAGACCGTTTTTAGGGGTTAAATTTTGGGAGAGAGTTAAATTATTTGATTGCGCGGGTCATTCGTCGCTTTGCGCCATCCTTTTTCGTCGCGCATCGTTGGCGCATCCGCGGGCGTTTTCAAATCGACTAAATGCCGCTTTTCGTTGGCAATGGGCTCTCTTGTTCGTAATGCTTTTTTGAGTCACGGTCGTGACTCTCACAAACAAGTTTCAATCAAAGAACAGCACCGCGTTCGAGGAGTCGCCCCCTCTGCGCATCTATAAACACCAGAGGACGCACACGGTTGCAACGCTTTTTTGCGCGCCAATCCACTTTCTTTCTCCGAGTGTCAATTCAGTCCTTTTGGAGCCCTTGAATCGTTGAATGTGCTTTGAGAGCAGACCGTGAACATTCGTTACACACGCTCCTAAAAGGGGTGGCAGAGCTGAAGATTTTTGCTCCATTCCCGCCTTCCCTGAGTTATCGTCGGCCCGGACATAGTTGGAGCAGTCGCATCCATGACCGAGGGCGATCTGGGCGCGCTGAGCTGAAACAGGCTCGTCAAACCGCGCCCCTGGTTGGCCGGGACAGCGCCACCAGGCGGGCAAGGCGTTTGGGTGTTGAGTTGGACGTAGGCGAGCTTTCCTTCGTTTCGAGAAGGGTTCGTAGCCGAGAAGCTGCTTCAGCGCCGAATCGTTTTTCCTTGGCACGCTTCTTGTAGTGGTTGGCGTGTGAAGTTCAAATGTACGTTCAAGATGTCTCAATCCTCTCGAAGCTAAATCCAGTTGGCCGTAAAGCCATAATTGAGTTTGCCAGCGTCGCTCTGAATACCTGGAACGCTGGATATTCCTTAATCATGAAGCAGTTTAAGTCGGCCGGCACGGCCGACTCCTTTATCACACATTTGTACAGAGCCGAGATATATTCGGGGTTCCGACGATATTCCGACGCATCCAGATCCAGGCATTTGACTCTACGCTTTACACCCAGAACACTATAGCCATTTAGGCAACGGGACGGCCCATTTTCTTCAACCGGAAGCGGAAGAAGTTCCACTTCATCCTCGCGGCAGAATGTCCTGATGATTTTAATTATTCTTGGGGAGAAGATCTGCCAACTAATTCCGTTCACTATTGGGATCATATCGAGCAAGCGGCCTTGATACAAGGTATATTCAAAACGCCGAAGAAAGTCTGGGGGCGTAAAAGCCTCATCATCTACTGCAAGCGGGTTCACATTTTTAAGAGAATAGTCTAGGGCGAGTCTCATTATTTTATTTGAAAGAAGTGGAGCGATAGAGTAAAGTGTTTCCATAAATAAACATCAGACGGCCAGGTCCAACGCGACTAATTCCTCCCATGTTAAAGGATTCCCTACGGAATCGTAGTAAGTATGACTGTCTGGGTCATAAAAAACGTTTTGCGGGGTGATCCATATGGCGTTCGGATGGAATATTTCAAAATAGAACATCCCGAAATCGAGCACGACTTCGTCAAAAACATTTATCACCATAAACGCTTTGCCTGCTGTTACCCTTGCCAGCTGACGGGCGGTATAACCGAAACGATCCGGCCTAATCGCCATCGCCACTTTATCCGTCACGACCACCACTTTTCTGCCGTTTGAATAAAGCCTCAGTTTGTTGTTTTTTATATCGTCGATGATCTCATCGACTACTTTTTCAAGGGCGGCCCGGGCGCTGGCCTGGTCCTTCGATTTCAAATCGCGGTAAGCAGCGTCTAAACGCCTCCGCACCTCGTTATGATATTCATTCCAATGTCTTCCTAAATGCCCATCCAGAGCGACTAATCGTTGTTCCGATTTCAGGTCCATGCAGGCCGTCTTTACGAGAGGATGACTACCGAAGTTATATGTGGAATTGGCGTACGTAATCGGATGGTGCCACTGAAATATCGGACCGACCACCGCTTCGCCAAGGGTGTCAACATTCAAAATCGGATCGTTGGAGAATGAGCTATATAGATTCAGACCCCCAGCGATGTCCAATGGATCCCTGCTCAACCATCTTCCGGTGCGCGGACTATAATACCTGAATCCGAAATAAAACAAATCACACTCATCGTCGGCATATTTGCTCGAGAAGCGGCAAGGATTCAACTTCGTCATTGCACCCGCCGCGCGGATGAGTTCACCGAAGGGACCATACTCGTATTGGGCTGCCAGGCTGCCGTCTGCGGCATTAAGCAGTTCGGTGACATTCCCGTTTCCGTCGTAAGCTGCAATGCAATTTGTTCCTGAACATGATAGCGAACATAATCCTCCGATCCCGCCCATACCCCCCATGGTTCCACTGTTATCGTCCCCCCACATGTAGGTGCGAATAACTGCGCCATTTGCCCCATTCAGCTCGCAGATAAGATTCCAACCGTCGTAAACGAAGATATTTGTGGATTGGGCAACAAAAATGGAACCATTCCAAGTAGAAACCAGCTTCTGGATGCGCCGCCCCTGACCGTCATATATAAAATTCAACTGCTTCTGCGCAGTCGCCGGCACAGCCGCGTCACTGGTCATTTGGACTAAGCGATTTTCCCCATCCCACACATACGTCCAGAGCGAATCGTCCATCAGATTCCCGTCCGTGTCGTATGTAAACGTCTGCGTGGACGGAGGAACCAGAATATGGCCCGTGGTGCTGCCGATCAGATCAGCATTGGTGCCGCGATTCAGAACAGCGAGATTCGTGACCGACTGGTAAACCGGCCCGCTGCCGTTGGCCACCGGGATTTCCGCCCGGTAATAACTTCCCTTCCGGCTGGCGGGATAATTGTTCACCGTGACCGTGGCCATATTGGTGGCCGCGCCCAGGATGTCCAACGCTCCCGGAACACTCCGACTTGTGTACTGGTTTAGCGTGTTCGCCGAATAGCTGGCGGAAAGCAGGTTTGCGCCCCATTGATCCCCACCCGCCTGCGTCGAAGTACGGTTCCCGATGCTATCGAAATTGTAGCCAAACTGTTGCCCGGCCACTGGCGTGTTGTCGCTCCAATACTTGTTTCCCGCGATCACCTGTCCCAGCGAATCATATCCATATACCCAATACGCGCCATCCGCGTTGGTCATGGAAGTGCGTTGATTGGCCGAGTTGTAAGAGTAGCCGTGCGAGTCCAGCACCACCGACGATGCATTGGCGCTGTTGATGGAAGTCAGCCGGTTCAAAAAGTCGTAACTCTTGGTCGTCGTCATCCGCAAGGCTCCCGCATTGGTGAAGTTAATCTGGCTGACCAGCGGCGAATTGGCAAGGTACGAATAGCCAGCCGTGTTCGTGCCATCCGAGACGGTGAACAGCCGTGATGCCGCATCGTAGCCATACGTAGTCCGGGACAGCACCGTCGAACCATTAAGCGCCACCAGGTTCGTGCGGCGCAACAGGGCATCGTACCCATTGGTCACCGAAAGCCCGTTCAATGGTCCACCCGAATACGACTCGCTCAACAGGTTGCCGGCATCATTATAGGCGCGGGTGGTGATCATGCTTCCGCCCACGGTCACGCTCGTCTGCCGCCCCCGCCGGTCATACCCATAGGCCACGCCCGGAGTGGAGCCGTCATCGTAGCTGATGCCGGAGAGTTCTCCGGCGTTGTTGTACGTATAGAGGGCATTGGTTCCGCGCGCCCACTGCCGATTGTGCAGCCGCTCGGCATCGGTGTAGGTGTAAGCTGGGCCGGTGCCATCCGGATATTGCTTGGAATTGAGCCAGCCCCGGTACTGGTCGTAATTCCAGGTGGTCACGCGCGCACCCGTCGTGGGAAACGCGCTCCAATTGGTCATCGTGAGCATCCGCCCCTGCGCGTCATACCCATAACCCACCGGATAGGCGCGCGAGCCATAGGTCCGCTTAACCGTGCCCAGGGCCACATAGTCATTGGTCACCCAGGTGTTGTCCGGCAGGCGCGTGGCGATCACCCGGCCCACCACGTCAAACACATTGCTGGCCACTTCGGAGCTTTGCCCCGCGCCGGGCGAAGGCGTGGCGGTCCCGCTCGCCTGGTCGGCATTATTGAAGAAGTTGGTGCTGGTGCCATTGCGCGCATTGGTGGTAAGATTCTGCCGCCCATGCGGATCGTAACCGTAAAGGGTCTGCGACAGTTGCGTCCCGTTGGCATCCCTGCGCGTGACCGAGGTCAAGCGGCCATATACGTTGGTGGTCACGGTGATCGAACCATCTGGCGCGGTGCTGGTCACCACCCGATACCCATGCGCCGCGTCGTACGTAGTCTGGGTCTTGTTGGTGATGCCCGCGCCGTTATTGAACAGCACGCTCCAACTCCTGAGTCCATCCACCGACGTTTCGGCCAGCGACATCAGATTCGAAGCCGTCGAACCGCCGGTCGGATAAACATAGGTCCGGCTCCTTTGCACATTGACCCCATTATCCACCACCACGTCATTGGTCACGTAGGTGATGCGGTCATCCCCGCCATAATCAATGTTGTAATCCCGGTTCATGTCCACCACCGTCAACGCCTGCTCCCCCTTGGCGTTGTACGCGTAAAGCGTGGACACGCCGTCCGGATCGACCGTGTTAGTCAACTGCCCGAACAGGTTGTAATACTCATACGCGGTGGGCGTGTCCGTCCCGCTGGCATAGACCGTCTTGACCTGGTGCCCAAAGGCATCCGTTTCGGTCTGCACCCATTCGTTGGTGCCGCCCGTGGCGCTCACCTTCACCTCGATCGACGCCAGGTTGCCCTCAGCGGTCAGTTCCAGGTAATTGACCGGACTGGCCGCCGTGCCGGAGATGCCCGCCAACTGGCCATCGGTATAATATGTCTCCAGCCGCGTGCTCCCGTCCGCGTTAATGGTTTCTCGCGTCAGGTTCGTGCCCGAATAAAAGTTGGTGTAATAAGTCGTGTTGCCCAGCGCGTCCATGGACGCATACTGCCGCCCGGCATTGTCGTAAATGGCGCTGCTATTGGTCATGGCCGAACTGTCCGTGCCAAAGCGCACCACTTGCACGATGTTTCCCGCCGCATCGAACACGTTGGAAGTGGTTATCCCGTTGTGCGCCGTGGTCACCAAACGCTTGAGCAAATCATACGTGTAAGTCGTCAACGTCCCGTCTTTGTCCGTCTCCGAATTCAGATGGCAGCAATCATAGCTCTTTTGCGCCGTGGTGCCGTCCAGATAGGTAATTAGTTGCGCCCGGCCCACGCTGTCGAAACTACTGTACACCTCCGAACTGGTGGTAATCCCCGAGGCAATGTCTATCGTCTTGCGCGAGAGCATTGCCCCCATCACCGGGTCCAATACCGTGATGGTCTCGGTCCCATCCACCACCGCTGTGCGAGCGCCATTGGCCACCCCCGAATACATGATATTCGTGTCCCCCGCCGCGTTGGTCGCATAGGAATACAAGTCCATCGTCCCGTCCGGGTGATCGGTCCGTTGCAAGCGGCTGGCATTGGGATCATTGGTTGGGAAGTACCAGTTGGTGGTGCATAGCGAGGGCGAGTCAAACGGAACCGCGCTGGAACCCGTGGTTCGGATCGAAATGGTCATATTGTTGCTGGCAATAAAGTAAGTCCGCGCAGCGGTCACACCCGAGGAGAGGTAATCGTAACTGGTGCGCGGCGTCAGGTAATACAGGTTCGTGTCATCTCCAAAATCCGTCCACGGCAGGTAGATGTTATAGGTGGTTCGCGTCGAACCCGGACCGGCGGGCTGGGTGTTGCCGAAGGGAGCGGTCACCTGGGTGATCCGGCCCGCATCGTCATACTGATATTGCTCCCAGGAACCATCACCCCGAACCAGTTGGATTGGCCGGGTAAAATTGCCGTTGCCTGCCGGATGCGAAAAGCCCGTGCTGTACGACCAAGTATTGGTCAAGGCCGCCGGCCCGGTGCCCGTAATCTGCTGCACCAATCCCTCACCCCACGCAAAGGTTTGGTAGAAGGACACCGTCTGGAACAGCACCGCCCCCGTCGCCGGGTTGATCGTCTGCACCGTTTCGGTACGGTTGCTCAAGGCCGGGTTCACGGTCTCGGTCATGAGCGTGCGGCTCATGCTCGTGCCCGTGTCCAGTTGCCACTGGTTGGAAACCGCGCTCCACGTGAACAGGTTGGTGATCTGCTGCGAACCGCGGATTTCGATCAGTTCCAACCGGTTGGTATTGGTCACCCCGTCCGGATTCAAGACCGACCACGTCACCAAAGGACTCAGCCCATTGGTGGACAACAGCGTCACATGGTCGCTGCCCGGCGTAAACGCGTTGGTCGGATAAAACAGCAATTGATATTGATACGCATTGACCGTGAGCAAATCGACCAGGCATTGGCTTGCCCCCAACTGTCGTAGCGCTCCGGTGCTGGCATTGGTGATCACCGTCACCAAATTGGTGGGTGCCAGGAGCGTTAAACCCGCCACTGTGGACAACGCCGCCGAAGGGGTGGACACATTGAACCGCAACTCCCCAGTCGGCTGTGCCTGCCGCCCGACCCCCAGGTTGAAGTCAGCTTCCGCGTTGCCCGCCGACAGGAAAAACCGCCCCGCCCCGGGAAGACTTCCGCTCCCTCCACCCCCGCCGCAACTGGCACAGGATGAAGAACGGGTCATGTCCTGGATGGTGACGCTATCCAGAATCGCAATCGTTAATTCTCCCTTTCCCCCCAGCGGTGCGCTTGCCCCATCGACCTGATAGCCGATCAAATTGTTGTAGCAAACCGGGATCATGTTGTTCGTTTCGGTGTGCTGCTGGCCGTCCCCCACCACCGCTTCCGAGACCTCCACGTTATCAACGGCCACATTGTTGCCCAGGGCGCACCCGAGTGAAATGACCGTGTAATGCTTTTTGATCGTGTAGAGCTTCCAAGGTTCGGTTGAATACGTAAACCAATACTGGGCCTGGTCCAGTTCAAACATCGTTTGCCGCTGGTCCGCCAGCCAACCCCAACATTGCTGGTCCCAGGGAGGATCATTAACCTGCCCCAAAGCACACTTGGCCAGATTGATCAGGTCGCAGGTGGTGAATTCTTCACTCAACGTGATGGTGGTGACGTCCGTGCCGCCTTCGGGAGGAGGGGTCCTGGTTTCAGTCTTCACGGTTTGGGTTATGGTTTGGGTGCCGGGGACTTCGGCAGGGAGGGGCAAGCCGCTGAGGGTCGAGTTGGTACTAAGTGAGTTTAGGAAATTTTTGGCAAAAAAGCCTTCAGCCAAAACTCCTTGGCCAATACGCCCGCCTTGCGTAAAGCCTCAGTGCGGCTGAGGGCAGCGATCCAACGTTGGGCAAAG
>Ga0070741_10009258_pt1 | contig 19234 bp, 17 predicted proteins | sample Coa_R1_4_FD_66440 | JGI IMG/M metagenome (GOLD analysis project Ga0070741, IMG submission 66440) | Surface soil microbial communities from Centralia Pennsylvania, which are recovering from an underground coalmine fire - Coalmine... | ecosystem: Environmental > Terrestrial > Soil > Unclassified ...
GGCGGCGTCGTCAGCGGCACGGCCGGCGGCAGCGTGATGATGGGAATTGTCGGCGGCGGCGGAGGCGCGCTGACGTTCGCGAGCGTCACCGCGGGACCGCCGACATTGGCACCGCCGGCAGCGATCAGCGGCGGCGCACCCTGCAGCGGACCGGCACCGATCAGCGGGCCCGCGCCCTGCAACGGGCCGGCTCCCAACAGCGGACCCGCGCCCAGCAGCGGGCCAGCACCTTGCAACGGCCCGGCGCCGATGAGCGGACCCGAACCTTGCAAAGGACCTGCGCCCTGCAGCGGGCCGGCGCCCTGCAGCGGGGAGCCGCCGGCTTGCGGGCCGGCACCTTGCAAGAGGCCGGCACCCTGAAGCGGGCTTGCGGCACCACCGGGACTTGCACCTTGAAGCGGACCAGCGCCGCCGGGATTGGCGCCCTGCAGCGGGCCACCGCCGGCGCCTGGACTCGCGCCTTGCAATGGACCGGCGCCGCCGGGGTTGGCGCCCTGCAACGGTCCACCGCCTGCGCCGGGATTCGCACCTTGGAGCGGGCCAGCGCCGCCGGGGCCGGCACCCTGCGGACCACCACCGGCACCAGGATTGGCACCTTGCAATGGACCAGCGCCACCCGGACCTGCGCCTTGCGGTGCACCGCCTGTACCCGGGCCGGCGCCCTGTAGCGGTCCGGCGCCGCCGGGACCGGCGCCTTGTTGTGGTCCGCCGCCTGCCGTCGGCCCGGCACCTTGCGCGCCACCTGCCGGAGCTCCGCCACCCTGATTTCCGCCACCTTGCGGACCGTTGTTGCCTTGCTGTTGGCCCTGCTGCCCGCCTTGCTGCGGGCTATTGCCCGGCTGATTGGTCTGCGCCTGCGCGACTTGCGTATTGGCGGCAGGCGGCGAGGGCGTGGTCAGCAACTGCGCCACGCGCTGCGGCGGCGGCGTGGCCGCGAGCGCGGCACTCGGCGCCAGGTTCGAATTCACCTTGGCCAGGCCAGAGTTCGCGAGCGCCGCCGTGATCGCCGCCTTGCCGGCGCCGTTTCCGCTGCCCTGTCCGCCGCCCGGTGCGTTGGCGCGGGGCGTCGCCGACCGCGCGCCTTGCGGGGTTGAGCCTCCGCCGCCCGACCTGGGAGGCGGCGCGACAAACGTCGGCACGGGCGCGAACCCTGCGGCCGATGCCACGAATTGCTGCGCGCCACCCTGCTGGAAAACGGCGACGTTGTTCTGCATCGCCTGCGGCGGGATCACCTGGGGCGGCTGAGGCGGCGCCCCCTGATTGACGTTGATCTGCGTGCCGGGCTGCGAGGTGGTACGGGTGACGCCCTGGCTGGTCACGCTGAGCGACACGCCGAACAGGAAGTTCGCCGACGTTGCTCCCGCGGGGCTGACGGCCACCGTCAGAATGCCACCGCGAATGCCCAAGGTGGCCGATGGCGTCTTGATCTGAACCTCGGACTTCTTGCTGATCGCCCCGCCAACGAAGCGCAACGCGCCGCGCGTCACCGAGATCGCCATTTCGCCGACCTTGCTGTCGGGATCGAACACATACTTGTCGAGCACGATGGAGCTGTTGGGCGCCACGGTGAGCGACGTTCCGTCGTTGAACACCAGGTGTGCGCGATCGTCTTCGGCAGTGGTGACGCGTTCGTTCGCATCGACGTCGATGCCGACGCGCAGCACGCGCTCTTTGCCTTCAGGCGGCTTGCCGACCGGGGCGCCCTCGATCGCCGAAGCGACGCCAACACGTGCCCATGACGGATCGCCTCCCAATACAAGGGCAGCGATCGCCACCGAGGACAGCAGGTAGCGCTTGTCCATCCGCCTTTACCGGTTCCCAGCGGCGGTCATTTCTTCACACCGTCCTTGAGAAAGGTCTCGGCGCGCTGGCGAATGTCATTGTCCGCCGAATCCGAGTCGCGCGCGGCTTCGAGATAGGTCCGCGCCATCTCGACCGAGCCGATACGGTAATAAAGAACTCCCAGCTCCAGCTTCACGGCCGGTTGGTCGCCATCGATCAGCAGGAGCCGTTCGAGCGCCGAGATCGCGCCCTCGATGTCGCCGAACTCGACAGCCACTTCGGCGAACCGGACCAGCACTGCGGGATCAGTCGGCTTGTCCATCGTCGCCTTGAAGGCGGCGTCATATTTGGCATGGAGGGCGGCTTGCTTGTCGTCTTGCTGCTGCGGTGGCGCTGCGTCCGCGCGGGGCTGTTCCGGCTGCGCCGGAAGCGGCTGGGCGGCGGCGGGCATCGCGAGCATCAGCGTGCCGAGCGCCCGGGCAACGACTCCCAACGATTTTCTCAACGACTCGCGCGCGCCGCCTACGCTACACATGTTCTGCACCCCGGTGCGTATTCTTATGAAACTACGCACCTAATGCAAAGCAAGATCGCGTTGCGGCCTGGGGCCTAACCATTAGAAATCATTGCAGTTTTATGGCAGAAAACCGCGTCCGGTCGCGACTGGAGCGAGAGTCCCGGTGTTTTCAACGCCTTGCAGAGTGCAAGAATCGGTAACAGTACAAAACAGGTGGGACTGTGGGTGGGAAAGTGGGAAGAATCGCCTGAAGTGCAAGCGGGCCAGCATTTTGGCGTTCCCACGCCGGTGGGAAAGCGGGAACCCTAGCGCCGCTCCTTGAAGAAGGCGCGCAGAAGCTCCCCCGCCTCCCTTTCGGCGATGCCGCCATAGACCTCCGGCCGGTGATGGCAGGTCGGCTGATGGAAGAGGCGCGGGCCGTGCTCGACGCCGCCGCCCTTTGGATCGGATGCGCCGAAATAGAGACGCCGCAGCCGCGCGAAGGAGATCGCCTGCGCGCACATCGGGCAGGGCTCGAGCGTCACGTGCAAGTCGCACTCGACCAGTCGCGGCGCGCCGATCTTTTTGGCAGCCGCGCGGATCGCCAGCAGCTCGGCGTGTGCCGTCGGATCGCGATCGGCCTCGGTGCGATTGCCGCACGCGGCGAGCACGGTGCCGTCGGCCGCCACGATCACCGCGCCGATCGGCACCTCGCCCCGCTCTGCGGCTGCGCGCGCCTCGGCCAGCGCCCGTTCCATGGGTGAAACTCTTGTCGCGGCAGTCATTCGGGGGAAAATAGCGCGAACGGGGTTCCAGGAGGAAATGTCATGCGGTTCAGCTTCTCGGCCGACCAGGAGGAGTTCCGCGCCACCCTGCGGCGCGCCCTGGAGGCCCGCTCGCCCACCAAGGAGGTGCGTCGGCTGATGGCGACCGAGGCGGGCTTCGAGCGCGAGGCGTGGAAAAAGCTCAATCAGGAGATGGGCCTGACCGCCGTCGCGATCCCGGAGGCCTATGGCGGCTCGGGCTTCGGCTTCAGCGAGCTCTGCATCGTGCTCGAGGAAATGGGTCGCAATCTTCTCTGCGCGCCCTATTTCTCGACCGCGGCGATGGCGGCGACCGCGATCCTCAATGCCGGCACGGAAGAGCAGAAGAAGGCGCTGCTGCCGGGCATTGCCGACGGTTCGGTGACGGCGACGCTCGCTTTCGACGAGCCGCCCGATGCCGCGGCGACCGTCGCGCGCGGCGGCAAGATCACTGGCATTAAGGGTTACGTGCTCGATGGCCATACCGCCGATCTCATCGTCGTGCTGGCCGGCAACTCGCTCTACACGGTCGACGGCAAGGCGAAGGGCCTCGAGCGCAAGCTGCTCAAGACCATGGACGAGACGCGCAAGCTGGCGAAGCTCACATTCGACAACGTCGAGGGCAAGTTGCTGGGCATTGAAGGCGGCGCGGCGGCGCCGTTCGCCAGGACGCTGCAGCAGATCTATGTCTGCCTCGCCAACGAGATGGTGGGCGCCGCCGAGCGCCTGCGCGAGGACGCGCTCGCCTACGTGAAGATGCGCATGCAGTTCGGCCGCTCGATCGCCTCGTTCCAAGTCACCAAGGCGAAGGCAGCCGACATGCTGGTCGACGTCGAGCTCGCGAAGTCGGCGGCCTACTACGCCGCGGCGGCGATCGACGAGAACGACCAGGAGCTGCCGGCGCTCGCCTCGCTCGCCAAGGCGGCGGCGTCCGAGGCGAGCGTCAGCACCGCGGTCCACGCCATCCAGATGCATGGTGGCATCGGCTTCACCTGGGACAACGACACGCATCTCTGGTTCAAGCGCGCCAAGTCGAGCGAGATCCTGTTCGGCGACGCCAACCGGCATCGCGAGATGATGATGCAGCACTGGAAGCACTGAGGCGCCGACCATGACCGAACCCACGGAAGACTCCGTTCGCGCCGACGTGCGGGCCTGGCTCGAAGCCAACTGGAACCCCGAGCTCGGGCTGGTCGAATGGCGCGAGAAGCTCTGCGAATCGGGCTGGGGCGCGCCGCACTGGCCCACGCAATGGTACGGCCGCGACCTGCCGGTGAAGTTCAATGCCGTGGTCGACGAGGAGTTCGCCCGGATCGGCGCGGTCGGCGTCGCCAAGGCGGGCATCCGCACTCTCGCCGCCGCCACCATCCTGGCGCACGGCACGGACCTGCATAAGCAGAAGTACCTGAAGCGCATCCTGACCGGCGAGGACACCTGGTGCCAGTTGTTCAGCGAGCCGGGCAGCGGCTCCGATCTCGCGGGCGCGGTGACGCGCGCCGACAAGCGCGGCAACAAGTGGGTGATCAACGGCCAGAAAGTCTGGACCACGTCGGCGCACAAGGCGCAGTGGGGTCTGCTGCTGGCCCGCGCCGACTGGGACGCGGTCAAGCACAAGGGGCTGGCCTACTTCATCCTCGACATGAAGCAGCCCGGCGTGCAGGTCCATCCGCTCAAGCAGATGAACGGCCATGCCTCGTTCAACCAGGTGTTCTTCACCGACGCCGTGGTCGAGCCGGAAATGATGCTGTGCGACGTGGGCGACGGCTGGAAGGTCGCGACCACGACCCTGATGCACGAGCGGCGCGGCGCCGACGGCACGCGCAACTGGGCGACCTCGACCGGCAAGAAGGGCCGCATCTACGAGGAAGAGGCGGCCGAGGTCGCGACCACGATGGAGCCCTACAAATGGTATCCGCAGCGCGCCGGCCGGGTCGATCTGATCCTGCCGCGCGCCAAGGAGACCGGCGCCATCAGCGACCCGGTGATCCGCCAGGAGATCGCCAAGCTCCTGATCATGTCGAAATCGGCCGAATGGACGGCGCGCCGCGCGCGGGCCGCGCAGGAACAGGGCAAGCCGCAAGGTCCCGAGGGCTCGCTCGGCAAGCTGGTGTCGAGCCATGTCGCGCGCCAGGCCGCCCGGGTGCACACCTACATGAGCGGCCAGGAGGCGCTTCTGTCGGGCGCCGACAGCCCGATGGCGGGCGTCATCGCCGAGATCCTGGTCTCGGTGCCGGCGGGCTCGATCGCCGGCGGCACCGACGAGATCCAGCGCAACATCATCTCCGAGCGCGTGCTGCAGATGCCCAAGGAGCCCAGCGTCGACACCAACAAGCCGTTCAAGGACGTGCCGAGGAACGTCGTCGCCAAAGCCGCTTCCTGATACACTGCGGCGCATGCCCCGCCCTCTGATCGGAGTCACGCTGGATGCGGAAAAGCCCGGCGGTTACTCCAAGTTCCCGTGGTATGCGCTGCGCCAGAACTACCTCGACGCGATCGATGCCGCGGGCGGCCTGCCGGTCGCCCTGCCGCATCAGCCCGACCGCGTCGGCGAATACCTGGAGCGCATCGACGCGCTGGTCGTGACCGGCGGCGCCTTCGACGTCGACCCCACCTACTACGGCGGCGGGACGAAGCACGCGACCGTCGTCACCAAGGATCGCCGCACCGCCTTCGAGTTCGCCGTCACCAAGGGCGCGCTCGAGCAGAACAAGCCGGTGCTCGGCATCTGCGGCGGCCAGCAGCTCCTGCATGTCGTGCTGGGCGGCAAGCTGATCCAGCACATTCCCGACGCGATCGAGAAGGCGCTCGCCCACGAGCAGCCCAACCCGCGCAACGAGCCGGGCCATGTGGTGAAGGTCGCCAAGGGCACGCAGCTGCACAAGATCGTCGGCACCGACCAGCTCGACGTGAACAGCGCGCACCATCAGGCGGCGGCCGACGCGCCGGCCGGCATCGTCATCAACGCCACCGCGCCCGACGGGGTCATCGAAGGCATCGAGGCGCCGAGATACCGCTTCTGCATCGGCGTGCAATGGCACCCCGAGTTCCTGATCTCCGAGGGCGACGCCCGCCTCTTCCGCGCCTTCCTCGCCGCAGCCAACCAGTGAGCGAGAAGGGCGAACGCATCGCCAAGCGGCTGGCGCGCGCGGGCCTGTGCTCGCGGCGCGACGCCGAACGCTGGATCGCGCAGGGCCGCGTGAAGGTGGACGGCGCGGTGCTGACCACACCCGCTTTCGTCGTCACCGGCAAAAGCCGCATCGAGGTCGACAACAAGCCGTTGCCGCAGGCCGACCGGCCGCGGCTGTGGCGCTACCACAAGCCGCCCGGCGAGCTCGTCACCGCCCGCGATCCGCAGGGCCGCAAGACGATCTTCGAGTCGCTGCCCACCGGCATGCCGCGAGTCGTCACGGTGGGCCGACTCGACTTCATGTCGGAAGGCCTGTTGCTGCTCAGCAATGACGGCGGCCTGGCGCGCCGGCTCGAGCTGCCAGCCAATGCCTGGATCCGGCGCTATCGCGCGCGCGTCCACGGCGAGGTCGATCCGGCGCAGCTTGCAGGCCTTGCCAAGGGCATCACCGTCGAGGGCGTGCGGTATGGGCCCATCGAAGCCAGGCTCGAACGCCAGCAGCGTACGAATGCCTGGCTGGAAATCGCACTCAGTGAGGGCAAGAACCGCGAGGTGCGCAAGGTCCTGGCCCATCTCGACCTGCCGGTGGTGCGCCTGATCCGCATCGCCTTCGGGCCGTTCTATCTGGGCGAACTCGAGCGCAACGAAGTGTCCGAGGTGCCGACGCAGGCGCTGGACAATCTGCTCGGCCTAAAGACCGTCCGGAAAGAAGGCTGGGCCAAGCCCAAGCGCCGGCCCCAGCACCGTCGATGATCAAGATCATCGGCGGCAAGCATCGCGGCCGCGCCATCGCCACGCCGCAGAGCATGACCACGCGCCCCACCTCCAACCGTGCCCGCGAATCGCTGTTCAACATCCTGGCGCATGCGAGCTGGAACGCCGACGGCACCTCGCCGCTGGTCGGCGCGCGCGTGCTCGACGCCTTTGCCGGCTCGGGTGCACTCGGCCTCGAGGCGCTGTCGCGCGGCGCGGCGCACGCCAGCTTCCTCGACAACGACGCCACCGCGATCAGGCTGATCGGCGAGAATTTGCGCAAGCTGGGCGAAGCGACCAATGCCCGGGTCGTGCGGGCCGACGTCATCCATCCTCCGCCGTGCCGCGAGCCCTGCGACCTGGTCTTCCTCGACCCGCCCTATCGCGCCGGCTTGGCGGCACCGGCCTTGGCCGCGCTTGCCAACGAAGGCTGGATCAAGCCCGCGGCGATCACGACGGTCGAGCTCGCCAGCACCGAAGATCTGGCGCCGCCCGGGGGCTTCGAAGCGATCGACGAAAGGCGCTATGGTGCGGCCAAGATCGTGATCCTGCGCCGCGTCCCCTGAATCCTGGCCATGAAGCTCACCGCCCCTCTGTACGTCCTGCGCCACGGCCAGACGGCGTGGAACATCGACCGGCGCATGCAGGGCAGCAAGAACTCGGACCTCACGGCGCTTGGCCGGGCGCAGGCCGAAGCGATGGGCCGGACGCTGAAAGCGGAGCTCGACTGCGAGCCCGGCCCGACGCTCTTCCTGCGCAGCCCGCTCGGCCGCACGCTCGAGACCTCTCTGATCGTCGGCAAGGAGCTGGGCATCGACCCCTCCAAGTGGCGCGACGATCCCAGGCTCGCCGAACTCTCCTACGGCAAGTGGGAGGGCTTCTCGTGGAAGGAAATCGAGGTCCACACGCCGAGCGCGATGGCGGACTGGCGGGCCGACCCCGAGGGCTTCTGCCCGCCCGGCGGGGAAACGCACTACGAACTGCGCAAGCGCACGATGGCGGCGCTGGCCGACATCATCGCCGCCGGCGTCCGGACGGTCATCGTCGGCCATGGCGTGAGCGGCGCGGTGCTGCGCGGCCTCAATCTCGGCCTCGATGCGCGCGCCATGTTCGTGCTGGAGAAGCCGCAAGACGCCTTCTTCCGCCTGACGGCGGGCGCGGAGGAACGCATCGCCGTGCAGGGCTCAATTGACGCTTTCCAGGCGGCTGGCTAGCGTCCCCTCATCACGGAACGCCGCTCTGAAAAGCGGCGTCATTTAGGAGGAAACGATGCGCGCATGGCGTGGCATCGCGGCGCTGCTCTCGGTGGCGTTCGCGGCGGGAACCGCTTGGGCACAAGACACCATCTCGGATCTTCCGCGCAAGGAAGTGCTGATCGTCGAGAATCCCGAAGGCACGATCAAGAATGCCGGCTGGTTCAACATCTGGGCGATCAATGCCGGCGGCCAGTCGACCGGCCTGCATCAGCTCGGCATGGACACGTTGTGGTACATCGACCCGCAGAAGGGCGTCGACGGCGTTTGGGACAATTCGCTGGCCGCCGAGAAGCCGATCTACAATGCCAACTTCACCCAGATGACGGTGAAGCTGCGCAAGGGCATCTACTGGAGCGACGGCGTCGAATTCACGGCCGACGACGTGGTCTACACCATCCAGACGCACCTGAAGACCAACGGGCTCCGCTGGAGCGCGCCGGTGCAGGTCAACGTGGCCGAGGTCTCGGCACCCGATCCGCAGACTGTGGTGTTCAAGCTCAAGAAGCCCAACTCGCGCTTCCACGCGCTGTTCACCGTGCGCTGGAATGCAATGTGGATGATGCCCAAGCACGTCTTCGAGAAGGTGCCAGACATCCTGAAATTCCCGTTCGATCCGCCGGTGACCCTCGGCGCCTACACGCTCAAATCCTACGATCCCAACGGCAAGTGGTTCATCTGGCAGAAGCGCCCCGACTGGCAGCGCACCACCGTGGCGCGCTTCGGCGAGCCCGGTCCGAAATACGTCGCCTACATCGATCCCGGTCCGCCGGACAAGCGCGTGATCGCCCAGCTCAACCACCAGCTCGACATCATCCACGACACGTCGCCCGAGGGCATGTTCACGCTCGCCAAGGAGTCGAAGAGCTCGCACGGCTGGTTCAAGGGCTTCCCCTACGCGCATCCCGACCCGACCTTGCCCGCCGTGGTGTTCAACGACGAGAACGAGATGTTCAAGAGCCGGGACGTGCGCTGGGCGCTGGCGCTCCTGATCGACATCAAGGCGGTGTCGATGGCGTCGTACCGCGGGGCGGCGACGATCTCGGCGATCGGCGTCCCGCCGACCGGCTCGGCACCGGAGTTCTACCATGGACCGCTCGAGAGCTGGCTGCAGTCCTTCGAGATCGACACCGGCAAGCACAAGATCAAGCCGTACGATCCGACGATCGGCAAGCAAATCGCCGACATGCTGCGGCCCTCGCTCAAGGACCAGATCCCGACCGATCCGGCGGAGATCGCCAAGTCGTTCGGGCGCGGCTGGTGGAAGCCCAATCCGCAAGCCGCGACCGAGCTGCTGGAGCGCGCCGGCTTCAAGAAGAGCGGCGGCAAGTGGCTGATGCCCGATGGCAAGCCCTTCGCCATCCACCTGATGGTCGAAGGCGAGGCGCGACCGGTGATGACGCGGGCCGGCTCGATGATCGTCCAGCAATGGCGTCAGTTCGGCATCGATGCTTCCACCGTGGTCGCCCAGGGCAGCATGGTCGACCGCCGGCAGGCCGGCGATTTCGAGGCGATGATGACGTGGAGCGTCGAGACCTGGGGCGGCCATCCCGACCTGTCGTTCTTCCTCGACAGCTGGCACTCGCAGTTCGTGGCGCCCCCGGGCAAGCCACAGCCGCCGCGCAACTGGCAGCGCTGGAGCAATCCGGAGCTCGACAAGATCATCGAGCAGACGCGCCAGACGGCGTTCGACGATCCTAAGGGCATCGAGCTCGGCCGCGAATACGTGAAGCTTGCGGTGCGCGAGATGCCGACGATTCCGCTGATGTCCTACAACGTCTTCACGGTGATGGATGACACCTACTGGACCGGTTATCCCAACGCGGCGACCGCGCCCTACACCGACCCGGTGCCCAACTGGGCCAACACCAAGTACATGATGGTGAAGTTGAAGCCCAGGCAGTGACTGTTGAGTACGGCGTCATCCTGAGGAGCGAGCGCAGCGAGCGTCTCGAAGGATGGGCAACATATACGGCACGTGATCCCACCCTTCGAGAGGCGGCCATGTCGGCCGCTCCTCAGGGTGAGGCCTTCGTTGGAAGCCCGAAATGACGGGCTACCCGGTCTATCTGCTGACACGACTGGCGCAGTTCGCGCTGGTCGTGTTCATCGGCATCAACATCGCCTTCATCGTCACGCACGCCACGCCGATCGACCCGGTGGAACAATCGATCGCCGCGGCGACGCAGTTCGGCGCCACCAGCCCCGAGGCGATCGACATGATGCGCCGCTCCCTGCGCGAGCTCTATGGCCTGCAGGGCGGATGGCTCGAGCAGTATGTCGCCTTCTGGCGCCGCGTCGCCGCCGCCGACTTCGGCCCGTCGCTGTCGGCCTTTCCGACGCCGGTCTCCGTCCTGATCGGCCGCGCCTTGCCATGGACGGCGGCGTTGCTGGCGATCTCGACCTTGCTCACCTGGGTCTTGGGCAACCTGCTCGGCGGCTTGGCCGGCTACTACCGGCGCAACCGGGCACTGCGCCTTGCCGGGCTGGTGGCGATGGCTTTCCATCCCATCCCCTACTACATCGTGGCCTTCGTGCTGCTGATCGTGTTCGGCTATCTGTGGCCGGTGCTGCCGATCAGCGGCGGCTACACCATGAACATGGCGCGCGGCTGGAGCTGGGCCTTCGTCGGCAGCCTGGTCAGCCATGCCGTCCTGCCGGTCCTGTCATTGGCGCTGGTCGGGCTCGGCGGCTGGTTCATGGGCATGCGCTCACTGGTCTCCAATGTCGTCACCGAGGATTACGTCACCTATGCCGAGCTGGGCGGCGTCGAACGGCGCAAGATCCTGGCAGGCTACGTCATGCGCAACGCGCTGGTGCCCCAGGTCACCGGGCTCGCCATGTCGCTCGGCGGCATCTTCACCGGCGCCATCATCACCGAGCAGGTATTCGGCTACCCGGGCGTCGGCACGCTGCTGATCTCGGCCGTCCATGCCGGTGACTACAGCCTGGTGCTGGGCATCACCACCGTGTCGATCTTGGCGGTCTCGGTCGCCGTGCTGCTGATCGATCTCTGCTATCCCCTGCTCGATCCGCGCGTGCGGGTACGCTGAGATGGGCCGCATCTTCCTCGACCTGCTGCGCTTCAACCGCCAGTTCGCCGTGGGCGTCGCACTGCTGGTCTTTGTCGGGCTGTTCGCCTGCCTTTCCTTCTTTTCCCCCTACCCACCGATGGACAGCTTCGTCGTGCCGCCCGACGTACCGCCGTCGGCGGAATACTGGCTGGGCACGACGTCGCGCGGCCAGGACCTGTTCTGGCTGCTCACCTTCTCGATCCGCAACACGCTCGCCTTCGGCATCACGGTCGCCGTACTGAGCCGCCTGATCGCGCTGGCGGTCGGGCTCGTCGCGGGCTACTCGGGAGGCCTGATCGATCGGCTGCTGATGTCGATCAACGACACCTTCATCGTGATCCCGCTCTTTCCCATCCTGGTGCTGTTCTATTTCGTCATGAAGGACCAGATGTCGTGGAGCCTGCTGGCGCTGATGATGGCGTGCCTGGGCTGGGCCTACGATGCACGGCTCATCCGCTCGGTCGCCATGAGTCTCCGCACGCGCGAGTTCACCGAGACCGGCATCTTTTCCGGCATGAGCATGCGCCAGATCCTGGTCGAGGAGCATCTGCCCTACGTCCTGCCGATCGTGTTCTCGACCACGATGAACAACATCAACTGGTCGATCGGCTTAGAGGTGACCTTGTCGGTGCTGGGCTTCACCGACATCAATACGCCCACCATCGGCGTGCTGATCTACTGGGCCAACCAGCATACCGCCCTGGTCGCCGGCATCTGGTGGTGGATCTTCTTCCCTGTGCTGCTGGTCGTGCTGGCGTTCATCGGGCTGTTCCTGCTCGCCGTGTCGATGAACGAGTACATCGATCCGCGCAGCCGCCTGGGAAGGCGCGACGCATGAACCTGGTGCTGCAGGTGTCCGGCCTCAAGGCCTACTACCGCACCGCCGCATTCGGCGTGCAGCGCGAGGTCCGTGCCGTCGACGACGTCAGCCTCGCCATCGAGGCGGGCGAGATCTACGGTCTGGCGGGCGAATCGAGCAGCGGCAAGACCACGCTGATCAAGACCATCGCCAATGCCATCCAGCCGCCGTTGCAGGTGATCGCCGGCTCGGTGGTCTTCGACTTCAAGGGCCGCTCGATCGACGTTCATCGCGCCGACATGCGCGACATCCGCTGGAAGCATCTCAGCTACATCATGCAGGGCTCGATGAACGTGCTGAATCCGGTGCGCCGGATCCGCCACGCCTTCGTCGATTTCGCCTTCCGCCACATCGGCCGGCCGATGCCCGCCTTCCTCGAGACCGTGACCGCGCATCTCAGCCGCCTGCACCTGCCGGCCGACGTGCTCGACGCCTTCCCGCACCAGCTCTCCGGCGGCATGCGCCAGCGGGTGACCATCGCGCTGGCAACGGTCTGCCGACCCGACTTCATCATTGCCGACGAGCCGACGACGGCGCTCGACGTCGTGGTGCAGAAGGGCGTGCTGGCGATGATCCACGAGGTGCAGCGCGAGCTCGGTTCGTCGATCATCTTCGTCACGCACGACATGGCGGTGCACGCCAACCTGACCGACCGGCTGGGCATCATGTATGCCGGCCGCCTGGTCGAGGAAGGCCGCACGGCCGATGTCTTCCGCACGCCACGCCACCCCTACACCGCGCATCTGATCGCGAGCCTGCCGCGGCTCGGCGACACCGCGCCCAAGGAGGGGCTCGCCGGTGCGCCGCCCAATCTCGCCGCCCCGCCGGCCGGCTGCCGCTTCCATCCGCGCTGCCCGCGCGCAACGGACGTCTGCAGCCGTGAGATTCCGGCCATGACCGAGGTTGCGCCCGGCCATCGCGTGGCCTGCTTCCATCCCGAGCCTGCGCCATGAGCACACTGCTCGAGGTCGACAATGTCAGCCGGGTCTATGGCGGCGGCCTGCTCTCGCGCCGGCGGGTCGAGGCCGTGCGCGCCGTGAGCCTGCGGCTCGAGCAGGCAAAGCCCGAGATCTTCACCATCGTGGGCGAATCGGGTTCAGGCAAAACGACGCTCGCGCGCATGATCCTGGGCATGGTGACTCCCTCCTCCGGCACCATCCGCTTCCAGGGACGGGACCTTGCCGCGCTAAAAGGCAAGGCCCGGCGGCTTGCCTTCATGCGCGCGGTCCAGCCGATCTTCCAGAACCCGTTCGAGGCCTTCAACCCGATGAAACGGGTCGAGCGGTACCTCGCGGCGACGGCGCGGCGGATCGCCGGCCTCGCGGGCGACGCCGCCATTGCCGCAGCCGTGGATGGGGCGCTGAAAAGCGTCGGACTTTCGCTCGCCGAGGTGCGCGGCCGTTTCCCGCACGAATTGTCGGGCGGCCAACTCCAGCGCATCGCGATCGCGAGGGCGCTGATCTCGCGCCCGGCGTTGCTGGTGGCCGACGAGCCGGTGTCGATGATCGACGCGTCGCTGCGCGCCTCGATCGTCAACCTGCTCAGGAAGCTGCGCGACGAGCGCGGGCTGTCGATCATCTACATCACCCACGATCTCGCCACGGCATACTACGTGTCGGACCGCATCATCATCATGCGGCGCGGCGAGGTCGTCGAAGCGGGGCCGGCCCGCGCCGTGCTCGACGATCCCCAGCACGAGTATTCCCGCCTCTTGAAGAGCTCGGTCCTGTCGCCCGACGTTTCCTCCCACGGAGCTGCTTTCCATGCGTAAGGTCGAAGCCCGCCTGCATCGCGATTTTGCGATCGGCACCACCCATCCGCGCCTGTTCGGCGCCTTCATCGAGCACCTGGGACGCTGCGTCTATGGCGGCATCTTCGAGCCCGGCCATCCCACCGCCGACAAGCAGGGCTTCCGCCAGGACGTCATGGCCCTGGTGCGCGAGCTCGCCCCCACCATCATGCGCTATCCCGGCGGCAACTTCGTCTCGGGCTACAATTGGGAGGACGGCGTCGGCCCGGTGAAGGATCGGCCACGCCGGCTCGATCTCGCCTGGATGTCGACCGAGACCAACAAATTCGGCACCAACGAGTTCATCGAATGGTGCCGCATGGCCGGCATCGAGCCCATGCTGGCGGTCAATCTCGGCACGCGGGCGGGCGATGCCGCGCGCAACATGGTCGAGTACTGCAATCACCCGTCGGGCACGACGCTGTCGGAGCTGCGCCGCCAGCACGGCTGGGACAAGCCGCACGGCGTGAAGTTCTGGTGCCTGGGCAACGAGATGGACGGGCCGTGGCAGATGGAAGCCAAGACGGCGCACGAATACGGCCGCATCGCGCTCGAAGCCGCCAAGATGATGAAGTGGATCGATCCCTCGATCGAGCTGGCGGCCTGCGGCTCGTCGGGCCGGCGGATGGCGACGTACGGCGCCTGGGAGGACACGGTGCTGCAGCACACGTTCGACCATGTCGAGTACATCTCGCTGCACACCTATCTCAACAACTACGACCAGGATACGCCGGCCTTCCTCGCCAGCGTCGATCTGATGGACAATTTCATCGACGAGGTGGTGGCGATCGCCGACGCCGTGGCAGCACGGCGCCGTTCGTCCAAGCGCATCATGCTGTCATTCGACGAATGGAACGTCTGGTACCGCACGCGCCGCAACCGGCAAGCCCGGGTCAAGGAAGGCTGGCCGGTGGCGCCGCCGATCCTCGAGGAGATCTACAACATGGAGGATGCGCTCGCTTTCGGGGGCTGCTGCATCTCGCTGCTGAACCATGCCGACCGCGTGACCGCGGCGTGCCTCGCCCAGCTGGTGAATGTCATCGCGCCGATCATGACCGAGACCGGCGGGCCGGCGTGGCGGCAGACGATCTTCCATCCCTTCCAGCATTTCAGCCGGATGGGTCGCGGCCGTGTGCTGCGCGCCGAGGTCGATTCGCCGACCTACGCCGCGCGCTACAACGACCCGCAGGGACCGATCAACGATTACTACGACATCCCGGCCGCGCCCTACCTCAAGCTCGCCGCCGTGCACGACGATAAGGCGGGCACGCTCACCCTGTTCGCGCTGAACCGCAGCCTCGCCGAGGAACTGCCGCTCGATGTTCGTGCCGGCGGTTTCAAGAGCCTCGCCGTCAAGCAGGCGCTGCAGCTCTGCGATCCCGACCTCAAGGCCACGAACAGCAAGGCTCATCCCGACCGCGTCGCGCCCAAACCGCTCACGGCTGTACGCACGGCGGGCGAGACCGTCAGTGCCAGCCTGGCGCCGGCGTCGTGGAACGTGATCCGGCTTACTTGCGGCTGAGCGAAGCCTTGCGGCCGCAGCCGCCGCTTTCGGCCAGCATCAGCACGCCACCCTGGACGCTGGCCGCGAACTTGGTTTCGCGCCGCTCCGTTCCCTGCACCGAAGCGAGTGCCCTCAGGGTGAAGGTGCTCGCGCTCGCCGCGCCGTAGATCTGCCAGAGGCCGGGCCTCGGCGGTGGCGGCGCGCTCTTCTTGAGGTTGGGCACGGGTCCGTGCGCCGTAGGATCGGTCGCCGTGCCGTCGACCAGCCCGGCTTCGATGTTGAGGGCGAAGTCGAGCGGCGTGCTGCATGAGCCGCCGTCGCTCTTGCCGGTCCAATCGCCGTCCAGTGGCGAAGTCTGCGCTCCCGCCGGAGAAATGCCGAACGCCAGCAGCAGGACAAGGATACGCTTCATCGTCTTCCGAACAGCCGCTCGATGTCGGCCAGCTTGAGTTCGACATAGGTCGGCCGGCCGTGATTGCACTGGCCCGAGTGCGGCGTCGCCTCCATCTGGCGCAGCAGCGCATTCATCTCGTCGACCGTGAGCCGCCGGCCGGCGCGCACGGAGGTGTGACAGGCAAGCGTGCCGCACACGTCCTCGACCTTCTCCTTGAGCGACAGATGATCGCCCATCTCGCCCAGCTCGTCGGCGAGATCGCGCACCAGCCCCTGGATGTCGGCCTCACCCAGGAGCGCCGGCGTCTCGCGCACCACCACGGCGCCCAGGCCGAACGGCTCGATCACCAGGCCCATCTCGGCCAGTTCGGCGGCGCGTTGCGTGAGCCGCCGCGCCCCGTCCTCGCCGACCTCGACCACTTCCGGCAGCAGCAGCGTCTGGCGCTTGATGCCCTCGGCCGCGAGCTGGTGCTTCAGCTTCTCGTGCAGCAGGCGCTCATGGGCCGCGTGCTGATCGACGATCACCACGCCCTGGTCGGTCTGCGCCACGATATAGGTCTCGTGCAGCTGGGCGCGCGCCACACCGAGCGGGAAGTTGCCGTCAGCGATCTCGCCGGAGGGCGGAATCTCGACACGGGCCGACGGAGCATCGAACGGCGCCATGAATTGCGCCGCGGCTTCCGCGAGGCCGCGCGGAACGGTGGCGGCATGACCGTTTCCCATCGGCAACGGCGTGGAATACCCCGTATGCGGCCGAAAAGCGCCGAGGGCCGCATCGGCCACTGTCGTGCTGGCGCGATGTCCGGCCGCGGCGAGGGCGTTGCGCAGGGCGCCGACGATCAGGCCGCGCACGATGCCGGCATCGCGGAAGCGCACCTCGGTCTTGGCGGGATGGACGTTGACGTCGACCAGGTCAGGCGGCGCGGCGAGGAACAGTGCCACCATCGGATGGCGATCGCGCGCCAGGAAATCCTGGTAGGCGCCGCGCACTGCGCCGGCCAGCAGCTTGTCGCGCACCGGCCTTCCGTTGACGAAAAGATACTGGTGCTGGCCGGTCGGGCGGTTGAGCGTCGGCAGACCGGCGAAGCCGGTCAGCCGAAAGCCCTCGCGGTTGGCGTCGATCGGCAGCGCATTGTTGGCGAACTCGCGGCCCATGATCGCGGCCAGCCGCTCGAGTTGCGACACCGCCATCGGCAGATCGAGCAGGACGCGCTCCTCGCTCTCCAGCCGGAAGGAAATTTCCGGATGCGCCATGGCGAGCCGACGCATCGCATCGGCGACATGGCTCGATTCGGTGCGCGGCTCCTTGAGGAACTTCAGGCGCGCCGGCGTGGCGAAGAAGAGATCGCGCACTTCCACGCGCGTGCCCGCGGGATGCGCCGCCGGTTTCGCTGCGCCCTTGGCGCCGCCGTCGATTTCCAGGCCCCAAGCCGTGTCGGCGCCGATCGGCCGCGACGTGATGGTGAAGCGGCTGACCGAGGCGATCGAGGGCAGCGCCTCGCCGCGGAAGCCGAGGGTGCTGACATGGGTGAGATCGTCGCCCGGCAGCTTGGAGGTGCAGTGGCGCTCGACGGCAAGCTCCAGTTCGTCGGCCGACATGCCGACGCCGTCATCGACCACCGAGATGAAGGTGCGGCCGCCCTCCTTCAGGGTGACGGCGATGCGGCGGGCGCCGGCATCGATCGCGTTCTCGACCAGCTCCTTGACCGCGCTCGCCGGCCGCTCGACCACCTCGCCGGCGGCGATCTGGTTGACCAGGTTGGAGGGAAGCCTGCGTAAGGAGCCTTGGGGCGCCGCCATGAGGCGGGCAGTTTACGGCTTCCGTCCTTGGGAAAGATACTCCCGGGTCAGCACCTTGGCGTCCTCGACCCGCGGCTGATCGAAAGCGTCGATCTTCCACAGATGGGCGGCGAAGATCGTCTCGAGCATGAAATGCATCATCAGCGCGCCCAGCGTGCGCTCATCGACCTCTTTCACCCGGATGGTGCGCGTCGGACGGCCGGCCTTGACCGTGGTGGCGACCGTGGCGTCGGCCTCGGCCTGCAGCAGGTCACCCATGGTGTTACCGTTCAGGTAGTCGAGCGCCTTGTCGCCGCCCGACGACATCCTGAAGCCCTGCCCCTTGGTGTCCTGGATGAGGAAGGTGAAGAGCTTGTCGACCGGGCCGCCGAGATAGAGCTGGACCTGGCTGTGCTGATCGACCGTGCCCAGCGCCACGGCAGGGGTCGTGCCCATGCCGTCCTTGCCGAGGCTCTCCGCCCAGATCTGGCGATACCAGTAGGCAAAGGTATTGAGCCGATCGACGTAAGGCATCAGGACCGCGATGTTGATGTCCTGCTCGCGAGCAAGGCCGACGGTGACGGCGGCGCCCAGGGCCGGCGCCATGCCTTGCGTGTCGTTGGCCTTGAGCACGGGGTCGAGCACGCTCGCCGCACCCTGGCGCACCGCCTCGACATCGAGGCCCGCGATCATGGCGGGCAGCATGCCGACCAGCGACAGCGCCGAGTATCGGCCGCCGACCTTGGGATCGTGATCGAGGATGGTGGCGCCCAGCTTCCCGGCCAGCCGCCGCAGCGGGTTGTCGGTCTGCTCGGTGATGGCAATGACGTGCTGGCCGACTTTCTCCTTGCCGACCTTGGCTTCGAGCGCGTTCAGGATGGCGAAGAGCTGCGCCAAGGTTTCCGGCGTGCCGCCCGACTTGGAGATCGGGATGAAGCCGGTGCGTTCCAGCGGCAGGCGCGACAGCAGCTCGGCATAGGTCGCCGGGTCGACGTTGTCCATGAACCACAGCTTCGGTCGGCCGCGCACGGGACCGAACCCCTGGTCCTTCAGCGCCACCAGCGTCTTGCCGCTGAGGCTGGAGCCGCCCATGCCCATGACCACGACGTGCTCGAACTTGCCGAAGCGGTCGGCATGCGGCTTGAGCGCCGCGATGTCGTCCCGCCGCGCTGGCAGCTTCAAGAGGGGCAGCTCGTTGCTGTCGTGCCAATGGCGGATCTTGTCGAGCGCGGGCCGGAGCTCCGCCATGGCGCGATCGAGGCTTGCCCTGGCAAGGCCATGCTTGCCGATCGAGCTTTCCAGCGTGTCGTCGATATTCTGGCTGTAATACATGCGCGACCGCTCCACTCTCATTGAGGTTCGGCGTTCAGTCCCACCGGCTTGCCGACCACGACCGTGGTCATCGCCTCCTCCCGCAACAAACGGCGGGCCAGGCGGCGGACGTCCTCCAGCGTGACAGCGGCAATCAGCTTGGGCCTGAGCTCGAGCTGGTCGCGCGGCAGCCCCTCGACCTGCATGCCATGCAGCAGGGAGGCGATCGAGCTCGATGAATCGAGGGCCACCGGCAAGGCGCCGGTGAGATAGGTCTTGGCGTCGGCGAGCTCCTGCTCGGTCGGCCCGTC
>Ga0070741_10009259_pt1 | contig 19232 bp, 16 predicted proteins | sample Coa_R1_4_FD_66440 | JGI IMG/M metagenome (GOLD analysis project Ga0070741, IMG submission 66440) | Surface soil microbial communities from Centralia Pennsylvania, which are recovering from an underground coalmine fire - Coalmine... | ecosystem: Environmental > Terrestrial > Soil > Unclassified ...
TAATGTCGCCCTAAGCGGGGAAATGGACGTTCAACAGCTGCAAGTATTACTCGAAGCCGTTCGCGATGGCCGCACCGATATCGCCGAGGCAATCGACCGGCTGCGGCATCTTCCGTTTGAAGATCTGGGATTTGCCAAGGTGGACCACCACCGTGCGCTTCGGCATGGCGCGCCGGAAGTCATTTTGGGACAGGGCAAAAGTCCGGAACAAGTCGAAGGCATTGCGGCGGCGCTGCTGGCCCGATCGCAAAATCTACTCGTTACCCGCGCCACGTCCGAGATGGCGGCTCGCATTCAGGCGCTCTGCGGCGAGGCTGAGCATTTTCCGGCCTCGCGAGTGATTCGCGTTTGGCGCGATCGAAGCATTCGAGGCAAGGGCAAAATTGTATGCCTGTGCGCCGGCACCAGCGATTTTCCCGTCCTGGAAGAAGCCCGTCTCACGGCTGAAGTGATGGGCAATGAAGTCGATTCCATATGCGACGTCGGCGTAGCCGGCATTCACCGGCTGCTGCATCAGCGTGAGCGTTTAGTGGAAGCCCGCGTAGCTATCGTTTGTGCAGGTATGGAAGGAGCTCTGCCAAGCGTGGTCGGCGGCCTAGTAGGTTGTCCCGTGATTGCGGTGCCGACCAGCATCGGCTACGGCGCGAGCTTTAACGGTTTGGCCGCGCTCTTAGGAATGCTCAACAGTTGTGCGAGCAACGTTACCGTGGTAAATATCGACAACGGTTTCGGCGCCGGTTACGTCGCCAGCCTGATCAATCGAGTGTGAGTAAACCTCGGGCAAAGTCGTTCGTGTTCCATCATGACCTTTAGCTCTTGCGCGTTTTGCGAGACATCAATGTCCGAGTCGTCGACGAAGCGCTCGAACGACGTCACATTCACGAAATGCGCGTTTTACGTCAACTTGACAGCGAACGAGACTACCCACAGCTTCTAAGAGTGGCAGCGGGGCGGCACGTTTGGCCCAGCGATGAGAGAATCGGTAAATTCAAAATTTGGCCGGCGATATAGTGGTGCCGTCTGAAAAAGGTTAGGTTTCGGGACTTCCCTTCTCACAAAAGATCTGGAGGGATCCGCCTGAAACTAGAGCTGGGGAAGGGTCCTATGGACGAATCGTCGTCGATCATGCTGAGAAGCCATCCGCGAACTGGGCATGCAGTTGAGAGCCAGTCGAGGCCGCGACTTATGAAGAAACTGGGATTTATGATCGCCTATCTATTCCTTTTTTCAGGTGTAGTTTTGCCTGCGAAATCACAGGAAGCGAAAATGCCTGTGCAGCAGCGTGCCGAGTTTGAGGTAGCTTCCATAAAGCCGTCGGGATCATCCAGGGGGATGATTGGCTGGCATGTGGATCCGGGCGGCAGAGTGGTGATTGAAAATTCAACGCTGCAAATGTTGATCCAATTCGCGTTTGATGTTCAGCCGTTTCAGGTTTCCGGAGGTCCGGCCTGGATGCGTGACCACCAGTACCGGTATGAGATAGAGGCACGGCCACCCTCAAACTCGACGTCGAGCAAGGCAAATGCGTCAACGCCCAACGGTCGACTCAATCAAGAACTACGCGAGATGCTGCAAGCGCTGCTGATTGATCGATTTAATTTGCAATTTCACGTTGAAACCCGTCGAGGTCCGGTTTACCTTCTGACATTGGGTAGGGGGGCACTCAAGCTAAAGGAGGTCGAAGACAAAGGCGAGTTCGAGTGGGTTGGGAGCTTGGCGGGCGCAGGGATAAACGGTGACGGTCTGGCCGGCAAAAATATTTCCATGCCAGTGCTGGCACAGCGACTCAGTCCGTACCTGCAGAAACCCGTGTTTGATCAAACAGGGGTGAAGGGGGTTTTCAATTTTAGAATTGAATACGCTTCGGACGAAGCGCGGCCCGACATCATATCTTGTATCTTGACTTCTCTGCAGGGGATCGGTCTGAAGCTAACGCCATCTCAGGGACCGGTTGAAACCATTGTCATTGATCACGCTGAGAAGCCATCGGCGAACTGATTCCCTCCAAAAAATTGGTGGTAAAGCAGGATGTAAACAACTCCGGAGTGTTGCTCCGCCGATATTGGTCCACGTTCGCTATGCCTTTATCTAGAGTGAGCAGAATTCTGTTCTCCCTGGGAGCGAACACAAGACACCCTCGTGGGCCCGGGACTAACGCGAACCCTTTCCCTACTTCTGCTGACCCAACACCTGATCGATGTTCTGAATATATTTGCGCGAGTAATTCGCTTGATCCACCTGGGAGTTAAGCGCAATCACGCTGCTGAAATGCTTGCGCGCTTCTACTAACAAATCCAATCCGCTCGGCCCGGAACTCGCCGACGTGTTTAGAGCGTTGAATTTGGCGCTATACAGAATGCCTAGGCGATATTGCGCATAGAGATTCTGAGGATCGTAGCTTAGTGCCCCTTCACAATACTTGATCGCCGAATCGTAATGCTTCAGTAAGTACTCGCAATCGCAGTAGCCGAAGTTCGCTTGTGCGCGCAATTCCTTCCAGATATCTGTCTGGGCCGCCCGTTTCTTGCTGCCTGCGCCGATAAGCCAGGGCATGACATAGTAATTGAATTTGCCGCCCGCGCCGGACGCAAAGTTACTAAGCGCCAAATACTGTGAATATTCTGTTTCTGCCGTAGGCAGATCCGCAACAGTCTTTGCGCCGTCATCATACAGCCGCAGGCTGTCGGCAAGCCAAAGATGCGCCTCTGCCTTGTTCGGGATCAGGCGAACGGAGTCGCGGCCCGCTTTCACCGCCTGCTCGTAAGCGCCTTTGCGAAAGAAGGCTTGCGATAGCAAATAGGCGGCAGTGCCGTTGTTTGGATCGTGAAGCGTCACGAAATTGAGTTGGCGAATGGCTTCATCCAAATCGCCTCCGTCCAGTAAGCCGCCAGCATAACTGATGCGCGCGTCCATATCATCCGGTTCGATTTCGACGGCCTGCTTAAAGTATTGGTTGGCCGTGTCATAGTCGTTGAGCGCGCGATAAGCCCGGCCCGTAAACGTGGCCGCTTGGTTATAAGTGGGGTCAATCTGAAGCGCGGCTTTAAATTCTTCCGCGGCGGCTTTGTAGTTCTGTTCGTAACCCTTGTTGTACAGTTCCATCCCGTGGTTGAAGTGATCCAAGGCTGCCTTCTTGCGGACCTTGGCAATCAGGATACGAATGCTGACCGTCGTTTCTTGCCCTGGATACACTTCTTGGTCGCGCGGACCATCCGGCATATAGCCCTCGCGATTGCCTTGCACGGTATGAAGACCGGGCTGCAAACCGGGAAGGCGCAGCGCATTCGCCTTGTTCACCACGCCCACGCTTTTGCCGTCGATTGTGACTTCGACGCCATCCATATTGGTTTCGATCACCAGAGTTCCCACTTTGGGTTGCGGCAAGTTACTCGCCGTGGCGCGTCCCGGATAATAGGCAAGTACAGCGTCTCCGGCGTCGGACGTATTCTGCGGCTCGGATGTCGGATGCTGCCGGTCGGCCGTGGCTTGCGCGACGTTGTATTTAACGTAGTTACTCAAGTTCATTGGGTCGACAATTCCATCGTGAACATCATCGGCTTGCCCTTCGTAACCTTTGACCAGATAGTAAGTGAAGATGCCGTGGCCGCCTCCCCACAGCGGGCCTTCGAAGCTGACTTCCCCCGCTTTGCTTGCGCTCAGCACGAACAGGGAGTTATTCGCCAAGCCCAGCAACTCTTGATCTAGGTGCGCGCGATCCGCAATGGCTCCGCTATGGCAGGCGTCCGCGAACAAAACCTTCTGTTTAGCCGGAATGTTTTTGGTGAGCACGTCGCCTAACCGGCTCATCGGATAAGACGTACTCGCGATGTTACTGGGATCAATATCATAAGGAGCCAAGTAACTATGCCCATCGACTACAAATCCGTGACCGGCGAAATAAATAAGCACGTTGTCGTTCGGTTTGGCAACTGACGGCAGCCAGTTTTCCAGTTGATCTTTCAGGTTTGCGTAAGTCGCCTGTTCTTCTTTCAGGACATGAACATTTTCAGCCGGATATTGTCCGCCCTCCTTGCTGATAAGCACCGTGTAAACGGAGTCCGCATCGCGATCGGAATACTTCAACTGCGCCTTCTCCGGCAGATTCTTGTAGTGCGAGATCCCCACCACCAGCGCGTACCAGCGCGGCACTGAGGGGTTTGACGGCTTGTGAATCGGCGACTTGACGGTTGGAGGCGCGGTGTCGGTCGTCGTCGGCTTATTAGGATGATCCGTCACCAGATTCAAGTCCCGATGCTGGCTGTCGGTCGTAGGAGGCGGGGTCTGTGTCTGCTGCCCGGCGAGGGCGCACCAAACCCCAGCCAATAACACTGGAATTAGCTTTTTCATATCCTGCTCTTAACTACTTATGCGCGATTTTGAAGTGATAGACCACCGGTGTATCGAAAGGTTCGGTGGAGGATACCGCGGTGTCGCTCGATCCTTTGACTACTACTAAGTCGCGGCTTCCCACCGAAACGGGAGGCAGGCTCGATGGCAGCGTTTCGCCCGGCTGCACCGGCTTTAGGCCCGCTTTGCTGTCCAGGCATTCGCCCCGCGAGCGAAACAGTTCATCATCACAACGTGGTGTGGCGGATTCGAACGCCTTATCGTCCGGCGTCTCTGTATGCGACGCTTCCTTAGGCGGAGCCTGCTCTTCGGGCGCGTGCGGAAACAGCGAGCGGCCCAAATCCATCGGCGAAATCAGAAAGTAAACAGTCTCGTAACCAGCCGGCCCCTGAATGCGGAACCAACCGCTATCCGAATCGGGAATGATGTAGTCGTGCGCCATGTGCACCTCGCGGTCCTGGCTGGCTCCCGCGCGAGGAAAAAGTTGTTCGTATTTGCCCGATGAGCCGTGATTAAGCACGTAAAGAAAGCCGTTCACGCCAGGGCGCAAGCGGAAGCGGATAAGATCGCCTTGGTCGAAGACATGCGCCGGATCCATCGTCCGGGCCGCGCCCCCTTCCTTCTTCTCGAGAATCAAATCATAGCGGCGATTTAACTTCGCCTGCGTTTGCGCCAGCGCGGCGGCTGAGCAAACAAAAAGTAAGACCGTTGTGGCCCTGCGGTAGGAAAGAGTCCGCATAAGTTGCCAGGTTTATTTGTGGGAAAGAACTACGTTGACAACAATGTGAGGATCTTCCGTTTTATCGGATGCCTTATTAATTACGTAAGTAGCTTTGTCACCTTGCGCGGAATCCGCGGCATTGTCGTCGGCCTTCGTAAATACTAAGTCGCGCGATTGCACTTCGCCTTGTAACTGAGCCACAAGTTGATCGTCCAGTGCTCCGCCATTGCGCCGCTGGAGCGATGCAATAGTCTCATCCAGATTTGTTTCAGGCGCGCGGCTCAGCAGCACAAATAATTTTTCTTGCCCGCTATCGGCATCGAATTGGAAAGATCCGTTCCCTGGAACCAGATACTCCTGTCCGGGACCCAGCTTTGCTTCCGTGGCGCCAGGCGGTGGATACAGCGGCCGCCACTTACCGCTCGACCCATGCTGAATGATGTAGAGATAGCCGGCTTGGTTCGACATCAAGCTTAAACGGATAGAGTCGCCGGCGTGAAATTCGGAATCTGGAGGAACTTCCTCAAATGTGCCATCCGATTTCTTCTTAAGGACCGAGTAGCGAAGTCCAAGCGGCGCTTTCACCGACACACTCTGAACAGAGCTGACGTGTTGCGCGGTGGTCGCCGGTTTCGCGTGTGGCTGCGGCGCACTCTGAGGGCGTTTGCCGACCAGATCGGCGGCGGACCAGAACGCATCACGAGCGTTCAGCCCATTGTCTTGGGCATAAACGGCCGTAAATATCAGTAAGCCCGCGCCAAGACAGGCTGCCTGACAAGGCAGACGTAACATTTTTGACTCCTTTTCCATATGCTACTTCGGATCTGTAACGCAGCGGAAACCGATTTTGTCCGACACCGCGACGTCTCTGGGAAAACCGCGGCGCATGTAACAGCGCCATTCCACGTCCGGATGCTGGGAACCAAAATAGCCGCCCTTAATCACCTTCCATTCGTTGGAGAAGTGGCTCGTGCCTAACACTTGCTTCATATTTTTAAGTTCCGCTTGGCCGACGGGAAAATGACCGTTTACCCATTCTGCGACATTTCCGGCCATGTTATACGCGCCGCATGGTGAGCGCCGGTCAGGATAACTATCCACGTTTTGCAAACTCGCCGGAGCATCCGTCCAGGGCTGGTTGCCCCACGGATAGATGCGGCCCTCTGTACCGCGCGCCGCCTTTTCCCATTCCTTTTCGCTTGGCAGGCGCTTGCCCATCCATTTGGCAAAAGCCTCCGCGTCGTCGTAAGAAACATTCGTTACCGGAAACTCGGGATGGCTTTCGAAATTTTCCGAATCGGGCATTTTGCGATGCGTAGCCACACAGAACTGCTTGTACATCGCGTTAGAAACTTCGGTTTCGTCGATGTAGAAATTATCGAGTTGCGCGATCTCCTTGCCGTTCGGCGAAAGCGGATCGGTATCGTCGCCAAAAATAAATTTGCCCGCGGGCACTAAAACTATACGATGGCCCAATTTGTCTGTACGTTCGTTCGGCAGAGCCTCGGCTTGTTGCGTAGTGGATGTCGATTGCGGCGGCTGCGTGGTGGCGATTGTGTTGTTGTGCGACGAACTCTTTTGCCAATACAGATAGCCAGCTACACCCACAAGCAAAGCAAGCACCACAATCGCAAAAATGACAAATATGTTGCTCTTCGGTGCCGGTGCGGGCCCGGGCGAAGCGGACGTAGAAGGCGGCGGGGTAGCGGCCGCTCGAAGTGGGCTTGAGTTCGTTTGTGGCGCGGCGGGCGACGGGTAAATCGGGGTTGTCCGGTCTCCTGGTACGGGCGTCGTGGTGTTCGGTCGGATGCCAAGTGGGCTTTGTCCCGCGCCAAAGCGGTTCAAGTCGGCAATCACATCTTCGGCGCGCTGGTACCGCTGCGCCGGGCTCTTTTGCAGCAGCGTGTTGATGATTGAGCAAAGCTCGTGCGGAATCGCGGAGTCAAGTTGGGTTAAGTCGGGCGGCGGTTGTTCGATGTGCGCTAATTCAATAGCGCGATAGGAATCGCCGTCGAACGGTTTGCGCCCGGCGAGCAACTCAAAGAAAACGACGCCCAATGAGTAAAGATCGCTGCGCACATCGCATGGCTCGCCGCGAATCTGCTCGGGACTCATGTAATAGGTAGTGCCCAGGCGTTCCGTAGCCGCAGTCAACAGGCTCGGGACATCGGTCGCCTTTGCGATACCGAAATCGAGGACCATCACTCGTCCGCTGTTATCCAGATATAAATTGGACGGCTTGAGATCGCGATGCACGACTCCCCTGGTCGATGCCCAATTTAAGGCGTCCGCCACTTGGCAGGCGATTTTGGCCGCATCGCGCGGATGCAGTTTCTTGTTGCGGCGCAAATACTTGGACAGATCTTCGCCGTCTACGTACTGCATGATCAAGTAGTAGAGCCCGTTCGCAGCCCCAATATCGAAAATCGGAACGATATTGGGGTGTCCGGAAAGAGTGGCGGCAGTCCGGGCCTCCTGGACAAAGCGGGCTACGATCCGCTCATCTTGCGCCAAATCGAGCGACAGAACTTTGACCGCGAAAAGTGCGCCGTGTATCCGGTGCCGCGCCAGATACACCTCCGCCATGCCTCCGCCGCCGATCCACCGTAAAACCTCATATTTGTCTTTCAGGGTGTCGGTCAGCAGATTTTGAATCTGCTCTCGGTTCATTGACCTTTACACTGTACACGCTTATGCACGAGAGCGGCCATTTAAGACAAATGCCGGCGCCGTACGCGGGCGCGGAACATTTTCGTCCTTCATTGCGGCAAGAAGGACATGTCTTACTCCTGCCGTAGAGCCGCCACCGGATCAATTCGGGATGCTCGCCTTGCCGGCCCGTAGCCAGCGAAAATGGCGGCGCTTAGTAGGACCACACCGGCCAGCACCAGGGTTCTGGGATCATTGGGCTGGGTTTCGAACAGAAACGATTTGACAAGCCGGGATGCGCTCAACGCCGCTGGCACGCTGATCGCGAGCGCCACCGTAGCTAGTAGTAGAACGCGGCGCAGAACCATCCATACTACGGCGCCACGTTGCGCGCCCAGAGCCATCCGGATTCCAATCTCGCCGAACTGCCGCGCGACGCTGTAGGACATGGTCCCGTAAAGTCCTACGCACGCGATCAGGAGAGCGAGAATTGCGAAACCCGTGCATAGTTTCGCGAACGTGACTTCCTGGCTGATTGTTCGATCGATTTCCGCAGCCTGTGTGATCACGTTAGTGACGGGTATGCGTGAATCTGCCTTGCGCACAATCTCATACACACTTTTGACATATCTAAGCGGATCACCCGCAGTGCGCAGGGCGTAGGTCATTCCGTCCGGAGAAAACTGGCTGACCGCGATGAACACGGTCATTGGATTCCCCTGTTTCAGATCACCGTACCGCACGTTATCCGATACACCGACGATTTCGAGATCGCAATTCTCGTCCACGAACGTGATGCGCCGGCCCACTGGATTCTCGTTCCCGAAGTAAGTACGCGCCAATTGCTCGCTGATAACTGCAACCGGCATGGAGCCCGGTTGGTCGCGGTCGTCAATCTCACGCCCGGCCACGATCGGAATCTGCATCGTCGTGAGGAAACGCGGTCCAACGACCAGGACGCCTGCGCCTTGGACAGTAACGGCGCCGATCTTTATTGTTCCCCTGTATGTCGCGCCGGCATGGCCGGCGCTGATGATCGAGGATTGCGAAAGCGAGGCGCTGCGCACTCCGGGGATCGATTCGAAGCGCTTGCGCAGGTCCGTGTAAAAAGCGGTGATCCCCGGCTCGCGATGCCCCGCCTGGCGCGCATTCAACGAGAACAGAAGGATGTTCTCGCGGGCGTATCCCAGTTGGATGGAGTGCAGCTTGTTAAGTGTTCGGACGAACAGACCCGCGGCGACCAGAAGAAGAAAAGAGAGAGAGATTTGGGCAACCACCAGAACGTGCTGGGCCCGGCGGCGCGGACCGCCCCCGCGGCCATTCTTTAGCGCGGGCATGACGTCCGGACGCGTCGACTGAATCGCTGGAGCGAGGCCAAATAAGAGGCCGCAAACCACTGAGAGCGCCGCCGTCACGCACAGCACGTTCCAGTTCAATTCCGCGTGTAGCGTAAAGTTCTCTTGCCCTCTGGAGAGCAGAAACGTCAGTGTTCGCACGCCCCAGATCGCAAATAAGATCCCAAATGCTCCGCCGAGCGACGCCAGCATCACACTCTCGGTAAGCAACTGCCGCACGACGCGGAACCGTCCCGCTCCCAGGCTGAGCCGGACAGCCATTTCGGAGCGTCGCGCCGCGGCCCTTGCCAGCAGCAGATTGGCGATGTTCGCGCACGCGATCGCCAGGATCAATGCCACCATCATCAGGAGCACGTACAGAGGCTTGGAATACCTACGGCGCAAGCTACCCAGACCGGCGGCGCCGGGATTCAGCACCAGCGCGGGCAGTTTGGCGCGCTCGCCGTCGGTCTTCGCGGTGCCGGCAACCCATTGATGGAACGAGGAGCCAGCGCTGCCTGCGCCTGCGCCATGCTGACACCAGGACGCAGACGGCCCATCATTTCAATCCAATAGAAGTTTTCGTCGCCATACATATGAGCCGCTCTGGCGCCGTCTACAAGCAGATTCGTGTGCAACGGAAGATAAAGGTCCGGCGCCACCGCGGGGTCTACTCCAAAGAATCCCGGCGGCGTGACGCCGATCACCGTGAAGGGCACGTTATCCACCAGAATCGACTGTCCAATCGCATTCGGCAGTCCTCCAAAGCGATTTTGGCTTGTAGCAAAACTGATCACGGCGACCGGCGGTGCGCCTGGACGGTCGTCTTCGGAGTCGATCAGACGTCCCGCGGCGGGCGACACTGCCAGGCCACGAAAATACTCGCCGGTGACATACTCCAGCCCGGCGCTCGTCGCTTGCCCGCGGACGGCCACGTTACGCTTTAGTCCGTTAAAGTATCCGAAAAGCGTGGAAAAGACGGAATTCTCCTCGCGAAGCGTCTCGAACGCGCCGTACGGGAACATCCCGCTGACCATCGTGCCTTTATCGCCCGGCCAGGCAATGCCTTGTACCCCGTGCATAACGTGGACCCACTCCTTATTGGCGTTCTGGGGCGGCCGGCTATGCCAATTCAATACCACCAGCGACTCGGGATCGGCCACTGGCAGTGAGCGCAACAGAATCGCCTCCATGAAGCTATAGATCGCAGTATTGGCCCCGATGCCGAGCGCCAGCAACAAGACTGCCAAGGCGCTGAATGCCTTGTTGGTGATCATGGTGCGACAGCCATAACGGACATCCTGACCAAGTTCCGACCAAAACCGTGTCATCCAAATCTCCCGTGACTCTTCGTGCTTCAGGCCGACGTTCCCAAATCGCCGGCGCGCTTCAGCCCGGGCGCGCTCCGGCATCATACCGTCTGCCTGCAGTTCCGCAGACTTCTCCGCAAGGTGGAGTTCCATTTCCTCGCGCAGCGCCTCGCCGCGCCTGGCGCTTTCTATCCAATACCTCAGCCTTCGTAACACGTCCGTCACTCCGCTCCCATCACGCGCGCAATCGCCAGTGTGAGTTTGGCGTACTTCTGGGTTTCAGCGGTTAGCTGTTTGCGGCCGGCCGCCGTGATCTTGTAGATCCTCGCCCGCCGATTGTTCGACGTCACGCCCCAGACACCCTCGATCCAGCCGTTTAGCTCCAGCCGCTGAAGAGCGGGATATAGCGAGCCCTCTTCAACGAGGAGCTCGTTGTCGGACGATTGTTGAATGAACTGGACGATGCCGTATCCGTGGAGATCGCGCAGCGACAGCGTCCGCAGAATCAACATGTCCAGCGAACCGGGCAACGAATCGTTTTTTTGTGCCTTGCGCCCCATGCCAAGAATTCTTAGCTTACGCCGGCGAGATTACGCGAGTCAAGCGCAAAGGACGCGTTGTCGCTGTCGACAACAGGCTGACGTCCAATCTCAATTCGTGCAAAGGGTCAGAGCGCTCGTGCGAGTGGTCGGCAAGCCGAGCGCGAGTGGTCGGCAAGCCGAGCGCGATCACTCCAGGCTGCATGACTTTCAGGCAAGCGGATCTGCTCAGCGCGCGTGGTTACGAACAGATTATATTGGGCCGCTCCACCCACAGCGCGACGTACAGCATCCGCTCCAAAACTAAGGCGCGCAGCTCGGGATCCAATCCTCCTGTATACGGAAGCCCCGCCACCTGGCATTGGCATCCCGTTATGAACGGACTGTTAGGTTCAATGTTTAACTACAATCGGTTGGGTGGATCGTTATTTGAAGAATTTGGCTGGCACGGATTTCTGCAACCTCGATTGCAACAGGTCATGCCGCCTTTGGGTCGCAGCCATTTGTCGGCTTTCGGATAGGTTATGAAGCTCTTTTCCTTCGTCGTTCTGCTCATAGTGCCATTGTGCGCATTCGCGGCCATCCAGCAGGCGCTGCGTCCTTCGCTCGCGCCCATACGCGCCAACGCGAAAAAGGCGTATACCGCCGAGATGGATCGGGCTGCCAATAGTGACTGCCTGAATGCGCAAACTTCCGTGGCTCTGAATGAGTGTTACGAGTGAGCGCTGGGTCAGTCGGAATCCAATCTGAAGGCGTTCCGTGCGGCAATCAGAATGAGCATCAAAGCCAGGCAGGACCTATTCGGGCCGCACTTGCTCGAGCACTTCAATTCAACCGAACAAACTTGGGACCTCTACTGCCTGGACCAGGCACAAGTGACCGCCGATTTGGTCGATAACCCCCGCGACCAGTCGAGTTCAGCAGCGGCAACGCGAATCGATTTGATTCGAACACACATGCGGACGTTAGACAAGCTGTACAACATTCTGCTGCACGAAAATTGTGGTGCATGCCTCACCGATCAGTGACCGGAAATGCACCGATGTTGCAAATATCCATCGGAGAGCGAAGGCGTGAGATCCCTTCGTTCGGCCCCTTAAGTTGATGGCAATGAGAAGCACTCCTGCGTCTTCAGAGTCGATCAATCATCGAACGCAAGTTTAGGTTTGGCTTCAAGATGAGTTGCCAGGCGAAATTGAATGGCCGCCACACTGCCCGTTAACCATGATCTATTCGTGATGTCGCCGACCTTGTGATAGCGGCTTCATTTTCCGCGTCCTTCCTAATTCCCGGTAGACTTGTTATTACGCATGAGTATGCAGCGCGGTGATCGTCTCGGTCCGTACGAGATCCTCGCGTCCGTCGGCAAGGGTGGCATGGGCCAGGTGTACAAGGCGCGCGACACCCGGCTTGATCGCATCGTAGCCATCAAGGTCTGCCAGGAACAGTTCAGCAAGCGCTTCTCGCATGAAGTTCGCGCAATCGCCGCCCTGAATCACGCGCACATCTGCCAGATCTACGATGTCGGCCCGGACTATCTGGTGATGGAATATGTGGAAGGAAAGCCAATCGCCGGTCCACTAGCGATTTCAGAGGCGCTGCGGATGGCGTGTCAAGTTGCGGATGCGCTCGATGCAGCTCATACGCGCGGGATCGTGCACCGCGACCTCAAGCCGGACAACATTTTTCTGACGAAGTCAGGAAATATCAAGCTGCTCGATTTCGGAATAGCGCAATGGGAGACGGGCGAGGTGGAAGGCGCCTCCGATGAAACTCTGATTCGGCCCGTGACGCGGGAGGGTTGTATCGCCGGCACTTTGCAATACATGTCGCCGGAGCAGTTGATGGGGGCGAAGATCGATAGCCGCAGTGACATCTTCTCTTTCGGCGCGGTTCTTTATGAACTGTTAACTGGTCGGCGCGCGTTCGATGCTGCCACTGGCACCGGAATTATGGCGGCGATCTTGACGGCTCAACCTCCTTCCCTCTCCCGCGTCGATCCGCTCTCGCCTCCCGCTCTCGATGGGGTTCTCCGGCGATGCCTTGCGAAAGATCCGGAAGCTCGCTGGCAATCCGCCCGTGATCTCGGCGCGGCATTGGACTGTATTTCTGAGTTGGTCCTTCAGCCGCGGCCGCCACCACTGGCAGGTTCTCGCGCCCGCCTATTTTGGGCTCTGCTCTCCATTGTGGCGGTCACGGCTACAGGACTCGGCGTCTATGCCATGCGCCCATCCCGCGACACGCCGCGAATAATCAGGCTCACTTTCCCAACGCGATCTGGCTCTGCTGGTGCGGGGCCACCTGTCATCTCGCCCGACGGATTGCAAATTGCCTACATGACAGGTGACACACGCAAGGGTGAGCTTTGGGTGCGTTCCTTCTCGTCCTTCGAAGGAGAACGGATCGAAGGAGCCGGCGGCTCATCGCTGCCGATCTGGTCACCGGATAGCAGGCAGATCGCATTGTATGTTGATGGCAAGCTCAGCCGGTTCGATGTAGCGACGCAGATTCATCAGGTCATCTGCGATCTCGCCGACGCTACCGATGAGATTTCGGGTTCTTGGAACTCATCCGGCATCATCATCTTTTCCTATAAAAGTGCCATTTACCGTGTCTCAGCCGCGGGGGGAGAGCCGGTTGCGGTCACTCACGTTGATAGCTCCCATGGTGAACTTCGTCATCTAACCCCGTATTTTCTCCCGGATGGCCGCCGGTTTCTGTTCTTCTCCACTCGCCGCCGAGCGGGCGACAGCGCCATTTATGAAGGGTCCCTGGATTCTCCGGAGGTGAAGCGCGTCATGGCGAATCCCGTGGCGCCTTTCTTTCTCGTCGGTAAGGATCTCATCTTTGCGCGCGCGGAGACCCTTATGTCGCAAGAGTTCGATTGGAAGGCCGCGCGAATGAAGGGTGGGCCGGTATCGCTTGAGGAGCGCGGCCACCTTCTGTTGCCGGAGCACGTTTATTCTGGCACCGGGATCTTCACTCCGTATGCAGCTTTCGCGGCCTCAGCCAATGTGCTCGCCTACTTTCCGGAACAAGTGGGCGCGACCGAGCTTGTCTGGTTCGATCGGCAGGGTAAGCGCATCTCTTCCGTGGGCGGAATGGCGCAGTACAGCAATCCCGCATTGTCCCCGGACCAAAAACTGATTGCGGTTGGAATTAATGATCCCCGCACAAGAACACGTGACATCTGGATACTGGATGCTTTTGGCGGCGGCATGCGCCTGACCGACGATCCGAAAGACGACTTAAATCCTGTATGGTCACCCGACGGGCAGCGGATAGGATTCTCCTCTGAGCGCAGAGGCGTGCGAGATCTCTTTATCACGCCCGCAAGCAGTCTTGGCCGTGCGGAACTGATACTCGCGGGCGGCACCGAGAACTCGCTTGAAAGCCAGTCGCCAGATGGAAAGTTCCTGATGTACAACAACGCGATTGGCCGGATCATGGGTGTCCCTGTCCAGGGAGAGCGCAAGCCGTTCCCAATAGTGCAGGGTCCAGGATATTACGACCAGAGCGCCATATCGCCCGATGGTAAATGGATCGCCTATCGAGCTCGTGAGTTGGGCCAGGTTGAGGTCTATCTCCAAAGTTTCCCTGTTGGTGGCACCCGTTGGCAGTTATCGACGAATGGCGGTGGGGAACCATCCTGGCGTCGTGACGGGAACGAACTGTATTTCGCCCGCGACAAACAGATTTTTGCAGTCGACCTTAGGGTCACGCCGGGCGGAATAGAACACGGCCCGCCGAAGCTTCTATTCAGTGCACCCCTTATTGCCAACATTCGCCGGAACCGCTACCTTCCGAGCGCCGACGGCAAGCGCTTTCTGGTAGTGACAGAACACGACGACGAGCAGCAGAAGGTCCGCATCGTTCTGAACTGGCACAGAAATGCGAAGGAATAGCGTCCGCCGCGCGAACCTCGCCGGTGTACGGCGGCGTGACAGAGACAGCAGTTGGCTGCTTCGAACGGATGCGGAAATCACCAAGGTGTTAGATCCAGTGGGCCCTCCCGAAGTGCTACTATTCGATGTCCTTCGCGAGAGGAGCAACCAGTGCCAAAGTTCTTGATCGAACGCGAAATCCCAGGTGCGGGGAAGATGACAGAAGCCGAATTGCATGAGGTCGCACTGCGCTCGGTGGAGGCTCTAAAGGCATTGGGGCCACAGATTCAATGGCTACACACTTACGTCACCAACGATAAGGTGTACTGCGTGTATCTGGCGCCGGACGAATCAATAATTCGCGAGCACGCGCAGAAGGCGGGGATTCCGGTTAATCGCATCTCAGCGGTGCGCCGGTTGCTGGACGCGACTGCGGCGGAATAGGAAGCTACCGGTGCTCATTCCGTCTCGCCGGCCAGAGCGTATTCAATGGCTTTTTCCAGCGGCATCGACCATCCTTCCATCCAGGCTGTAGCGGCCGCCGGAGTCGTCATCGACTTGTGGGCAGGCTGAAGCCTGCGGTCGAGATTCGCCTTCGCGGAAGCAGCCAGCGGGAATCTAAACCGCTGCCGGACACCGGCAGCCGCGCCGGCCACTTGTAAGGCCCGGCCCCCATTCCCCTGTTGCACCGCGGCGCACGCGATTGATTCGAGCACGCGGGCACAAAGCTTGGCCTCTCCGAGTTCGCAAAAAAGCCTCAGAGCCTCCGCGTATAGGCGTTGAGCAGTCGCACAGTTGCCTTCATCGCATTCAAGATTCCCCAGGTCGGCTATCGACCTTGCGATACCCGTCCGGTCGCCGAGTTCACGAAACATCGCGACAGCCTGCTCGTAAAGCAATCGCGCCGCGGTGAGGTCGGCTTGTTCGCGAGCCACGTCGCCCTGGTGATTCAGCGACCAGGCCATGCCGGCGCGGTCACCCAGCCTCCGAAAAATCGATAGACATTCTTCGTGCAGTTTGCCGGCCGTTTCGTAATCGCCCTGTCCCCGGACCACGTCCGCCAAGTTGCTCATCGTGTAGGCGGCCGAAACCAGATCGCCTGCCTCCTCCCACAGCCGAATGGTTTCCGTAAATAGAGCACGGGCAGCTTCATAATCGCTCTCATCCCGGTAAGCCACCGCTAAGTGCGTCGAGGCCGCAGCCGCACTTACCTTGTCGCCCAGCTCCCGATATATCTCCAGGGCCTCCCTTAAGGCAGCCCGCGCAGAGTGTGGGTCCGACGCCTGACCTAAAGAGCCAACGAGAAATAAAAGCCTCGCGCGGGTTTTGCCTCTCGGGGACGCATCGGGCAGGTTGAGGAGCGCCCGCATGCGATCACTCCCTTCCGCCGGATGTGCATGGTCCTGCCAGTAAAGATGTAGCGCGTTGCCCAGGCGCATGCCCCATTCCGACATGCGCATCCGCGTCAGCCAATCCAGGGCCGCGCGAAAGTTGTCTTGCTCCAGGTCGAATCGGTTCATCCATACTCGACGTTCGGCGCCCGGCAGCTGCCCCGCACCCTCTTCGGCGAGCACCAGGCAAAAAGCGGCGTGCGCGCGGCGGCTAGCGGTTTCCTCGCCGCTGGATGCCAGCCGTTCTAGCGCATACTCGCGAATGGTTTCCAGCATGCTGAAGCGCACTTCGTCGTTTGGAGGTTCACTCTGTTGCAGCAGGCTCTTATCGGCCAATGACGCGACCACATCGAGGGGGTCCGCATCTAAATCATCGGCTGCGTTGCATACTGCTTCCGCAGCTTCGATCGTGCAACCCGAAGCAAATACCGATAATCTCCGAAACAGCTTTTGTTCCGCGGCGTTCAAGAGCTCATAACTCCAGCCAAGGGTCGCTCGAAGCGTCTGGTGGCGCTCTGGAAGATCGCGCGAGCCCCCTGTCAGCAGTTGCAACCGGCTCTGCAGCCGAGCCAGCATGGCGGCTGGCGGAAGCAGTTTAATCCGCGCTGCCGCCAATTCAATGGCCAACGGCAGGCCGTCAAGCCGGGTGCATATCTCAGCCACCGCGTGCAGGTTTTCATGGGTGAGCCCGAAATCGGGCTTTAGAGCCGTAGCCCTTTGCAGGAAGAGCGCAACCGCTGGGGTTTGCGACAGCGTTTCGATATCCCACAATAGATTCAGGTTCGGGAGAGCCAACGGCGGCACCGGAAAATCGTGTTCGCCATAGACGTGCGAGAGAGCCCGGCTCGTCACCAGGACCTTCACCCCGGCAGAAGATTCCAGCAGCTCCGCCAGCATCGCGCCAGCACTGGTCAAGTGTTCAAAATTGTCCAACAACAGCAGCATGGCGGGGTGATGCGAATAATGCAGATGCTCTTTCAAATCTGCGATCAGCGGTTTGCCTGTAGTTTCCCGCACACCTAACGTATGCGCGATACTGGGCACCACCAGGCCCGGATCGGTGATTGAGGCCAGTGGCACGAAATACACGCCTCCCGCGAAATGTTCCAGAACCTCTTCCGCGGCTTGCAGTGCGAGGCGGGTTTTTCCGCTGCCGCCTGCGCCAGTGAACGTCACCAGCCGGACGTCCTGCCGCAGCAGGAGTTGCTTCGCGGCCGAAAGTATTTTCTCGCGTCCGATCAATGGAGTGCGTTGAATGGGCAGATTATGACGCCGCTCCAGGGGCGGTGCCATAATCAACTCTCCTGGATGATTCTTGCCAAAGCCGTTCGCGAGCCGAAGCCGCCTCGGTGCCGTTTCGCATTGCCGAAAAGCGGGGATATAGCCGCCCTTCGGCAACTCGATTACCAGCGCATCCTGGCTTCCCTCCGTCGAATAGTACCTGTCGAGCAGGGCCCGAAGCCGCACCGCTTCGCTTCGCACGGTCGAGTCCAGCTTGGGGTTGTAGTCTGGTCTTCGGCCAAAAACCTCCACTCCAATTACGGATTCTTTGAGCTCGTTTTCTCTACCCTCCAGTTGCCTTTCGACCAGGAACCGGAGGAGCCTCGACACGCGCTCGTTACGTGAAAAACAGGTGCTTGAAAGCACTCGCTCCAACTCGTCCCGACCGGCTTGTCCGACAGGTTGTGCGCTTGCCATTGACTCATTAGGATACTCTTTTCTTTCCAACCAAACGCGGAACGTTGTTACAACTCTTTGCAGCCCCCGCCGGCTTGCTTCTTATCCGGAATGAGCCCAAGCTCGAACCATGCCAAGACAAATCAACACGTTCATTCACAAATTCAGCAGGAGATTCTTGCATCTCGCGCTGCTGAGTAGCTTCAGCGCGGCCGCGCCTCTCCTGGCGACAGGCGGCGCTCCAACCAACAACTCCGAGCAAGCCCATGCCGGTCATCAATCCCCGGCCAAACTTGTTCAGCTCATTCGCGAGGCCACGCGGCAGTTCATAGACGTTAACGCCGCCACAGCCGCCGGTTATCAGCCCTTTCTTGGCTGCGTCAGCGGTCCGGATCACGGCGCAATGGGTGTGCACTACGTCAACGGCGATCTGGTCGGTGATGGCGAGATCGACGCCTCGAAACCGGAAGCGCTGATCTATGAGCCCTCAGAGGAAGGTATGCGCCTCGTGGGTGTCGAGTTTGTCGTGATCGCCGATACTTGGCTTGCCCATCACAGCAGCCCGCCGGTGCTCGAGGGCCAATCGTTTCAATTCGTCAGCAGCCCCAACCGCTACAACCTGCCCGCACATTTCGAGTTGCACGTTTGGGCCTGGCGGGACAACCCCAACGGCGCCTTCGTGGACTGGAATAACCGGGTTACCTGCGAAGGCCAGTAGCTCGCTTGCGCGCTCGAGCGTGACCGCTCCTCATTGACACGATAATCGTGCCTTAAATTGCGGCGATAACACCGACAACAGAAAAGCCAAGGGAATAGACATGCCCGAAACAACAAGAGACATTTTCTTCGATATGAAGACCCGCATCGACCACGTGCTCGCCACTGACTGGGCCAAATACATCGGAATCATGATGGAAAGCTACGCCGGTGGGTACAACAATGTTGGGACACTACTGGGGAAGGTCAAGGCCGCTATAACTGCTGAAAGAGCGCGAGAGCAGGCGATGATGGTCACCACGCTCTCAATTTTGACCGGTGGCATTGTTGGCGTATTTGCGGACGGTTTGGTCGCAAAGTTTCCAAAGCTGACAGGTCAAATTTGGGACCTCAAGGATGGGGTAATCCAGGCCGTTGTCGTCGCTAAAGATGACCCAATCATGTTTAAGCTCCTCAAAGCAATGATGAAGGATACGGTGACACAAGGCAGTAAGTTGGCTAGCACTTTCGGTGTGGCCGCGCTTCAGGGCGCGCCACCGTCAGACGGTTTCTCGGCCCGTCGGCATGACTGTCGAGGCGTACAGAAATCTTCTGAGTGAGGGTATTATCAACCGGGCGGACTGCTTGTGGAAGATTGTTGACGTGGCATACCAACTTGGCGAT
>Ga0070741_10009260_pt1 | contig 19228 bp, 16 predicted proteins | sample Coa_R1_4_FD_66440 | JGI IMG/M metagenome (GOLD analysis project Ga0070741, IMG submission 66440) | Surface soil microbial communities from Centralia Pennsylvania, which are recovering from an underground coalmine fire - Coalmine... | ecosystem: Environmental > Terrestrial > Soil > Unclassified ...
GGCACGACGCGGTCGAGGCTCTGGCGGTTCAAATCGACGATCCAGACGACGTTCCCGAGCCCGCGGATCGCCTCCTCGGCGACCGTCTCCCACACGTTGCCTTCGTCGAGCTCCGCGTCCCCGAGGAGCGAGACGAAGCGGCGGGCCGTCGTGTCGCCGAAGTGGAAGCGGGTGTACCGGTGCGCGAGCGCGGCGTAGACCGGCGCGACGGCGCCGAGCCCGACCGAGCCGGTCGAGAAGTCGGGCGTGTCCGGATCCTTCGTGAGGCTGGGGTAGGCCTGCAAACCGCCGAAGTCCCGCAGCGTCGTCAGGTACTCGCGGCGGAGCCGTCCGAGGAGGTACTGGGCGGCGTGGTACACGGGCGACGCGTGCGGCTTGATCGAGACGCGGTCGCCGGCGCGAAGGAAGTGGAAGTAGAGCGCGGTGAGGATGGTGACGACGGAGGCCGACGAGGCCTGATGCCCGCCGACCTTCACGCCGTCCGGGTTCGGCCGGACGTGGTTGGCGTGGTGCACGATGAGCGTCGAGAGCCAGAGGAGGCGCTGCTCGATCTCCTGCAGCGTCTCGACCCGATCCGGGCCGAGGGTGAGTTCCGACGGCTGTGCGAGGCCCACGGTTCAGCCCTGCCGCGCGAGGAAGTCGAGCACGGCCGCGTTGAACTCGGCGGGGCGCTCGGCGTAGCCGATGTGGCCGACGCCCGGCAGCGCGACCAGCTCGGCGTGCGGCAGCCGCGCCGCGAGCGCGCGCCCCTCCGCCGGGGGGATCACCCGGTCCGCCTCGCCGACGATCACCAGGGACGGGATGCGGATCTCGGGGACGCGATCGGTCACGTCGAAGGAGCGGAGACCCTCCGCGAGGACCTGCCTGTACGCCGGGCGGTCGTTCGTCGCCACCAGCCCCACCAGCCACTCCACCAGCTCGGGCGTCTGCACCTCGAACGCCTGCGACGCGACGAGCCGCCCGTACTCCTCCATCGACATCCGTTCGAGGGCGTCGACGCGGGCCGCGAGGACGTCGTCCGGGATGCTCATGCGTGCGCCCGTGTGGCAGAGGACGAGGCTCCGGCAGAGCGCAGGCTCGGTGAGCGCGAGCGTGAGCGCGGTGAACCCGCCCATGGACGAGCCGAGGACGTGCGCCGGGCCCCCGGCGACCGACCGGATGACGGCGGCGACGTCGGCGGCAAACTCGGGGATCGCGTACGCCCCCGCCGCCGACGGCTTGTCCGAGCGCCCGAAGCCGCGGAGATCGACCGCGACGGTGCGGTAGCGAGCGCCGAAGACGTCCCGCTGGAAGCGCCAGAGACGCCCGCTCATCCCGAGCCCGTGCAGCAGGACGAGCGGCGCTCCCTCGCCCCAGGTCTCGACCCAGATCCCGATTCCGTCGCGTCGTACGATCATCGCCGTGCCGTTGCCTCATGTGCCTGGGTGGGCGCGCCGATATGTCGTGACCGTCCGACATTTCGTGGCACGCGCGGGCGCGGAGCCCCAAATTGCGTCGTGACGGCTTGGCATACCATGTGCGAGAGTCGCTCCCGATGTCACAGAACGTCCTCGTGATCGATCAAGAGACCTGCATCGACTGCGGCCTCTGCCGCGAAACCTGCCCGTTTTCGGCCGTGGTCTGCGCGTTCACCGAGCGCCATCACTACGAGATCATGCCAGATCGGTGCCAGTGGTGCGGCGGGCCGGGGAAGGCACCCTGCGAGGTGTACTGCCCGGTGCCGAACGCGATCATGCCGGGTAGCTACGAGCAGGCGTAGCTGCGTCCCGTAAAGGAGGAGCCGAATGCGAGGGAAGGAGTTCTTCCGACAGATGGAGGACCTGGCGCAGCCGCTCGCCAAGCAGGCCTACGAGGCGACGTGCGACACGTACGCGAGCCTCGACGACGATCAGGCTTTCCGCCTGCTCGCCCAGCTCTGGTTCATCGAGGCGCCGGTCCTCGGCAACTACGCCCGCAACTGGTGGAACGCCATCCCCCGCGACCCGACGGGCAAGTATCGCGACGTCGAGATGTTCCTCACCCGCCAGCTCTACGACGAGGCGCGGCACGGGAAGCTCTACGCCGACGCGTGCATCCGCAAGGGCTTCATCCAGCGCGACGACGAGCTGTTCACGCATCCGTACGCGAAGCCGGTCCCGGGCTGGCTCAACTTTACGATGTGGCTCGAGCACCTGGGCGGCTTCCACTTCACGACCCTCTACGCCGGGGAGCAGATGGCGTCGGAGTGCCTCACGTTCCCGATGTTCCTGAAGGCGTGCGTCGACGTCATCAAGGATCCCGTCGTGCGCTGGGTCTTCGAGGCCCAGTTGGACGAGGAGCACTTCCACGGGATGTCCGGGCGGTACGTCATCACGAAGTACTGCCAGACGCAGGCGCAGCAGGACGAGGCCGCGTGGGCCGCGCAGACGACCTGGCGCCTCCTCGCCGAAGGCGTCGGCGACCTCGCGAAGTTCGTGAAGGAAGGCGCGTTCGTGCCGCGTCCCGCGCTCGCCGCGCACCCCGCGGTCGCCGCGCCGAAGAAGCGGCTCCCGCGCGCACTCGACCGGCCCGACGAGGGGCCAACCGATGCCGAGTGACGGTCCCGCCGCCGTCGGCCCCGCGAAGCTCGTTGGCGCCCGGGTGAAGCGGGTCGAGGACCCGCGCTTCCTCACCGGGCGGGGCCGCTACGTCGGCGACCTGAAGCTCCCCCGCATGGCCGCGATGGTGGTCGTGCGGAGCCTGTACGCCCACGCCCGCATCCGCGGGATCGACGCCGCGGCGGCCCGCCGCCTGCCGGGCGTGCTCGCGGTCTTCACCGGGGCCGATCTGAAGGAACGCCTTCGCCCGCTCCGCGCCGACCTCGACCGCGTGAAGAACCCGAGCTACAAGGCCTGCGACTGGTACCAGGTCGCCTGGGACAAGGTACGCTACGTCGGCGATCCGGTGGCGATCGTGATCGCGGAGGACCCGTACACCGCCGAGGACGCCGCCGCGCTCGTCGAGGTCGACTACGAGCCGCTGCCCGCGCTCGTCGACCCGGAGAAGGCGGTCGCCGAGAAGCGCGTCCTCGTGCACGAGGAGTGGGGCGACAACGTCCTCTGCCACACCGACTTCTCGACCGGCGACGTCGACGGTGCGTTCGGGCGGGCGGCCGCGGTCGTGCGGGAGCGGTTCCGGACGAACCGCCATCACGCGCTGCCGCTCGAGCCACGCGGCTGCGTCGCGACCTTCGATCCGATCGACGGGCAGCTCACCGTGTGGTCGTCGTCGCAGATGCCGCACATGGTCCGCACGAAGCTCGCCGAGGCGCTCGATCGGCCGGAGAACAAGATCCGCGTCGTCGCGCCCGACGTCGGCGGGGGCTTCGGGCTCAAGTGCCACCTCTTCCCGGAGGAGGTCCTGACCGCGTTCGCGGCGACCGCGGTCGAGCGGCCCGTCAAGTGGCTCGAGGACCGCCGGGAGAGCTTCCTCGCGTCCTTCCATGCGCGGGACGAGATCGTCGAGGGCGAGCTCGCCGTCGACCGGGACGGGACGATCCTCGCCGCGCGCCTGCGGGCGATCGCCGACATCGGCGCCTACAGCGCCTTCCCGTGGACGTCGGCGTTCGAGGTGCTGCACACGGCGCAGATGTTTCCCGGGCCGTATCGGATCCGGAGCTACGCCTTCTCCGCGACCTCCGTCGCCACGAACAAGTCGACGCTCAGCACCTATCGCGGCGTCGGCGCCCCGGTCGCGACGCTCGCCATGGAGCGCCTCCTCGATCTCGCGGCCGGACGGCTCGGCATCGATCCCGTCGACATCCGGCGCCGCAACCTGATCCGCCGCGAGGAATTCCCGTACACGTCGGTCACCGGGATGCCGTACGAGATCGGCGGCTACCTCGAGTGCCTCGAGAAGGCCGTCGAGATCGCGGGCTACGGGGAGCTCCGGCGCGAGCAGGCGGCGCTCCGCGAGCGCGGCGTGTGCCGGGGCATCGGGATCGGGTGCTACAACGAGATCACGGCGCTCGGCTCGTCGTACTGGCACGGGATCGGGGTGCCCATGTCGGCGTACGAGGCGGCGAACATCAAGATCGATCCGTCGGGGCACGTGACCGTCTACTGCGGAACGCATTCGCACGGGCAGGCCCACGAGACGGTCTACGCGCAGATCGTCTCGGACGAGCTCGCGATCCCCTTCGAGAAGATTACGGTGCGCCTGGGCGACACGAACGACACGCCGTATGGCTGGGGCACGTGGGGCAGCCGCGCCGCGGTGACGGGTGGCGGGGCGATCATCCACTGTGCGCGGAAGGTCGCCGCCAAGATCCGCCGGCTCGCGGGACACTATCTCGAGGCGTCGGCGGACGACATCGAGCTGGTCGACGGACGCGCGCACGTGAAGGGCGTGCCCGGGCGGTCCATCGCCATCGCCGAGGTCGCGAAGCGGTCCATCTTCACGACCGCGGCCGATCTGCCGGCGAACGAGGAGCCGGGCCTCGACGCGACGCACTACTACGACCCGCCGCCGGTCACGTTCCCGAACGCGACGCACATCGCGGTCGTCGACGTGGACGCGGCCACCGGGTTCGTCAGGATCGTCCGCTACGTCGTCGTCGAGGACTGCGGCAGGATGATCAACCCGATGGTCGTCGACGGGCAGATCACGGGCGGCGTCGCGCAGGGCCTCGGCGGCGCGATGTTCGAGCACCTCGTGTTCGACGAGAACGGGCAGCCGCTCACGACCTCGCTCATGGACTATCTGGTGCCGACGGCGGCGGACGTCCCGTTCGTCGAGATCGGCCACGTCGAGACCCCGTCGCCGCTCGTCCCGGGCGGCTTCAAGGGCGCGGGGGAGGGCGGGACGATCGCGCCCGCGGCCGCGCTGGCGAACGCGATCGCGGACGCGCTGGCGCCGTTCGGCGCGCGCGTGCGCGAGATGCCGTTCTCGCCCGAGCGCGTGTTTCGCATGACCCAGCCCGCGCACGCATGAGCGAGGCAGCAGCGCTCGCCCGGCGATTCGTCGCGGCGCACAACGCGCACGACGTGTCCGGCATGCTCGCGCTCCTCGCCGAACCGTTCGAGTACCGGGACCCGGCGGCGCCGGCTTCCGTGCGGACCCGCGCCGACCTCGCCGACCTCTACACCGGGATCTTCGGGGCGTTCCCCGACATCCGGTTCGACGTGACCGACGTCCTCGCGGGCGACGACGGTGCCTTCCTGGTCTTCCGCACGACGGGGACGGGCGCCGGCGTCTTCGCCGGCAAGGACGTGCGCGGGCGCGTGATCGACGTCGAGGAGGCGGGTCTCTTCCGTGTCTCCGGCGATCGCATCTGGCTCGTGCACTTTTTCTCGGATACGCTGACACTCGACCGTCAGCTGGGAGGGTACCACTGATGTCGGCACGGACGAGCGACATGATCGGCCTCTTCAAGAAGGAGCTCGAGCTCTGCGGCGTTCGCGAGGGGAACACGGTCGCGGTGCTCTCCGAGGTCGGCACCCTCGCCGACTACGCGGCGGGCTTCATGACCGCGGCGAGCCAGCTCGGCGCGTACACCTTCAACGTCAACGTGCCGAGCATGGGGGTCAGCACCGAGCACAAGCTCGGCGACGTCGGCCAGACGCCGCTCGCCGGGAACCGCGCCGCCCTGGACGCCCTCAAGAGCGCGGACATCGTCGTCGACCTCCTCTTCATGCTCTTCTCGAAGGAGCAGCTGGAGATCCAGAAGGCGGGCACGCGGATCCTCCTCGTCGTCGAGCCGTTCGAGGTGCTGGCCCGGCTCTTCCCGACGCAGGAGCTGCGCGAGCGCGTCGAGCGGGCGGAGGCGCGGCTCGCGAAGGCGAAGCGGCTGCGCTTCACGAACCCCGCCGGGACGGACGTGACCTACGACCTCGGGCAGTACCCCGCCATGTGCGAGTACGGCTTCACCGACCGCCCCGGGCGCTGGGACCACTGGCCGAGCGGGTTCGCCTTCACGGGCGGGAACGACACCGGCGTCAACGGTCGCGTCGTCATGGATCGGGGGGACATCATCTACCCGTTCAAGACGTACGTCCGCGACCCGGTCGAGTTCACGATCCGCGAAGGCCGGATCGTCGACGTGCGCGGCGGCTTCGACGCCATGGTGGTCCGCGATTACATGCAGAGCTTCGACGACCCGGATGCGTACGGCATCTCCCACATCGGCTGGGGGCTCAACCAGCACGCCCAGTGGGCGGCGCACGTGCTCGGCGTGCCGGGAATCGGGATGGACGGGCGCGCGTTCTACGGCAACGTCCTCTTCTCGACCGGCCCGAACACCGAGCTCGGCGGCACGAACGCGACCCGGTGCCACCTCGACCTCCCGATGAAGGGGTGCACGCTCGAGCTCGACGACGAGCTCATCCTGCGCGACGGAGAGGTGATCCCCGCCGACCTGCGCGCGCCCGGCCGCTGAAGGTCCCGAGCACCGTCAGCGGTCCGAGCGCTCACCGGTCGTCCTTCCGGTTCGTGAAGGCGGCGTTGCCGAGGCCGGTGCCGATCGTGAGCACGGCCCAGTGGACGACGTCCCGGACGAAAGGCAGCTCGCTCAGGCCCTGCACGACGGCGTCGTTGTGGAGGACGATCATCGTCTCGTCGTCGCCGATCCCGGGCACGAGCGCGCGGATCGCCGCGGGAAGGTTGAAGCGGCTGCTCTCCCAGTTGCCGGGGAGGTTCTGCCCGCCGCGCTCGATCGAGCCGTCCGCGGCGACGATGCCCGGGCACGCGACGCCGACGAACGGCGCGAGCACGAGGCCGTCCTTCTCCGCACGGCGGACGAAGCGCCCGAGCATGGCGCCGATCCGCTCGACCGCGTCGGTCCGGCTCGGCTTCCCCGCCTCGTCGGCATGGCGCCAGACCTCCGAGGCGTGCACCTCGCTCCGGGAGAAGTCCGGCGCCTCGTCGAGCCGCAGGGCGACGATGCCCGCCCGGATGTTCGAGCCGCCCACGTCGACGGCGAGGATCGCGTCGTGGCCGGCGAACGTCCATGGCGGCGCGAGCCGCGCGGCCCCGACGAGACCGGCGTCGTCGGGGTGATGGTGGATCGGGCGCACGTCGACCTGGTGGCCCGCGGCTTCGAGCAGGACCGAGGCCCGGCCGATCACGAGCTCCCCGATGCGGCTCGCGCGGAGCCCCCCGCCCACGACGATCCGCTCCGTGTCGCGCCACCCCTCGAGCTCCAGGAAGCGGCCCGCCACCGCCGCCAGCTGGGTCGCGAAGTCCTCGATCGCCCCGTGGACGACGCCGGCCGCCTCCGGATCGCCCTCGACGAGGACCTGGTCGAGCGTCTTCTTGCTCAGGTCCTCGGTCGGCTTTGCGCCGAGCGGGTCCTCGCCGACCGAGCGCAGCACGTCGCGCCAGTCGTCGAGGATCGCTCGGAAGGCGCGGCTGCTCGCCCGATCGCCGACGAATCCGCCCTCGTCGCGGAGCTCGGCGCTGTAGGCGTCGACGGTCACGGCGGGGAGTCGGGGGGCGCCGTGCTGGACGAGCGTCGAAGGCTCGGGCTCCGCCACGGGACGCGAGCGTCGCAAGCCGCATGCCGCGCCCTCGGCGCGGCGGCGCACCGCCGTGGGACGGTCAGCCGAGTCGGACGATGCCCGAGAGGAAGAGCCCCGCGAGGGTCGCGGCGAGGGCGAGGCGATACCATCCGAACGGCGCGAGGCCATGGCGGCCGAGGAACGACACGAGCCAGCGGACCGCGAGCGCGGCGGTCAGAGTAGCGACGCCGAGCCCGAGCGCGACCGGGACCGCGCCCAGCTGGTGGAACATCGACGGTCCGTGCGCCGCGGCGGCGCCGCGGAGGTCCTGGACGAGATCGTGGGCGCACGCCGCCCCGAGCGTCGGAAGGCCGAGCAGGAAGGAGAACTCGGCCGCCGGGACGGCCCCGAGCCCGAGCAGGATGCCGCCGCCGATCGTGACCATCGAGCGCGACGTCCCCGGCCAGAGCGCGAGCGTCTGGAAGAGGCCGATGCCGAGCGCCGTGCGCCACGAGAGGGCCGTGATCGGAGCGCCGCCGCGGGCGGGTCGCCGCCCGAGCTGGATCATCCAAAGCCCGCCCGCCGCGAGCGCCGCGAGGACCGGCCAGGCGGCGAAGAGATGCGCCTTGACCGCCTTGCCGAGCACGGCGCCGGCCACCGCCGCGGGCGCGAAGGCGATCGCGAGGTTCCGCGCGAGCCGGAGGCCGTCGGGGTCCCGGCCGACGAGGCCGCGCAGCATCTGCGCGACGCGCGGCCAGTAGAGCAGGACGACGGCGAGGATCGCGCCCCCCTGGACGACGATCAGGTACGCGTCGAGCGCGTCCTTCGTCTCCGGGTGGTCCAGGTGGAGCAGGGCGGCGGTGAGAATCAGGTGGCCCGTCGAGCTCACGGGCAGATACTCCGTCACCCCCTCGACGAGCCCGAGCACCACGGCCTGCCACCACGTGAGCACGCGTTCCTCCTCCCCGCCGGGCCCCACCCATACCGGAGCGCCGGCCCGGGGGCGAGGATCCCGACGAACCGGGAGCCCGTCATGCCGCGTCGCTGCTTGACGGCCGGACGCATTCGCGACTAGACGCGCGCCGAGGGGGGCCCATCATGTCGACCCGCGCCGCCGTCGCGCTCGCTCTCGTCCTCGCGTCCGCGTGGCCCGCCCGCGCGATCTGCACGGCGAACGCGAGCGGCACACCACGGCGCTGCGGGCCGTTCGCCCCGCGGAACCTCCGCTTCGCGCTCCAGCGGGACGCCTACGGGGTGCCGCACATCAAGGCTCACGGGATGTACGAAGCGGGCTTCGCCATCGGCGTCGCGCAGGCCGAGGACCGGCTCTTCCAGATGGAGTTCACGCGCAAGGCCGCGACCGGAAACCTCGCCGAGGTGGTGGGGCGCGACTTCCTCGGCGCGGACGAGGACACGCGGACCCAGTTCTACTCGGAGGAGGAGCGCGCCTTCCTCTTCTCGACGCTCGGCTGCGATCAGCAGGCGCTCGTGCAGGGCTTCGTCGACGGCATCAACTCCGAGACGGACGTGCTCTTCCGCGAACCGGGGCTGCCGCGCGTGCCGCACGAGTTCTTCTTCCTGCCGCTCGTCGTCCAGCTGCAAGGCAACGGAACGGTGCCGGCCGGCGCGCGCTACTCGATCATCGACGTCGGCGGACGGAAGGTCTACCGGCCCGACGCGTGGCGCGTCACCGACGTGGCGGCGATCGGCGCGCTGCTCGCGGGACGGTTCGGGAGCGGCGGCGGGCGCCAGCTCGCACAGGCGGCGCTCCTCGACTACCTGACGCGCTTCTTCACGGCGCACGGCGCGCCGCCCGGGAAGACGGCCGCGGACGCGGCGCGCGACGTCTTCGAAGACGTCCGGTGGCTCGACGACCCGAAGGCGCCGACGACGGTGCCGGCGACCGGCGCCGTGAACCGCGTGATCCGCGGGCACACCCCCGTCCCGATCGCCGACGCGGAGCCGCTTCCCGCCGCGCCGACGCTCGTGGAGCGGCTCCGGCTCCTCGTCGCGCCGGCGGTCGCGCGCGCGACCGAGAACCCGCGTCGCGCGCAGTGGGACTTCGTGCGCGGGCTCGATCCGGCGTCCGTCCAGCGGGCGCTCGCCGCGGCCGATCGCATGCAGGCCCACGCCCGCGAGCTCAACCGGCGCTTCGGCGTCTTCCTCCACTCCGGCAGCAACGCCTGGGTCGTGAGCCCGGCGCGCAGCGCGACGCACCACGCGCTCCTGTGGGGCGGGCCGCAGGAGGGCTTCGACAACCCGAACATCGACTGGGAGGCGTACGTCCGGGCGCCCCACCTGCAGGCGGGTGGCATGTTCATCGCGGGCGTGCCGGGCGTGCTCATCGGACAGACGTCCGACTTCGCCTTCACGACGACCTCGGGCGAGATCGACAACTCGACGCTCTACGTCGAGACGCTGAAGGCGCCCGCGGTACCGGAGCCGCAGTCGGCGGACGCGCAGTACGAGTTCCTCTTCCAGGGGACGTTCCACCCGATGGACCGGCGGACGGAGGTCTTCCACTTCGCCGGCGAGGATTCCTCGAAGCCCCCGGCCTACGCGCCGAACGGCCCCCAGCTGAACGACGGTCCCGTCCTCTTCAACGTCTTCCGCGTGAACGACTGCGACCCGGCCCACTTCCACGGCTTCGTCACGGCCTTCGACCTCGCCGCGTCGCCGCCCCGCGCCTTCAGCTACAAGACCGCGTACTGGAAGAGCGAGCAGTCGACGGTGCAGGGCTTCCTCGAGCTCGCGCAGGACCGCAGCTTCGACCAGTTCTTCGCGTCGGTGAACGAGGTCGTGTCGCTGCACAACTTCTTCTACGCCGACAAGGTCGGGAACATCGCGTACTGGAGCGCCGGGGCGCGCCCCGCGTTCCCGGCGGGCTTCGACGACCGGCTCCCCGCCGACGGCACGGGCAGCCAGGAGTGGGGCACGTTCCCCGGCGGCGCGCGCTACGTGCCCTTCAGCCGCTCGCTCCTGTCCGTCAACCCGACGCAGGGCTGGCTCGCGAACTGGAACACGAAGCCCGCCGCGAAGCCGTACATCCAGGAGGGGAACAGCCACGACGAGCACTGGGGCCAGATCTACCGCTCCGACCGGATCGCCTTCCTCCTCGCGCACAACGACCACGTGAGCCTGAAGGACATGGAGGAGATCGAGCGCGACGTCGGCACGATCGACGACTCGACGGACACGGTGCGTCCTGCCGCGCCGTTCCTCATCCCACGCATCGAGGCCGCGTACGCGCACCTCCAGGCCGCGGGGAGCCCGCTCGTCGATCCCACGGCGCATCCGACGCTCGCGACCGCCGTCGCCGTCCTGCACGACTGGAACGCGCTCCTCGCCGACGTCGACCAGATCTACCCGGGCGGCGGGCACTACAGCCCGGCGTACGGTCCCTCCCACGGGCAGCCCGGCATGTCGATCTTCTTCCAGTGGTGGTACATGCTGAAGCGGAACCTCTGGGGCGGCGGCGTGCACCCGGGCGAGGCGTTCGTCGGGACCGTGAACTTCGTCGAGCCCGGCCTGGGCTCGTTCCTCGACGAGACGACGTACAACATGCTGCTGCACATCCTCGACGGCCCCTCATCCAGCGTCCCGCAGCGCTTCACCGGCGACTACTTCGGCGGCCACCGCGACGAGATCATCGTCGAGAGCCTTCTCGACGCCATGGAGGTGCTGGCGGGGACGGGACCGCTCCCGAACATGGGCTTCCGGAGCTGCCAGGGGGCGCGTGTCGACACGCCGGGCTTCGGCGATCCCGACCCGCGGCACTGGCCGTGGTCGCCCCCCGTGAACCTCGACTTCGACTGCCTCGACTCCTTCGCGGATCCGCTGCTCGCGACGGGGACGCAGCCGACGCACTTCGGGAAGGCGGCGCAGGAGAACCGCAGCACCTACATGCAGGCGCTCGAGCTCGGCCGCCCGATCGTCGGCGAGAACGTCATCGCGCCCGGGCAGTCGGGCTTCATCCGGCACAACGCCGACGGGTCGGGCACGGCCGACCCGCACATGGGCGATCAGGCGGACCTCTTCCGGACGTTCCGCTACAAGCCGATGCGGCTCTCGGGCGCGCTCTAGCGGGCGGCGGCGGTCAGAGGCTTCCGAGGAAGGCGAGGAGCGCCGCGTGCTCGCCGGCCGGCAGCGCCGCGATCGCCGGCGTGCGGGCCGCCTCGAGCGCGGCGAGCCGCGGGAGCTCCGCGTCGGGGAGGGCCTCAAGGAGGCCGAGCCCGAAGAGCGGCGTCGTCCGGCGGCGCGCGACGAGTCCTGCATCAGGGAGCCGCCGGCGTACGGCATGGCGTCGAAGCCCTTCCGCGTCGCGCGCCCGAAACGCGTCCCGAGCCGCCCGTTCGTCCCGCCGACGGCGGGCCCGCCGTGCCACGCCGCGCACGAGGTGTCGTTGAAGACGGGCCCGAGGCCGTCGGCGACGTCCTCGGCCTCCGTCCCACGGGGGGCACGAAGCGTGCGCCGTGCGGGACGCGCGCCACGACCGTCACGCTCCGACGAGCGGCCGACGGTCGACGTCGCCGCGGGCCGGCATGTTGGCGGTCACCACGCTGGAACGGCCATTGCTCCGGCGAGCGCGGGAGGAACGCGTACGCGAACGCCACAGCAGAGAGGGATGGGAAGGCGATCCGAAGTCCCGCTCGCGACGATTGCGACCTGGATCGGCGCCGGCGCGCTCATCGTCGCTGCGTGCATCGCCGCGGCGTTCGTCATGGCGAAGGACGACGACTCGCCCGGCAGACCGGTCGTCAGGGCCCACACGCAGTATCGGTACAAGAAGGACTGCGTCTTCCTCGTGAGCCCGGAGGAATGCCGCGAAGTCGTCCGGTAGCGCGTCAGCCCCGCATCACGAGTCCGGCGTCGACGACGAGCACCTGACCGGTCATCATCGCGGCGTCGTCGGAGACGAGGAAGAGCAGGGCGCCGGCCGTGTCCTCCACCGCGAGCAGGCGGCGGAGCGCCGTGCGCGAGACGAACGCATCCCGCTCCGCGGCCGAGAGGCGAGCGAGGGTCGCCGGCGAGGCGATCATGCCGGGGGCGATCGCGTTGACGGTGATGCCGAACGGACCGAGCGCGGTCGCGAGGAGGCGCGTGAGTCCGTTCTGAAGGATCTTCGAGGCCGCATAAGCGACGCTCGGCACGGTCCCGGTCGCGCCGGCGCGCTGCGCGAGACGGCCGCCGAGCTCCCACGCGCCGATCGAGGAGAGGGAGACGATGCGGCCCCCGCCCTGCGCCCGCATCGCCGGCAGGACGGCGCGTGCCAGGCGGAGGAGGCTCACGGCATTCCAGTCGAGGACCTCGTGGAGGTACGTGTCCGAGGCGTCGTCGAGGCGGAGGTCGTGCCACAGGTGGTGCGTCGCGACGAGGGCGTCGATGCGGCCGAAGCGCGTGCGGGCCAGGGTCGCGAGCGCGTCGCAGCTCGCCTGACTGCCGACGTCGAGCGCGGCGGACAGCGTGGGCGCGGGGGCGAGCTGCGCGGCGACCCGCGCGGCGCGCCCGGCGTCCCGGTCGGCGACGACGACCGAGGCGCCCTCGCGCGCGAGCGCGCGGGCCCACACGACGCCGTAGCTCTCCCACTCGCCGCACTCGGTGACGATCGCCACCCGCCCGCTGAGCCGCACGGCGCGCGACGCTAGCACGGGCGCCCGCCGGGCGACGAGCGCCGCGCTTCCGCGGGGGGCGCGGGACGTGGTATGGCCGCGCGCGTGCAGCTCGCCGGCGCCGTCGCGCTCGTCACGGGTGCCAGCCGCGGCGTCGGCCGCGCCACCGCGCTCGCGCTCGCCGAGGCGGGCGCCGACGTCGCGTGTGCGGCGCGCGCGACCGACGCGGCGTCCGTGAAGCTCCCGGGTACGATCGACGAGACGGTGCGCGAGGTGGAGCGCCGCGGCCGGCGCGGTCTCGCCGTGCCGACCGACCTCTCGCGCGACGGGCAGGTCGAGGCGATGGTCGAGCGGACGCTCGCGGCGTTCGGGCGCATCGACGTCCTGGTGAACAACGCCGCCATCACCTTCGCGGGCGACCTCGCGCTCCCGATGCGGCGCTGGGACCTCGTGATGGAGGTGAACCTCCGTGCGCCGGTCCTCGCGATCCGCGCCGCCCTGCCCGGCATGATCGCTCGTGGTCGGGGGGCGATCCTCAACGTGTCCTCGGCGGCCGCCGTGATGGCCATTCCGGGCCTCCTCGTGTATGGCGTCTCGAAGGCCGGGCTCGAGCGGCTGACGGTCGGCGTCGCCGAGGAGCTTCGCGCCTACGGCATCGCCGCGAACTGCCTTCGCATCGACGTCCCGATTGCCTCCGAAGGGTTCGTCTACAATGCGCCCGAGCTCGACAAATCCGCGTGGGAGCCGCCCGAGGTGGGCGCCGAGGCCGCCTGTTGGATGCTCGCGCAGCCGCCGGCGTTCACGGGCGAGGTGCTCGGGATCGCGGACCTGCGCGAGCGGTACGGCGTCGCGGCCACCCGCGTGCGCGGGTAGCGCTCGCGGGAGGAGGGCCGATGCCCGGCGATGACCGGCGCGGCGGCATCCTGCTGCCGCTCTTCTCGCTCCGCGGCGCCCACGACTGGGGCATCGGGGAGATCGATGACCTCGCCGACCTCTGCGACTGGCTCGCCGCGGCCGGCCATCGACTGCTCCAGCTCCTGCCCATCGTCGAGATGTCGCTCGGCGAGCGAAGCCCCTACGCCGCGCTCACCGCGTTCGCGATCGACCCGATCTACGTGGCGTTCGACGCCGTCGAGGATTTCGCCGCGGCCGGCGGCGTGGCGGCGATGTCGCCCGCGGACCGCGCGGCGGTCGCGGCGCTCGGGAGTGCGACCGCGGTCGACTACGACTCCGTCCGCGCCGTCAAGCGGCGGGCGCTCGAGCGGGCGTTCCGTCACTTCCTCGCGCACGAATGGGCGACCGGATCGACCCGCGCCGCCGCGTTCCGGCGCTTCCGCGAAGAGGAAGCCGCCTGGCTCGCCGATTACGGGCTCTTCCGGGCGTGCCAGGAGGCGCACGCGGGCGCGGCGTGGACGGAGTGGGAGCCCGCGCTCCGCGCGCGCGCCCCCGAGGCGCTCGCGACGGCCGGGCGCGACCTCGCCGAGCAACGCCTCCTGCACGAATACGCGCAATGGATCGCGGCGGAGCAGTGGGCGGCCGCGCGCCGGCGCGCCGCCGCGGCCGGCGTCCGGTTGAAGGGCGACCTGCCGTTCATGGTCTCCGCGAACAGCGCCGACGTGTGGCCGCGGCGGGAAGAGTTCCACCTGGATCTGACCGTCGGCGCGCCGCCCGACGCGTTCAACGCCGACGGGCAGGACTGGGGGCTTCCCGCGTATCGCTGGGACGCGATGGCGCGGAACGACTACGCCTGGCTGCGCGCACGGGCGGCGCGGGCCGCCGAGCTCTTCGACGTCTTTCGCCTCGACCACGTCGTCGGCTACTATCGGATGTTCGTCATCCCCCCGGGCGGGCGCGGCCGCTTCGTCCCCCCGGACGAGCACGAGCAGCTCGCGCTCGGCGAGCGGCTCCTCCGTGTCGTGCTCGCGGCGGCCCGCGGCACGGCCGTCGTCGGCGAGGACCTCGGCGTCGTACCGCCGTTCGTTCGCCGCTCGCTCACGGCGCTCGGCATCCCGGGCTATCGGGTGCTGCGCTGGGAGACGGAGCACGGCGTGTTCCGGGATCCGGTCGCCTATCCGGCGCTCTCGGTCGCGACGACGGGCACGCACGACACCTCGACGCTCGCCACGTGGTGGGAGGAGGACCTCGACGACGCGGGCCGCCGAGCCCTCGCCGCGGTCCCGACGTTCGCGGCGCTCGCCGGTGCCTCGCCCGAGTTCACCCCCGCCGTGCACGACGCGCTCCTCGCCGGCCTCTACGCGGCGGGCTCGGATCTCGTCGTGCTGCCGTTCCAGGACGCGTACGGCGGGCGCGAGCGGATCAACGTGCCGGCGACGGTCGGCGCGCCGAACTGGGGCTACCGGATGCCGTGGACGCTCCGCGAGCTGCGCGGCGCGGCGGGCGCGGCCCTTCGCGACCGCCTCCGCGCGCTCGCGGCCTCGCGCGGTGGCTGAGCGCTCAGCGGACGGCGTCGGAGCGGTCGCTCGTGCGGGCGCGCCGCGCGGCGTGGAGGTGACGGAGCCCGAGGAGGACCAGGCGCGCGGCGCCGAGCGTCTCCGCCGTCCCCGTCTCGACCGAGAAGCGGCCGTCGGGGAGGGCGCGCGTGACGATCCCTTTGCGCTCGAGGTACGCCCGCACCTGTTCGACCTCCGCGCGGCTCACCCACGTGTCGCGCTCGACGGACCACCGATACATGATCCCGTCCGCGATCGCCTCGAACGACTTCACGCTCGCCGTCCCAGCGGGCGGCAGCGCGCTCCTGCTCGCCATGGGCGCGGCTATAGCGACGTGCGTTCGGGGGCGCAAGTGAAAAGCCCGTGACCGGGCTCCCGCGCCGATGGCGCACGACGCATGGCGAATGCCCCGTCGCGCGATGTTCACGTGCGCGGCCGCGCGCTATGCTGCCCGGGTGTGACGCACGAGGAGCTGCGGGGCCTGCTGCCGCGATACGCCGCCGGCGACCTCGACGCCGCGACGGTGGAGGCCGTGCGGAACCACCTCGCCACCGGGTGCACCGACTGCCTGACGGACCTGTTCCGCCGCCCCGTCGGGCTCCCGCGCCCGCCGTTCTCGGCCCCCCCGCCGTCGGCCTCCGGGCGCCCCGCCGGCGACGCCGCGCGCGTCCTGTCGGCCGCCCTCGTCGTCGTCGGGCTCGCCCTCGCCACGCTCGCCGGCTGGACCATCCACGACCTCCGGATGCGGGAGGCCGCACGCGACGCCGACGCCCGGCGCATCGGGTCGCGCGTCGCCCAGCTCGAAGCGGCGCGCGCGGCGCTGGGGGCACGCGCCGAGGCGCTCGAGCGCGAGCTGGCGGCGGCCCGCGAAGAGGCACGGACGCAGGCGGACGCCGTGCAGGCGGCGGCGCAGGCGCGCGCGGTGCTCGAGCGCAATCTCGCCGCGGCCGAGCAGCGCATCGCGACGCTCACCCGCGGCGTCCGGCGCCGCGACGTGCAGATCGACCGGCTGCTCGACGCGGCCGCGCCCGACGGCCCGGCGCGCAATCCGCTGGCCTCGGCCGACGCGGCCCTCCTCCGCCTCCAGGCGGTGGCTCCGTTCCGCGACGGGCGCGGGCACGTCGTGTGGGAGGGGGACTCGCGCGAGGCCGTCCTCTACGCGTTCGGGCTGCCCGCGGCGCCCGCCGGCGGGTCGTATCGCGTGCGCGTGACGCTCGACGACGGCGCCGTCGTGGAGGGGCCGAGCTTCACGCCGACGCGCGGCACGGCGCTCGCGGTTCCCGTGCGGCTCGCGGTTCCGGCGAGCCGCATGCGGGGGGTGTCGATCGTGCTCGAGCCGGCGGGGACGCCGGTCCTCGCCGGGCAGGTGGGCCCTCCGGCCGGCGAGGAAGCGAGCCGATAGCTAGGGCGTGCGCAGCGCGCCCTTCGCGTTCGCCTTCAAGGGCACCATCGTCGACGAGCAGAGGTTCTGGTCGTCCCCCTGATGGCTGTGGAAGCCGACGGTGACCCGGACGGTGGTCGCGCCGGGGCTCTCCATCTGTACCCGCGGGCCGTGGGTGCGGAGCCTGAGCCGGCCCTTCTTCCCGACGATGAGCGTCATGTCGCTCAAACCCTTCGCGCTCTTCACGCGGCGGTTGCGATCCCAGAACGTGAATTTCTTGTGCTTCCCCATGAACTTCTTCGCGGGGATCCACGCGCAGAGGATGTCGTCGCGGCTGCTCGTCGGCCGCACCTGCACGAAGACGTCCTGCCCCATCATCATCGGGTTCACGTGGCTCCCGAGACCCGCAGAGGCGAGCCGGGAGTGGAGCAGGAAGTTGCTGACGCCCCGCTTGGGCTTGAGCGTGCTCCGCACCCGATCCATCGCGAACTGCTGGAGCTGGGCGCAGCACGCCGGGTCCTCGAAGTCGGTGAGGCCGTTGCCGTCGTCGTCGAGGCAGTTGCCGCAGATCTCCTTCACCCGGAGCGCGGGCTCCGTCGTCGTGGTGGTGCTCGAGTGGCAGTCCGAGGAGTCGATCGTGCAATTCGGCGAGCAGAGGAGCGCGCCGATCGGCGAGCCGACGGGGCACTGGGCGCCGCCGAGGTCGTTGCCGTCGCACTCCTCCCCGGGGTCGAGGTGACCGTTGCCACAGGTGCCGGGCGTCGTCGTGGTGGTGGTCGTCGTCGCGCCGGGCTCCGTGGTCGTCGTGGTGCTCGTCTCGGCCGGCATCGTCGTGGTCGTCGTGCTGCTCGAGCCGTCCGGCACGGTCGTCGTCGTCGTGGACTCGGCGGCGCACTGCGACTGGTCCAGCACGCAGCTCTTGCAGACGGCGCAGGCGGGGAGGTCGTGCGGCGCCTCGATCATCGCGCCGCTGCAGCTCGTCGGCCGCACCTGCCCGACGAGGGCGCACTCGCAGCTCTCGTCGCACTGCGGGTCGACGACGCCGTCGCCGCAGTGACCCTCCTGGCACGCATTCTGGTTCGTCGTCGTCGTGGTGGCCACGACCTCGGTGCTGGAGGTCGAGGACGACGTGACGGTCGTGGTCGTGGACGTCGTGCTGCCGTCCGGCGGCGCCGTCGTGCTCGAGGTGGTCGAGGTCGTCGTGGTGGTCGACGTCGAGGCGGGCGCGGAGATCACGGTCACGTGCTCGGTGTGGATCGAAGCCGCGACGAACGTCCCGGTCAGCTGTGCGCCCTGCGTCACCGACATCATCGCGTTCGGGGCGCAGAGGTTCAGCTTCACCTTGGAGCGGCGGGAGAAGTTCACGAGGGCGCCGTTTGCGAACAGGTGGATGTCGCTCGGCGAGAGCGCCGAGCCGGCCTCCGGCCCGGTGAACGAGCCGTTGCCGAGCTGCGGGTCGACGTCGTCTCCGGTCACGTCGCCGGTCACGTGGACGTTGACGGGCCCCTGCACGGCGCTCCGGAAGAGGAGCTGGGCCTTGCGGCCGATCGTCAGGCTGCAGAAGTCGTAGTCACCGATGCCGTCGAAGACGAGGACGCCGGCGTTCGGCGAGCCCTTCACCTCGACCGTGCCGTACGTCCCGGGCGGAAGGACGAGCGTCTCACCCCGGTTGACGACGAAATTCGGGCCGTTCACGCCGCACGCCGGGAAGGGGTCCGGGAACCCGCACGCCGTACGGAGGTCGGCGAGGTTCGGGAAGGGCGTCACGAACGGATGCTGGAAGGTGCAGATCGTCGGATGCGCGCTGTTCGCGAAGAGCGTCGCGCACGACGCGGCGGAGAGGGTGCGGACCGTGTCGGCCGAGATCTCCGAGCCGGGGGCGTCGAGCCGGCTGTGCACGCGGAGCTCGCCGTCGGGGTTGTTGACGCCGACGTCCCCCCCGCCCACGACCTTGAGCCCCTTCGCACGGATCTCCTGGATGGCGAAGAGCGCGTAGCTGTCGAGGTCGGTGCTCTGCGCCGCCGCGCGGCTTGGAACGAGCAGCGTGAGCGTGCTCAGCGTCAGTCCGATCGCGTACAGTCGGGTCCCCATCATCGTGTGCGCTCCATCACGCGAACGCGTGACGAAAGCAAGGGGCATGCCCGCACTTTCCTGCGTCTCTGCGCGTCCGACCACGCGCAACGACGCCTCGTCGTTGCATCGCCGCAATTTTCCGGGGGACGTCGGACGGCGGGCGGTGCACGGCGGCGCGGGGCGCCGTGGGGGCGGCGCGCGCGGAAGAGCGCCGGTCGGGACGGCGGCTCGGAGCGATCGCGCCGCGCGGCCCGCGGGTGG